>Ga0335074_10006627_pt1 | contig 16065 bp, 13 predicted proteins | sample Lox_Sample_23_FD_206715 | JGI IMG/M metagenome (GOLD analysis project Ga0335074, IMG submission 206715) | Soil microbial communities from Loxahatchee National Wildlife Refuge, Florida, United States - Lox_Sample_2.3 | ecosystem: Environmental > Terrestrial > Soil > Wetlands | place: USA... | reverse complement strand
GCCAACTTTGCCCGATCCGAGCACGGTGCTGGACGCCGAGCGTGTGGCAAACAGTTGCGGGCTTGCGGCGCGGCTTCCCTCTTCGCTGCGGGCCGTTTTCGAAAATCATGCGTTGCGTGAGACGCCGAAGGAAGGCGACGCAGCGTTTGCGCGGTCGCATTTCGTGCGGGTGCTGAGCGTGCACGACCTATTTCACGCGGCGCATCACGCATGCGAGGCGGAGGGATTGGTCTGCCTGTGCGACGATTCGACCGACGGATGGCCGATCGAAAAGGCGGCGGACGATCTGCTGGCGCAACTGGCGGCGCAGAAGAAAGCGAATCCGCATCATCGCGTGGCGGTGCTGGCGGATGGAGAGCTGAGCAGTCCCGTGACGGGCAACGGCGTGGGCGGACGGAATGCGGCGTTCGTGCTCGCATGCGTGCCGAAGATTGCCGGCAGGGACATTACCGTGCTGAGCGCCGGGACGGATGGGATCGACGGGAACAGTCCGGCGGCCGGGGCCGTGGCGGATGGAGCGACACTTGAGCGGGCGCGGAAAGCCGGGCTCGGCGTGGAGGATTTCGCGCGGCGGAGTGATGCGTACACGTTCTTTGAGCGCCTGGGCGATGCGATTATCACCGGGCCGACCGGGAATAATTTGCGCGATCTGCGGATACTGATTGCGTGAGAGAGCCCGGCGTGGATGGTTACAAAATTCCGAACGTTACCGGGCCAATTGCGCCTTCAGAACGGCGAGCGATTCCTCGATATAGGGCTCCTCGCCCTGCGTGAGCCGGCCGCTCTTGAGCATATTTTCGAGCGGAGCGACGGCATCCTGATCTCCGCGCCTGCCTAAAGCGAAAATCGCCTCGAGCCGGACATCGAAGCGCGAATCCTGGAGGTAGGAGACGAGCGCGTCGGTGATGGCTTTGTCGCGTTTATCGAGACCCGCCATGGCCGCGATGGCGGCCTGGCGGCAACGCAGCGGCTTTCCGGGAGCAGACCAATCGAGAAGGATCGAGACGCTGCGGTCGTCACCAAGGAAGCCAAAAGCGCGAAGGCCGGCGCGGCGGACGATGTTGTCCGGGGAATCCGCTTTCACGGATGCGGCGATGATGTCGTATGCATTGGGCGCCTTGACCGCTGCGAGCGATTCAATGGCGGCGGCGCGGACGGTGTAGGCAGGATCGTTTGACGCAGCGGCTTCCAAGCGGGACGCCGCCGCGGAGTTGCCTCTGAAGCTTCCGAGGACGCTCGCGGCAACCGCGCGGACCCAAGGCTCCTTCTCGCTATTGAAGACCGCAAGCACGCGCGACGCGGCATCGTCGCCGCCCGTTTTGCCGAGCGCGCGCAAGGCCTCGACGCGAATGCCCCAGAAGGGATCGTGCAACGCGGCGTCGCCGAGCGCGGCGACGGCCTGCGGATCGTCGCGATCGCCACCGAGAGCGACCGCCGCTTCCGCGCGATCGGGAGCCGTTTCGCCGTTTTTCAACTGATACATCCAGAGGGCGGTGCTTTTCCGGAAGTCTACTTTCTTGAAGATCTGGTCGCCTCTATCGAAGACGACCATCAGCGGCGCGCCATCGGTGGGAAACGTGAAGTTTTGGTCGGCCTGGTTGACCTCGATGGGATAGGTTTTCCGTCCGCTCGCGGTGGCGATTTCGACCTGGATCGGAACGTCGAAGAGTTCGACGAGACCAGCGACATCCTGCGTTTGCCTGACATTCATATCGACCTGATGCATCGCCGGATCGTACGTGTAGCTGACTTCAAATTCGGGGGCGCCGGCGCGATAAATCCATTGATGGAAGAACTGATCGACGTTGATCGAGGTGGTCTGCTCGATCGCTTTCTGGAGGTCGGCGGTAACCACGTTCTGCCCGCGATTGGCCTCGAGATAATCGTGCAGGCTGCGGAAGAACTCATCGTCGCCCAGCTTTTCGCGGAGCATGCGCAGGACCCAGGCGCTCTTGTTGTAGACGTTGCCCTCGTACTCGGTCGAATCGTCGAAATGGCGGTTCAAGATCGGGACGGGGAAAAAACGCGGCTGGCGGAACCAGGCGTTCTGGTCGCGCCAGAATTCGTAATCGGCATCGTCGACGCTGTAGTGCTGCTCCATCCAGTAGTGCTCGAAATAAGTGGCGAAACCTTCGTTGAGCCAGAGATTCGCCCAGTCCTTGCAGGTGACGAGATCGCCGAACCATTGATGCGCGAGCTCATGCGAATTCACGTCGTCGGTGCCGATGCGCTCTTCGGATGCGAGCTGAGGATTGACGAGATTATCGACGGTAAGAGTGGTGGCGCTGGCATTCTCCATGCCGCCTTCGACGAAGTCGTCGACGGACGTCTGCGCGTACTGCGCCCAGGGATACGGAACGCCGAGCTTCGATGAGAAGAGATCGAGCATTTGCTTGGTGCGCTCGAAGGTCGGATCGATCGCCGGTCCCTCGCCCCGCGGAACCACGTAACGAAGCGTGAGGCCGTGCCACGTGTCGTCTTTCTCGACGAAATCGCCGGCGATCGCGGAAATCAGATACGTCGAGATCGGCTCGGACTCTTTCCAATCCCAGGTTTTCATGCCGTCGGATTCGTCCTTCACGCCGACGAGGCGGCCGTTTGAGACGGTGATCCAGCTGCTGGGGACGGTGAGAATCATCTCGGAGGTGGTGCGGTCGTTCGGGTAATCGTAGAGCGGGATGTAATAGCGCGTATCTTCGGCTTCGCCCTGGGTCCAAATTTCGCTTGGCTGCCGCGGATAATTGCGATCCGGCAAGATGAAATAGAGGCCTTTCTTCGGCTGACCTTCGTAACGAATCGAAATTTGGTAGTGGTCTCCGCGGTTGGCGGGGCGATCGAGCGAGACGACGAGCCTCTTCGGATCGACCGAGAACCTGGCGGGCTTGCCGTCGACCTGGACACTTTCAATTTTCAGATCGACCGAATCGAGCGCGAATTGAGACACGTCGTTGCGCAGCGCCGAGACGCTTTCCGTCACCTCGCCGCGGATGGCGCGGCGATCGACGTCAAACCAGAGATGGGTGCGAATATCCTGCAGCGCGTAATTGCGGCTGGGCGCATACGGCTCGTCCGCGCGGCACGACTGCGCGGCAGTGGCCAGCAGCAAGAGTCCGGCGGTGCATGCGGCCGCGCCGAGACGCCGCCGCGGCTGGAGTCCCTTGATCATTCGAATGTCCTCACGAAGGAAATTCGCCCCGAACGAAACAGTTCATTATATCCCGCGCGGCAGATTCTTCGCGCGCGTTGTGCGGCGGCCGCTCGGAGGAACGCGCAAGACGCGCGAGCGCACCGGAATCGCCTTGTGCCGCGAAACGCGCTGCCACTAAGATGCGCCATGAACCTTTTCGGGTGGTTGGCCGCAATCGTGATGTTCTTGCAACTGCCGATCCCGATCTACTGGTTCGTGGTGCATCCTTTCGGAAGATTCTGGCGGGGGCGTCCGGCGGCGGCTTTCGCCGTGGGGCTTTCGCTCTCGTGGCCGCCCGTGACGGCGTGCCTGATTTTCTACCGGCGTGAACTTTTCGGCGCTCACCGGCCCACCGCCCTGGCGATCGCCGCCGGGATCATCCTGATCGCTCTCGAGATCTGGGTCTTCTGGCAGGCGCATCGGGATTTGGGCACGGCACGGCTGGTGGGAAAAACGGAATTGTCTGGCGGCGGAGAATTGGCACGGCATGGAATCTACGCGCGAATTCGTCATCCGCGGTATGCGGGATCGTTCCTCGCTCTGATCGGCGCAGGCCTGCTTGCGGGCACGCACGCGGCGTGGATCGCGGTGGCAACGTGGACAGTGCTGATGCTTGCCGCGATTCTGATGGAAGAGAGAGAACTACGCGCGCGATTTGGCGCCCAATACGAGGATTATTGCCGTCGGGTGCCGCGATTCATTCCGGCGAGATTTCCCGGGGAGTGACCGAGCCGTGCGGCAATACGCGTTATCTTACGGATGTGCAATTGGGCTGCGCGCAGCTTTCCGCGCCCTTGACGTACAGGGCGATGCCGCCACCAGCCACAAGAAGAATCGGTATCGCGACCTCGACCACGTGCTTCCAGTTGGTGCCGCTGCTGCCCACGCCTTGGACCTTGGCGTCTTTTCCGCCACCGCCTCCGGCGTCGGACGCCATCGTGCCGATGTAGCTCTGCCCTTCGCCGATGCTTTGCGAAACACCGGCGCCATCGACAACGACCAGCGTGCCTTGATACGAAGTGACCTCAATTTTCTCTTCGGTCGTCTTGGCCGACGCGAGAAGGGAAATCTGGCCCAGCACATGCGAGCCGTCCGCGCCGCGAACCACGCCGAAAGGCGTCTCGACCGCCAGATTGTCCGGGGCGGCCGTGGAGAAACCGAGCGTGCCGCGATACATCTTGGCCTCGATCTTGCCCTGCTCCTGGCGAAGCACGGCTTCGCTATTCTCGAGCAGGTATACCTGGCTCGCTCCAACCGCAAGGCGCAGCGAACCGCCGGGTTGAGTGACGAGATCATCATCGAAATAGACATCCGCGCCGGGAACGGCATCCGCGTTGGCAAGGAGGGCCGACTGCGCCGACACAACGGTTGCGAGCGGCAGCGAGCTTGCTCCCATCGTTGGAAGACCGATGAGGCCGGTTATCACGAGAGCTACCAGGCAGGTTCGGGCGCCAAGAACGATCGCACGCACTCTTTTCCCTCCCTCAGGAGTACCGGAACGACTACTACAACGCGAATCTACGCGCACCCCCTTGCGGTGTCAATACCTTAGAGCCCTTACGGATGAAATTGGAGGCGCGGGAATGCCAACAAACTCCGGGATCCAGAGTACCGTATGGCGTGGCCGCCGCCAGGAGCCAGCTTGTCCTTTGTCTGAGGTCTGATATATTCGGGGCGAAAGGATTGGGTACAGGGGGTTACGATGAACCGATTCGAGAAAGCCGTGTACGAGTGCATGGAGCCCACGGCGAAGCTCTTGGCGCAGACGACCAAGCCGCTGCATCGGGCGATCCTGCTCAACTTCTGGCGGCACGTACACCTGGAGGGCGCGGGAGAGTACGGCAAAATCACGGCGCCCGACATGATGGTGGAAAATCCGGTGTACCGGGTGAGCTGGGGCGCGAATCCGGCCGTCATCGAAGGCAAAAAGGGCGTGATTGGGTTTTACAACAGCGTTGGCGAGGCGGTGCTGTGGCATTCGGACGATCGGCTCGCGGTGGCGGATTGGGGAATCTGCGACGAGATCACCTTCCATCAACTTGCAATGGGTTCGGACCTCAGGGTGATCGGCTACGACGTGAAGGACGCGGACAAGCTGTATCACGTGTACAGCCGGCAAGCGTTCATCTGGCCGTATGACGACAGGGCGCGCCTGATCGGCGAGCACCTCTATGAGGACAAGACGAGCCTCAAGATCGACGAAGTCGATCGATCGGAAGCGATCACGCCCGCGCGCGTGCGCGAAATCCACCGCGAACAGCTGAGCAAGCTCGAAGCGAAGCTCGGGCCGAATTTCTGGGTTCTGGAGAGGGTCGGGGCCCTGGTCTGACAGTTCCGAATTTCAAAGGGCATTTGTGATGGGCGTCACCGCGCGCCGGCGCCAAGTGTGTTAAACGGCCCCCTGATGTGAAGCACGCTGTGTGGGAAGACGCCCAGGTCTCCCCTTTTCACATCTGGCTGAGGCCCATATGCTCGGCAAGTTGATTCTCTGCCGAACGCGTCTCGAAGAGGCTGAATCACAGCTGCGGGAATTGGCAATGTCCGAAGGGGAAGATTCCGACCTCAGGCAAAGGCTCGTTGTCGCGCTGACATATATGGAGAAAGCCCTTGCCGCTCTCCGCGCGGATACCTCGCGAGCAGCAAGAGAATCGTGACTTCGATTTGGCCTCTCGCCATGCGGGCTTGCGAGCGAAGGATGGCCTGCCGTCGGAAACCCTGGCGTGGGATGGCGGAGAGGGTGGGACCTCCTACGTCCTTCGGACTTCGGAGGTTGAAATTCTCACTCAGCAAGGCCGGGCTATCGGTCGCTCGCCCGACTCTGAAATGGCGGAGAGGGTGGGATTCGAACCCACGGTAGAGTTCCCCCTACACTCGCTTTCGAGGCGAGCTCTTTCGACCGCTCAGACACCTCTCCGCGTCATAGATTAGCAAACGCATTCGACAGCGACAACGGCGAAGGGGCGTGGAGTTGTGTGGAGCGTTGCGCGCCCGGCCGGCGGAATGCGGTCAGCGGCGGGCGGCGAAAAAATCCTTGAGGACCGCGGCGGACTCTTCGGCGCGCACGCCGAGCGTGACTTCGACGCGGTGGTTGAGCTGCGGATGGTCGAGAACCGAAAAACACGAGCGGATTGCGCCGGCCTTGGCGTCGTCCGCGCCGTAGATCAAACGCGCGATGCGCGCCTGAATCATTGCGCCCGCGCACATGGCGCACGGCTCGATCGTGACGTAGAGCGACGCGCCCAGCAGGCGATAGTTGCCGATTGCCTTTGCCGCTTCGCGCAGAGCGATAATTTCGGCGTGAGCGGTGGGATCGCAATCGGCGATCGTGCGGTTTCCGGCGCGCGCGACGATGCGGCCATCGGCAACGACGACGGCGCCGACCGGGACCTCGCCGCGCTCGGCGGCAAGCCGCGCCTCCGACAGTGCCTCTTCCATGAACCCTCGATCGGACAGGTCTGCTTCGGGCATTTTCGCGTGAAGGGAAGAATAGCACGCCGTATCGCGGCTGCTGCGCACCCAGCTGCATTCGATGCGTGATGGACGAGCTGCTTTTTGGCCGTGGGTGAACCGCGTGACAGCCGGCTTCACTTCCACCACCTCGCAAAACTTTTCGCATTCGTGCAAAATAACCGGCGATGCTGACGGATGCACCTCCTCGCAAGAAAAACGGGCCCTTCCTCGACAGCGACCGGATGCAGGCTCTCCCACTGCCGGCGGACGAAAGGTTGCCGCGAATCGCGCGAGCCATCGAGAAGGCGATGGGCGAGGGAATGTCGGGCGACGTGCGGCGGACGTGCGAGGAGTTCGTCCAATGCGCCGGGGATTTTTACAAGGTGCCGCGATGCGGGGTGAGCGTGCTGGCCGCAAGGCCGCTGCGGGTGCGCGAACATTCCACGACCGAGCTATTCGGCGACTATCATCCGGGCTCGATGGCGATCCGCGTGTGGATGCGGACGGCGATCCGGAAGGACGTGACTTCGTTCGGGACGTTTTTCAGCACGCTCTGCCATGAGTTTTGCCATCACCTCGATTTTCACCGCTTCGCATTCGGCGATTCGTGGCACACGCGCGGCTTCTATCAGCGCACCGCCGCGCTCTACCACCATTCGAGAGGGACGCCGATGAAGCAGCTGGTGTGGGCGCCCCTGCCGCGGAGGCGATGGCGGATCGACTGGCCGCGGACGAATCGGAGTTAGCCGCGATTGAACGCATCGCCGAGGCGAAGACGCCGCGCTGAAGGGCCGCCGCGCTGCGTTTGGACCTTCGATGAGGCGGACTACGCTGGTTTGCGGCGCGCCATGAAGCGGCTCAGGAAATAGAGGAGCGCGCCAGCGGCTACGACGGCGATTCCGATGACGAGCTGATTCGTGTTGCCGGCGAGTTCCCTGCTATTGCGAACGACCGCCGCGACCATCAGCGCGAGCGGCGGCGCGCCGATCGCGATGGTCCCTACAATTCCTCCCGGCACGCGATACGGGCGCGGGAGACGCGGTTCGCGGATGCGCAGCGCGACGAGCGCGCAGAATTCGAGCAGGATGCTCAGGCCGGTGAGCAGAACGTCGAGGAACAGGCTGTGCTCGAAGCCGAGCGGATAGCAGATCGCCCAGAAACCGGCGCACGCAAGTATGGCGACCCACGGAGTGCGCGTGCGCGCGTGCTGCCGCGTGAATATCTTCGGCAGATAGCCATCCTCGGCCATCACCGCAGGCAGGCGCGTGAACGACATCATCAACGTGCCGAACGTGCCGATCGCGCCGATTACCCCGGCGCCCGCGATGGCGATTGCCAGCGTTTCGCCGCCCACAAGACGCCCGACGTCGACCCAGCCGCCGGTGGTCCATTGATTCGGATCGATTCCCGTGCGGGCGACGGCGGCGACGGGGATGACGTAGCTCACGATCACGAGAATGACGGCTCCAAGCATGGCGCGCGAATAGGTTTTCTGCGGCTCGGAGACTTCTCCCGCGATGGTCGAGAGATTGTCCCAACCCATGTAGTTCCACATGGCGATCAGGATGCCGCCGAGCAGGTCGGCATGGCGAAGCGGAATCGCGCCCGCCGCGGCGCCGGCGCCCGCCATGTGGCCGGCATGCAGCGCAAATACCACGAGCGCGACGAACGGCAGGAACAGCGCGATATTGAGGAATAGGGAGCCTTCGCCCACGGCGCCCGCGCCGAGAATATTCCACGCCGTGCACAGCGCGATCATCAGGAAACCGAGGATCAAGCCGCGATGCCCCGCGATCAGCGCCGGCGCGAGGCGGCCGAGGTAGTCGACGAAAAGATTCGGATAGAGCGCCATCTCAAAGACGCTGCCTGCGAGCGTGAGCCACGTCTCCTGATATCCCCAGAAGCGGCCCATGCCGCGGCGCACCCAGATGTAAAAGCCGCCCTCCTCGGGGATCGAGGTGGCGAGCTCGCTCACCATCATGGCGACCGGCACGCTCCACAAGAGCGGGGTGATCACCAAAATCAGGAGCGTGGCCGTGTAGCCGGTTTTCTGCACGATGTCTTCGAGGCCATAGGGGCCGCCCGCCACCATGAAATATGTGGCGGCGATCATCGGCAGGACCGTCATCTTGCGGACGGTTTTGGCGGCGCTGCGATTTCTTGCGTTCAGCTAAGTCCTCCTTTTCGCGCGCGGAAATCGCGCTCGTGGCGCAGTGTAAAGCAAAAGTTTCGGGCGGTTGCAAATATCTCTGCGCCAGAATCCGGGAGTTCCCTTCGGGCCATGCCGCTTCATTGATTCCACTGGGGACCATGGCGCGTGCAGGATGCAGCAATGGAGTACTGGGAGCTTCGTTCGCTATTCGCGGCGGAGGATTTCGGTATAAGATGGCTGCTTCAACTTACAGACAAGGGCCGCATGGAACTACGAAAAGATCCCATCACGCGCAGCTGGGTTGCGATCGGACATCCGGAACAAGAAGAAGCGGAGGCCGGGGCGTGTCCCCTTTGCCCGGAGAATCGCATCGAGACTCAAGTGCTTTTGAGCTTGCCGCCCCACGGGCAGTGGCAGGTGCGGGCGTTCCCACATCTTTGGCCGCTGTATCGCGTGGAGGGCGACCCTTCGCGCGCGGCCGACGGAATTTTCGACCGCATGGAGGCGATCGGCGCGCATGAGGTGATCGTCGAGACCCCCGATCATGCGCGGCAACTGGCGCAGCTTTCGGACGAAGAGATCCAGCGCGTGCTGGAGGCGTGGGCGATCCGTATCGCGGACCTGAAGCGCGACGCGCGCTTCAAGTACATCACGGTTTTCAAGAACCAGGGCCCGGCGGCGGGCGAGGAATGGCCGCACTCGCATTCGCAGGTGGTGGCGACGACATTCGTGCCGCGGCGGATTTTGTACGAACTGCGCGCCGCGCGCGATTGGTATCGCGACCGCGAACGGTGCGTCTTCTGCGATATCCTGCGCCAGGAAATCCGGCAGAAGGTGCGCGTGGTGGATAACGTCGGCGATTACTACGCGTTTTGTCCTTACGCCTCGCGCGTGCCGTTTGAGATGTGGATCATCCCGAAGACGCACAATCACCTGTTCGAGGCGCCCTCGGCGGGAGAAAATCGCCGCAATCTCGCGAGTTTGCTGGGCCGGTCGCTGCGGCGTTTGCTGAAAGTGACGGACAACTATCATTTGGTGCTGCACACGGCGCCGAATACGCTGCAGACCAAAGGCGAGTTGAGCGATTATTGGCGCACCATCGCCGGCGACTACCACTGGCACATCGAAATCCTGCCGATCGTCCCGGCGCGCACGAAGTCCTACAGCATCAAGGAAGTCTATTTCAACGAAATCCTTCCCGAACAGGCGGCGGAACGGTTGCGCCAGTTCGACCCGGCCCGATAGTGCCTGGCTCAGAGGGATTGGCGCCGGGCGTCCGATGCGACACGCAGCGCGGCGGAATCATCTTCAAGTTCCTGCTGCTGGTCTGCTTTGCCTGCTTCGTCTTTGTGATTTACCTGGCGCGGCATCCCTTGCTGCGGCTCGCGGGCGGATTCTGGATCGTCAACGACGGCCCTGCCTACTCGGACGCCATCGTGATTCTCGGCGACGACAATTACGGCGGAGACCGCGCGGCGGAGGCGGCCAAACTCTTCAAAGCGGGCTGGGCGCCGCGCGTGGTGGCGAGCGGGCGGTTCCTGCGTCCTTATGCCTCGATCGCGGAGCTGGAGGAGCACGATCTGAAAGACGACGGCGTGCCGCAGGACGCCATCATCCGTTTCGAGCAGCACGCCGGGAATACGAAGGATGAAGCCGCGGCGCTGCGCCAGTTGATTCTCCAACGCGGCTGGAAGCGCATTCTATTGGTGACCTCGAATTATCACACGCGGCGAGCGCGCTATATTTGCGCGCGCACATTCCCGGCAGGCACGGTGCTGCGCGTGGTGCCCGCCGCCGACTCAGAATACGACCCGGATCACTGGTGGGAGACGCGGCGCGGCGTGGTGATCTTCACGCACGAAGTTGCCGGCATGATTGTTTCACTTTGGGAAATGCGCCATCAGGACGATCAGACTACCGATTCGGCACTTGTGTTGTCCATTCGGTCATGGGGCCTCGCGCGATTCAGGGATTGACACGGTTTACAGCCGCATAATCGCTGTACTATAGTGCCCGTACCGCATAGGACGTCTGCCACCCCAGCGCAGCGCCTGGCTTATCTGGAGGATTCATGTGGCATAAGAATGAGGGCAAGCCGTCCCCGGAAGTGCCTCAGCCGCCGGCTGGGGGAACGACGAAATCGCAGGTTACGCCGGAAGCGCCCGCGGCCTCGACTGTTGCGCCCGCTCCGGTATCCGTAGCACCGACACCGGCGCCCATGGCGATAACGCCCGAGCCTGCTGCAGCCGCGCCGCCGGCAGTGGGTGGGGCATCGCGGATCCAGGCAGGCCTTAAAATTCATGGAGAAATCTCGGGAAATTCCGATCTATACATTGACGGCGAACTCCAGGGCAAAATTCGGCTTGGCGGCGCCCGCGTGGTGATTGGGCCCAACGGGAAAGTGCAAGCGGATATCGAGGCGGGCGGGGTCACCATCGATGGCTCCGTGCAAGGCAACATCAAGGCCAGCGAAAGCGTGCGGCTGGGCGCCGGTAGCCATGTGCAAGGGAGCGTCCTGACGCCTCGCATTGGAATCGACGACGGCGCTCGTTTGCGGGGAAAAGTGGAGATGATCAAGGCGGGCTCGACGGCGAGCGTCTCGACGGTCGCCACCCCGGCTGCGCAAGTTGCCGAAAGCGCTCCGCGGGCTATTGCTGCAAGCGCAAAAGGCGAATAGCCGAGCGGCATTGCACCAAGAATCGGGATATCTTAGAAGGTAGAGGCGACGATGAACTGGATGGCCAAAGCCCGGCCCAGCAACCCCGCGACCCCTGCCAAGGCGCCTGCGTCGGCGGCAGCGGCCGCCACGTCGAGGGCAACGGAAAAGCCGGGGCCGGCGGCATCCATGGCGGCTGCCGGGAACGTCCGCATCTCGAACGCCCTCAAGGAATTCCTCTGGCTGCTCAGCGACGTGCCGCGGGCGCGGATTCTCGATCTCGGCCCCGTATGGCAGTCGACCGTCACCTTTTTCATCGAAAAGGGCTATCGCGTATCGAGCGAAGACATGCTGCGCGAGTGGAAGGATTTTCTGACGACCGAGGAAGAGCGACTGCGCACGACACCGATCGGCGAAGAGCCCGAGCGGCGCTCGCTTCCTGCTCTAGCCGAAAAATTCATCGATAACGCCTTGAACTATCCCGAGGAAAGCGTGCATGGCGTGCTCATCTGGGATTTGCTCGACTATTTCGATCCGGCGGTCGTGCCGGCCCTGATGAACCGGCTCTACAACATGCTCCATCCCGGCGGCACGGTGCTCGCTCTCTTTCACAGCCGCTCGGCGGAACGCTTCCACCGCTATCGCATCATGGACGGGCAGACCGTCGAACTCCTGCCCGCTCCGACGCTTGCAGTGCACACGCATGTTTTCCAGAATCGCGAGATTCTCGATCTCTTCGGCAAGTTCCGCTCCTCAAAGACCTTCGTCGGGCGCGATCAAGTCCGCGAAGCCCTCTTCATCAAGTAGCCCTCGCCTGAGGCAGTCCCGCACGTCCAGGTCGTCGATCCCATTTTTGGCGGGCGAATGTCGCACTTTCGCCGCGCGCTCCATCTAACAGAGCGACCGACTGGCACGACCCGGGAGGAACCATGCATTCAGCCGAAAACAGCCCGCTGACTCAGGCAGCGCTCTCCGTATTTGCAAGTGACCAATCCCGCCGTCCCGCTTTCCTTACTTATTTCGGATTGCGCGAGAATCCCTTCCGCGGCACTTCCGATCCGCGCTACCTGCTGCTGACCGCCCAGACACGGCAAGCTCTGGATGGCCTGATGGATGGAATCAACGCGCGCGCCGGGCTTTTCGTCCTTACGGGAGAGGTCGGCGCAGGCAAGACGGTGCTGCTCAACAGTCTTTTGGAATTGCTGCGCCAGCGAGGGACGCCGCGAGCGCTCATTCTCAATTCTCATCTCGAAGCCGATGAACTCTTCGAAATGGCCCTGGCTGAATTCGGCGCCCCGCTGGACTCGCGAGCGCATGCAAGCCCTTCGGCGCGATTTCGGGCGTGGCTGCAGGACTGTTATCGCGCCAATTCAAATCCAGTCCTGATCGTCGACGAGGCTCAAGGGCTCAAAACCGAGGTCCTCGAAGCGATCCGCATGCTATTAAATTTGGAGACAGCGGGCGAAAAGCTTTTGCAGATCGTGCTATCGGGCCAGCCGGAATTCGACACGAAAATCAATCTTCCCGAACTCCGCCAGTTGCGCCAGCGGATCGCCTTCCGCTGCCGGCTGGGCGCGATGACGGTCGAGGAAACGTGCCTTTACATCGAGCATCGGCTGAACGTTGCCGGGAGCACGGGCGACTTTCCGTTTGAGCCCGAGGCGCTGGCCGCGATTCACTACTACGCTCGCGGGACACCGCGCGTGATCAACGCGCTCTGCGAGCATGCACTGATGAAGGCCTGCGCCGAGCGGACCCGCCCGGTGCAAACGAAGACGATCGAAGAAGTCGCGTTTCAGTTTCAAGCCGATGGAACCAAGCCGGTGGGCGCTCCGGTGCAGCTCGGTGATCTGATGATGATGAACGCCATTGCCGCTCGCTCGAAACGCGCGAGCGCGATGTTCGCGGTGGCTGCATCAGCAAACGCCGTGGCCGCGAGACCGCAGCCGGAGCCAAAAGACAGCGCGCCGCCATTGATGGCCCGCAAAGAGCCGTTGCCGGATCCGACTCCCTTGCCCATCGAGACATCCCGAGTGAAGAACTTTGCGCCGGCTCCGCGAACGCCTGCGCCTGTGTTGGTCAGCGCCCCCGCGCCCAAGGAACCGGCCGCTGAGTCCCGTGTTTCGGCTCCCGCTGCGGCGCCCCTCCTCAAGAGCTCGACTGTGACCCGTGTGCCCGCGCGCGCGCCCTCGCACGTCGAGTCCAGAATGCAGCTTTCTTTGCTCGCTTCCCTATCGTCCATCAAGCGCGTGGCTTCCGACTGGCTTCGATGGCTGCGGCAGCCGATCGGCTCGAGCCATGGGGCGACGCATGGGAAGATGGGTTGATCGCCTGAAATTTTCCGCTTGCGCGGCACTTCGCAGGGGAGTATGACGGAATTGCAGGAGCTAAGACACGGAGGAAAGGATGAATCCACCGGGCTTAGATTCTTGACACCGATCCGCACACCGCTTTTGCGGTGCGAACCGATGGCGCGGCCTTCGGCCCGCCACGGCAAAAGGAAACGAACAGAACGGGGAGCTGCCAGGCTCCCCGTTCTGCATTTTGAGACGCACCGCGCCTACAAATAGCGTTTGATCGTTTCGCTGTAGCGCGAGTACAAGTAGGAAACGATCAGCAGCGCGACGCCCAGCGTGATGAAGGTGACGAAGCGATCGGACCGCTGCTGCCTCCAAACGTCGAGCAGCAGAATCTTCGCCACGCAAAGCAGGAGCAGGCCAAGACCCGTCAGGCGGAAGCTGCGCTCGCCCACCATCAGCGCGAAGACGAACACCACGAACGCCTCGACTCCCCAGGACATCGTTACGCGGCCGCCGGAAACATCGTGCGCGATGAGAATCGTGAGCAATGTGAGCGGCAAGAAGAAAAACGCCTGCTCGGGACGCTCGATCGGAAACCGCCACGGCCGATCGGCGATTCGCGAGCCGGGCGCGGCGTTGCGAGCCCGCAACGGAAAAGCAAATGCCAGCGCCGCGAAGAGCAGCGCCACGGCCGCGATCACATGGAGAGAAAGCGGACCGAGCCAGGGCCAGATCGCCGCATTCGTTTCGCTGAGATTGAAGAATAAGCCCCGGCAGAAGACGGCGGCGGCGAGCAGCAAGCTGTGATGCAAGAACACTTCGCGTCGTGCCGCCCAGGCGGTGGCGATCGAGGCCAGGGCGAACGCCGCCCATCCCGCCGCCACCCAACCTGAGTCCAAGGCATAGAGGAGGGTCGTCGCAAGCGTCGCGGCGGCGGCATAGCTGAGGATCGAAGCGGCGAAGAGCTGCTTTTCCCGCACGAGAAAATCGCGTTCCTTCGAGAGGTCGAGGCACGCGTAGGCATAGTAGAAAATCGCGGCGATCGGAAGCGTGGTCACGAGCAGGTCGTGCCGCGACGCGCCGAGATTCGCGTAGAAAATTCGCAGGAAGGCGAGCGCGAATGCCGCGTAGCCCTGCAGGCGGGCGTTGACCGACTTGCGCAGCATTCCGATTTCGAAAATCGCCAGCCCGAAGAGCGCCCATCCCAGCGCCACGTGCAGCGGGCTCAGTTCGTATAGCAAAGCGAGACCGACGAGCACTGAGCCCGCCCAGCCGTACGCGATCGCTAGCGCCTTCGACCAGGCGAATTCCCCTCGTGCCGCCCAGCGCGCTGAGGCATAAAAGAGCGCCGCTGTGACGACGAGGGTCGCGAGGCGCAGGGTGATGCGCGGGTACCAGCCGAATGGTTCGCCATCGGGCAAATTGACGAGCACGATCTGCGCCAGGCTGCCGAGCGACAGCAGGCAAGCCTGGACGTGGAGCTCCGCACGCTTCAAACGGTCGCCCGCGATCAGCAGGACCAGCGCGAAGGCCGCCCAGACGACCGCGATCCACGGCGAGGAAACTTCCTTGTAGGCGAGAACCGCGGCGAGGATCGTGCCGGCAAACGTGTGGACCGCGGAGAAAATGCGGGCGTACGGCGTGTCGCGCGGGCCGCTGAAATAGGCGCACACATAGAGGAGGATCGTGGCGATCGAGAACGTGATGAAGCGCAGCGTGACATGGTGGAACGTCTGCGTGGCGTCGATATCGATCAGCAGCATTCGCACGAATGCCGCGAATGCGAGCAGATGCGCCTGCACGCTGAAATCGCGACGCCTGCCGACGAATCCGATCGCCGCGAGCAACGCCGCGAACGCAACCCATGCGACCGCCATCCACGCCCAGTGGCATTCGTAATAGGTGATCGCAACGACGATTGCGGCGGCTGCCGTGGTGTAGATCTCGGCAACGACGCCCGAGTAGCTCGCGCCGCGCGGCCCCGCCCATCGAGCGCAAAGATAGAAAAGCGCGGCCACCAGCGACAGCGTGACGAGCCTTTCCGTGAGGCGCGTGCCGGCGAAATACTCCGCCGCGCCGATATTCACGCTGAACGAAGCGAAGAAAGCCGCCACAGCAAAGGCGTGAGCCTGATGGGAGAGATCGTCGAGCTTCGCAAAACGGCCGAGCAGGCAGAGCGCAAACGCCGCTGATGCCCACGCCACGGCCATCCACACATCCGTGAAGGCCAGCCACAAGCTTGCGAAGAGCATGATGCCCGCGAGGTAGGAAAGCACGCGGAAGCAGAGTTGCTCGCTCTCGGACTCGATCGCGGCCTTCC
>Ga0335074_10006626_pt1 | contig 16067 bp, 13 predicted proteins | sample Lox_Sample_23_FD_206715 | JGI IMG/M metagenome (GOLD analysis project Ga0335074, IMG submission 206715) | Soil microbial communities from Loxahatchee National Wildlife Refuge, Florida, United States - Lox_Sample_2.3 | ecosystem: Environmental > Terrestrial > Soil > Wetlands | place: USA... | reverse complement strand
CCGGCACCAGGTTCGGCAACCTGTCCGGCGGGCAGAAGCAGCGGCTGTTCATCGCCCTGGCCCTGGTCGGGAACCCCGAGGTGGTGTTCCTCGACGAGCTGACGGCCGGCCTGGACCCGGGGGCCAGGCGGGCCACGTGGGACCTGATCAGCAAGGTCCGGGCGGGCGGCGTCGCCGTCGTGCTGGTCAGCCACTTCATGGACGAGGTGGAAGAACTGTGCGACCGCGTCGCGATCCTCGAACGGGGGCGGATCGCGGCGCTGGACACCCCGGCGGGGCTGGTGGACTCCGCCGGGGGCGAGTACCGGATGCGGTTCCGGCCGATGGCGCCCCTCGATGAGCAGTCGCTCGGCGCGCTGCCGGGGGTCACGGCGGTCAGCCGCCGCGGGGAGCAGGTCACCGTCACCGGCACCGGCGACTTCCCCGCCGCGGTCACCGCGGAACTGGCCCGCAGGCAGGTGCTTGCCGCGGACCTGCGGATCGAGGGACGCAGCCTGGACAGCGCCTACGTCGCGCTGACCGGCCGGTCCATGGAAACCTGAGGAGAGTAGATCATGACTGGCTTCGGCAGGCTCGCGTTCGTCGAGTCCAAGCTGTTCCTGCGAGAGAAGGCGGCGCTGCTGGGGGTGTTCGGGCTCCCGGTGGCCCTGGTCATCGGGTTCGGCCTGATCCCCGGGTTCGGCGATCCGCAGAAGGGGCTATCGAATCAGATCGGGACCGAGTACATCGCGAGCCTCAGCGTCGCGATCGTGCTGGCCACCCTGGGCCTGACCGGGGTCCCGATGGTCATCGGCCAGTACCGGGAGCGCGGCGTCCTGCGCCGCCTGGGCGTCACCCCGGTGCGCCCGGCGACCCTGCTGGCGGCCGACGTGACGGTGTGGGCGGCGTCCGCGATCATCTCCGTGGCGCTGGTCGTCGCGGTGGCGCGGGCCGTCTACCACGTGCCGGCGCCGCACGCGGCGGGCTGGTTCATCCTGACGATCGTGCTCGGCATCGCCTCGCTGCTCGCGGTCGGCCTGCTGGCGGCGGCGGTGTCGTCCACCGCCCGGGGCGCGGCGGGGATCGGCTGGCTGCTGTTCTTCCCGAACATGTTCCTGGCCGGCGTGTACCTCCCGACCGAGGAGATGTCCTCGACGATGCGCCAGATCGGCAACTTCACCCCGCTCGGCTCGGCCCTGCACGCCGTCCGCGACAGCTGGATGGGAATAGATCCGCGGCCCGAGTACCTGGGCATAATGGCGGCGTGGGCCCTGGTCGCAGGAGCCCTGGCGGCTCGCTTCTTCCGCTGGGACAAAGCATAAGGAAGGGGGAGCGGTGACGGTGCGCACGCCGGACAGCGGCCTTGAGCTGCTGGAGCAGCGATACGAGCGCCTGGCGCAGGTGATCGTCTACCTGCTGCTCGCCGTCCCGCTCGTCCCCTACGTACTCTCCGAGAAGCCGAGTGCGGGAGCCATCGGCATCACGGTCGGTGTCGCCGTGGCGGCCGCGGCCTGGGTGACCTGGATGGATGTCCTGCACCCGGCGTGGATGGAGCGGCCCTGGCTGGTCTGGGTCTACTTCACCGGCCTGGTCGTGTTCATCGCCGTCCTCACCATCCGGAGCCCGTGGTACGCCTTCTTCACCTGGATCGGCTTCCTGTATGCGTTCCGGCTCCTGATCGGGCCGTGGCGGTGGATCGCCTCGGCGGTCGTGTCGGTGTTCTTCGCCATGGCCCAGGACGGCGGGTTCCACCGCCCGACCGCCTCGACCGTGGTCATCTGGCTCCTCCTGGCGTGCGTCGACGAGGGGCTCGTCGGGTTCTTCGTCATGCTCGGCGTGCGGACCGCGGAGCAGAACCAGACGCGCAAGGGGATGATCGCCGAGCTGGCCGAGGCGAACCAGCGGCTGGAGGAGATCATGGCGGAGAACACCGGCCTGCAGGCCCAGCTGCTCACCCAGGCCAGGGAGGCGGGCGCGGGCGATGAGCGGCAGCGGATGGCGCGGGAGATCCACGACACGCTCGCGCAGGGCCTGACCGGGATCATCACCCAGCTCGAGGCCGCCCAGCAGACCGCCAGCGACGCCGAGCGGGAGCGGCGGATCGACAACGCCAAGCGGCTCGCCCGCGACAGCCTGGCCGAGGCGCGCCGCAGCGTCCAGGCGCTACGGCCGCAGGCGCTGGAGGACAGCAGGCTGCCCGAGGCGCTGGCCGCCGAGGTGACCCGCTGGTCGGCCACCAGCGGCGTGGCCGCCGAGGTGGAGACCACCGGCGAGGCGCGCGCGCTGCACCCCGAGGTGGAGGTGACGCTGCTGCGCGTGGCGCAGGAGGCGCTGGCCAACGTGGCCAGGCACGCCGGCGCGTCTCGCGCGGGCGTCACGCTGTCGTACATGGAGGACGTGGTGACGCTGGACGTGCGGGACGATGGCGTCGGGTTCACCGTGCCGGCGAACGGCACCGGCGACGCAGACGGCGGCCAGCCCCAGGGCGGGTTCGGGCTGATCGCGATGCGGCAGCGGGTGAACCGGCTGGCCGGGCAGCTGGAAATCGAGTCGGAGCCCGGCGCGGGCACCGCGGTATCGGCCAGCGTGCCCGCGATACCCCTTGGCCCGCCACAGGCGGCCATACAAGGGGAGGAGGAGCCCTCATGACAAGGACCGGGATCATCCGGCTGCTGATCGCCGACGACCACCCCGTGGTCCGCGACGGGCTGCGCGGCATCTTCGAGGCCAGCGACGAGTTCGAGGTGGCCGGCGAGGCCGCCAACGGCCGGGAGGCGGTCGACCGGGCGGCGGCGCTGCGCCCCGACGTGGTGCTGATGGACCTGCGCATGCCGGTGCTGGACGGGGTCAGCGCGATCAGGCTGCTCGCCGAGCGGGGGGTGACCGCACGGGTGCTCGTGCTCACCACCTTCGACACCGACACCGACGTGGTGCCCGCGATCGAGGCCGGGGCCACCGGCTACCTGCTGAAGGACTCCCCGCCCGATGAGCTGCTGCGCGGGGTCCGCGCCGCGGCCCGCGGCGAGGCGGTGCTCTCGCCGTCGGTCGCCACCCGGCTGCTGGGCCAGGTCAGGGAGCCGGCCAGGGAACCGCTCAGCCAGCGCGAGCTTGACATCCTGGCCCTGATCGCGCGCGGGTGCTCGAACCGGGAGGCCGCGGCGCGCCTGTTCATCAGCGAGGCCACGGTCAAGACCCACGTGCTGCACGTCTACGCCAAGCTCGGCGTCAACGACCGCGCCGCCGCCGTGGCGGCCGGGTTCGAGCGGGGGCTGCTTCCGAGGCCCTAAGGCCGGCGCGGGGGAAGCACAAGACGCCGTTCGGGATAACGGGTTTTTCCTCGTGTAACGGCACAGGAGGAAGCCGCTGTCCTCCAGGACGTGCGCCAGGGCCAGGGGCATCGGGCCGGCCGGGAACTCCTCGCCGGTCAGGATCCGGTGGGCGCCCGGGCCCGCCAGCAGCGGGCCGATCGTCAGGCACAGCTCGTCCAGCAGGCCGGCCGCGGCCAGCTGGGCCAGCAGGTGCGGTCCGCCCTCGGTGAGCATCCGCTGGTGGCCGCGATCGGCCAGCGCGCGGACCGCGGCGTCCAGGTCGATGGCGGCCTCGCCGGCCGTGATGACGTCCGCGCGCCGCGCCAGCTTGGCCCGCAGGTCCCGCGGCGCCGCGGCGGAGGTGATGACGATGGTGCGGGCGTCCGGCGCGGCCTCGGTGAACAGCGGGCTCTCGGGGTCGAGGTCCAGCCGCGCGCTGACCACCGCGATCGGGGGAGTCGCGGGCCGGCCGTCGCGCAGGTGCGGCCAGCGCCGGCTCCGCCGCGCGGGCCCGTAGCCCTCGGCCCGGGCCGTGCCCGCGCCGACCACGATGACGTCGGCGAGCGCGCGGAGCAGGAAGAAGACCCGCCGGTCGGCCTCCGATGACAGGCCGGCGCTGAGGCCGCTGAGGGAGGCGGCGCCGTCGGCGCTGGCCACCATGTTGCCGCGCAGCCACGGCCCGGCCGGGTAGGCGTACAGCGCGGGCAGGTCGGCGTCCCCGGTATGCCCAGTTCCGGGAGGGAGGAGCTGACGCATGGTCAGTCCGTGGACCGCAGCACGGCGGCGGCCCGGGCCGGGACCTCGACCTCGCTCTTCGGCTTCACGACCGCCCCGACCTCGAGGGCGGCGGGACCCTGGTCGGCTCCGGCTGCGCTCCTGGCGTGGCCGCGGGTCCTGGTGGCCCTCGAACCCTTGGCAGGCTGCGGCGCGGTAGTGATCACGACCTCCCATCCGGCCGCGAGGCTGGCCTCGGGCAGCGTGAACGTGAGCGGGTTGCTGTGCGCGTTGAACAGCAGCAGGAACTTGGCGTCGGTGATCTGCTCGCCGCGCACATCGGGTTCGCTGATGGCTTCCCCGTTGAGGAACACCGTGAGGGACTTGGCGTAGTCGGCGTCCCAGTCCCCCTGGGTCATCTCCTGGCCGGCGGGCGTCAGCCAGATGATGTCGCTGGTCTCGTCGCCCGGCTCATCCCTGCTGCCGCGGAAGAACCTGCGCCGGCGGAACACCGGGTGCTCCCGGCGCAGTCCCGCCAGCGTCTCGGTGAAGGCCAGCAGGTCTCGTTCGGCGTCGGCCAGGCTCCAGTCGACCCACGAGATCTCGTTGTCCTGGCAGTAGGCATTGTTGCTGCCGCCCTGCGTGCGGCCCATCTCGTCGCCGGCCAGCAGCATGGGGACACCCTGGGACAGGAACAAGGCGACGAGGAAGTTCCGCTTCTGCCGGGCGCGGATCTCGCGGATGCCGGGGTCGTCGGAGGGCCCTTCGGCCCCGCAGTTCCACGACCGGTTGTCGTCGGTGCCGTCCCGGTTGCCCTCGCCGTTGGCCTCGTTGTGCTTGTGGTCGTAGCTGACCAGGTCCTGCAGCGTGAACCCGTCATGGCAGGTCACGAAGTTGATCGACGCGACGGGGCGGCGCCCGCTCGTGGCGTACAGGTCGCTGCTGCCGGTCAGCCTGGAGGCGAACTCCGGGAGCGTGGAGGGCTGGCCGCGCCAGAAATCGCGGACGGTATCCCGGTACTTGGCGTTCCACTCGGTCCACAGCGGCGGGAAGTTGCCGACCTGGTAGCCGCCCTCGCCGATGTCCCACGGCTCGGCGATCAGCTTGACCTGCGAGACCACCGGGTCCTGCTGGACCAGGTCGAAGAAGGTGGAGAGCCGGTCGACGTCGTGCAGTTCCCTGGCCAGCGCCGAGGCCAGGTCGAAGCGGAACCCGTCGACGTGCATCTCCAGGATCCAGTACCGCAGCGAGTCCATGACCAGCTGCAGCGCGTGCGGGTGGCGGGCGTTAAGGCTGTTCCCGCACCCGGTGTAGTCGAGGTAACGCCACCGCTCCGAGTCGGCCAGCCGGTAGTAGGCGGCGTTGTCGATGCCGCGGAAGGACAGCGTGGGCCCCAGGTGGTCGCCCTCCGCGGTGTGGTTGTACACCACGTCGAGGATGACCTCGATCCCGGCCTCGTGCAGGGCCTTGACCATCGACTTGAACTCGCCCACCTGCTCGCCGAGCTGGCCCGCGGCGGAGTAGGCGTTGTGCGGGGACAGGAAGCCGATCGTGTTGTAGCCCCAGTAGTTGGTCAGGCCCCGCGTGACGAGGGAGTGCTCCGACACGAACTGGTGGACCGGCATCAGCTCGACCGCCGTGACCCCGATCCGCTGCAGGTGCGCGATGACGGCCGGGTGGGCCAGGCCGGCGTAGGTGCCGCGCTGGTGCTCGGGGACCTCGGGGTGGCGCAGCGTCAGCCCGCGCACGTGCGCCTCGTAGATGATCGTCTCGTGGTAGGGGATGTTCGGCGGCCGGTCGTTGCCCCAGTCGAAGAAGGGGTTGATGACCACGTTCTTGGGCATGTGCGGGGCGCTGTCCGCGGTATTGCGCCGCCTCGGGTTGTCGAACTGGTAGTCGAACAGCGCCTCGTCCCAGGTGACCTGGCCCTCGACCGCCTTGCCGTAGGGGTCAAGCAGCAGCTTGGAGGGGTCGCAGCGCAGCCCGCGCCACGGATCGTGGGGACCGTGCACCCGGTACCCGTACCGCTGCCCCGGCGCGATGCCCGGCAGGTAGCAGTGCCACACGAAGCCGTCGACCTCGGTCAGGTCGATCCTGGTCTCGGCCAGCGCGCCGGTACCCTCGCCCTCCCCGCCCGCGCCGTCCCCGTCGAACAGGCACAACTGGACGCGCTGGGCGACCTCGGAGAACAGGGCGAAGTTCGTGCCCCACCCGTCCCAGGTCCCGCCAAGCGGATAAGGCGTCCCCGGCCAGGTACGCATTCGCCCCCTTCTGTGCGGCGTGGTCTAGACCGGCCGACTCTACCTGGTATGCGCAGGCCTGGGAGGACGTACGATACCGGATCGTGATCAGCGCGCCGCCATACCTCGCGGCTTACCCCGGGTTTTACCCAGTTTTACGCCGCTCTCCGCCGGAGCGTGGCTGCCTCTTGGTAGCGGTCCAGGATGACCTCGGCGACCTCGGGCAACGCGCCAAGCGCGGGTGATACCGCCGCCGCGCCCGCGGCCAGGGCGGATACGCGGATCCGGTCGGCGAACAAGCCGGGGGCGAGCAGGTAGGTGGCGACCAGCACCCGGTCGGCTCCGGCGCGCAGCAGCCCGGTCACGGCTTCGGCGGGGGTCAGCGCCCCCGCAGACTCAGAAGCGGCGCTGGCCGGGCGGACCGCGAACCACCCGGCGCGGGCCTGCCACTGCGCCGCGAGGCTGGCGATGGTGGCGTTCGCCTCCGGGTCGGTGGATCCCGCGGCGGCCAGCACCACCCCGGTCCGCGCGCGGCGGGCCGCGGCGGCCAGCCCGGCCAGCCCGGCTGGACCTAGCGGGTCCGCCTCGGCCAGGCGGCGCTCCAGGGCGCTGAGCAGCAGCGGGTGGGGCCCCAGCGTGGCGCCGTAGCTCACCGGCAGCCGCGAGAACTCGCGGGCGAGCACGCGGGGGATGTCCGTCTTGCTGTGGTAGGCCGCCGTCAGCAGCAGCGGCAGCACGGTCACCCGGCCGTACCCGGTGCGCCCGATGGCGCCCATGACCTGCGGCAGCGACGGCGCGGCGTGGCCCAGGTAGGCGGTCCGCACCTCCGGCAGGTCCAGGCCGCGGGCGGCGGCCCGCTCCGCGGCGACGGCCATCAGGTCGGTGATGACGGCCGCGGCGCGGGGGTCCGCGCTGCCGTGAGCGACCACCACAAGCGACCCGTCGGGTCGCTCAGGCATGGATGCCGCACTCCGTCTTGCCCGTCCCGGCCCAGCGCCCGCTGCGCGGATCGGCGCCCGGCTCGACCCGGATGGTGCACGTCGCGCAGCCGATCGAGGGGTACCCGTCGTACACGAGCGGGTTCACCAGGACGTTGTTGGTGGTGATGTAGTCGTCGACCTGCTTCTGCGTCCAGCTGACGATCGGGTTGACCTTGACCATCTCGCGCCGGTCGTCCCACTGCACGACGGGCGTCTGGCGGCGCTCGCTGGTCTCGTCCCGGCGCACGCCGGTGATCCACGCGTCGTACTCGGACAGCGCGCGCTCGAGGGGCTCGACCTTGCGCAGGTAGCAGCACAGGTCGGGGTTGCGCCCGAACAGCCGGGGCCCCAGCTCGGCGTCCTGTTCCGCGACGGTCCGCGACGGGGTGACGTTGATCATCCGGATCGGGTACACCACCGAGACCGCATCCCGGGTGCCGATCGTCTCCGGGAAGTGGTACCCGGTGTCGAGGAAGACCACGTCGATGCCGGGCTTGACGGCCGAGGCCAGGTGGATGATCACCGCGTCGGTCATGGACGAGGTAATGCAGATCCGCTCGCCGAACGTGTCAACCGCCCAGCGGATCACCTCGTCGGCGGGCGCGTCGGCGAGTTCTTCGGCGGCCTGCTCGGCGAGGGTTCGCATGAACTCGGGGTCCTCCAGGCTGATCTGCGCCAGGCCACTGCCAAACTCAGGCACTACGGTAACGGGACTCACGCAGTGACTCCTATTCCGGAAAAGCGTAGCTGGAAACTTCTAGTGCAACTGCGGCAATGCCATTCGCCGTCGGTCGCGGTCCGCGGCTCGATGTCTTCCTCGCCGCAGTAGGGGCAGTAGAACGGGACCGCACGTTCGCTCACGACAGGTCCTCCTCGGGCGCCCGGGCCGCCCAGGCGGCGAAGCTCTCGCCGCGCTCCCGCCCCGCCTCGAACCGGCGCAGCACCCGCTCGATGTAGTCGGGCAGCTGGTCGGCGGTGGTCTTGAGCCCCCGCACCTTCCTGCCGAAACCGGAACCCGTCCCGTCCCCGCCGTTCAGGCTGCCGCCCAGGTGGACCTGGAAGCCCTCGACCTGGCCGCCGTCGGGCCCGGTGACCAGCGACCCCTTCAGGCCGATGTCGGCCGTCTGGATCCGGGCGCAGGAGTTCGGGCAGCCGTTCACGTTGATCGTGACCGGGGTGTCGAAGCCAGGCAGGCGCCGCTCCAGCTCGCCGATCAGGTCGCTGGCCCGCTGCTTGGTCTCCACGATGGCCAGCTTGCAGAACTCGATCCCGGTGCACGCCATCGTGTGCCTGCGGAACGCGGTGGGGTTGGCCGGCAGCCCGGCCTCCGCGAGCCCGGCGACCAGCTCGCCGGTGCTGGCGGCCGGCACGTCGAGGATGACCATCTTCTGCTCGGCCGTGGTGCGCACCCGGCCGCTGCCGTAGCGGGCGGCCAGATCGGCGATGACGTCGAGCGCGTCGGCGGACAGCCTGCCGACCGTCGGCGCGAACCCGACGTAGTAGCGCCCGTCCCGCTGCGGGTGCACGCCCACGTGGTCACGCACGCCGCCGCGCGGCGGCGCGGGAGCCGGCCCGTCGGGGAGCGCGTACCCCAGGTACTCCTTCTCGAGCACCTCACGGAATCGCTCCGGGCCCCAGTCCGCGACGAGGAACTTCAGCCTGGCCCGGTGGCGCAGCCGGCGGTAGCCGTAGTCGCGGAACAGCCCGGTGACCCCGGCCCACACCTCGGGGACCTGGCCCGGCCTGACGAACGTGCCGAGGCGCTGGCCGATCATCGGGTTGGTGGACAGGCCGCCGCCGACCCACAGGTCGTAGCCGGGCTCGCCGCCGTCGTCTAGGACGCCGGCGAACGCCACGTCGTTGATCTCGTGGACGGCGCACTGCGCCGCGCAGCCGCTGATCGACGACTTGAACTTGCGGGGCAGGTTCGAGAACGCCGGGTCGCCGATGTACCGCGCGCCGATCTCGTCGATCTCGGCGGTGGCGTCGATGATCTCGCCTGCGTCGATCCCGGCCAGCGGGCAGCCGAGGATGACCCGCGGCGTGTCGCCGCACGCCTCGGTGGTGCTCAGGCCCACCGCCTCCAGGGCCTCCCAGATGGCGGGGACGTTCTCGATCTCGATCCAGTGCAGCTGGATGTTCTGCCGGTCGGTCACGTCCGCCGTGCCGCGGGCGTACCGGCGCGAGACGTCCGCGATGACGCGCAGGCGCTCATGGTCGAGCTGCCCGCCGTCGATGCGGATCCGCATCATGAAGTAGCGGTCGTCGAGCTCCTCGGGCTCCAGGATCGCCGTCTTGCCCCCGTCGATCCCGGGCCGGCGCTGGGTGTAGAGCCCGTACCAGCGGAAACGGCCGCGCAGGTCGGCCGGGTCGATCGAGTCGAAACCGTACCGGCTGTAGATGTCGATGATCCGCTGCCGGACGTGGAGCCCGTCGTCGTTCCGCTTGTTTTCCTCGTTCTTGTTGAGCGGCTCACGGTAGCCGAGCGCCCACTGGCCTTCACCTCGCCTGCGCGTGGTGCCTGCGGTAGTCGCGGTCTTGGTCCCGGTCGCGACGGGCATCATGATTCCTTCGGGTTCGGCGAGCGCGCGTCGCAGATCCCGGGCTGTGCTGGCCGTGCTGACGGACGGCACGCCGCCAGGCTGGCGGCTCAGCAGGAGGGCACCCGGCGTCGCGTGCGCGCCCGGTCAGATATCCGGGGCGGCGATCAACGGGTGGGGTGACAGATGGCGCTGCGGATGCGCTGGAAGTCGACGTGCCTGCGCACGACGAGCAGCGGGTCCGTAACGCCCATACCAGCAGGATCACATCGAACGGACCCGGCTGTCCAGGAGCAGTCCGGCATGTGGACAGTCAGAGGTGTCACATGCGTGCCCATACCGGCGGCAACATGACCGCTCCGGCCGCTATTCCCTGGCGGCCTCAGCCCTGGCGGATCCAGGACATGGGCGGCTCGGCCCCGCCGGGCGCCGAGTCCGCCGGAGGCTGATGCTGGCAGTCGCACCAGGTGCCGCCCGGGCAGTCCTCGTGGTGGTGCTTCCGGCACGGGACGCAAATCATGCTCCCTATTCTGCCGCCCGGTTTGCGTGGGCTATCCCGTGCTGCGGGTACATCCGGTGGCATGCTTCCCTTCGCCGACCGCCGCGCCGCGGGCCTGCTGCTCGCGGAAAGGGTGAACGACGAAGTGAAACTAGATCATTGGCCCGAACGAGCGATGGTGCTTGCCCTGCCCAGGGGCGGAGTGGCCGTGGGGAAGCAGGTCGCCGCGGTCCTCGGGCTCCCGCTGGATGTCATCGTCACGCGGAAGATCGGCTACCCGCGGCAGCCCGAACTCGGCGTGGGGGCGATCGCGGAGGGTCTGGCGCAGCCCGTCTACGATCCCGTGCTGCTCGACCGGCTGTCGCTGTCGCCCCCGGCTCTGGCGCCGGTGGCGGCCGCGGAGCAGGCCGAGCTGGCCCGGCGGGTGCGCGTCTACCGCGGCGGTAACCCGCTGCCGCAGGTGGCGGGCTGGTGCGTGATCGTGGTCGATGACGGCCTGGCTACGGGGGTCACCGCGCGCGCCGCCCTGCGCTCGCTGCGCGCCGCCCAGGCCGGGCACCTGGTCCTGGCGGTGCCGGTCGCGCCGGCCGCGGCCGTGTCGTGGCTGCGCGCGGAGGCCGACCAGGTGATCGTCGTGGAAACGCCCGGCCGGTTCGCCTCGGTCGGGCAGTGTTACGCGTCATTCGGGCAGCTGACAGACGCCGACGTGCTGGCCCTGCTTGCTTAGCGGGGCCAGCACGTCGGCGGTTCTGCGGGTTCGCCCTGTCGTAGGCGGCGCTGCCTAGGCGGCGTTGGCGCGGCGCATCCGGCGGCGGCGCTCGGCCGAGCGCTCCTCCTCGTTCAAGCCACCCCACGTGCCGTACTTCTCTGGCCGCGAGACCGCGTAGTTGAGGCAATCAAGGCGCACCGGGCAACTAGCGCAAATGCTCTTCGCCTTGCGCTCCCTGATGTCACGCTCCGGCTGGCGCTCGCCGTCGGGGCCGAAGAAGAGCAACAGGTCTTCGCCCTTGCACGCAGCAGCATCCTGCCAACCCCAGTTAGGGCGGGGAAGCACGGACGACGGCCGGCGTACCTGAGACATGGATCAATCACCTCAACCAAGAAGCATGAAATCGTGCGTTAGTGTGGAGCGTCAGGTTCGTGAACACGCGAGCGCATACCAGTCATGTCCGGGAACCTCCGTTGCAAGATACAACGCGTCTTTCCGACGTCGTGTTCCCGTACGCAGGTAAGGCGATCGCGTAAGCGAGCGGTCACATATACCGAACGGCTGGCGCCTGCGCTTCGGTTCACCCGTTATGTCCAACCGCCGCGCGGGCCGCTGCATGCCCGTCGATAATGATGCCATCTGCCGTAGCCACCGCGCACGCGGGGTGGCGAAATTCACCATCTTGTTTCCAGGTTTCATTGCGGCTCGAACGGGGCCTTCCTGGCAAAGTGCGTGACGAACTGGACAAAGGTAAGGGAGCACGCCACGATGGGCAGCATGTCAGCGTCGGACGCAGCGCCACTGCCCCGGCTCGGAGAGGTCTTCTTCGACGTGCGGGGGAGTTCCCGCAGCATGCGCCTGAGCTGGTACGCCGATACCGGGATCTCCGTCTTCAGCATCTGGCAGGGAGGAACCTGTACCGGCACGTTCCGGCTGCCCCGTGAGGAACTGCCGAGGCTGATCGAGGCCCTGCACCGGGGCAGCCACGGTGGTGCCGACCAGCGTGATCCCCGCTACTCGCGTCCGCTGTCCGGTGACCCCACCGACCCGAGGCTGACGATGCTGCCCGGCTACGCCGGCCCGCGTGACAGCGACTTCGCCGGCCCGGTGACCGGCGACTTCCGCGCGCTGCGCGATGACACCGATCGCGGGCCTGGCCCGTTGATGCTCGGCAGCGCGTCGCCCAGGGCGCTGCCCGCGCCTGCGGCCGCGCTGCCTCCGGGAAGCTACCGCGACCAGCCCCGGTACCCCGAAGCGGCCCAGTACGCGCAGCCCGCCCAGTACGCCGAGTCGGTCCAGTACGCCCAGTACGGCCAGCAGGCCCAGTACGGCCAGCAGGCCCAGTACGCGCAGCCAGCCCAGTACGCGCAGCCAGCCCAGTACGCCGAGCAGGGGTACGGCGGCCAGGGCTACGGGACACCCGGCGAGCCGGGCTACGGGACACCGGGCGAGCAGGGCTACGGGTACGGCGAGCAGGGCGTCCACCCGGGCCGGGGCTACGACGAGCAGTCGTACCAGGGCCAGGGGCCTGCGGCGGAGTTCTTCGCGGGCCGCGGCTACGACCAGGGTGACCAGCGTTACGACGACCACGGCTACCCGCAGCACGGCTATCAGGATCAGGGCTACCCCGAGCGCGGTCGTCACGAGCCGGGAGGCCACCCCGAGCAGGGCTATGGGCGTTACGGGCACGCCGATCCGCCCAAGCACGCTCAGGGCGTCGAGGCCCGCGCGAACTACGCAGGCCCCGACGGCGCCGCGGGATCGGGGAGTCTCGCGGCCTACGCGGAGCCGGGTTACCAGCACCAGCGCGGGACCGCGGAGCGCGGCTACTCAGAACCAGCCGGCCAGGCCTTCGCGGACCAGGGCTACGACGCGTACCGCTACGCCGAGCGGGACTACCGCGGCCAGGGGTACCCGGGCCCGGACGAGTCCGGCCAGGCCTACCAGGAGCGGGACTACGCCAGTTACCCCGGAGGGGACCAGGCGGGCAGCGGCTACCAGGCCGGGTACCCCGGCGGCGGCCACGACGGTAGCGGCTACGGCAACGCCGGGTACGGCAACGGCGGCCACGACGGCGCCGGGTACGGCAACGCCGGGTACGGCCACGACGGCCACGAGGGCGCCGGCTATGGCAACGGCGGGTATGGCCACGACGGCGCCGCCTACGGCAATGCCGGGTACGGCAATCCCGGGTACGGGGGCACCGGCTACGGCGAGGGACGCTACGGCGCGCCCGGCTACGGCAACGGCGGATACCCCGGTGGCGGTCACGACGGGGCCTACCAGGACGGTGCCTACCAGGACGGTGCCTACTACGCCGGGGCTCCCCAGGCCGGGGCCCAATACGACGGTGCTCAGTACGGGAATGCGTACGACGGGGCCGCCTACGATGGCGGCGGCTACGATCGTCGCGGGTACGAAAGCGCCGGGTACGACGACGGTTCCGGCCGTTCGGGCGGGTACCGCCAGATGCCCGCGGGCCGCGGTCCGCGGGACCGGGCGCAGCACGAGGACCCGGACATCACCCCGAGCCAGCCGACCTCGACCTTCCCCTACGACGGAGGGCCCCCTCCGGGCCGGGAATACCGCCGCCGCCGGGTCCGTTACTAACCTCGCCGGTGCGGCTGTGTCCCCGGGCCGCACCTACTGCCATCGCGGATTACCGTACGGCTGGAGCCGCGTTGTGCCTTTCGCCGAGAGGCGACCTCCGCACCGGTGGACGTAGCAAGGGTCGGCGCGCGGGTGGATCATCTACCTGCGCGCCCGGCCCTTGTCGTGCGCGCCACCGCCGCGTACCCGGCCAGGGACCGGCCTCAGGCCGGTCCCGGCGGCGCCGGCTGCGGTTGCTCCGGGCCGCCCGGAGTACCTGACTTGCCATCGGCGGCGACAGAGGGCTGAACCGTGCTCCCGTTAGGCGGCGGGATGGGGCCCACCACCGCGTTGAGTACCTGCGCGTTCGGCACGGCCATCACGTTGCCATCGGACACCAGGCGGACGTAGGTGATCCCGATATCGACCACGGTGCCGTCCAGCGTGCCGCCGAGCGCCCCGGCCCTGAGCCGGATCGCGTCGCCCACCCGGAACGGCCTGGCGAACATCAGCGTCAGGCCCGCGAACATGTTGCCTAGCGCCTGCTGCGCCGCGATTCCAACGAACACGCTGGTCAGCGCGCCGCCGAGGACGAGCTGGCCGACCGGCACGTCGAACAGGTCCAGGGTGATCGCCAGCGTGGCGAACGCGCCGACGACCAGGAAGGCGTACCCGACCACGGCGGCGTGCGCGGTGCCGGCCCTCGGCTCGAGTAGCTGTCTCGACTGCCCGGCCAGCCCGTAGGTGGCCATGGCCCCGAACACGCCGAACAGCACGGCCGTGCCGTACGCGACGATCTGGTTGGTCACGTGGCTCGCGGTGTAGAGCGTGTGGGAGTCGTGGCGGGCCTGATTCGAGATGACCGCGGCGGCGATCGCGAGCAGCAGGGCGATGATCGACTTCCACGGGCGCGTCTTGCGCCTGACGCGCTGTACCTGCGCCGACAGGTCGGCCTGTATCTCGTGCACTCCCGGCTCCTCTTTCCGGCCCCCATCCGGCCTAACGCTATCCGGCGGGGAGTGCTACCCGGATACGGGTCGGTGACTCACCGGAAGAGAAAGCAAGCGGGGACCGGGCCGCGCGGCCCGGTCCCCGCTTCGCTCGCAGTCGCGGGTCAGCTGATGAGCGCCTTACCCACGGGGAACACGAGCTTGCCGCCGGCCATGCCCCTCGAGATGAAGGCCGCCGACGTGTACCAGGCGACGATCGCGGTAAGGACCCCGATGTATCCGCCGGCCTTGACGAGGCCGCTGGAGCTGGCGAAGCCGCCGATGAACAGCAGGAGCTCGGTGACTTCCAGGGTGAGGAAGACCATGAAGACGGCCATGTTTATCTGGGTGCTGAGGATCAGCAGGTACGTGTTGACGATAGCGAAGGCGAGCACGATCCAGGCCTTGTCGTATCCCGCCTGGGCTGCCGTATCCTTCGGCGCGACCAGGAGAACCCACAGGCCGAGGCCGATCCAGAAGCCGCCGTAGGTGGAAAACGCAGCCGCGCCGAACACGTTCCGGTTGCGGAACTCCCACATCCCGGCGAGTAGCTGGCAGAGCCCGCCGTAGGCGAAGGCATAACCCAGGAAAGCAGCGCCAGATGCTTTGCCCATCCATCCGGCGTTGGCGGCAGAGAGCAGGAAGGTGGTGGTGGCAAAGCCGGCCAGCCCGAGCGGGGCTGGGTCAGCTGGCGGCTGGAGGATGACGGTGGTGGCACTGGGCTGGACTGCATGTTCTTCGCTGACGCTCAAATCGATCCCTCCTAGTGAGGAATGGTTCGTCCGGCTCCCGGCCTGCGATGGCTGCAGCCGAGAGGGCGGGATGCCCGGCGTTGACTGCGTGGCTGGCGTGAAAAACTTTCGTCTTGCACACCGAACCTTCCTCTGGTCACTCCTGACTCAGATTGACCAGATGAAAGATTCGCCAACAGCGTAACGCTGCACGAGTTGCGGTGCGAGACCCAAAACACCTCACTTTTCGTAACCATCTGGGAGCAGCCTCGCGACGCCCCGGCAAAACCGGGTTTCGGCACGTTGACGCCGCCCCGATGAGCCTTCGCTAACTGACCGCGCTGCTCCCTGCGAACCCGCCGAGTCTGGAGACGTCGGTGCAGGTCAACGCCCTGGTGACCGATCCGGCCGACGGGAATGCGGGTCAATCCACCAGGTCGATGGCCAACCACGGGATCACGAAGTAGGGCATGCAGGAGATGACGTCCGAAACATTTGATGAGAAATTTCGATCCGCACTCCGCCCGGTTTCAGCGGTATCCGCGTCGGTGGGCAGCGCGGACTGCCCCGCTTCGGTCTGCGGGCCAAGCAACGGTCGGCAAAGCTGTGGTAACCCACAAAGATCCGGGCCTCGCTGCCCAGTGGGATCAGGCGCTCGCTGGGTAAGATCGAGGAGAGCACAGGGAAGGTTCTGCAGATGGTCGACCGGCCGATCCGCGCCTCGGACCAGGAGCGGCAAAGCGTCGTGGATGTCCTACGCGACGCGTTCACGGACGGACGGCTGACCCT
>Ga0335074_10006625_pt1 | contig 16068 bp, 13 predicted proteins | sample Lox_Sample_23_FD_206715 | JGI IMG/M metagenome (GOLD analysis project Ga0335074, IMG submission 206715) | Soil microbial communities from Loxahatchee National Wildlife Refuge, Florida, United States - Lox_Sample_2.3 | ecosystem: Environmental > Terrestrial > Soil > Wetlands | place: USA... | reverse complement strand
GGCTCTACGCGCGGCGGCGTCCCGAGCAGTCCATCACGCTGGCCTTCGACGCCGAGGTCGGCCGGGTCTACGACGAATGGGACGCCCTGACCCGCAAGGTCGCGGAAGGCAACGCCGACCCGGCCACCCAGGCGATCTTCGCCCGCGCCTCCGGCCCGGCCGAGGGGCCGCTCCCGGTCACGCCGCGCCCGCTGCCGTTCCGGACCCTGGCCTCGGTCGCCGACATCACGGCCGGCGACCAGGCGCAGATCCTGCGGATCGTCCGGGACCTCACCGGCGACGACCCGGTCGAAGACCTGGACGAGGTCCGCCCGCGGCTGGACTGCGCGCAGGCGTGGGTTACCGGGTACGTCGCGCCCGAGGACCGGACCCAGGTCCGCGACCACCCCGACGCCGCCAGGCTCGCCACGCTGACCGACGAGGAGCGCGGCGCCCTTAAGTTGCTGATCGACGGCATGGCCGCCGACTGGTCCCTGACCGGCCTGACTACCTTGCTGTACGGCGTCCCCAAGCTGCTGCGCGGCCTGCCGATCTCGGCGCCGCCCACGCCGGAGCTGAAGGCCGCCCAGCGCGACTGGTTCATCCTGCTGTACCAGCTGCTGATCGGCAAGGACACCGGCCCGCGGCTGCCGACGCTGCTGCTGGCCCTCGGCCAGGACCGGGTGCGTTACCTGCTCGGAGGCTAGGCGGTCAGGAACTGGTCCATGATCCGGACCCCGGATTCGAGTGCCGACAGCGGGATGCGCTCGTCGGTGCCGTGGAACATCGCGTAGTAGTCGTAGCCCGCGGGCAGCACCAGGGGCGTGAAGCCGTAGCAGGCCATCCCCAGCCGGGCGAACTGCTTGGCGTCGGTGGCGCCGCTCATGCAGTAGGGCACGACGACCGAGCCCGGATCCTCCGCCAGCAGGGCGCGGGCCATGCTGGCCATGACCGGGGCGTCGAGGGGAGCCTCCAGCGGTACCCCCTCGTATATGTACTCCCAGGCCACGTCGGCGCCGATGAGCTCGTTCATGGTGGCCACGAACTCGTCCTCGCCGCCCGGCAGGACCCGGCCGTCGACGTAGCCGACCGCCTCGCCGGGGATGACGTTGACCTTGTAGCCCGCCTGCAGCATGGTCGGGTTGGCACTGTTGCGGATCGTCCCCGCCACCAGGGCGGCGCCGGGGCCGAGCCCGGCGAGCAGTTCTTCCGCCCCCAGATCCCCAGCGGGCGCCGGTCGGCCGGACGCCGCGGCGATGGCGTCGACCGCGGCCCGCACGGTGGGGATCAGCCTGACCGGCCAGGAGTGAGCCCCGATCCGAGCCATCGCGGCGCTCAGCCGGACCACCGCGTTCTCGGGATTGGGCTTGGCGCCGTGACCAGCCCGGCCCCGCGCCGTCAGCTTCATCCAGGCGGTGCCCCGCTCGGCCGAGGCGACCGGGTAGAGCCGCTGGCCGTCCCCGGCGTGGAACGTGAAGGCCCCCGACTCACCGACCGCCTCGGTGCACCCGTCGAACAGCCCGGGATGCCGCTCCACCAGCCACTGTGATCCGAACGCCGTCGTGTCCTCCTCGTCCGCGGTGAACGCGAGGACCACGTCGCGCCGCGGGCGGCGTCCGGTGCGGGCCCACAGGCGAACCACCGCGAGCAGCACCGCGTCCGCGTTCTTCATGTCGACCGCGCCCCGGCCCCACAGCACTCCGTCGCGGATCTCGCCGGAGAACGGGTGCACCGACCAGGACGCGGGGTCCGCGGGGACCACGTCGAGGTGACCGTGCAGGAGCAGGGCCGGCTCATCCGGGTCGCTGCCGCTGACCCGCGCCACCACGTTCGCGCGCCCCGGCGCGGACTCGAGCAGCACCGGATCGGCGCCCGCCTCGGCCAGCCGCGCCGCGACGTACTCCGCGGCCGGGCGCTCGCAGGCGTCCCCGCCACCCCGGTTCGTCGTATCGATCCTGATCAGGTCGGCGGCGAGTCGCGCCGCCTCCGCTCCGGCCTCGGATGGCTGGTCCACGCCTGGACAGCCTAGGGCACGCCGCACCGACACGCCGCGACCCGATGTAGTTCACCTTCCATTCACGAAGCTGTTAACTGTGTGTCACCACGGGGAATCCGGCGCGGGGGCGTGGCCGTGGTTCTCGTGCGCGGGAAGGTGAATCGTTGAGCCAGGGTTACGGCCGTGTCGCAATGGTCAGCGCTGGCTCCCGCGGCATCGGCGCGGCTACGGTCAGTCGGCTGGCCGCGGACGGCTGGGACATCAGCTTCTGCCATGACGAGGACGACCGGTGCGCCCTGGAGGTAGAAAAGGCGGCGTCCGAACTGGGCGCGCGGGTCCTGGCGCTGCGGCTGGACGTGACCGACGGTGATGAGGTCACCGCCTGGGCCCGGCAGGTCGAGGAGGAGTTCGGGCCGGTCGAGGCCGTGGTGAGCTGCGCCGGGATCACCAGGGACCAGCCGCTGACCCGGCTGGACGACGCCGACTGGCATCCGGTGATCGACACCACCCTGGACGGGGTGTTCCACCTGTGCCGCGCCACCCTGTTCGCCATGATGAGACGGCACTGCGGGCGGATCGTCATGGTCTCCTCGGTGTTCGGCGTGTACGCCCACGCCCCCTGGGGCGGCTACCCGGCGGCCAGGTCCGGGATCGTCGGGTTCACCAGGGAGCTGGCCGCCATGACCGGCCGGTTCGGGATCCGCGCCAACGCCATAGCCCCGGCCGTCACCGTGAAGGACACCACCGCCATCGTGCCCGAGTCGACCCGCAACACCCTGACCGAGACGATCATCCTGCGCCGCTTCGGCCGCGCCGCGGAGGTTGCGGACCGGGTCGCCTTCCTCCTCTCCGACGAAGCCCGCGACCTCAGCGGCCGCGTCCTGGAAGTCTCTGCCGACATCTCCCTGTGAGCTCCGGGGCATATAGGGTGGCGCGCATACCACCGGTACGGCGGGACGAGGGGGACCCGGTTGGCTCGCGAGCCTCTGCTGGACAGCGACCCCCGGCAGGTCGGGCGGTACCGGCTGTCGGCCCGGCTGGGCTCGGGTGGGATGGGCGTCGTGTACCTCGGCGCCGCCGACGACGGCCGGCCGGTCGCGGTGAAGGTGCTGCGCCCCCAGCTGGCCGAAGACCGGGAGTTCCGGACCCGGTTCGGCCGGGAGGTGGCCGCGCTGGTCCGGGTCGAGGGCGTGTGCACGGTGCGGGTCATCGAGGCCGACATCACCTCCGCCCGGCCGTTCCTGGTCACCGAGTACGCTGAGGGACCCTCGCTCCACGAGTACATCGGGGCCCACGGCGCCCTCGCCGCCCCCATGCTGTACGGCCTGGCCACCGGGCTCGCGGAGGCGCTGACCGCGATCCACGCGGCCGGGATCGTGCACCGGGACCTCAAGCCGTCCAACGTGCTCCTCACCGGGACCGGCCCGAAGGTGATCGACTTCGGGATCGCCCAGGCCCTGGACGCGACCTCGCTGACCCGGCCGGGAGTGACGATCGGCTCGACCGGGTTCCAGGCGCCCGAGCAGATCACGGGCGGGCGGACCGGCACGGCGGCCGACATCTTCGCCTGGGGGGTGACGGTCGTCTACGCGGCCAGCGGCCACCCCCCGTTCGGCAGCGGGACCCCCGAGTCCATCATGTTCCGGATCCTGCACGCCCAGCCCGACCTGATCTCGGTGCCGGCCGAGGTGCGCCCGCTGGTCGCCGTGACCCTGGCGAAGGAGCCCGGTAACCGCCCCAGCGCGCGCGAGCTGCTGGACAGCCTGACCAAGACGTCCGCCCAGCCCGTCCACGCCACCCAGACGATCCTCGCGCAGACCTGGCGGGCGCCCGAGCCAACCCCCGCCACCCCGGCCGCCCGGCCCGCGCCGGTCGAGCCGGCCTTCGAGCCGACGGCGGAGACCCCGGTCCCCGCGGTCTTCCGGGCGACCGAGCCACCCCGGCCCGGGCCGAGCTCGCCCCCGCAGAACTGGCCTCCCCAGCCGAGTCCGGCCGGCCGCCCCGCGCGGCCCGGTCGACGACGGCGCGGGGTGATCGTCGCCCTGATCCTGGCGCTGGTGGTGGCCGCTGGCGGCACGGGAATCGGCCTCGCCCTGGCCGGACACCCCATTAAGCCGAACGGCGGTAGCCCGGGGTCACCCACGGCGAGCCCGCCGGCCGCCACGTACACCGCGTCGAGCACGACCGCCCCGGCCACGCTGCCGGTCCTGGTCGCGGGGAGCTACCACGGCATCGAGCCGAAGGAGATCGACTTCAGCGCCGACGCCGGGAACATCGTGACGGGCATCACCTGGTCCTCCTGGACGGCGACCAGGGCGCTTGGTTCCGGCACCTCCGACATCGACAGCTGCATCCCGAGCTGTGCCGCGGCGCCTACCGATCTCGTCACGACGATGCTGGTGCTCTCCCAGCCCGTGGACGGGCACTTCACGGTGGTCTCGGAGATCCGCGACGGCACCACCGAGGCGTTCGTCTATCCCAACGCCTGGGCGCTGAACGCCTCCTGACTCAGGGAACCGAGACCCGAGGGACAGCCCGAGGTTGGCGAGCGCGATGAACGCGACCCAGCACGGCCCCACGTTCCGGGTCGGCTCCGCGGCCCGGGTCGGCTGCACGGCCCCGACCCCGCTAGCTACGCGCGCTGCCGGGCTATGACGTCGCGGTACCAGCCGTAGGACTTCTTCGGGGTGCGGGCCTGGGTGGCGTGGTCGACGTAGACCAGGCCGAACCGCTGGCTGAAGCCCTGGTTCCACTCGAAGTTGTCGGCCAGCGTCCAGAGGAAGTAGCCCCGCACGTCCGCACCCGCGGCCATCGCGCCGTGCAGGGCCCGCAGGTGGGCGTCCACGTAGTCGATCCGGAACTGGTCATCGACCGTGCCGTCGGCCGCCAGGACGTCGTCGTTCGAGCAGCCGCTCTCGGTGACGTACACCGGCGGCAGCGCGGCGCCATACCGCTCGGCCAGCATCCCGAGCGCTTCCCGCAGGCCCTCCGGGACGACGGGCCAGCCGAACGCCGTGACGGGGTACCCGGTGATCGGCTGGAGGCTGAAGGGCAGCGGCGGGTCGGTCGGCGCGGCCACCCGGGTCGGCGCGTAGTAGTTGGCCCCGAGGCCGTCGAGCGGAGCCGAGATCACGGCCAGGTCCCCGTCGTGCACGCAGGCCAGCCCGCCCGTCTCGTCTGCGCCCAGGCCGTACGCGGAAAGGTCCGGGTAGCGCCCGAGGAGCACCGGGTCGGTGAACAGCCGGTTGTGCAGGTTGTCGTAGGCGCGCACGGCCTCGGAGTCGGCGGCCGACTCCGAAGCCGGCCAGACGGGGGAGTAGTGGTTGGTGATCATCACCTGGTCCGCGCCGGCCGCCCGCAGCGCGGCGGTGGCCAGGCCGTGCCCGAGTAGCTGATGGTGAGCGGTCGGCAGCGCGTCAGCCATCAGCGTCCGCCCGGGCGCGTGCAGCCCGAACGCGTACCCGAGCGCGGTCACGACGAACGGCTCGTTGAGCGTGATCCACAGCCCGATCCGGTCGGCCAGCCGCCCGGCCACGATCGCGGCGTAGTCGGCGAACCGCTCCGCGGTCGCCCGGTTCATCCAGCCGCCCTCGTCTTCCAGGGGTTGCGGCAGATCCCAGTGGTACAGGGTGGGCACCGGCGTGATGCCCGCGGCGAGCAGCGCGTCGGTGAGCCGGTCGTAGTAGTCGAGCCCGGCGCCGTTAGCCGGCCCGCTGCCGGATGGCTGGACCCGCGGCCAGGCGAACGAGAACCGGTACCCGGTGGCGCCGAGGCCGGCTAGCAGCGCGACGTCCTCGCGCCAGCGGTGGTAGGAATCGGTGGCCACCTCGCCGCTCTGGCCGTCGGCGATCGCCCCGGGCCGCTGGCAGAACGTGTCCCAGATCGACACGCCGCGTCCGTCCTCGGTGACGGCCCCCTCGATCTGGTACGCCGCGGTGGACACTCCCCAGTAGAACCCAGCGGGGAACCGGGGCATCGGCTCGCTCATCGTCGGCCGTCAGGGTGTGAACACGATCCGGCCGACGACCTCGCCGTCGGCTAGCTGCTGCACCCCGGTCGCGACGTCGTCCAGGCCCAGCCGCGCGCCGATCAGCGGGCGGATCACGCCGTCCGCCGCCAGCTTCTGGAGCTGGGCGTGGCAGTCCTTGACGGCCTGCGGCTCCTTGGCCTGGTACAGGCCCCAGTGCAGGCCCACGATCGAGTAGTTCTTGATCAGCGCGTGGTTCAGCGCGGCCGAGGGGATCTGCCCGCTGGCGAAGCCGATGATCAGGATCCGGCCCTCGAACGCGATGCACTTGGTGGACCTGGCGTAGGTCTCGCCGCCCACCGGGTCGTAGATCACGTCCGCGCCCCGCCCGCCGGTGACCTCCTTGACCACCTCGACGAAGTCCTCGGCGAGCCGGTCGATCACCACGTCCGCGCCGAGGGCCCGCGCCGCCTCGGCCTTCCGCGGCCCGCCCACCACGCCGATGACCCGGGCGCCGGCCGCCTTGCCGAGTTGCACGGCGCCGCTGCCGACTCCGCCGGCCGCGGCGTGCACCAGCAGCGTCTCCCCGGCGGCCAGGTGCGCCCTGCGGTGCAGCCCGAACCACCCCGTCTGGTACGTGATGAAGAAGGCCGCGGCCTCGTCGTCGTCCAGCGCGTCCGGGGCGGGCAGGGTGGCGGACATGAGGGCAAGCTCGGCGAAGGCCCCGTGCGGCAGCGCCGACCCGCCGATCACCCGGTCACCGACGGCGACGCCGGTCACGCCGGGCCCGGCCGCGACGACCTCACCGCACAGCTCGATGCCGGGGGTGAACGGCAGCGGCGGGCGGACCTGGTAGCCGCCCCGGCACATGAGCACGTCGGGGAAGTTCGCGGCGGCCCCCCGCACCCGGACCAGCACCTGCCCGGGTCCGGGCTCCGGCTCGGGGATGTCAGCCAGCTGCAGCACGTCGCGCGGTTCGCCGAGCTCGTGCACCTGCCATGCCCTCACTGCGCGGCCTCCAACCCCTCGACTTCCTCGATCCGTTGCTGCATGCGGTTCATCCCGCGCAGCCACTTGTCCGGGTCAGCGGCCCGGAACTCGTAGTACCCCTGTACCTCCGGGTGCGGCAGGATCAGGAACCTGCCGTCCGCCAGGCCCTCCCACAGCGCGTCGGCGACCTGCTCGGGCTCGATCGCGGCCGCGGCCAGGACGACCTTCCCGGCCTCGCCGGCGGCCTCGAACATGGACGTCCTGACCCCCTGCGGGCAGATGCAGTGCACGGTCAGCCCGCGGTGGGCGTAGGTGGCGGCGAGCCATTCCGCGTAGGCCTCGGCCGCGTGCTTGGTCACCGAGTACGTCGCGGACCCGAGCATGGTGAGCAGGCCGGCCGCCGAGGCGGTCACGACGAAGCAGCCGCGCCCGCGGTCCAGCCATCCGGGCAGCAGCTCCCGCGACGCCCGGACGTGCGCCATGAGGTTGATCTCCCAGGACCGCTGCCAGGTCTCCTCGGGGGCGTCCGGCCCCTGCCCCGCGGCGATCCCGGCGTTGGAGCAGTAGATGTCGATCTCGCCGAGGTGCCCGCGGGCGGCCGCGATGAGATCGTGCACCCCCTGCCCGGTGGCCATGTCGCCGGGCGCGGCGTAACCGCCGATCTCCGCCGCGACCGCCGCCGCGGCGCCCGCGTCCACGTCGTTGACGACCACCCGCGCGCCGCCCGCCGCGAGCCTGCGCGCGAGGGCGCGGCCGATGCCCGCGCCGCCGCCGGTGACGACCGCTCCCGACCCATCGATATCCCAGGGCATCCTCTGAGGTTATCGCGGCCGGGTTTACCCCCGCGGTGGCACGTACCGGTAGCCGAACCCGCGGACCGCCTCGATCGCCGAGCCCGCCCCGCCGTCCTGGCCGAGCTTGCGGCGCAGCCGCAGGATGCAGAACTTCACTCGCTCGGGCCCGATCCCGAGCGGGTCGTTCCAGGCGAGCTCCAGCAGCTGATCGGGGGTCAGCGTCCGGCCGGGGTTCTTGACGAGCGAGGCCAGCAGGCGGAACTCGGTCGGGGTCAGCACGACGGTCTCGCCGTCCACGATGACCTCGCGCGTGTCGAGCCTGACCAGGAGCCTGCTGTCCTGGTACACCTCGGCCTGCGGCTGGCCGGTTCTGGGCCGGCGGAGCAGCGCCTCGACGCGGGCGGCGAGCTCGCCGTTGCCGAACGGCTTGGTCAGGTAGTCGTCGGCGCCGCTGCGCAGCCCCCGGACCTTGTCGGTCTCGTTCCCGTGCGCGGTCAGCATCAGCACCGGGACATCGCTCAGGTCGCGAATGCGCTCCAGGACCCCCCACCCGTCCAGCGATGGCAGCCCGATGTCGAGCACGACCAGGTCCGGGCGCGCGTCGTGGAAGGCGCGCAGCCCCTCCTTCCCGTCAGCCGAGTGGGCCACGTCGAACCCGCTCCTGGACAGCACGGTGCGGATGCCGAGCGCGATGTCCCGGTCGTCCTCGATGACCAGCACCCGCCCCTTCGCGGTGCCTCCAGTCACCGGGCCCCCGGTCACGGGGCGGCCGGGAGGTAGACGCTGAACGTGCTGCCCAGGCCGAGAACGCTGTGCACCTCGACGCGCCCGCCGTGCATCTCGGTCAGGACCTTGACGATGGACAGGCCCAGGCCGATCCCCGGCAGCCCGGCGGTCCGCGCATTGGAGGCGCGGACGAACCGGTTGAAGAGCTGGTCGGCCTCCGCAGGCGGGATGCCGATGCCCGAGTCCGCGATGTCGATGCGCCACATCCGCCGCTCGCAGCTGGCGGTGACGCGGACCAGCCCGTTCCGGTGCGAGAACTTGATGGCGTTGGCGATCAGGTTGTCGAGCACCTGCGTCAGCCGCTTCGCGTCCGCCTGCATCGGCGGTCCTTCCCCGGTGCTGACCACGATCGTGACCCCTTGCCTGGCCGCTCCGGGCGAGGCGCTCCGGACGGCCTCCGCGGTGAGGTCGGGGATGGAGACTTCCTCCAGGTCGAGCGGGAGGGCGCCCACCTCGACCCGGTCCAGCATGAGCAGGTCGCCGATGAGCCGGTGGAGCCGGTCCGCGTTCCGCTCGATGATGTCGAGGAAGCGCACGCCCTCCGAGGTGAGCCCCCCGGCTTCGCCCCGCAGGAGCTCGCAGAAGGACACGATCGAGGTCAGCGGGGTACGCAGCTCGTGCGCCACGATGGCCAGGACCTGGTTCCTCGCGTCGTCGACCTTCCGCAGCCTGGCGTTCTGCTCCCGCTCGGCTTCGAGCGTCTGCTGGCGCTGGCGCTCCAGTTCCGTGCGGTCGGACATGTCCCACCAGAGCCAGAGGTCGCCGCGCCAGCGGCCGTCCACGAGGACCGGCCAGTAGTCGCACTCGATGGTGCGCCCGTCGGCGCAGGCGAACTGCTCTCCGGAAACCGGCTTCCTGGCCCGCAGGACCTCCAGGTACCGCCGCGAGAACTCGGCGGGATCGGCGAACACGCGCTGGATGCGGCGCACGATCGAGGCGGCGCGGCTCCCGACGAGCCGTTCTGGTGCGTCGATGCCGTACAGGGCGCCGAAGCTCCTGCTGACGTGCGTGATCGCGCCCTGCTCGTCCGTGATGAGCAGGGCCGGGATGGCCGAGGCGATCAGGCAGTTCAGGCGCTCGGTCTGATCGGCCAGCTCGGCATGGGAGCGCTCGATCTCGCTCAGGTCCCGCAGGAAGCCCGTGAAGTAGGCCTGGCCGTTGACGGTGAACGGCACGGAGGTGAGCTCGACGGTCCGCTCCGTGCCGTCGGCCCGCCGCGTAACGGCTCGCATCTGGCTGCTGGGCTCGGCCGGGCCACCGTTCCTGGTGAAGCGCTCGATGTTCTCGCGGAGCCAGGGCCGGTACCGCTCGGGCACCAAGAGTTCGTCCACCTGCTGGCCGAGGACGTCATCGCGCCGGTAGCCGGAGAGCTCCTCGGCGGCGCGGTTGAACTCCACCAGCTGGCCGCGGTCGTCGGTGGCCAGGATGGCGGTGGGCGAGCCCTGGATCAGCGCCCGGGTCAGCTCCTGCCGCTCGGCGAGCCTGGCCAGGTCGCTGGCGTGGCGGATCTGGCTCGCGGCGATGGCGGCCACGGCGTACGCGATGGAGCGGATCTCGGAGTCCCAGCTCGTCGCCTCACCGAGCAGGGCCAGCGCGCACAGGCACTGACCGTCGACCGGCACCGAGTAGGCGAGCAGCAAGCTCACGGCCCCGGCGTCCGGCGATCCCTCGGCGGGCATGACCACCGGCCCGACCACAGCGTTCCGGCCCGCCGTCGGATCGCGCTGCGCCAGGGACAGCGCGCCGATCCTGGCCAGCAGCGAGGGATCGGCGGAGTCGGCCGGGTGCGCCGCCAGGACGGTGGCCGGCTGTCCGCCCGACGGCTGGAAGGCCAGCGCGGCGCGCAGGCCGAAGGCGTCGACGAGCCGCTCGAGCACGGCGGGCAGCGCGCCGAGCGCTGTGTCATCCCGCAGGATCTGCGCGACGGCGAATTCGAGGGGACCGGCCGCCGATCCGCCTGGGCGCACGCGGTTCGCCGCGAGCGCCGGACCGACCTTAGCGGCGGATCCGCGGGAATCGGGCATAACCCCCTCACCCCCACTTCCCTCTCGCGTCTCAGAGCCTTCATAGTACGACACGGAAAGTAACTATCCTTGCGCAGTAGGTTACATCCGTGGGGCGCCCGAGCCATGGCCGAGCCCGGAGTATCATCAACACTGGTGGTTCCGGCCGCCCCTGGGTCCGCGGGCAGAGCTGCAAGCTCACCGGTTGCTTTTGGTAGTGCGGGACGGCGAGTCTTTCCCGCCCGACGTACGCGGACCCCGGGCGTGAGGGAAGGACTGCCATGCCCGGTGGGTCGCGTTCGCTGCCCAGCCGGCCCAGCCTGCGGTACCTCAGGCTCGAGGCGAAACGCCGCCTTACCGCGGGCGAGTTCCCCAGCCTGCATGACGCGCAGACGACCATCGCCAGGGAACACGGCCTGCCCAGCTGGGCCGCGCTCAAGCGGTTCGTCGCCGCCCCCGCCGCCGCGCCCGACCGCGAGAGCCACGCGCTGGCCCAGCTGCGCTGGGTGATCTCACGTTTCGAGGGCGCCGGAGACCCCGGCTGGGCGGCACCAGCCGAGGACGAGCTACGGGAGCACTTCACCGAGCAGGTCCTGGCCGCGATCCCGCCGGCCACCCTGACCGCCCAGGTCGCCGCCGTGGCCGGCGACCTGCGCGGCGAGCTGGAGGTTCTCGGGCAGACGCCGCTGGAGGCCCAGGTCCGGCTGGCGGACGTCGAGTATCTCGTCGGCGTCGAGGCGGACCCTCCGCACCGCGTGACCGGTCTGCGCGCCCTGCCGTTGGGCCCCCGGCTGCATGATCCGCGGGTAGTCCGCTCCGCCCCCGCCCGCGCGCTAGGCGAGGTGCCCGCCGGAGTGCAGGCCGTCGCGGACCAGGCCTGTGCGGAGCTCGGCCTGCCCGCCCTGCTCCTGGCCGGCGGGACCAGACAGAACCCGGACCCGTGGGTTCTCGCCCAGGGCTGGGCGGACCTGGACCGCCAGCAGGCCCTGGACCCCGGCCACCGGTTCCCGGCGCCGGGCGTAGCCTTGCTGGTCGCCACGACCGCCGCGCTCCGGCTCGTCGCCGAAGGCCGTGTCGGCCTCGACCGCCCGGCCAACGACTACCTGCGCGCTGTGCGCCTCGAAGACGACGCCGTCACCGTCAGGGACCTGCTCGCCCACACCGGCGGCGTCGACGACCCCGCCGAGCTGTACGCCGAGGCCGTCGTCCCGGACCTGGCCACGCTCATGGGGCCGGTCATCGGCTGCGCTGGCCCGCGCGGAGTGGTCCGGCCGAGCAACGGCGGGGTGGCCGTGCTGGGCCAGCTCATCGCCGACGTCACCCGCACGCCCTACGCCGACGCGGTCACCACCCTGGTGCTCGGCCCGCTCGAGATGCGCGATTCGACGTTCCCCGTGACGAGGGCCGGGATCGACCAGGCTGCGGTCACCGGCTACTCGCTGACCCTGGAGGGTTTGTTTCAGCCGGTCCCGGCCCTGATCTGCACGATCCAGGCCGCGGGCGGGCTCTGGTCCACGGGGGCCGATCTCGTGCGCCTGGGGCTCGGGTGGTCACGGCTGCTGCCCGAGTCCCTCGCGCACGAGGCGCTCACCCCGCAAGCCCCCCAAGACGGCGAACCCCGCGGGCCGGTGACCGGCCTTGGCTGGCTCCTCAGCCCGCGCGGCGACATGGCGGTGCACGCCGGGGCCGGCCCCGACGCCACCGCCTCGCTGGCCATCCGCGTCCGCGACCAGCGGACGCACGTCGTGCTGACCAGCCGCATGATCCCGGTCAACTCCGTCGAGGCCCGCCTGCTGCGGGCCTGGACCAACGCCGAATAATCAGCAAACACGAGGGGATCCCATGTACCAGCCCTACCCGACCGACGCGCCGACGCCGGTCACGCCACGCCCGCCCGTTCCTGCCTCGGTGGCCAACGCCGTCAAGGTCATGTACGTCGGCGCGCTCACCAGCCTGCTCGGCATCGTCATCGACGTCGTGACGGTCGGTGCCACCAAGACCGCCATCGAGAAGAGATCACACAACCTCACGGTGAGCCAGATCAACTCGGTCCAGCACGTCCTGGTCACCTCGTTCATCATCGGGGGCGTGATCGGCGCCGCCGTCTGGATCGTCCTGGCCCGGCTGTGCCAGGCCGGGAAGAACGGGGCGCGGATCACCGGGACGGTGCTGTTCGGCCTGGCCACCCTCGACACCCTCGTCGGCGCCGCGGTCGCCCCGATATCCGGCGCGGTCCGGGCCTGGGCGCTCGTGGTCTGGCTGGTCGGCCTGGTCGCGGTGATCCTCCTCTGGCGGCGCAGCTCGTCCGCGTTCTTCACGGGCACCGGGCCCTCATGATCGAGGTCGACCGGCTCGTCAAGCGGTTCGGGGCGGTGACGGCGGTGGACGGCCTGAGCTTCACCGTCCGCCCCGGCCACGTCACGGGCTTTCTTGGCCCGAACGGCGCTGGCAAGAGCACCACCATGCGCGTCATCCTGGGCCTGGACGCCCCGACCAGCGGCACGGCCCTCATCGACCGGCGCAGGTACGACACCCTGGTCCGTCCGCTGCACGAGGTCGGCGCGCTGCTCGACGCGACCGCCCTGCACGGCGGGCGGACGGCCCGGGCCCACATCACCTCGATCGCCCGGAGCAACGGGATCGGGCGCCAGCGGGTGGCGGAGGTCCTGCAGCTGACCGGCCTGGAGTCGGTGGCGGGCCGCCGGGTCGGGGGCTTCTCCCTCGGCATGAAACAGCGCCTCGGCCTCGCCGTCGCCCTCCTCGGCGACCCCCCGGTGCTGATGTTCGACGAGCCGGTCAACGGCCTGGACACCGAGGGCATCGCCTGGATCCGCCAGCTCTTCAAGGCCCTGGCCGCCGACGGGCGCACCGTCATGGTGTCCAGCCACCTGATGAGCGAGATGGCCCAGACGGCCGACCACCTGATCGTCATCGGCCGGGGCCGGCTCCTCGCGGACACCTCAACCGAGCAGCTGATCGAGTCGAGCGCCCGCCGCGACGTGCTGGTCCGCTCGCCGCGCGCGAGCGAACTGGCCGGGCTGCTGACCGCCCGCGGCGCCACCGTGGCGACCGGGGACGACGGCGGCCTGGCCGTGACCGGCCTCGACGCGGCCGCCATCGGGGACCTGGCCGCGGAGCACGGTATCGCCGTGCACGCCCTGATCCCGCGCAGTGCCTCCCTGGAGGACGCTTACCTGGACCTGACCGGGGAGAGCGTCGAGTACCGGGCCGCCGCCCCGGAAGGAGTACCCGGCCGATGACCGCCACCGCAGTGCCCCCCGCCCCGCCCGCCCCGGCTTCCGGTCCCGCGCCGTCGCTGCTCGTCCGGGCCCGCGACGCGCTCGCCTGCGAGTGGACCAAGCTCGTCTCGGTCCGCTCCACCTTCTGGACCATGCTCGTCGCCGTGGTCACTCCCATCGCGATCAGCTCGCTCGTGGCGGCCGCGATCACGCACGCGCCCGGGCGGGGCCCGCAGCCCGACCCGCTGCTGCCCGGCCTGCTCAGCCTGGAGTACGCCGTGCTGTCCGTCGCGGTCCTCGGCGTGCTCGCGTTCAGCACCGAGTACGGCACCGGGCTGATCCGCACGACGTTCGCCGCGATGCCCAGGCGCCGCGTGGTGCTCGCGGCCAAGGGCGCCGTGCTCGGCGCGGTGACCCTGATCGCCGGGGAACTGGTCGCCTTCGCCTCGTTCCTGATCACGCAGGCGGTCCTGTCCGCTCACCACCAGGGCGTGTCGTTGTCCAGGCCCGGCGTGCCGGGGGCCGTGCTGGCCGAAGGAATCCTGCTGTGCGTCGTGGCCATGCTGGGCCTGGCCACCGGGGCCATCGTCCGGCACACCGCGGGCGGGATCGCCACGGTGGTCGGCGTCATCATCGTGCCCGGGATCCTGGCCGTGCTCCCGGCCCCGTGGGGCGCCCGAATCGGCCGCTTCACCCTGGTGGACGCGGCGCACCAGGTCACCGCGCTGCACCCGGCCACCAACCTGTTCGCCCCGGCGCTGTCGCTGGTGGTCCTGCTGGCCTGGCCCGCCCTGGCCCTGCTGGCCGCCGCCCTGATGATCACCCGCCGCGATGCGTGACGTCCCGGCCAGCATGACCCCGCCCAGGGCGATCGCGCCGCCGGCCAGCTCGGCCGGGCCGGGGACCTGGCCCAGCCACACCAGCGAGATGAGGATCGCAGCCGCGGGAACCAGGTAGAGGCCGGTGGTGACCCGCCCGACGTCCATCCGCGCCATCGCGTAACCCCACAGCACGAACCCGGCCGCCGACGGCGCCACGCCGAGGAAGACGGCCGAGGCCAGCGCCGTACCCCCCGCGTGCGGCAGGGCCCGCAGCAGCGCCCCGAACCGGTGAACCGGAGGGTCTTCACCGTCAGCCGGCGCGGCGGCGACCGCAAGCCCGCGGTCCGGGTCGTCCTCGACGCCCTGGTCGCTGCCGCTCAGTAGCGCAGGTCGGCCGCCAGCCCGTAGTGGTCGGACACCTGCAGCTCACCGGGTCCGCGGACGCCGAGCAGCGAGCAGCGCGTCGGATGCCCGGTACCGCCGCGCCGCGGCCACGCCGACAGGATGTAGTCGAACCGCCGGTCCGGGTACAGGCCGACGGCGGCCAGCGGATTGCGATTGGACCAGGTGTAGCCGGGGGAACCGTCACCCGCCATCTCCCAGGCGTCGTAGAACACCAGCCCCGGCGCGGCCGGGGCCGACCGGCCGGTCAGCATCCTGATCTCATCGGAGTCGGGACCGGCGTTGAAGTCACCGCACACCACGATGAGGTCCCCGCGCGACGTGGTTTCCGTGATGAACCGCGCGAGCTGCCTGACCTGGTCCTGGCGCAGCCCGCTGGCGTCGAGCGGATGGTCGAGCAGCACGGCGAACAGCCGGATCGGACCACGGTCACCGGCCACCGCGACGTGCACCGCCTGGCCGGACCCGCCCCCGTCCGCTGAGCGCAGGGGCCGCCGCAGCGGCTCGGTCATCGGCCACCGGGACACCAGGCCGACGCCCGACACCCAGTCTTCCTGCCGCCAGTCACCCGTGAACTGGTGATACGGCAAGCCGAGCCGTTCCGCGACCCGGCCGGGCTGCGTCTGGTCGCCCTGCCGCCAGGCCTCGACCAGGCAGACCAGATCGGGTCCGGTCTCGGCGAGCGTGTCTTCCAGCGCGGCCTGCCGGGCTTCCCGGTCCGCGCCGTAGCGCCCCCACACGTTCCACGTGACGACCCGGACGGTCGAGGAAACGACGGGGCCGTACGGGGCGTAGGGATCGAAGCTCACCCTGGCAAGTATGCCGGGTCAGGAATCGCCTAGGCCCGGCGGCGGCTCCGCCTCGCGGTCGTCTTGCCGCACCTCGATGGTCAGCTCTTCCGGCGTCGGCTCGCGCCCCGGATCCCGCCACAGCTGCCGCTGTTCCCGGGCCTGCTTGATGATCGCATCGACCAGGTCGACCGGGATCCGGATCGTCCCGGCCTGATCGGCCACCGCCCGGGTGATCGCCTGCCTGATCCACCACGTCGAGTACGTGGAGAACCGGTACCCCTTGGTGTAATCGAACTTCTC
>Ga0335074_10006624_pt1 | contig 16071 bp, 14 predicted proteins | sample Lox_Sample_23_FD_206715 | JGI IMG/M metagenome (GOLD analysis project Ga0335074, IMG submission 206715) | Soil microbial communities from Loxahatchee National Wildlife Refuge, Florida, United States - Lox_Sample_2.3 | ecosystem: Environmental > Terrestrial > Soil > Wetlands | place: USA... | reverse complement strand
CCCCGGCGAGCGCTGGAGCCCCGGATGCGCCCGCAAATTCGAGCCAACTCGCCCCTGTCAAGCGTGCGACCCGCTCGCGGCCGTGGAGCGCGACGGCGTGCCGCCGCAGCAGATTCTCGATCGCACGCGCGAGCTCAGCGCCTTGCAACGGGCCCGCGCGAATGAGCCGCAGCTCCCGCAGCGCCGCGCGGCGCAGACGCCGTCGTGGCTCGCGCCACCACTGCACAATCGAGACGATGAGGGCGGCGAGGACGAGCGTGCAGGCGATGGCGAGCCACCAGCCGAGCGCGGGCGGAAACCAACCCGCGCGGGGCGGTGCGTGATCGGGCGCGAGCTGTGCGAGCCACCCCGAACTCATCCAGCCGCCTGCCGATGCCGCTCGAATCGCTTTCCGGCTCCCGCGGCGAGCTCCTGTCCGAGCGTCTCCTCGACGGAACGAGAGGTATCGATCCGTATGAGGGATGCGCCGAGAAGCCCTGCCAGGGCCCACACGCGCTCCGTGCGCTGACGCCAGTGATCGAGCCACTGCGATCGCACGCGCGCACCCTCGAGCAACCGGACGCGGCCCGGGACGCCCGCACGAAAGAGGCCGTTGGGAAGTGCGTGTTCCTCGAGCGGATCGACGACCCAGAAGAGCCGGCACTCCGCGCGACCGGCGAGGGCCGACCAGCCCTGCTCGAACACGCCGGCTCCGTCCGCAAAGTCGCTCAGCGCCAGAAGGATGCTGCCCGACCGCGCAAGCGGCGCGAGCACATCGAGGGCGTCAGTGAGAGCGTGCGCCCCGGCTCGGCCCGGCGCACGCGGCTGCCGCTCGTGAAGGGCCGCGAGCAGCGGGAGCACGCCCGCGTCGCGCGAGCGGGGAGGCAGCACTCGCGGAGCACCATCGCCCGTAATGACTCCTCCGACGCGGTCCCCGCCGAGTGCCGCGACCCAAGCAAGCAAGGCGGCGGCGCGCACGACGGCGACCGATTTGAGCTGGCGGCGCGACCCGAAAAAAAGCGACGCATCGAGATCGACGAGCAGCCAGACCGGGCGTTCGCGCTCCTCGCGGAACAGCTTCGTATGCGGCCGGCCGCGCCGCGCCGTGACGCGCCAGTCGATCGTGCGCGGATCGTCGCCCGCCACGTATTGACGCACTTCCTGAAATTCGAGTCCGCGGCCGCGATGCGCGCTGGCATGGGCTCCGGCAATCAGCTGTTTCGCGCGGCGTTGCGGGGCCAGGGCGAGACCCTGCGCCGCTCCGCGCAGCGCAATGAGCTCGGCGAGCTCGGGAACGATCATGGCGCAGGCACTCTCGCGAGCAGTTCCTCGATGCATGACTCGGAGGTGACGCCCCGCGCTTGTGCGGCGTAGTCGAGCAGCAAACGGTGGCGCAGCGCATCCGGGGCGACTCCTTGCACGTCCTCCGGGCTCACGAAGTCGCGTCCGTCGAGCCAGGCCATCGCGCGGGCACCCCGCTCGATGGCCAGCGCCGCGCGTGGGCTCGCTCCCCAGCGCAGCCACTCCGCGAGGCGCGCGCTGTAGGGCTCGGGATTGCGCGTCGCATGCACGAGCGCGGCGATGTACTCCGCCACCGGCTCGCTCAGCGTGAGCTCGAGTACCTCACGGCGTGCCGCGAATACGGACTCCTGCGTGAGCCGCTCGCGCGGGGGTGGCAGCTCTCTCTGAGCGATCGCCTCACGGCGCGCGAGATCCATGATGACGAGCAGCGTGTGGCGATCAGGGTAATCGACCCGCGTGTGCAGCATGAAGCGATCGAGCTGCGCCTCGGGCAAAGGATAGGTGCCCTCCTGCTCGATCGGGTTCTGCGTGGCCATCACGAGAAAAAGCTGCGGCAGCCGATAACTCGCTGCGCCGACGCTCACTTGGCGCTCGGCCATGGCTTCGAGCAGCGCCGACTGCACCTTGGCCGGTGCGCGGTTGATCTCGTCGGCCAAAATCAGGTTGTGGAACAGCGGTCCGCGCTGAAAGTGGAAACCACCCTCCTCTGGGCGGTACACGTCGGAGCCCGTGAGATCGGCCGGCAGCAGGTCCGGGGTGAATTGCACGCGCTGAAAATCGGCCTCGAGGGCCTGGGCGAGCGCTTTGATCGCTCGGGTTTTCGCCAGACCCGGGGGTCCCTCGACCAGGAGATGGCCGTCGGCGAGCAGCACCGCAAGCAGCCGCTCCACGAGACGCTCCTGTCCGATGATCTGCTGGGTGAGGTACTCGCGCAGCGACCGGAAGGCATCGAGCACGGTATCTCCTCGGCGCTCGGCACCGGATGCATTGAGATCACGTATGTCGGCGCTCATGGGCTCCTCGTCTCAAGCGTCGCGTCTTCGCAGGCAGCATACGCCTCTCCGGCTCCAGCGCGATTCGTGCCCGCGACCCGCCGGTTCGACTAGGGCTCCGCCTGCGGCACATCCCCGCTATCCGGGGCATCGCTCACCCAACCGCGCCAGATCGCGACGAGCGCCGCCATGAGCGCCGGACCGAGGAAGATGCCGAGCAGCCCGAAGCTCTCGACGCCGCCGAGCAGGCCGAGCAGCACCCACAGGAACGGCAGCCGTGCTGCGCCGCCGATGATTGCCGGTCGCACGAAGTGATCGGCGATGAACAGCATGGCGATACCGACCGCGGCGACGGTGATCGCCCCTCCGACCGTGCCCTGCAGCGCGAGCACGACGGCCACCACCCCGAAAACGAGGGGCGCCGCGAACGGAATCATCGCGAATGCTCCCGTAACGGTTCCGAGCAGTACGGGATGGGGAACGCCGACCAGCGCGTAGACGGCGCCCATGATCGCCCCCTCCGCGACCGCCACGAGCACGATGCCGTCGACCGTCGCGCGGATCGCCGCCACGGCCCGTGCGAGCAGCCGGTCGACCGACGCGCCGAATAGGCGGTGACTCGCGCGGATGACATCGCTTCGCAGCTCGTCCCGATAGAGATAAACGAAGAAGAGGGTCAGCAGGGTGAACACGAGCGTCACGACGCGCCGCACGACCTGCAAGCCGACGAGACGCGTCCACTCGATGAGAGTCGGCCGCGCATGCGACAACGCCGGCATCGCGACGCCGCCATTCGTGAACAGCCCCTCCCATGCCGAGCGGAGCCAGTCGCCGATCCACGGGATGCCCGTGACCCAGGCGGGTGGCGCGGGCGGACCGTTCCGCGCAGCTTCGATGAACGAGCGCACGAGCGAGATCGCTTCGCTCACGGCAAGCGCCCCCGCGTAGATGAGGGGGGCGATGAGCACGACGCCCATGAGGGCCGTGAAGGTCCCGGCCGCCCAGGCGCGCCGATGCTTGCCGCGAAACCGCGCCTTCCACCGATCGTAGAGCGTGGAGGTCGCGATCCCGAGCACGACGGCCCAGCAGAGCGCGGGCACGAAGCGCCACAGCATCCACACGCCGAGCCCCACGAGACACACGATCAGCGCGTAGCGCGCCGCTCGCTGGGCTGGGGTAAGGTCGGCAAAGTCCATCGCGCGCTCCGTTCGGCCGCCGAGTCCGGGGTTCAATCGCGCGCCGCGAGACGAGCGAACACGGCCCGCATCGTCTCGACGCGCTCGACGTACGCGCGGGGGTCTTGATCCCCGCAGCGTTCGCCGACGCCGAACCGAAAGCCTCGCAAAACATACGCCTCACCCGCTCCGGCTCCGCACAGGTGGATCGCCGCCGCGAGACGCTCGGCCTGCCGCGAGCTCACCGATCCGATTCCGGCGTGCGTCAGTGTGCTCTCGACGTGGCGATCGAGGTAGGCCGAAGTAAGCTCGACGGCATCTCGCGGGATGACTCGGAAATAGAGCCCGGTGAACCAGCATCCGGCAGCGGTGCCCGGTCCGCCGCCGAGGACGATGTGATCGTGGATGCAGTAGTGGCGCGCCTCCGCAAAGGTGCCATCCGTGATCTGATACATGCCGACCGCGCTCGAGGCGGGCCGATAGAGTTCGAAGAAGTGCGGCTTCCAGGACCAGCGCCAGTACGTGCGGGCGACCGGGTTGCCCGAGGCCTCCACCTGCGCAAGGGCTGCCAGGAATTCCGGAGAGAGGCGGCGGGTCGCGTAACGACGGAAGAGCGGGGCATAGTCGCGCCACGTCTCGGCGGGAGTCTTGGCGAGGGTGCCGCTCACCGGAAAGAACAGTTCGGTCGGCTTGCGGAGTACTTGATAGACACCGTTCACCGCGAGGGCGGCGGCCGCTGCGAGGGTGCACACGATCGCGAGCTGCCCGAGTGCGGGCGCGCGACGAAACAGCCGCCAGGCGCGCCGACGCACCCGCGCGCTCGGCCACAGCCGAGCGAGGCGGCGCAGGATTCCGGACTTGCGTGCGCGGCGCGTTCGCAGGCGCTTGCGGCCGCCGCGCCGCGCCGCTCCAGACCGGGAGCGCGGCTCCGTCGCACGCGCTGAGCTGCCCGCCCTCGAGTGGCGGGCCCCCGACCTACCGATCGGCTTCATTGAACCCCCACGTGGAATTGGCCAGCGAGAGGCCCTGATAGTGTACCCGACGGGAGAAACCAGGCCGGGATAGCCGCCAGATTCGGTCAAATATCTGTTCTACTTCACGGTGCACCGCAGCGCGCCATGCTTAGCTATACTCAACGTTACGGTGAAGGTCGGGGAGGCATTGCCGTCGATGAACCGGAAAGTTGCGTTCTTGTTGGGCGCATTCGGTCCTTTGCTGCTGGCTGGCGGGGCGGTCCACGCGAAGATCGTGTCGGCCTCCGACAGCTCCATGCACCACCGCCATCACCGTCACCATCTCAGCGTCAAATCCGACGGCGGTCCGCAGCTGCGCTCCGAGGAGGTGCTGGTGCTCGACACCACGCATTCGGATGTGCTCTATGCGCGGCGCGCCGACGTGCCTCAGCCGATCGCCTCGATCACCAAGCTCCTCACGGCCCTCGTCGTGACCGACGCGCATCAGCCGCTCGATGAGACGCTCGCGATCACCCGCGAGGATTGCGCGGTGGGACGCGGCGCCTATTCCCGTCTGCGGGTCGGCACGCGCCTGAGCCGCGGCGACCTGCTGCACCTCGCGCTGATGGCCTCCGAGAACCGGGCGGCGCACGCGCTCGCGCGCAACTTCCCCGGCGGGGAGCCGGCGTTCGTGCGGGCGATGAACGCCAAGGCGCAAGAGCTCGGCATGACGACGGCGCGTTTCGTCGAGCCGACGGGTCTCTCGAGCGACAACGTCGCAAGCCCCAACGATCTTGCGAAGCTCGTGACCGCCGCCTCCGAGGTGCCCCTCATTCGCGAGTACTCGACGGCGAGTCATTACACCGTGCGCATCGGCCGCCGTCCGGTGGAGTTCGGCACGACGGACTCCCTGGTGCGCAACCCCGGCTGGAAGATTCTCGTGCAGAAGACCGGTTACATCAGCGAGGCGGGCCGCTGCCTCGTCATGCGCGCGCAGATCGACGGCCGCAACGTGGTGCTGGTCCTGCTGAACTCGTACGGCAAGTACACCCGCGTCGCCGACGCCCGCAGGGTTCGCAAGTGGATGGATGCGCGCCTGCAGCGCACCGTCGCCCGCTCGGCGAATACGGCCTGAGGCGACGCCCCGCTTGCCTCGTCCGGCCTTCTCATTGTCGTCCGGCCTTCCTATTTAACGAGTCCCTCCGCGCGCAACGCCTCGATGACCTTGGGCCGGCCGCCGATGCGCCCGACGTAAGCGGCGAGCGACGGCCATTTGCCGAGATCGATGCCGACGTGGCCGCTCCAGCTGAGCGTCACGAACAGGTAGGCATCCGCGACCGTAAAGCGGTCACCGAGGAGATGCGTGCGCGCCTTGAGCTGCGGATCGAGCCAGGTGAAACGACGCGCGAGCGCCGCCAAGCCGCTCGCCTTCCAGTCCGGCGAGGCCGCCGGGTTGAAGAGCGGCGAGAAGGACTTGTGGATCTCGGATGAAGTGAAATTGAGCCACTCCTCGAGCCGATAGCGCTCGAGCGTGCCCGCCTTGGGCGCCAGACCCGACTCGGGCTTCTGGTCGGCGATGTACTGCAGGATGACCGGCGCCTCGGTCAGAATCTCACCGTTCGAGAGCTGCAGGGCCGGCACGTAGCCCTTCGAGTTCACCTGCGTGAAATCGCCGCCGTCATCGAGCCGCTTCGTGTGAATGTCCACTTTCTTGAGCTCGAAGCTGAGTCCGGCTTCGCGCAGAGCGATATGAGGCGCAAGCGAACACGCGCCCGTCGTGTAGTACAGCAGCATGAGGGCCTCCCGATCCGATGAGCTTGCCGTCGAGTCGGAATCTTTGCCTTATACTCTCGGCGTCGCAAGTCCTCGACGCCTTCACCCATGCGCAAACGAATCGACAGACTCGGTCGACGCGGCTTGATGCTCGGCCTCGCAGCGTTCGGCGCGGCCGCCGTCTTGCCCGCATCGGCGGCTTCGCGCGGGCGTGCCGCGCCTGGCGGGCCGATCATCATCTCGGGCGCGGCCGGGCACTTGGGTGAGCTCACGATCCGCGCGCTTCTCGCACGCGGCGTCCCGGCCGGTCGCCTCATTCTCGTGAGTCGGACGCCGGATCAGCTCAAATCCTTCGCAGGTCAGGGGGCGAGCGTGCGCTTTGGGGACTTCACTCAGCCCGCATCGTTGCCCGCGGCGTTCGCCGGCGGTCGTCAGATGCTGCTCATCAGCATCGGCTTCAGTTCGATGCCACGCCCGCAAGCGCACGGGAACGCGATCGACGCTGCGAAGCGTGCCGGGGTCGAGCACATCGCCTATACGTCCTGGATCGCCTTGAGCGGCGGCGATCGCACCGGCCTTGGCGCCGATCACTACCAAACGGAGGAAATTCTCAAACGGAGCGGTGTCGCCTGGACGATGCTGCGCAATTCGGTCTACATGGAGACGACCCTGTCCCGGGCGGAGAAAATGGTCCAATCCGGCCTTGCGGAGGTCCCGGACAGGGACACTCACATCGCCTACGTCGCGCGCGAGGACTGCGCGGCGGCGGCCGCGAGCGTACTCGCCACCGGCGGCCACGATGACATGACCTACGACATCACGGGCCCGCAGCGCATCGACACGAGCGATATCGCCGCGACGGCGAGCGCCGTCACCGGCAAGCCGATTCGCACCGAGCGCGCTCCACCGGCTCCCCCCGATCGGCGCCGTCCCTTTGGCGGACGATCCCTTGCGATCGTCAGCGACGCGGTCGCGGAGCTCAAGGGGCGTCCTGCCATCAGTCTCAAGGCATTCTACGCTGAGCACCGCGCCGAGCTTCTGGGTGCGCGTGCCGCGGGGTCCGCATGAAGCGCACGGCAGCGACGCTCGTGGCGGCTTTGGCGGCTTGCGCGGCCGCAGCTCTCCTTCGCGGCACGGCGCGCGCGGCGCCCGGCGGGTCACCCGCCGACGGCCTCGAAACCCCGGCTCAAGTCATCGAGCGGCTCAATCTGCAGGCATTCCCGACTCCAGTGCGCGAGCGCCGCGACTGGCGTCCGCCTCGCAAGGTCGTCCTGCTCGCCTACAATCGCAGCACGGCCGCTGAGCGGGACCGCCTCGCGAGCGCGGTGCCCGGGGTCCATTTCGTGGTGGCGCGCGACCGGGCCTCCGCGATTGCGGAGGCCGCGGATGCGGACGTCTTGATCGGTTTCAATCCGCAAATTTGCGATCCCGCGATCCTCGACCATGCGCGCGAGCTCCGCTGGATACTTTCGCTCGCGGCCGGCGTCGAGCAATGCATGGCGGTCCCGTCGGTGCACGCGCGCCACCTTCTGATCACCAACATGCGCGGCGTCGATTCCGCGGCGATCGCGGAGCATGCGATCGCGCTCGCGCTGGCGCTTGCGCACGGGCTCGATGTGTTCGCGGCAGACACGGCACAGCACCGCTGGGCTCCACCGACGCGCCCGCGCATGGAGGTCCTCTACGGCAAGACCCTGCTCGTCGTCGGGCTCGGTGGAATCGGCACGGAGGTCGCGCGCCGTGCGCACGGGCTCGGCATGCGGGTCATCGCCACCCGCGAGCGCGGACACGAGGGACCGGATTTCGTGAGCTACGTGGGCGAGGCCGGCGAGCTCGAGAAGCTCGCGGCGGAAGCGGACGTGATCGTCAATACCGCCCCGCTCACCCACGAAACCCGAGGCATGTTCAACGCCCGCTTCTTCGCGGTCGTGAAGCCCACCGCGATTTTCATCAATGTGGCACGCGGCGCGAGTGTCGTCACCAGCGCGCTCACGCAGGCCCTCGATGAGCACCGGCTGGGCGGCGCCGGGCTCGACGTCGTCGAGCCCGAGCCGCTCCCGCCCGATAACCCGCTGTGGCGAGCACCGCGAGTCATCGTGAGTCCCCACATCTCCGGCAGATCGGACCTGCCGGGGGTCGAGCGATGGATCGTCGCGCGCGAGAACCTGCGCCGTTATGCGGCAGGAGACAGGATGCTCTCGGTCGTGAACCTCGAGCGGGGGTACTGATTCGCCGGCCGCGTCCCTGCTGCCGCGCCCGCCGCCCGAGACTCACGCGCCTCACACTCCGCTCCTGCGGCTGAACGGCTCTTCCTCAACGAATCGTCGCGGTCGTCTGTTCGCGGTGCGTCGTGCCACCCATCATGACGCCACTCAGCGCGCCGCCGGCGAGAATGTTGCTCGCACCGACGACGAGCAGGCCGACGAGCACCAGAACCATCGAGTAAATGCCGCTCAGCGCGACGATCCCGAGCACGAGAGCCGCGATCCCGCACAGCAGCTGCGCGCCGGCCGAACCGGCCGCCATCTCGTTCGCGAGAAGCTCGTTCGTGCGCATCGTGGTCGTCACGGCGCCCGCGCGGCGCACCGCGCTCTGCAGCTGGTGCACGTTACGGACCGAGCCGCTGGCGAGCAGCATCGTGGCACCGAAGGCGATGAGCGCCGCCCCGCACAGCACGAGCGGTGTGATGCCGAGCAGCGCCAGAATGCCGAGCACGATGCCGGAGAAGCCGACGAGGAACATCATGCCGACTCCGCCGCCCGACAGCGAATCCGTCGCGGCGCTCGCGGCGAGTGCGCCCGGCGAGGCGCTGATGCCCGACAGCTCGGAGATGAGTGCGCCGGCCTGCACGATCAGCGTCGCGCCGAACACGATCGTCGCGATGGCCATCAACACCTCGGGCACGAGCCCCGCGAGCGCGATGATGGCGAGGGCCACGGTGGCGATGCCGCCGACAGCATCGAGCATGCCGCCGACGGCAGCGGTATCCGTCGTGCGGTTTTCCAAGTACGTCGCGTTCATGTCACAGCTCCTTTGCGCTCGCGCGCATCAAATAGACTGGGGACGCGCCCATTAGAAAGCTCAATGAGGTGGGATGTTCCCCGCGAAGCTGCGCCTTCAGTGCGCTCCGGCACCCGCCTGTGATGCGACACCGCCGCGAGCGGGACGAGCGAACCAGATCACCGCGACGAGAGCGACGAAGAGCACGGCCGAAGCGTAGAAGATGTCGTTCGCCGACTGCATGAAGGCCTGAGCGTCGACCATGCGATTGAGGATACCGAAGCTCTGGTCAGCGGTGATGGCGCCCCCCGCCTGAATCTCGGCCAGCGCGTGCGCGGGAACGGGCGCACTGCCGAGCAGCCGTTCGACGAGCTGCGCGTGATGCAGCGTCGCCCGCCTGTCCCACAGGGTCGTCACGATCGAGGTGCCGAACGAGCCGGAGACGATGCGCGCGAAGTTCATCAAACTCGAAGCCGCGGGGATGCGCTGCGCGGGCAGTCCCGACAGTCCGAGCGCAAGCAAAGGCACGAAGAAGCAGGCCATGGCAGCGCCCTGGATGACCGTCGGGACGAGCAGCGTCTTGAGCGGCGCCTGCGTATCGAAGCCGCTCCGCATGAAGAACACGAGCGCGAAGATTGCAAACGAGGCGGTCACGTACAGTCGCGGATCGATGCGGTCGATGGTGCGTCCCACGATCGGTGTGAGCAATACCGCGAGCAGACCGACCGGCGCGAGCACGAAGCCCGCGAGCGTCGCCGTGTACCCCATGTACTCCTGCAGCCAGAGCGGCAGCAGCACGACGTTACCGAAGAAGACGCCATAGGCGAGCAGCATCGCGAGCGTGCTCACCCAGAAGTTGCGCTTGCGGAACAGGGCGAGATCGACCACCGGGTGCTTGTCCGTGAGCTCCCAGATGATGAACGCGACGAAGCCGACGAGCGCGATAAGTGCGAGCGATACGCTCTCGCCGGAATTGAACCAGTCGAGGTCCTTGCCCTTGTCGAGCAGGATTTGCAGCGCGCCGACCCACACGACGAGCAGCCCGAGCCCGATCCGATCGACCGGCACGCGCGCCGTCGGCGTCTCGCGTCTGCGATACACCGCCCAGGTCGCGGCGCCGGCGATGAGGCCGACCGGCACATTGATATAGAAGATCCACGGCCAGGAGATGTTGTCAGTGATCCATCCGCCGAGCAGCGGGCCGACCACCGGCGCCACGAGCGAGGTCATCGACCAGATGCCGAGCGCCGCCCCTGCTTTGGACTTCGGATAGCTCGACAGCAGCAGCGCCTGCGAAAGGGGAATCATCGGTCCGGCGACGGCCCCCTGCAGCACGCGGAACGCGATGAGCAGGCCGAGCGAGGGCGCGAGCGCACACAGGAACGAGGCGGCGACGAACAGGAACGTCGACCACGTGAAGAGCTTCACCTGACCGACGCGCTGTGTGAGCCAGCCGGTAAGTGGCAGCGAGATCGCGTTCGCGACGCCGAACGAGGTGATGACCCAGGTCCCCTGATCGGGGGAGACACCGAGGTCGCCCGCGATGTAGGGGATCGATACGTTCGCGATCGACGTATCGAGCACGTTCATGAACACCGCGAGGGACATCGCCGCGGTGCCGATCAGGAGCTGCGTGCCCGCGAGCGGCGGCAGCTCCTGCGCCGCTCGCGAATCAGAAGCCACCGGCGCTCGCGCCTACGACGATGGACGAACGACGGCTCATCGAGCGCGCGAGCCGGGTCCCGCGCCCCGGGGAGCGCCCGGCCGCAGGCGCATTGGCGGTAATGATGGCGTTCACGCGCGCGAGCGCGGCCGCCTCGCTCGAATCGAAAACGCGGGTCGCGTAGATCGGCTGAGGCGCACCGCCCGACGGAATCGGCTCGCCGGCCGCGAGCTCGGGGAAACGCTCTCCATCGCGATCACGGACGTTCACGTCGACCTGCATCGAAAGCCCGATCTGCAGGGGGTGGGCCTCGAGCTCGCTCGGATCGAGTGCGATGCGCACCGGCACGCGCTGCACGATCTTGATCCAGTTGCCCGTCGCATTCTGCGCAGGCAGGAGCGCGAACGCCGCGCCGGTGCCGGCGCCGAGGCCTTGCACTCTGCCGTGGAAGACGACTCTGCCGCCGTACAGATCGGACGTGAGGGACACGCGCTGCCCGATGCGCAGGTCCGCGAGCTGCGGCTCTTTGAAATTCGCATCGACCCAAACCTGGTTGAGAGGCACGACCGACATGAGTGGCGTGCCGGGGCTCACGCGCTCCCCGAGCTGCACGTTGCGTTTCGCGATGATTCCCGCGACGGGCGACGGCAGCACCGTCCGGCTCACCTGCAGATAGGCGCTGCGAACCGCCGCCGCCGCATCCCGCACCTCGGGATGGTCTGCGAGTGTGGTGCCGTCGATCCGCGCGCGATTCGCCGCGAGCTGCTCCCTGGCGCCGAGCAGCGCGGCTTCAGCGCTCCTGACGGCATCGCGCGCGTGCTGCAGCTCCTCATTGGAGATCGCCCCCGAGTTGCCGAGCCGCTCGCGCCGCGCCAGGTCCTTCTGCGCCATCGCCAGGTCCGAGGCCCGCACCTCCACATTCGCCGCGAGCTCTCCGGTCGTCGCAAAGAGATTGCGCACTTCGCGCACGGTGCGCGCGAGCCGTGCATCAGCCTCGTCGAGTGCGATTTGGGCATCCGCCGGATCGAGCTTCACGAGCGGCTCTCCGGTGCGCACGAGCTGCGTATCGTCCGCGCCGATGGCGACCACGGTGCCGGAGATCCGCGGGGTGATCTCGACGACGTTGCCGTCGACGTACGCGTCGTCGGTCGTCTCGTGCCAGCGCCCGTCGGTGAGCCAGTATGCCCACCACCCCGCGGCGATCGCGAGAAAAGTGACGGCCGCGATCGTCAGCCATCGCCAACGCGGCGTGCTCCACCAGGAGGATCGTGATCCGGAGTTCATGGTCCCGTTCTCCACGTCGTGGGCACGTAGCCGCCGCCCAGTGCTCGCTCGAGATCGATCGCTGCGTCCCAGGCGCCTGCGCGAAGGTCGGCATCGAGGCTGCGCTGGGCGAGCAGCTGCGCGTGCGTCGTCAGCACCTGCAGGTAGTTCCCCACGCCCTCGCGATAGCGCAGGAGCGCGAGATCGTAGGCGTCCTGAGCCGTCGCGAGCCCGTCGCGCTGCTCCCCGCGCTGCTCATCGATGCTGTGCAGCGATACCAGCTGATCGGCCACGTCGCGCAGCGCATCGGCGAGCGCCTGGTTGTATTGCTCGACCGCGGCGTCGTACTCGGCATCGCGTGCGGCGAGCGCCGCGCGGCGCCGCCCCGCATCGAAGATCGGCAGCGTGATCGCCGGACCGACGCCCACTTCACGGTTGGCGGCCGTGAACAGCGCGCCCGTGCCGAGGGCTTGCAGGCCGGCGAGCGCGGTGAGATTCACGTTCGGATAGAAATCGGCCCTGGCGCTCGCGATGCCGTGCTCGGCCGACTCGATGCGCCAGCGCAGCGCGAGGATGTCCGGGCGCCGGCCGAGGAGTTCCGCGGGCAGGCGGCTCGGGAGCCGCACGTCCGGGAGCGACGTGAGCTGCGGACGCGTGAGGGCGCGCCCACGGTCCGGACCCGCTCCGATCAGCGCGGCCAGCGCGTTGCGCGTGAGCTCGATGCGCTCGTCGAGCTGGGTGATGCGCTCGCGCGCATCGGGGAGCGCCGACTCCGCCTGTTTGAGCTCGAGCCGCGAGTCGATCCCCGCGGCATTGCGCTCGCGGGTGAGCGAGTAGATCTGCTCGCGTTCGGCGAGCAGCGTCCGAGCCACGTCGCGCTCGAGATACGCGCGCTCGAGCGCCACGTAGGCGTGTGCGATGGCAGCCGCGAGCGCAACGCGCGCCGCGGCAGCATCGAGCTGCGCGGCGCGAGCGGCGCCGACGGCTTGCGCGTAGGCCGCGCGGTTCTTCCCCCAAAAATCGATCTCGAAGCTGAGGCTCGCCGCGAGCTCATTGAGCGTGCTCCACGTCCCGGCATAGGGCGGCGGATAGATCGAGTGCCCTGGAAAGAGCTCGCGTGTGCTCGAGGCGGAGGCATCGACCACCGGGAACCGCGCCGACTGGGCGGCGCGCGCGGCGGCGAGGGCGAGGCGTGTGCGCGCCGCGGCCTCCCCGAGCGTCGGACTGCCCGCGAGCCCTGCATCGATCAGGCGGTCGAGCTGCGGATCGCCGAGCGATGTCCACCACCCCTCGGCGGGCCAGCTCGCACCGACCGGCGCCGCACCGAACGTGCGCGAGGCGGCGAGCTGCTCCGCGTTCGCGACGTGCGCTTGCGGGGCGAGGCCGCCGGTCGTTGCGCACGCGGAGAGCAATGCCAGCGCCGCCGCCAATACCGCCGCGACGCTGCCGCTCACCGGCACGCTCATCAGCGTCGCTCCCGGCGGGGGTGATGCTCGAGAAGCCACACGAGGGTGATGAGCACCGAGCTGATCGAGCCGCCCGTCACCAGCGCGGCCGCCGCGTACGGCGTGAATGTCCGCAGCTCGTCCCAGCCGTGGGCGACCCAATGGGTGATCTTCTCGGCCATTTCGTTCTCCTTGTTCTGCCTCGGCTGATAATGCTTCGGCTGTGAATGTCTGGGCTGTCAATGCCTAGGCAAGTATCTCGCCAAAAAAACTCACACGTTCTGCAGCATGCGGCGCAGAAAGCTCTCGAGCTGGCGCGCCTCTGCCTGGGTGAACCCGCGCAGCAGGTGGTTGAGCGCCTGCCGCGTGACCTCCATCATGACCGGCCACACCGCGCGGCCGGCATCGGTGAGCTCGAGATGCACGAGGCGCCGGTCGTTCGGGCAGCGTTGGCGCCGGACGAGTCCCTTGCTCTCGAGCCGATCGACCATGCGCGTCATCGCGCCCGCATCGTAGGACACGCTCTTGCAGAGACTCGAGGCCGATTTGGCCTCGGAATCGATCGCGATCGTCGCGATGATGCGAAACTGCGGCCAGCTGAGCTCGAGTCCCGCGAGCTGCGGGTGCGCCGCGAACCTGCGCTCGAGCGCCGTTCCCATCTCCTCTCGCAGGCGGTTCACGAGGTAGCCGACCGCGTTGCGCGGCTCATAGGACTCGGCCTCGTAGACCTCCCCGGTCGCGAGCGGGGTGCTCGATGCCTTCCTCTGTGCGCTTCTCGCCGTGGCCACCATGGCGTGAGATTAGTTGCCTAGGCTGTCTTTGTCAAGGCTGTTGTTGTCGCCCGGACCCCGGGCAATCTCCGCGAGGCCCGCCTCGCGCAGCTGTCGGTTGAGATCGGCGAGCCGCCCGTCGCGCAGCGCCCGCCATGCCGTAACGGCGTTGCGCACCGTCGCAGCGTAGCGCGCCGCGACTTCGCGCTGGGCCGGCGTGGGCGCCCGATCGGCGCTTTCGGCATCCGCGTCGAGGTCGCTCAACACCGAGCTCGCGGCGGCGAGGCTGCCATCGCCCGTGCGGGGCCGCGTCGCCTCGCTGAGTGCGGCGGCTTGCCCGGCCAGTGCGCTGCGCGTGCGATCGTTCGCGAGACGAGGCGCGAGCCTCGTGAGCTGCTCGTGCACTCGAGTGCGCTCCGCATCCATTGCCGCGGCCAGCTCGAGATCGGCATCGAGCTCGCGCGTGAATCGATCGAGTGCCTCGAGCGCTGCCGTGCTCTCGTGAACGCGTGGATCAAGACGGATCGTGAGCGGCGCGCGATACACCGCCGAGCCGGTCCTGAGCTCGAGGGTATAGCGTCCAGGTAGCACGAACGCGCCTTCGACCGCCGTCGGCGTGTCCTCACCGAACACCGCGCGCATGCTGTACTCGTAGAGCATCGCGCGGGGCCGTGCGCGGCGCAGATTCCAGATGAAGCGATGCGCGCCCGCAGTGGCCGCGAGCCGCGGCTCGGGCCGCAGCCAGTCCGCCTCGAAATAGCGCTGCGCATTCACCGGCTCCGGCTCCTCGTCCGAGCTGAACCGCCGCACGAGCTTCCCCGCGCCATCCCGCACCTCGAGCGTCACGACCCCGTGCGTCCCGGGGCCGATCCAGTAGTCGATCGGGACTCCGGCCGGAGGGTTGCGGCCGACGGGCGTCTCCGGCGGCAGCGGCGTATCGCGATTGTTGTTCGCATGCACGCGCCAGGCGAGCTCCGGGGTGAACAGGTGCGCGGGCCCGGTGAGCCGCACCCGGTCCTCTTGCGCGAGCTGCCGCAACGGGGTTACGTCGTCGAGGATCCAGATGGCGCGGCCCTGCGTCGCGGCGATCAGATCATCGCCATGCACGAGCAGATCGGTCACCCAGGCCTTCGGCAGGTTGAGCTGCAGCGGCTGCCAGCGCCCACCGTCGTCGAAGGACACGAACACGCCTTCAGCGGTTCCGGCGTACAACAGTCCACGCTGCACAGGGTCTGCGCGCACGACCGAGACGTATTGATCGGTCGGTAGACCGGCGTTGATTGCCTGCCAGCTCGCGCCCCCGTCGTGCGTCCGCAAAATGTGCGGGCTGAAATCCCCGAGCCGATGCGCATCGATTGCGGCATACGCCGTATCCGTATCGAGCGCGGAAGCATCGATCGCGCTCACCTTCGCCCAGGGTCGGATGAGCGCAGGCGTCACGTTCTGCCAGGCGGCTCCGCCGTCCCGCGTCAATTGAATGAGGCCGCTGTCGGTGCCCACCCAGATGACCCCGGCCGATCGCGGCGACGCTGCGATCGCCTGAATGACGCCGTAGCCGCACGCCATCGCACGTTCCACGGGAACCGGGTCTGCGCATCCGGCGGCGCCCTGCTCCGCTCCGGTGAGATCGGGGCTGAGCGCATTCCAGTGATCCCCGCCATCGCTCGAGCCGAAGAGCACCTGACTCCCGGCGAGCAGTTGATGGGGCCGCGTCGGCGTCACCGCAATCGGCATCACCCAGCCATAGCGGTACTTC
>Ga0335074_10006623_pt1 | contig 16072 bp, 9 predicted proteins | sample Lox_Sample_23_FD_206715 | JGI IMG/M metagenome (GOLD analysis project Ga0335074, IMG submission 206715) | Soil microbial communities from Loxahatchee National Wildlife Refuge, Florida, United States - Lox_Sample_2.3 | ecosystem: Environmental > Terrestrial > Soil > Wetlands | place: USA: Florida... | reverse complement strand
GCTCGACGCGGTGATCCACTCACCTGGCGTGGACGCGTCCCGGATCACCCACGCGATGCTCGGCACTACCCACGCGACCAATGCCGTGCTCGAGCGACGCAAGCTGCATCGGGTGGCGGCCATCCGGATTGGCGCTCCCGCGACGGTCGGGATCCGGCCGATGTTTGAGTGGCCGTCCGATCTGACCGCGGTTGTCTCAGCCGGCGCGGTCGTCGTGCCCGGCGGGATCGAGTTCGACGGCCGCGACCTAACGCCGTTCGACGAACAGGCGGTCGCGCGGTTCCTCGGGACGGTGGCGGGGCAATGTGACGGAGTCGCGATCACGAGCGTTTTCGCTCCGGTCTCGCCCAGGCACGAGCTGCTGGCCGCCGAGATCGTCAAGCGGGAACTCGGCGAGGTGCACATCTCGCTGTCGCACGAGATCGGGTCCGTCGGCCTGCTGGAGCGGGAGAACGCGACCATCCTGAACGCCGCCCTGGTCGGGGTGGCCTCCGATGTCGCGCTCGCATTCGGCGCCGCGCTGACGGCGCACTCGCTGTCGCCAGTCACGTTCTTCGCCCAGAACGACGGCACACTGATGGCGCTCGACCACGCGCTGCGGTATCCGGTTCTGACAATCGGGAGCGGGCCGGCCAACAGCATCCGGGGCGCGGCGTTCCTGACCGGGCGAACCGACGCGCTGGTCGCCGACGTCGGCGGAACGTCGACCGACGTCGGTGTACTCGTCAACGGGTTCCCTCGGGAGTCATCACAGGGCGTGGAGATCGGCGGGATCCGGACCAACTTCCGGATGCCTGACCTGGTGACGATCGCGCTGGGCGGCGGCACGGTTCTGCACGGCGAGGCGAGCCGGGACGGGCTGGCTGTCCGGCTCGGGCCAGAAAGCGTCGGGTTCCGGCTGCGGGACGAGGCGCTGGTCTTCGGCGGCTCGACGCCAACTCTGACCGACAGCGCGGTGGCGGACGGCCGGGCTGTGCTGGGCAACCGGGCGCGGACCGAGGCGTTCCGCACCTTGCTCGAGGCCGCGGCCCGGCAGTCGGACACCCAGATCGCCGACGCGATCGACCGGGTGAAGACCTCGCGCGGTGGGATGCCGCTGATCGCGGTTGGCGGCGGCAGCATCCTGATCCCGGACGAGCTGCCGGGGGTCAGCGAGGTGATCCGGCCAGACCACTTCGACGCGGCAAACGCTATCGGCGCGGCCATCGCCTCTGTCAGCGGACAGGTCGACCGGATCTTTCACTTCGGACCTGGCGGCCGCAAGGCTGCGCTGGACGAGGCCAGCCAAGAGGCCAGGGAACACGCGGTCGCCGCAGGCGCCGACCCCGCAACGGTCCAGATCGTCGAGCTGGAGGAGATCCCGCTCGCCTACCTCACCTCACCAGCCGTCCGGATCAGGGCGAAGGCGGCAGGTGCGCTGGGCGGGCTATACGGCGCAACAGACACCAACTCAAGTCAGCAGTGAGGGTCGACATGAAGAATAAGAAAGCCTGGGCGGCGGCTGGCGTCGCCTCGCTGGCCATAGCGCTAGCCGCCTGCGGCGGCAGCTCCTACAACTCCGGCAGCAACAACGGCAACGGGAACGGCGGCTCGGCGGCCTCGAAGGTGTTCACCTACGACACCTACACGCAGGTCATGATCGACGGCTGGGACCCGGCCACCGAGTACTCCAATGGCATCATCGCGATGAGCAACATGTACCAGACGCTCACGCACTACAACCCGGTGACGCACACCGTCGACCCGCTGCTCGCCACCAGCTGGACGCACTCGTCCAACGGCCTGACCTGGACTTTCCAGCTCCGGCACAACGTGTACTTCCACACCGGCCGGCTGATGACCGCCCAGGCGGCGGCCGCGGCCATCCTGCGCACCAAGAAGCTGAACGGCGGCGCCTCCTACATCTGGGGCGCTGTGAAGAGCATCAGCACGCCGAGCAAGTACACCATGGTGTTCCACCTGTCGGAGCCCTCTCCACTGGACCTAGAGGCGTCAGCGGACTACTCCGCGTACATCTACGACACCCAGGCAGCCGGCCCCGGCGGCAACCTGACGAAGTGGCTGAACACTCCGCACGACGCGGGCACCGGCCCGTACACCCTGCAGACCTGGAACAACGGCCAGGAGTTTGAGGTCGTACTCAAGGCGTTCCCGAAGTACTGGGGCGGCTGGAAGGGCCAGCACTACACCAAGGTCGTCTACCGGGTGGTGCCGCAGGACACCACGGCAGCCCAGTTGCTCCGGTCCGGCCAGGTGAACTTCGTCGAGCAGTTGAGCCCGACGTTGTGGAAGTCCCTGCAGGGGGTCTCCGGCATCAAGCTGACGAGCTCGCCCTCGTGGCAGAACCTGCTCGCCCAGCTGAACTCCCAGGCACTGAGTGAGCCGATCCGCCAGGCCATCTCCTACGGCACTGACTACAACGGCATCATCGCGGCCTTGAGCGGGGCGGCATCTCCGTCCAGCGGTATCGTCCCGGCAGGCCTGTTCGGCCACTTCAACGACCTGCCTAGCTACACCTACGACCCGGCGAAGGCGACCTCGCTGCTGCACTCGGCCGGCTACGGGCCCGGTAAGAAGCCGCTCAACCTGACCCTTACTTACCTCGCAGGCGACACCAACGAGCAGGTCGTTGCGACCTTGATGAAGTCCAGCCTGGCGAAGCTGAACATCAATCTGCAAGTCCAGCCGCTGGCCTGGGCGACGCAGTGGGCGAAGGGCAAGTCGGCCTCCCCGTCGGCACGCCAGGACATCTTCCTCGAGTACTGGTGGCCGGACTACGCCGACCCGTACTCCTGGTTCACTAACCTGCTGGCTACCGAGAAGCAGCCGTACTTCAACCTGTCGTACTACTCCGATTCCACCCTGGATCACCAGATCAGCCAGGTGGAGTCGCTGGTAGCTACCAACCGGCCGGCGGCCAGCACGCTCTACAAGACGATGCAGGACGAGATCCTCCAGCAGGCGCCGATCGTCTTCCTGTACAACACCGACTACCAGTACGCGATGACGAGCAACTTCTCCGGATTCACAGTGAACCCGGCCTACCCGAACGTCGTCTTCGCCTACAACCTCACCCCGAAATCCTGACCCGATGCTGACCTTCGTCGTGCGCCGGATCTTGCTAGCCATCGTGGTGGTCGTCGGCGTCATCGTCGTGACGTTCTTCGTCGCCCACGTCGTGCCCGGCGATCCGGCCGCGACGTGGGCCGGCCCGCACGCCTCGGCCGCCCAGATCGCCAGGGCGCGCCAGTTCCTCGGCCTGAACCGGCCGCTGATCGCGCAGATCGCGTCGTACCTCGGCGGCATCGCCAAGGGGAACTGGGGTGTGTCCGTCCACACCCACCGCAGCGTGCTGTCTGACATCATGACCGCGGCACCTGCGACGCTCGAGCTGGTCCTCACCGCACTGCTCATTGCCGTCGTGGTGGGCATCCCGCTCGGCCTTATGTCGGCGCGCCGGCCGGGCAAGCCAGCCGACCAGACCATCCGGGCCGGATCGATCCTCGGCGTCTCGATGCCCATCTTCTGGATGGCCCTGATCCTGCAGCTGATCTTCAGTCAGCGGCTGAAGTTGCTACCGGCCGCAGGCGAGTACTCCCCCGGCCTGCTGTTCACCCATCCGCTTGTCAAGCGCACGGGTTTCCCGGTGGTCGACTCCCTGCTGGGCGGAAACATGCCGATGTTTGGCAGCACGCTCGTGCACCTGATCCTGCCGGCCATCGTCGTCGCGGCGTACCCGACCGGCCTGATCGCCCGGATGGTGCGAGCGCAGGTACTCGACACCATCGGCGAGACGCATGTACTCAACGTCCGTGCCCTCGGCTTCAGCGAACGGCAGGTTTACGGCCGGTTCACCATGAAGCAGGCGTGGCCGCCAGTGGCCGCCGCGCTCGGCCTGGTCTTCGGCTACTCGCTGGTCAACACATTCCTAGTGGAGTCGATCTTCGACTGGCCAGGGCTCGGCAGTTACGCTGCGGCGTCCATCGCCACCCTGGACACCCCAGCGATCCTCGGAGTCACGCTGTTTGTCGCCATCGCCTATGTCATCGCGAACCTTGTGGTGGACATCGTCCAAGCCGCAATCGACCCGAGGATCAGGATTAGATGACTGAGTCTGCTGTCGCGCAGCCGCCAGCTGTCGTCCCGGCCGGCTCCCCTGGTGGCCGGGTATCACGCCGGCAGGTCGCCTGGCGGGCGCTGAAAGCCAACCCGCTGCTGGCCGTCGGCGGCACGCTGGTTCTGCTGATCGTCCTGGTCGCGATCTTCGCTCCGCTGATCGCACCGTATCCCGCGGACGCAGGCGCGGCGACGCACCCGTTCTCGGTGCTGACGGCGCCGTCCAGTGCGCATTTGTTCGGCACCGACCAGGTCGGCCGGGACATCCTGAGCCGGGTCCTGTACGGCGCGCGGGTGTCGCCAGTCATCGCAATCATCGTGCTCGCGATCGCCTGCGCCATCGGCGTGCCCCTCGGCGTCGCGGCCGGCTTCCTGGGCGGCTGGCTCGACGAGGCGATCATGCGGGTCACCGACGTGTTCCTCGCATTCCCGCCCCTGCTGCTGGCGCTGGCGCTGGCAGCCGTTTTGCCGGCTAGCCTGACCAGCCTCACGATCGCGATTGCCGCGGTCTGGTGGCCTTGGTACGTCCGCTTGATCCGCGGCCAGGCCGCGTCGGTGGCCGGCCGCCCGTATGTAGAGGCCTGCCGGGCGCTAGGCGTGTCCCGGCTGCGGATCATCTTCCGGCACATCCTGCCGAACTCGATCACGCCGTTGCTGGTCCAGGTATCGCTGGATGTCGGCGGGGTCATCCTGACCGCCTCCGCGCTGTCCTTCCTCGGCCTCGGCGCCCAGGACCCTGTGCCCGACTGGGGCCTCATGATCGCTGAAGGCCAGAGCTACTTCACCCCGGACTGGTGGCTGGTCACCTTCCCCGGCCTGGCGATCCTGGTGACCGCGTTCGCCTTCAACCTCCTCGGCGACGGCCTGCGCGACCTGCTCGACCCGAAGCGGAGTTTGATCTCATGACGGAGCTGCCCCCAGCGCCTGCCGGGCCATCCGGCCGGCTCGCTATCACGAGTCTGGACATCAGCTTCGGTCCCCGGAAGGTCGTCTCCATCGACGAGCTGCGGCTCGACCACGCTGAGATCGTGGGGATCGCCGGGGAAAGCGGGTCCGGCAAGTCGATGACTACGCTCGCCATCCTCGGCCTGGCCAGGACAGTAGGCGCAACGGTCAGCGGCAGCATTGTGTTTGACGGCAAAGAGCTGACCGCGCTGTCCCAGGATGACCTTCGCGAGATCCGGGGACGGCGGATCGCCGCGATCTTCCAGAGCCCGTCCACGGCATTCAGTCCCGTATACAAGGTCGGCACGATCGTGACCAAGGCACTGCGGCTGCACGGAGCGACCAAATCGGAAGCCGCGGACCGCGCCGCCGAGGCGATGCGCCAGGTGCTGCTTGCCCCGGACCTGCTGCGCCGGTACCCGTCCCAGCTCTCCGGCGGCCAGCTGCAACGAGTGGCGATCGCGCTTGCACTCGCCCTGCGGGCTGAGATCTTGCTCGCGGACGAACCCACCAGCGCACTCGATGTCACCATCCAGGCCGAGGTTCTGGACTTGCTGCGCGACCTGCGAGAGACCACCGGAATGTCGATCTTGTTCATCAGCCACGACCTCGCCGTCGTTGCCGAGTTGTGCGACCGGGTCGCGGTCATGCGCAACGGCGTGATCGTCGAGCAAGGCCCGGCCAGTCAGGTCCTGTCGTCGCCGGCCGATCCCTACACCTCCGAGCTGCTGGACTCGGTGCCGAAGCTCGCGACCACCAAGTGACGGGAGCCGAGATGACAAGCGCGCCAGACGCAACGCCAGCAGCCCCTGCGGCCGCCGCGGGAGGGCCCCCGCTGCTCCGGATCTCCGACCTCAGCGTCCACTTCGGGCCGGTCCATGCCGTCAACCAGGTCTCCCTGGACGTCGCGGCCGGGCCGTTCGGCCTCGGCCTGATCGGCGAGAGCGGCTCGGGCAAGACGACGATCGGACGAGCTGTTCTCCGCCTCGTCCGCTCGTCCGGCGGCTCGATCACGTTCGCCGGCCAGGACGTCGGCTCGTTGCGCGGCGCCGCGCTTCAGGCATACCGCCGGGACGCGCAGATCGTCTTCCAGAACCCCGACAACAGCCTCGACCCGCGGATGCGGATCGGCGGCACGATCGCCGAGGCACTGAATGCGCACCGCATCGTCTCCCGCGGCGACATCCCCGGCCGGGTCGCCGAACTCCTGACCGAAGCCGGCCTGGACCCCACCTTCGCCGAGCGCTACCCGCACCAGCTCTCCGGCGGCCAGCGCCAGCGCGTCGCCATCGCCCGTGCCCTCAGCGTCCAGCCCAAGCTGCTGGTCCTGGACGAGCCGACCAGTGCGCTGGACGTCCGGACCCAGGCGCACATGCTCAAGCTAATCGCCCGGCTCCGCGCTGAGCGCGAGTTGTCGTACCTGCTGATCACCCACAACTTCGGCGTGGTCAGCGAACTCTGCGAGCAGACCGCTGTCCTCTATCTGGGCAAGGTCGCCGAGATCGGCGCCACCGACGTACTGCTCAGTTCCCCCGCGCATCCCTACACTGTCGCGCTGCGCTCGGCCGTCCCCGAAGTTGATGTCGCCGCCCGCCGCTCGCGGATCGTCCTGTCCGGCGACGCGCCGGACGCCGCGAACCCGCCGTCCGGCTGCGTCTTCCATCCTCGCTGCCCCCTGGCGGTCGACCGCTGCCGCACGGACGTCCCGCAACTCCGCGAAGTCACCCCCGCCCGCCAGGTCGCCTGCCACCGTGCCGAGGATGTTCTGGCCGGAGTCGCCTTGTCCACGCACCACCGGAGCCGCACGGCAGAAACAGCATCAAGTGCTCCTGACCTTGGGTAGATAAGGACTTCGGCGTCCTATCGTCCAAGGTCAGGAGCACTTTCTATGGCCGCGCCGGACAGCTCAGCAGCGGCGTCAGTCCTCAGGGTTTAACGGTCAACGTCCCGCTCACATAGCTGCTGGCGTCGATCGTGTAATTGGGGTCGGCAGCGCCCGAACAATATGTCGGGTACGTTCCGGGAGGCGACCACGATGTCGCGGAGGTCCAGCAGGTGGGCGCGATCGGCAGGGACGCCGCACTGTCGCCGGTGACGAAACCGGAATACGACGGGGTGATCGCCGGAACGGTGCTGCCGGCGGTCATCGTGCGGCTCGACGCGGTAATCGTCAACCGGGGCTCGACGACGTTAGCCGCACCCGGACTCGGTGTCGAGGTGACGGTGAAGTCGCTGCAGTTCGAGCCCGTGGACGCACCGTCGGGGAGTCTGACGAGGCTGTCACCGGCCGGGATACTCGGCGAGTTGGTTGCGGAGGCGGGGAAGAGCGCGGTCAGGGTGGTGTCGGTCACCGTCGGGACCACGCCGTAGGACTGCACCGGGCAGCTCTCGACGAACGCGTTGGAGGCGCGCTGGTAGGCGCTCAGAGCGTAGCCCGAGTTTGTGTTGACGCCGTACCCGACGCTGTCGACCACGAAGCCAGTGCTGTCAGCGATGGCAATACCTCCTCCGGTCTGTGACAGCTGAGTCGTGGAGCTCTGCGTGAAGCTCTGGTTGTCCGGCGGCTGAGTCCCGGCCGAGACGTACCCGGCCCCGCCGATCAGGTAGTAGCCACCCGCCGGGATCGACGTACCGGAGGGTAGCGTCGCGAGCGTCGTGATGGTCGTGCCGTTCCGGCCGGCCGCGGCCGATGTGTACTGCAGTTGCCAGCCTGAGACGTCGGCAGGCGCCGTCCCGGGGTTGTAGAGCTCGACGAACTGCTGGTTCGGCGTCGTGGTGGTGCTGGTTTGCACTTCGTTGATCTCTACCGGCGCTGAAACAACCCGCACGGGGTCAGCGGCACTCTGCTGCACAACAGGCTGGTGGCCCGCGCCCAATCTGAAGTGGCTCGCACTGCCGCTGAAGGACGCGGTCGCGCTCACTGTGCCGGTGGTATCAGCGGTCGGCGCGGTGACGCTGAACGTTGCCTGCACAGTCTGCCCGGACGCAACTGCAGGCCACGTGGTCTGCGACGTCCCGGCAGACGACCACCCGCTCGGGGCCGACAGGCTCAGGTTCACTGACCGCGCCGGCTGAGCGCCGTTGTTCGTGAACGTCTCGGTGGCGGTGGCCGACTGACCCGCCGTCAGGGTAGACAACCCGCTCAGGTTGACGGTCGTGCTCGGCGATGCCGACCTGGAACCGTCAAGCGGGGTGATCCGGTAGAAAGCGACACCTTCCGGCGGCACGTTCGCGCTAATCGCGCCCGCGGTCTCGAAGCTTGTCGGCGTGCCCGCCCCGCACAGCGGCGTCTGCACCGAGGTCGGCGTGGGGTTGGCAGTGCCCACCGACGCCGACGCGCAGAGGTCGCTGTTCTTGCCGTAGATGTCCTGGACAAGGTAGGGACCATGGCCGGACAGCCCGAGCGCCGTTGCCGACGTAGAGATCACTTCTGACTGGCTGTAGTTGGTATTGAAGAGACCAACTACAGTGTCTCCGCCGCGCTCGGTCTTGGCGAACACCTGCTCGCTCGCCGTGTCCACGATGCGCGAGGCGTCAATGGCGTCCTGGTCGACCTCAAGAACCTGCTTGTTATGCAGCAGGGCATAGTCGACCGGGTTCTGAGTGGGGTTGATCGTCGTCAGGTCCGACCCGAGGATGATCGGGGAAGAGGCCAGGGACCACAGCGCGAGCACAGTTTCCCGTCCGTCGAGACTCAGCCCGTCGGTGCGGCTCGTCACGCCAGTGATGTCAGTCGGGTTCCCCGGCGTCTGGCCGTTGCCGACCTCGACAGAGTCGAGGTCGTTAAAGCCCTTGCCTGCACCGCCCACTGACTGCCACAGCCCGGCAGTGTTGAAGCGCACGTCCGCGCTCTGATAGCTGGTGAGATTGCTGTTGCCGCTCTCGATGTCCGGGGAGTACTCCCACTGCGTGGCGTACTTGTCCAGCGTCGGGGCGATGGCGATGTCGTAGACGCCCTCGGTGGCATCGAGCTTAATCGGGCGGCCGGTCTGAGCGAGCGCCTTGCTCCACGCCTGAAGATCGGTCGTGTTCTGGTCGAGGATGCCGTCAAGCTTGACAAAGTCGACGCCCCACGAGGCAAACTCGTCGGCCTCGGCGTCGACGAACTCCTGCGCGCCCGGGCTGTTGTAGTTCAGTTCCCAGGTGCCGCCGCAGTTGTAGTTCTCGGCGTCGGTGAGGGTGCTGGGGTACTGCGCCGGCTGCAGGCCCGGCGTGAAGTTGAGCGTGATCTGCTGGGCGGTGTACCCGCTCGGCTTGCCCAGGAGCTTGCCGTTGGCGTTGGCCTCGACCGGGGTGTTCTGGGCCAGGGCATTGCCCGATATCCCGGGAGTGAGATAGATGCCGAACTTGAGACCCAGACTGTGCAGGTAGTCGCCAAGGACCTGCATCCCGTTGATCGATCCGTCGTTCGGGAATGCCCCGGTGTCGGAAGTGTTGAGCTGGCTGGTCGTCCACATACCCCACTGGTCGACGCCCGGCCCGTAGTTCATCGTCTCCACTCCGTTGATCAGAGTGGGCTGCGTGTAACTCACCGGGTAGCACGTGTACCAGCCATCGTCCTGGTTGATGTACTGGTAGCCCTCGGCGGCGAGGCCATCGCTCACCATCGCCCGCGCTTCCGCCTCGTCGATGGCGGCATCGGACACATGCCGGAACGTGCTCCAGCTGCTCCAGCCAAGTACCGGTTTCTGCGTCTCCGCGGTGTGCAACGTCTTGGGTTTGTCTGCACCAGCCGCGGACTTCAGGGCATCCGCCCTGGCAGCTGGCGCCCTCGTCACAGGGCTCCCCATCACGGCGACAGCCGCCAGCGGCGCCGTCAGCACCGCAGCCATCGCTAGCGTCAGTCTTCTCACCACTACTCCTCGATGCGATTCGTTCCTGCTCGTCGATGCCATTCGTCCTCAGTGGGTCACCGTTCAGCACCGCCTGCGGCGTGGCGGGCCCCGAGGCGAGGCGGGCGCGTGAAGGTTGGAAGCCGTGCACCTTTTAACGGCGCTTGGAGCGGGAACGCGCAGGTCAGCGCAGCGCGGTAAGAACTTCGGCGGCTGAGTTGTACTCACAATTGGAGAATTCAGAGCGAAGTACGTCGCTGGGCAAGACGGAATCTGCATGACCCTATCTTCAAGTGTGCACACTTGATCAGATTTGGAGCGCTGCGCTTGCCAGAGATCACCAGCATGTCCTCGGTGCAGCCGCGGATTCGTTGACCGCCGCACCGATGAATCGAACACCATGCGAGTTCGTCCTTCCGCCCGTGGTCTCGTCATCCGTCTCCGGCGCGCAGGTCAGCGCAGCGCAGTAAGAACTTCGGCAGTTGCGGGCGCCTCGTTGAGCTCGACGGGTGGTCAGCGAGAGCTCCACGTGCACGGCACGGCAGGCTTCGATGCACTGCCATCAGAAGAAGCAGGTGAGCGCCGTGACTAGATGTACTCACAATTGCGGAGCTTAGAGCGAAGTAAGTCGCCGAACAAGATGGAATCTGCATGAATCGTTGCCAGAGCGTGCATAGATGATCACAAGGCTGCGGTCCTTCAGCGCCTGTGCCGCCATCTGTCGCGCGGCGGGTGCGCGGGGCAAAAATCCTGGCGCTGGCGCTGGCCAGGCACCTTGACGTTGACCGACCAGCCGTCCCGCTGCAAGACGCGGCGCAGCTCTCGGGGGGTGGCAAGCTCCCAAACGTCCGTGCTTGCCTGCTCCAGGCAGCCAGGGCCGTCGCAGGTGACTGTCCAGTAGCTGTGGACGACGGCGCTCACGTCAGCCCGTTCATCGCCATCCCGCCTGCCAGGCGGGCGCGCGTGCTTCTGGCGCTGGCGGTCATGCTTGGTTCCCCCCCGGAAACGTTGTTAGCTACCGGAAACAACGTTGCACTTCGACGTTTCAGCACGTCAACTCCGGAATTCGACAACGCGCATCCAGAGTCCGGCCGATGCCGAGAAGAGACACTGGGGATCGATACGTTTTCGCAGGTAAACGGCTAAGCGGCAGTCGGTTTACCGGGACCGCTGTGGCAAGGATCACAGGTCACGGCTTGCTGGTCAGAGACACGTATTCCCAGGTCAGTAGTTATTTTCGAAACACCTATGGCCCAGCGTGTGTCGTAATTCACTCACTCGGGATGGCCGGCGGGTCCGCGTCCAGGTCGGCCTCGGCAAGGAGACGGATAGCAGCAGCGGGGTCGCGCAGCAGGGCAGCGAGCAGATGGCGAGCCGGCCACCTGCCCGATGCCCAGGCCAGCCCGCACGCGAGCCCGCTGGTTCCGGCCGCGTGCACGGCGCCTGCCGTGTAGCGCCACGGCACTTCGATGCCGTCCACGACGAGGCGGTCATGGGCGTAATACGCCGCGGGCGCATCCGGCAGCACCGCCGCCGCGATTGCGGGCACCGCAGCGCGCTGCAGTGTGGACTCGACCTGGCCGGTGACTTCCTCAGAGACCAGCGGAAGGTCGAGCAGGTCGGCGAGCTGCGGCGCCAGGTAGTACGGCGCGAGCACCAGGGGCCGGTCAGCTACTAGCGGCCATAGATCAGGCGCGTCGAGGACTAGCGCTTCGGCAGCATCAGCCACGACAACCTCGTTCCCGTGCACGGTACGCACGCGGTCCGGAGGCTCGACGTCGGCGACGGCAGACAGCGCGATCCACAGTGCCCGCAGTTGCGCCCGCGTGACTGGCCGCGCATTGTCGGCCAGCCGCGCCAGCAGCTCGTCCGCGCCGCCAGGCTCAGCGAGCAGTTCTGCAAGTGAAGTGCGGGCACCAAGCGCGCGGGCGAACTCCGCGTCCGCGGGCAGTTCTGCCTCGTCATAGAGGCCCGCGAGCAGCGGATCGGCGTCGGCGGCACGCATCTCGGCAGGCCTGCGCCCGCCGAGGACCGGATGACTGCGCAGCCACCAGCTGGTGTACGACGGCACATCCGCGTAGCGGCCGTCGGCCAGCAGCACCCTGGTCGGCTCGACGAGAGCGGCGCGCAACGACGGTGCTGCCAGCAGCCGCAGTGCCTGCGGCCAGCGTTCCGGGTCGACGAGCTCAAGGTCACGGACTGCCAGCAACTCTGGCGCTACCAGCGGCACACTGCCCGGAGCCAGCCTGGCGCGCACGTCGGCGGCCCACTCTGCGGCGCCGTCAAGATCGACGTCGGGGGCATCAATGACGACGTCCTCGGCAGCCAGCAGGCTGAACGACGACAGCACGCCGGCTGCCTCAAGCGCGTCGGCCCCGTAGCGCTCCAGCGCCGCCGGGCTGACAGTACCGAACGGGGTGTCTGAACCGACCACCTCTGCCAGCGGGCTGCCAGGCAGCAGAAGCTCACCTGCCGGGTACCACTCTCCATCCGCGCCGGGCAGCGCCAGGTCAGCGAGCCAGCGGTAGTCACCGGGCCGCAAGCGCGCCGCTGCGACGAGGCTGAGTACAGCATCCGCGATCGGCCCCGGATCCTCCTCGTCGTAGGACGCCTCGACTGCGGCGCGCACTGCTGGCTCGGCAAGGACACTCTGTGGCGTGGCCTCGACCGCGCCCAGCCGCGCCAGCAACGGGTGCACCGCGCCGGACTGAACGACCCGGAGACCGAGTGCCGCCAGCGCCTCCGCGTGCTCAAGCCCGGGGACCGGCAGCAGGAGCCCACGGGGCCCCCTTACCAGCCGCCCGTCTGCCAGCGGTACGGGCAGTGCCCCGAGCTCGCCGAGCTCACCCGGCTCCGCGGCGGCCAGCACCTCATACAGTCCCCGCCACCAGGCGGGATCGCGATCGAGGGAGGCCAGCATGTCAGCGAGCTCGGCCAGCCGCAGCCGCCGGACCCCGAGTACCGCGAAGGCCGGATGCCGGGCCGGACCGGCGATCAGGTCTTGCAGTACCGGCGCCATGCTGGCGGTGAGCCGCGGCATGCTCGCGTCCAGGACCACCGCATCGCGCGGCCGGACGCGCCCGCCAGCCGGCTCGGCTGAGGGCAGGAACGCGATGTCGGGAAGCAGCCGCAAGATCCGGTCGCGCACTTGCGCGTCAAGTTCGCCCTGCGCGACCGGAGCCGGGACGAGGTCGAGCAGGCTGACTCCGGGTGCAAGACTGGGCAGCAGCCCGGCGTAAACCTCGGCGGCCCGGTCGAGCAGGAAGTCGGTGAGCGGGCCGGGCGCAACGTGACGGCGGTCGGGACTGAGCGGGAACGAGGCGAGCAGCAGCGCCGGGAGCCCGAGACGCTCGTCGGTAGGCGTCGGCGCGTGGACGACGGCGCTGACCCCGGCGGGCAGACTGCCCGCGGGTATGCCCTCATCACTGTCAGTAACGACAGGCACGGCCCAACGCACCGACCAGGACGGACGCCCTCTCTCTTCGGCAGGGCGGTCGGCCAGCAGCCGCTGATCGGTTCGGCCGTCAGCGCCCGATGTACGCCATCTGCTGACGGTACCGTCCACAGTGATGGTGACGCCCTCACCGGCATGCACTGCGGTGAGTAGCCGGGTTGTGCCGTCGATCTCGATCTCGATGCCAGCGAGAGCGGGCAGGGCAAGCATGATCGCGGGTCCGGTCTCCGCGAGCAGCCGTTCAACCAGCAGAATGGCCGCCTCGTCGCGCAGCGGCAGCGTCACCGCTGTCGCGAAGCCCTCGGGAGGCACGCCCGTTGCGGCGAACGGCAGGCGCAGCACGGGGAGCTGACCTGACCGGCGGGCGAGTTCGGCAGCCACACCGGGTATCGCCCGGACGAGGTCGCCGGCTGCGCTGCGCGACCACGCAACAGCGCCAGTCAGCGATGCGATGTGCGGCTCGTCGCTCACCGCAGCTGCGGCAGCGAAGCCTACGCCGAACCTGCCGACAATGGCCCCGCGCGCGTCTGGACTTGCACCCCCGGCAGGCTCTCGCTTACTGGACGCGCGCAGGGTGGACAGCGCCGCCACGCCTGCCGCGTCGAGTGGCGCGCCCGTATTGGCGGCAACCAGCGTGCCGTCGCGCAGGCTCAGCCGGAGCCGGCCGGGCACGCCCATGCGGACTGCGGCATCCGCTGCGTTCTGGGCCAGTTCCACGATGACGCGATCCCGGTAACCGCCCAGCGCGTAGTCCTCTTCCGCATTGGCATCCTCCCGGAACCGGGCGGGCGAGGCTGTCCAGGCCGCCAGCACCGTGCGGCGCAGCTCTTCGGTGCCAAACGGGTCCGCCTGGCTCTGCTGCACCGCGCCCATCCGCCTCTCGTTACCCGGCCACGCAGATCCGGGTCTCAGCGCGGCGACCCCGGGAGCATAGCCTTGCGCGAGCAGTCATAGCTGATGAGGGAGACGTGAACATGAGTATCGAGAAACCCGAAGTCGACTTTCCCGGCGGTGAGCCGCCGACCGAACTGGAGATCTCCGATATCTGGGAGGGCGACGGAGCCGTTGCAAAGGCTGGCGACACGGTGCAGGTGCACTACGTCGGCGTGGCCTATTCGACTGGCGAGGAGTTCGACGCGAGCTGGAGTCGCGGCGCCCCGCTGGAGTTCAGGCTTGGCGTCGGCCAGGTCATCGCCGGCTGGGATCAGGGCGTGCAGGGAATGCGGGTCGGCGGCCGCCGTCAGCTGATCATTCCGCCCGGGCTGGCCTACGGCGACCGCGGCGCAGGACGGTCCATAGCGCCGGGCGAGACTCTTATCTTCGTCTGCGACCTGGTCTCAGCCTGACAAAAGGGCCTTATCGCCCGTCCGGCCCGGCTAAGCTGCCGCGGCGCTGGACAGAGCCGGACAGCTCCTGTCAGCGCATCTCTCCCGTCCAGCAGGCGTCACCGCATAGCCGCGAGGCCGGGGACGTCGAATAAATTCAATGCAGGCCTGTCGATTTTGCGGGGTCCGTCCGACGTAGAAGTGCACCGACCAAGCGATCAACGCTGAGAAGGAGAGCTGTCATGGCTCAGTACGCGGTCCTGATCTACGCCGACGATTCTGCACACGCCCCTGACGCGGCACCTGAGGACATCGAATCCTGCGACCAGCACTCGGACGAGTTGCAACAGGACGGATCGATGGTGGCGGCGTACGCACTGACGCCCAGGGAGATGGCGACGTCGATTAGCGGCGACACCATCACCGATGGCCCGTTCGTGGACTCTAAGGAGGTAGTCGCCGGCTTCTACGTGATCGAGGCACCAGACCTCGATGCAGCTCTGGCCATTGCCCGTCTCAACCCCGTGGTCCGGGAGGGCGGCGGCGTCGAGGTCCGGCCGGTTCACAGCAGCTTCGTGAAGCAGGAGGAGCAGAAGACGGCGTGGTAGACGCTGCGGTCGCAGAGGCCGCGGTCGCGGACACGCACCGTCGCGAGTGGGCCCTGGTGCTCGCTGCGACGGTGCGGGTCGCGCGGGATCTGGATCTTGCCGAGGAGTGCGTGCAAGAGGCGTACGCCGCGGCCCTGGAGGCATGGGTCAGGGACGGCATCCCCGGCAACCCGGCCGCGTGGCTGACTACCACGGCAAAGCGGCGCGCGATAGACGCGATCCGGCGAGAGAGGGCGTTGCATTCCAGGCTTGCATTGCTGGTGGAGCCAGAAGTGGCAGCTGTTGAGGCCACCGCGGAAGGATCTATGGCGCAGGACGCCGATGCCCCTGACGACGCAGTGCCTGATGAGCGGCTGCGCCTGATCTTCACGTGCTGCCACCCCGCGCTGGCCCCGGAAGCGCGGGTGGCACTCACGCTACGCCTGGTATGCGGGATCTCGACTCCGGATATCGCGCGGGCGTTCCTGGTGTCCGAGCCGACCGTGGCCGCGCGGATCACCCGGGCCAAGAAAAAGATCTCCGGCGCGGGTATCCCCTACCGGATCCCCGGACCCGCCGAGCTACCTGAACGGCTGCGCGCGGTGCTCGCCGTGATCCACCTGCTCTTCACGACCGGCCATACGGCGCCGTCGGGGGCGTCACTGGTCCGTGCGGAGCTAGTGGATCGGGCCATGCACCTGTCCCGGACGTTGCGCGAACTGATGCCAGGTGACACCGAAGTCCGCGGGCTGTACGCACTGCTGCTGGTGACGGATGCCCGGCGTGCGACTCGCGTCGATGCCGACGGCAGGC
>Ga0335074_10006621_pt1 | contig 16074 bp, 12 predicted proteins | sample Lox_Sample_23_FD_206715 | JGI IMG/M metagenome (GOLD analysis project Ga0335074, IMG submission 206715) | Soil microbial communities from Loxahatchee National Wildlife Refuge, Florida, United States - Lox_Sample_2.3 | ecosystem: Environmental > Terrestrial > Soil > Wetlands | place: USA... | reverse complement strand
AAGATGCTGATCCTGGCGCGCACCACGCCGCTCGACGAGCTGCGCAAGCCGACCGACGGCTTGAGCCTGTTCTACACGGCGCTCGATCGCCGCTTTGTCGAAGTGCGCGAGATCGACAAGATGGGACGCGCCGCCGTCGATTCCAATCAGATGTTCATCGACGGCCTGGAAGTGCCGGTCGAGGACCGCATCGGCGAGGAAGGATCAGGCTTCAAATACATTCTGCACGGGCTCAATCCGGAGCGCGTCCTGGTCGGCGCCGAGGCGATCGGGCTTGGCCGCGCGGCGCTGCGCCGCGCCGTCGCCTACGCCAAGGAACGCGTCGTGTTCGACCGGCCGATCGGACAGAACCAGGCGATCCAGCATCCGCTGGCGCAATGCTGGATGGAGCTCGAAGCGGCGAGCCTCATGGTGTTCAAGGCCGCTTGGCAATACGATCACGGCGAGTCGTGCGGGCCGGCCGCCAACGCCGCCAAATATCTCGGCGCCGAGGCCGGCCACAAAGCCTGCCAGACCGCGGTGATGACGCATGGCGGCTACGGCTACGCCAAGGAATACCACGTCGAGCGCTATTTCCGCGAAAGCATGATCCCGCGCATCGCGCCAGTGTCGCGCGAACTTATTCTCTGTTTTATCGCCGAGCGGGTGTTGGGGCTGCCGAGGTCGTATTGAGGGCTACGGCGCGGTGTGTGTTAGCCACCGTCGAAACTACACACAGCCAACCAAAATGCGCGGCCTACTCTCAGACCTGCTTTCGGCCCTAATACGCAGTCATGGATCAATCTTTGGTTTCGCCTGCCATATCTAAAGCCGCTTGAGGAGAATCACAGAAGGGCCGGGTCAGGGCTAGCGATGCTATTCTTCCCGATAGACCCGTTCGCGGCGCTCGTGGCGCTCCTGGGCTTCGATCGACAGCGTGGCGATCGGGCGGGCCTCGAGGCGCTTGATCGAGATCGGCTCGCCGGTCTCCTCGCAATAGCCGTAGGTGCCGTCGTCGATGCGGGCGAGCGCGGCGTCGATCTTGGATATCAGCTTGCGCTGCCGGTCACGGGCGCGCAGCTCGATGGCGCGGTCGGTCTCCGAGGAGGCGCGGTCGGCGAGGTCGGGATGGTTCTGGCTCTCGTCCTGGAGATGCTGCAGCGTCTCCTTGGCTTCCCTGAGGATATCCTCCCGCCACTCCAGGAGCCGGACGCGGAAATACTCGCGCTGGCGCTCATTCATGAACGGCTCTTTGTCGCTCGGCCGATACAGGCCCGCCAGCAGCGCCGACGCTTTGCCGTTCTTGGTGGTTTTGTCGTCGGACCGACCGTTCTTGCTCTTGACCGACTGCATCTGCCCTCACTCCGCACACGCAACAGGTGCGGGGCCCTCCCCCGCGAGGTTGGCCTATATATCGACCGTCCATGACAGTGACAATAAAAATGATGCCGCCGCTTGCCGCCCGGGCGCGGCGCCGCCCCGATGCTGGAACGCTCGGGAAAATCAGGACATTCCGGCCTTTGCCAGCTCGACTTCGACCCGCAAGTCAATTTCGGCCAGGACCGAATCGAGCCGCTCGTCGCCCGAGCCTTCCTTGAGGTCGGCGGCCACCGACTTGAGCCGCAGCATGGTCGCCTGATCGAGCGTCCCGGCAAGAAGGCCGAGCTTGAGGTCGTCGAGCGCATCCAGGGCCCGGCGGCCGTGCTTGACCACGCGGCGCCGCCGCTCGACCGGGTCTTCGACGCCCTGGAGCGCGATCAGCGCGTCGATGCCGCCCAGCGTCCGCAGCGCGACGGCAGCGGTTTGCGGCTGCGTCTCGGCCCCTTCGGTGACCGTAAAAGTCCCACCGGGAGCGCGACGCGCGATTGCGGGCGTTGCGGCAAGTGCGGTTCCGTTCGGACCATAGACGCGCATGTCATTTAAAGTGTCGGCTTATGGTTAATGGGCAGTAAAGGATCGGCAAAACTTGCCTCCGGAGCGGCAAGGGATGCTGGTCGGGCGGTCTCACGCGATCTGTGAACTGAGCCTATAATCGCAAAATTTCAAACACTTACCAGGTTTCGTTGCGATGGCATGCAATTGGCATCGGTGAACGCGTCCGACCTCTTGGGGAGCAAGAGATGAGAGGGACGCTGAAAACCGCGCTCGCCGCGCTGGTGGCGCTTGCCTGTGCCGCTTCCGCGGCAGAGGCCACGTCGCGTATTAAAGACTTGGCCAATATCGAGGGTATCCGGCAGAACCAGCTGATCGGGTACGGCCTGGTCGTCGGCCTCGACGGTACCGGCGATACGCTCAACAACGCGCCTTTCACCAAGCAATCGCTCCAGGCCATGCTGGAGCGGCTCGGCGTCAACATTCGCGGCCAGCAGATCCGCACCGGCAACGTGGCCGCGGTCATGGTCACCGCCAATCTGCCGCCGTTCGCCACCCAGGGCACACGCATCGATGTGACGGCGTCGGCCATGGGCGATGCCAAAAGCCTCAATGGCGGCACGCTGCTCGTCACTCCGCTCCTGGGCGCCGACGGCAACGTCTATGCGGTCGCCCAGGGCTCGCTGTCGATCGGCGGCTTCCAGGCGCAGGGCCAGGCGGCCAGCATCACCCGCGGCGTCCCGACCGTCGGCCAGCTGCCGAACGGCGCCATCATCGAGCGCGAAATCGACTTCTCGCTGAACACCATGCCGCAGCTGCGGCTGGCCCTGCGCAATCCCGATTTCACCACCGCCAAGCGGATCGCGATCGCGATCAACGACTACCTCGGCATGCCGGTCGCCCAGCCGCTCGATCCCTCGACCGTCGAGCTGACGCTGCCAAAGAAGCTTCACGAGAACGTCGTCGAGATGCTGACCGACATCGAGCAGCTGCAGGTCGAGCCCGACGAGGCGGCAAGGATCGTCATCGACGAACGCTCGGGCGTCATCGTCATCGGGCGCGATGTGCGCGTCTCCACGGTCGCGGTGGCGCAGGGCAACCTGACCGTCACCATCTCGGAATCCCCGCAAGTCAGCCAGCCGGCGCCGCTGTCGCGCGGCCGCACCACGGTGGTGCCGCGCACCCGCGTCGGCGTCACCGAGGAAGGCCGCGGCCTTGCCATGGTGCAGGAGGGCGTCTCGCTGCAGCAGATCGTCGACGGGCTCAACGCGCTCGGCATCGGTCCGCGCGACCTGATTACCATCCTGGAGGCGATCAAGGCCGCCGGCGCCATCCAGGCCGATATCGAGGTGATGTGATGACCGCCACAAGCGCCGCCGAACTCGGGCTTTCGCTGTCCACGCTGGGCAATGCGGACAGCGCGAAAGCTCAGGCCGAATTGAAGATCAAGAGCAAAGCCAAGGCCGCCGCAGAGAATTTCGAGGCCATGTTCCTCAATACGATGTTCCAGCAGATGTTCACCGGCATCGACGGCGACGGGCCGTTCGGCGGCAGCGGAGCGCTCAAGGTGTGGCGATCGTTTCTCACCGATCAATACGCCAAATCGTTCGCCAAGGCCGGCGGCATCGGCATTGCCGCCGACGTTTATCACGAACTCCTACGGCAGCAGGGAGTGAGCGCCTCATGACCCCGATCACGACAAAGGCCGAAGCCGAAACCGCCGTCGCCGACTTGACCGCCTTGCTTGAAAACCTTTCCGGCCTGGTGCAGCGGGAGACCGCTCTGGTGCGTGCCGGCCAAGTGCGCGGTGCCGCCGAAATCGAACCGATCAAGCGGGAACTGTCGGTCAGGCTTTACGCCGCCGGCGAACGGCTCAAGGCAAGCGCCAAATTCATTATGCAGGCCGTGCCGGGGCGCTGCGCCGCGCTCAAGGACGCGCAAGAGGCGCTGCGTGCCGCCCTGCAAAAGAACATGGTGGTGCTGGCAACCGCGCACGCGGTGTCCGAGGGCATCGTCCGTCGGCTGTCGGGCGAGCTTGCCAAGAAAACTTCGCCGCGGGTCTACGGCGCCTCGGGCCGCGCGGTGGCGCCCAACCCCAAGCACGGCCGCCCCCTCGCCATCAGCCGCACGCTATAGGCGCGAATTTCGGCGCAGCGAAACGGCGATGAGAAAATCGAACTTCCATCTGCGTCAGGCGTCAAACAACTTTGCGCCGCAACGCGGCGCCGCCGGACCCGGCTCGCAGCTCGCGCAAGCACTGGCCCTGCACCGGAGCGGACGTTTGGCGATGGCCGAACGTATTTACACTCAAATTCTCACGCTGCAGCCCGACCATTTTGACGCCCGGCACCTGCTCGGCGCCGCTTTCTTGCAGCGCGGCGATCATGCGAAAGCGCTGCGTGAAATCGATCTGGCGCTCAAGATAAATGCCAATAGTGCTCCGCCGCATAACAATCGCGGGGTCGCCCTGCAGGAGTTAAGGCGTCTCGATGAAGCCCTCGCAAGTTTCGAGCGCGCCGTCAGCATCAAGCGCGACTACGCCGATGCGCACTCCAACCGGGCCAATGTCCTCAAAGCGCTGCGACGCTATGACGAGGCGCTGGCCGGCTACGACCGGGCCCTCGCACTGCGGCCGGACCACGCCGAGGCTCACTCCAATCGCGCCGACGCGCTGCACAAGCTCAAGCGATTCGAAGACGCGCTGACGAGTTGCGAGCGCGCGCTCGCGCTGAAGCCGGATTTCGCCGCCGCGCACTGCCATCGCGCCAATGCGCTGCGCGGCCTCGGGCGCTACGAGGAGGCACTGGCGAGCTGCGACCGGGCGCTCGCGCTGCAGCCGAATTTTGCCGAGGCGTACTGCAATCGCGGCAACATCATGCTCGATCTGTACCGCTTCGAGGACGCATTGGCGAGCTACGACCGCACACTGGCTTTGCGGCCGGACTTCGCCGAGGCGCACGGCAACCGCGCCGGCGCTTTGCAGAACCTCAGGCGCTATGAGGAGGCGCTGGCGAGCTGCGACCGCGCCCTGGCGCTGCGGCCGGACTTTGCCGAGACGCATTCCAATCGGGGCAGTGCGCTGCAGGAGCTGAGACGTTTCGACGAGGCGCTGACAAGCTTCGACCGCGCGATCGAGGCGCGTCCGGATTTTGCCGAGGCGCATTGCAACGCCGCTTTGTGCCTGCTGCTGACCGGAGACCTCGGCCGCGGCTTCAGCCGATACGAATGGCGATGGCAGACCGATCAGCTGCGCAGCGAACAGCGAAATTTTCCGCAGCCGCAATGGACCGGCTCCGATGGCGTGGCGGGCAAAACCATCTTCATCCACGCGGAACAGGGCCTGGGCGACACGATACAGTTCTGCCGCTACGTTCCGAAAGTCATCGAGCGCGGCGCACGCGTGATTTTCGAGGTGCAGAAGCCGCTCGTCGATTTGATGAGAACTCTCGGCGGCGGGGCGCGAATCATCGCCAGAGGCGACGCCCTGCCCGGCTTCGATTTGCATTGCCCATTGCTCAGCCTGCCGGCGGCGTTCGCCACCCAGCTCGCGACAATACCGGGCGAGACGCCTTATCTTCGTGCTGTCGAAGCCAAGAGCGGAGTATGGCGCGAGCGGCTCGGGGAACGCTCAAGACCGAGAATCGGCCTGGTTTGGGCGGGCGATCCGCGCAAGCAACTGCCCAATGCGCACCGCATCGATCTGCAGCGCAGTATCGCGTTTGAGCTGCTTGCGCCGATCCTCGACGTGCAAGGGTGTGAGTTCTACAGTCTGCAAAAGGGCGAGCAGGCGACCGCACAGTTGCGGAACAGCCCGCTCCGTGATCGGGTGATCGACCGGTCGGACGACTTCCCGGACTTCTCCGATACCGCGGCGCTGATCGATAATCTGGACTTGGTCATCGCCGTCGACACGTCGGTGGCGCACCTCGCCGGCGCGCTCGGCAAGCCGTTATGGCTGCTCAATCGTTACAACACCTGTTGGCGATGGCTGCTCGGCCGCGACGACAGCCCCTGGTACCCGACCGCGCGATTATTCAGGCAGGACGAGACGCGGCACTGGGGCGGTGTCATCGCGCGAGTCCGCGACGCCTTGCGCGATTACGTTGGCGCGCCTTGAGCCGTCGCACGACACGCAACGTCCGCAAGTTCGACCCGCAGGCGTTCGATGACGCCGTCCCAATCGCCGAGCGCGGTTTGCCGGAACAGCCGCATCGTCGGATACCACGGCGAATCGGAGCGATCGAGCATCCAGCGGAAGTCCGGCGAATACGGCAACAGCAGCGCTACCGCCTTGCCCATCGCGCCGGCGAGGTGGGCGACGGCCGTATCGACCGCGACGACGAGATCGAGCTGAGCAATGACGGCTGCCGTGTCGGCGAAGTCGCGAAGTTCGCGCGCTACATCGACGACATTCGCAAACCGCGCCAGTAGCGCCATGTCGGCAGCGGCCGCATGCTTCTGCAGATTGACGAAATGAAGGCCCGCCAGCGCAAGGAGCGGCTGCAGCGCGGGCAGCGCGATCGAACGATGGCGATCGCTGTGATGCGCCGAATTGCCCGCCCAAACCAATCCGACCCGCGGCTTGGGCAAACCGGCCAACTGCACGGCCCATTGGCGCAGGCGCCGTTCAGGAGCCTTTACATAAGCAACCGCGTTCGGGATCGTGTTCAATCGGGTGCCGAACGCCAGCGGCAGGCTCAAGAGCGGACAGTGAAAATCGAAAGCCGGCAGTCGGTCGCCGTGGGCGACGATCTCAGCCACACCTTCGCTGTCGCGCAACAGCTCGGTCAATTCCACCGGACACTCAAGGACGACCCGCGCACCGGATCGGGCGAGCAGCGGCGCGTAACGGATGAATTGAATCGTGTCGCCAAAGCCCTGCTCCGCGTGCAGCAAGATCGTCGCCCCCGCGAGCGGCGCGTCGCCAAGCCACAGCGGTGCCGGGAAAATCCGGCGGCGGCGCGCCCAATCGGCCTTGCGCCACCGCCACTCGTATTCTTTCCAGCCATTGGAAAAATCTCCATGTCGCAGCCGGATGAGGCTTGCGTTCCAGTGGGCTTCGGCGAAGTCCGGCTTCAGCGCGGCCGCCATGGCGAAACTTGCCAGCGCCTCGGCGTCGCGTTGCAACGCGCGTAATGCGGCACCTCTGTTGACGTGAAGCTCCGGCAGCGCACTGACTGCGAGCGCGCGGTCATAGCAGACGAGCGCGGCTGCCGGCCGGCCGAGCCGCATGTTCAAGCCGCCGCTTTCGTTGAGGGCACCGAGATGGCCGGGCTGCAACTCTAACAGACGCTGATACGCGGCCAACGCCTCTTCGTCGCGCTTGAGCCGCGCGAGCGTGTTGGCGCGGTTGTTCAGGGCATTGACGTGACAGCAATTGACGGCAAGCGCCTGTTCAAAATGCGCGAGCGCCTCTTCGTGGCGACCAAGGGCGTCGAGGACGAGCGCGAAGTTGTTGACGATGTCGGCCGACGCCGCGGCGTGTTTGAGGGCCGCGCCGATGAGCTGCAGCGCCTCGATATTGCGGTTTTGCTGGTGCAGCACCAAGCCGAGAAGATTGAGCGCATCCGGATGATCAGGCGTTGCCGCGAGGATCGCCTGGTATAGCTGCGCCGCCTCGTTGAGGCGACCCCTCTGATGCAGCGCGACGGCCTGAGCGATGTCGTCCGCTTCCGGCTCCGGCTCCACGCTGGCTGGCGCCATGGTCAGCGCGAGCCTACCCGACGCGAGGCGGCTTCGGACAGTTCGTTGCGTACCCGGTCGATCAGTTCATCCCATTCGCCCGGCGCTTTCTGGCGAAAGATCCGCATGCTCGGATACCATTTGCTGTCGGTGCGCTCCCGCATCCAGCGCCAATCCGGCGCGAACGGCAGCAGAAGACCCACCGCCTTCCCCATCGCGCCGGCCAGATGCGCCACCGAAGTGTCGACGCAGATCAGAAGATCGAGCATCGCCAAGACCGCGGCGGTATCGGCAAAGTCCGCAAACTCGTGGCCGAGCCGGACGACGCCATGGGCGTCGAGGACCTCCGCTTGCGCCGCATTGACCTCCCGCTGCACGCTGATGAAGTCGACGCCGGGCACCGACAAGACCGGAGCAAAGCGCTCCAACGGCATCGAGCGATTGCGGTCGTTGCCGTGCGCACTGTTGCCAGCCCATGCGATTCCGACCCGCAAGCGGCCATCCTGCGGCAATTTCGCGTGCCATTTGCGGATGTGCTCCGGATTCGGCAGCAGGTATGGAATGGTTGCCGGAATATTCGAAAGATCCGTCTCGAACCACCGCGGCAGCGTCAGCAGCGGGCAATGCAGGTCGAATGGAGGCAACTGATCGCCTTCACTGCGCACGTCCATGATGCCGGGCATGGTCGCCACCAGCCTTTTCAGCGGGCTCTGCACGCCCACGACAATCTTGGCGCCGAGCGCCGCGACCAACGGTACATAGCGAATGAACTGTATGGTATCGCCCATGCCCTGTTCGGCGACGAGCAAAATGGTCTTGCCGTGCAGGTCTTCCTTGCCGTCCCACTGCGGTTGCGCAAACTCCCACGGCTGCCACTTGATGCCCTTCTTTTTCCACCGGGATTCGTACTGCGCCCAGCCGGCGCGGAAGTCGCCCAGACAAAGCCGCGTCAGCGATGCATTGAACTGGGCTTCGGCGTGGTCCGGATCGAGCGCGAGGGCGTCGTCATAGCATGCGAGTGCGTCCTCAAATCGCGCGACACAGCCGAGCGTATTGCCGCGATTGATGTGTCCGGCGATCAGAGACGGCTGCAGGCTGAGCGCTTTGTCGTGACAGGCGAGCGCCTCGTCAAATCGATCCAATATGGTGAGCGCGATGCCGCGATCGGTCAAACCGGCGGCGTGCTCAGGCTCGATGGCCAATGCCGTGTCGTAACTCTCGAGTGCCTCGTCAGCTCGTTTGAGCTTGATCAACACGTTGCCGCGATTGATCAAGCCGCACACGCTCTCCGGCTGTTTGGCCAGCGCCTGATCGTAAGTTTCAAGCGCTTCTTCAGGGCGATCGAGGTCGCTGAGCGTCAGCCCGCGATTGATCAGGATATCGGCGCGGGTCGGAGCGATCGACAGCGCCTTTTCGAACGCCTCCAACGCCTCACTGCGTCGCTCAAGCTTTGTGAGCACGGCGCCGCGGGTATTGAGAGTATCGACGTGATTCAGGTCGAGGGCGAGCACCTTGTCACAGGCGGCGAGCGCCTCGTCGAACGATTCCAGTCCCAACAAAATATTGGCTTTGTTGTGCAGCGTCTTCAAGTCGCTCGGATCGAGCGCCAGTGCGCGGTCGTACCACGACAGCGCTTCGGTGCGCTGTTTCAGCGCGGCATGGGCCAGACCGAGATTATTGAGGACATCAAGGCGCTTCGGATCCAGCTCCGCCGCCGCCTTAAATTTCGCTTGCGCTTCTTCGAACCGTCCAAGAACAAGAAGTGCGTTGCCCGCATTGTACAGTGCGTTCACGTAGTCTGGTTGTTTTGCGAGGGCGCGGTCGCAGCTTTCCAGCGACTCCGTGGCCCGGCCCAACTCCGCCAGGGCCACGCTTCGATTGCTTAAAATTTCGACATTGTCCGGCTCAATCGCGAGCGCCCGGTCATAGGAGTCAAGCGCATCGTCTTGGCGCCCGAGTGCCGCCAGCGCGATGCCGCGGCGGTTGAGCGCCTGGACGTGCCGCGGCCGCAACGCCAACACGCGGTCGTAGTCGGCTACCGCTTCGTCATTCCGCCCCAGCGCGGCAAGTGCGGCGCCGTGATTGAAACGAGCGTCGAGGTGGCCCGGCGCCCGCTCGAGCGCCTTCTCGAACGCGGCCACGGCGTCCTCGTGACGGCCGAGATTCTTGAGTGCCAGACCACGATTATAATGGGCGGTGGGGTCGGCCGACCGCAGCCCCAGCAGCTTGTCGAAAGTTTCAACCGCCTCCTCGTGCCGCTTAAGCGCGTCGAGGATGACACCGTAGTTGGTGAGGGCGTCAACCGCTCCTGGCTTCGCCTTGAGCGCGGAGTCGATCAGCCGCAGACCCTCGACCGACGAGCCCAGCTGGTGCTTGAGCACTCCGCTGAGATGCAGCGCATCGAAATTGTTCGCGTCACCGGCCAGGATCGAGTCGTAAATGCGTTCCGCCTCTTTGAGACGCCCTTCACGGTGAAGGGCGAGCGCCTGTTCGACCGAATTCCCGGTATGCGATCGCCGCGCAGTCGCATGCTTGCTCATGCCCGCATCTCCCGAACTCACCAGCTTTGTTGGCTAAGACCTTTATATTGGCCGCGTATTAGGAAGCCCGCGCCCGTGACCGGACCGATCTTTTCAAGATCGGGCAAGATGGTTAACCAAAGGTAAGGGTTCATCGCCGATACTTGATCTTAACGGCGCTCGGTCCATGAGGAACGAGCGGCGTGAGCTTGGGCACAAGTCCGATGAGCATCAGCAGTGTCGGCAGCAGCAGCCAGTCCTTCTGGCAACAGGACCAAAGCTACTGGAGCCAAAGCCAGTCGCAAACCGACTCCATAGACGCGACTGATTCGGTCATCGACGCCATCAGCACGGCCGAGACCAATTTGGGCAAGGGCTTGGCGAGCATCGCCAACGGGACGGCGTTGAATCGCGTCGATTCACAGCTAAGCGCCGCGATCCAGAGCATTCTATCGGGCAATACGGGCTCGTCGTCATCGAGCTCCGGAAGTGGCTCAGCCTCTTCGGGCTCTTCAACCTCCGGATCTCCCGCCAAGGGGACCGGGACCGTCGTCCTGTCGGCGAACACGCCGCTGTCTACGCTCGGCATCCTCGCCGGCGGCACGATTACCGTCAGCGCCGGCACCAATACAACGACCTATGCGTCGACCGGCTCGGATACGGTCGGCAATCTCATGTACGCAATCAATCAGGATCTGGTCGGCAATGCCGCGGTGACGGCGTCGCTGAGCCCGCAGGGCCGGCTGGTGCTTACCGGCAAAAACGATACCGACACGATCACGGTCGGCGGCGTCTACGCCTCCAATATCGGGTTTGCCGCCGGCAACCAGACCTTCAAGGCCACTGCCCCCACTGCGACCACTTCCTCAACAAGTACGAATAGCAGCGCATCGACAACGACAAGCACGGCTAGCAGCACCGCCGCGGCGCCAAAAAGCTATACGACGGCCGCCTCGCTCGTCGCGAGCAGTGCGGCGTCGGTGTTGTCCGATTCCGGCGACGGCGGCACGCTGGTCGATATGCTGGCTTGATTCCGGCTACCGTGCGCCGACGAACTGCGAGGCCAGATCGCCGCAAAATGGCATCGGTCCGATGTGACTGAGTCGGCTGTTGAGATCGGTCCAGATTTCGCCACCCATGTCGGTCCAGCGCTTGCAAAAGGCGAAATCCTCGCTCAGATACGTGCCATCCTCGGCGATCATGCACTCGAACAGCGCGAAACGATTGTCGCTTGCGGTCGCGGCATCGAGCGAATGGTCGCGTTTGTAGCGCAGTTGCGGGTAGCGTACGCACATCTGTTCCAGCGCCTGCCGCCGAATCATCAGGAAGCCGGTGCCGGCGTAGCGCACCCTGACGAATCCCCCCTTCTCGACGACCGCATTGGGATCTTCGACTTCGAACACGTAGTTCAGCGCCGCTGCGGCCGGATTGGGCCGGCCGGTGTCCATGATCGTCTTCACCTTGTCCCAGTCGATGCGTTTGATCGGATAGACGGCGGCGCACATGTCGGCGCCGCACTCCATCAGGCGCAGCACCTGCTCCGGCTCGAACCCAATGTCGGCATCGATGAACAGCAGATGGGTTGCCGCTGGATCGTCCAAGAACTGGGAGACAAGGCTCGCGCGCGCTCGCGTAATCAGGGCGTCGCCGTCCTTGAACAGAACTTTGAGGCTTAATCCGCGGTAGGAGCGCACGCGCGCCTGCAGTTTCAACACCGACGCCGTATAGAGGACGGAAACCTGCCCGCCGAAGCATGGTGTGGCGACCACCAGGTTGACCGGCCCGGATGAGGGTGCCACGCGGTCGGCAGCCTGAATTTCCGCCCCGCAATCACCGATCATACGTAGAGTTCCCAAGGCGGGGGTTGATTTCCCAACATGGTTAACCAATAGCCAACAGGAATGGTTAACGTCGCATTAAGCTTGCGCTAACCATATCGCATTGGGCTTAAACGGCGACGACGGTATTGGCGGCCTGCGCCGGCTCTTAAAGCAGATTAACAAAATTTGTCGGGTCTGGAGCGGCCAGACGAACCACCCGCCAAGGCCGAATTTGCGCGGATTTACTCGTCTTTAAACGAAATGCGGCAAAGCTTCGGCAGCCGGTCGTGAGATCGGACCGAGCACCCGCCCGTACGGCACGTGGGGCGCGTGCAAGCCAGTACGGCCTGAGAACCAGAAGGGTACCCACTATGTCTGACATCACCTTAACCTCCGGCATTCGGCAGAACCTGCTGTCGTTGCAGCAAACGTCTGCCGAATTGACGACGACCCAGGAGGCGCTGGCGACCGGCAAGTCGGTCAACTCCGCCGCCGAGAATCCTAGCGCTTACTTCACCTCGCAGAACCTGACCAATACCGCCAACTCGCTGAGTTCGCTGCTCGACCAGATCGGCCAAGGCCAGCAGACCATCGACGCCGCCACCAACGGCCTCACCGGCATCACCAGCCTGCTCCAGCAGGCGCTGTCGACGGTGCAGCAGGCCCAGTCCGACAGCTGGACGACGGCGGCCTCCACGACGGGAACGGCCAGCCTGGGCGGCACCGCCGCCACGACCGGATCGGCCAGCCTGGGCGGCACTGCCGCCTCCACCGGAACGGTCGAACTCGCAGGCTTCACCGGCGGAGCGGTGACGGGTAGTGCCGCAATCGGTTCGTCGGGCACGCTGACTGCCGCTGACACGCTGGTGATCGACGTCGGCAGCAGCACCTACAGTGTCACGCTCGCCTCTGGCGATACGATCAGCAACGTTCTGACGTCCATCAATGATGCCTCGGGCCTGTCCGGCGCCATCACCGCAACCAGCAACGGCAGCGGTGACCTGGTCCTCACGGCTATTTCCGGCACCCCGAGCTTCAACGTCGTGTCGGGCACCGCCGCGCTTAATCTGGCCGCCGGCACCGTCAGCAGCACCTTCAGCAGCACCGCGGCTACGTCGTTGAGCGCCGGCACGCTGTCGATAAGCATCGGTACCGGCACCTACGACGTCACCTACGCTGCCAGCGCCAGCCTGTCGACGATCGAGAGCGACATCAACGGCACCGTCGGCCTGTCCGGCGTCGTGACCGCGACCGATGACGGCCAGGGACATCTGATCCTCCAGTCATCCGGCAACTTCACGGTCGATGCCGGCTCGGCGGCGACCGCACTCGGCCTTTCCACCGGTGCAGTGACCTTGAACGGCGGGGCCAACACCAACGCCGCCGGCAACCTGCTGATCAACGTGGGCTCGTCGACGTACAGCGTCAGCATTGCCTCGGGTGCGACACTGGCGCAGATCGAGAACGACATCAACAACACGACCGGCCTCGGCAGTTCCGGTGCGGTGGCCGCGACAGACGACGGCAACGGGCATCTCATCCTCAAGTCGTCGCAGAACTTCTCGGTCAGTTCCAGCACTTTGGCGACCGATCTCGGTCTCGGCACAGCCGCGGTTACATTGAACGGCGCAGCCAACAGCAACTCTGCCGGAACTTTGTCGATTGCAGTCGGCTCGACGACCTACAACGTGTCCATCGGCTCGGATGCGACCTTGGCCGCGATCGAGAACGACATCAACAACACCACCGGCCTGGGCAGCTCCGGCGCAGTGACCGCAACCGATGACGGCGACGGCCACCTGGTGCTGACGTCCAACTCGGCGCCGACTGGCTTCACCGTCGTCGCCAATAGCCTCTCCTCGACGCTCGGCGTTACCGCGTCGGCTACCGCCAGCAACAGCCCGATCGGCTCGAGCACCACGCGGACAACGCTGCAGGAGAACTACAACGGGTTGTTGGATCAGATCAACGAACTCGCCGCCGACTCGGGCTATAACGGCGTGAACCTGCTTGGCGGCGACAACCTGACGATCAACTTCAACTCGAACGGTACCAGCTCGCTGACCATCCAGGGCGTGACCTTCAATGCGCAGGGTCTGTACCTGGACTCGGTCAGCGCTTCGTCAGGATCCGGCTCCTTCCAGGACAATAGCGCCCTGAGTAGCCTCGTGACGGACCTCAATACGGCGATCGGCAATGTCCAGAGCCAGACCGAAACGTTCGGCACCAATTCGGGCGTCATCGGTACCCGGCAGACCTTCACCACGGCGATGATCAACACGCTGCAGACCGGCGCCAGCAACCTGGTGGCGGCTGACCAGAATGAAGAAAGCGCCGACCTGCTCACCGAGCAGACGCAGCAACAGCTGGAAATCTCGGCGCTGTCGATCGCCAATCAGGCGAATCAGTCGGTGCTCAAACTGTTCCCGTAAGTCGCTTCTGGAACAGGCCTACTCGGAGGGCGGCGGGGCAAAACCCCGCCGCTTTCTTTTTGGCTTGGGGCGCCGCCATTCGGCTCAGCCGGTCCTAATCTACACCCCCAAGCAATGAGCGGCGCGGAGAGACGAGCCCCATCGAGAGTATCAATAATCGAATCTTAACGGGCGAACTGTACAAAGCGTTAAGGGAACGCGCCTTAGCTGATCGCGCACCAAAAGGAGATTGTCAAAGTGAGCTACGCCGCCAAAGCCTATGCGAAAACCGCCAAAGAAACGGCGACCCCGCGCGAATTGGAGGCCACTCTGCTGCTCAAAGCGGCTGCCAAGCTCCAGGCCGTTGAAGATGCGTGGCCGCAAAAGCCGACCGAATTCAAGGACGCTATTCTTTATAATCGCAGACTCTGGACGGTATTCCTCGACTCCGTACTCCGCGACGACAACCCGCTGCCAAAGCCGCTGCGCAACAACATCAAAAACCTGGCCATGTTCGTCATGAACGAGACGTTCGCCGCCATGACCAAACCGACGCTCAACCAGATCAGAGCGATGATCAAGGTCAACCGCGGCATCGCCGCCGGCCTGCGCGGCAAAGCCTAACCGGTCGCGCGAGCTCTCGGAGCGAATTTCGGGAACGGCAGACCGTTCCCGGTCCGCGAGGCCAAAGTTAATCATCCGTTCACCGTAATTGTTTATCAACCGGGTGGCGCGCCGCGAGCGCAACATACGAATGAGTTGATTGCTCCCACAGCCGAACCAACCGCCAGCAGACGCCGCGGCTATCGGACCCGCGGGTCCATTGCGCGCACTTGGCGATGAGGCGTGCGCCCATCACGTTGCCGGGCGATATGTCGAAGCGGTGGCGCGCTACACGCAGATGCTCGCGCTCAAGGCGGACGAGCCGGAAATCTACAACAATCTCGGCCACGCGCTCGCGGCGCTTGGCAAAACCGACGCGGCGATTCTCGCCTTTGAGTGCGTCATCGCACTGAAACCCGACAATCCCGAGGCGCTGTGCAACTGGGGCCTCGCGCTTGTCGAACTGGGCCGGTTTGACGAGGCGGAGGCGAAATACCGGCGGGCCATCGCCGTCCGTCCCGGATTTGCCGGCGCCTATAACAACCTCGGCCTGTTGCTCAAGGCCAGGGGCAGGCTCGCGGAGGCAAGCACGGCCATCGAACAGGCCATCGGTCTGGCGCCGCGAAATATCGCCTATTACGACAATCTGGCTGCGATCAGACCCCTCGTGGCCGGCGAGCCCATATTTACGGCATTGGAAGCGTTGGCCGGCGATCGCACGGCGCTGTCGGCTGCGGATCAGGTTCACCTGCATTTTGCGCTGGCCAAGGTTTACGAAAAGATCGGTCAGCCGGAGCGCGCATTCCAGCATTTGCAGAGCGGCAACGCGCTTACACGCCGACAAATCGTCTATGACGAGGCCGAAACACTCGGTCAAATGGATCGGCTTTGCGAGCTCATGAGCCGCGACTTTATCAAGGCTCACCAGGGCTACGGGGAGCCATCGCCGACGCCGGTATTCATCATCGGCATGATGCGCTCAGGTACGACATTGATCGAACAGATATTGGCAAGCCATCCGCAAGTTTTCGGTGCCGGAGAGCTAAATCTGCTCGACCAAGCCGCAGGCTCAGCGCGCGCCGCCCTGCCCGGCCGCCCGTCATTTCCCGACATGGTGCAGTCGATGTCGGGAGAGCATTTTCGCGCGCTGGGGGCGCTCTACCTCGAAAAACTCACGCACTTGGCGCC
>Ga0335074_10006619_pt1 | contig 16077 bp, 17 predicted proteins | sample Lox_Sample_23_FD_206715 | JGI IMG/M metagenome (GOLD analysis project Ga0335074, IMG submission 206715) | Soil microbial communities from Loxahatchee National Wildlife Refuge, Florida, United States - Lox_Sample_2.3 | ecosystem: Environmental > Terrestrial > Soil > Wetlands | place: USA... | reverse complement strand
GATGATGTGGGAATTCCGGTATTACGAAACCGACACGAAAGGCGGACGGCAGCGCCGCACCGCGACGGTCGGTTCGTTGGCCGATTATCCGACCGAATCCGCGGTTCGCAAGTCGCCTGACCTTCAAGCCCTGCTGCTGAGAATCAATTCTGAAGCGGCCCAACCCGGAGCGCCCGCGCCCACGTTCGGGGCGGTTCTCGCCCGATACGAAAAGGAGGAAATGCCAGAGCGTTATTCGACAAGCTCGGCCTACAAATCCAACATCAAAATTCACATCCGCCCGCGCTGGGCCGACACGCCACTGGCGGCCGTCAAGACCCTGGCCGTTGAGGATTGGCTGAAGGATCTCGCGCTCGCGCCTAAGACGAAGGCTCACATCCGAAGCCTCATGCACACGATTTTCCAGTGTGCCCGGCGGTGGGAGATGGTTGAGAAAAATCCGATCGAGCTCGTTCGTGTTCGAGGCGGTTCCAAACGTCTCCGAACGCCGCGAGTTCTGACAGCGGAGCAGTTCTGCCTGATACCGCCCCTGCTCCCGGAACCGTACCGGACGCAAGTCTGGATTGCAGGTTGCCTCGGGCTTAGGGCGAGCGAGATCATGCCGCTGAAGTGGTCGGACCTGGATTTCCAGGACTGTACCATTCTGGTTCAGCGCAGCATGGTTCACGGCAGAGGCTCGGACGTGAAGACGGAGTATTCCAGGGATCGCGTTCCTCTCGATCCAGCTCTCATGAAGATTCTGCTCGGCCACCGGGAGCGTTACCACCGCACGGAGGAGGATTGGCTATTCGCGAATCCGGAGACCGACAAACCATATCATCAGGACCCGATCCAGCAGAACCACATCAGGGAGGCGGCGAAGAAGGCGGGTCTCGGCGATGGAGTCGGCTGGCACACTTTCCGGCACAGCTATCGGTCATGGCTGGATGACACGGGAGCGCCGACAACCGTCCAAAAGGAGTTGATGCGTCACGCAAGCATTCAGACGACGATGAACATTTATGGGAAGGCCATGACAGACAGCAAACGTCAGGCGCACAGCAAAGTTGTGGAAATGATTTTGAAGTCGAGAAAAACCGTTGATTCCGGAGCTGAAGCCGACAAGCTTCATGCCGCCGGAGCCTAATGGGAGTTTTTGGGAGTTTTTCGGATTGCTCGAAATCCGCGCAACTGATTGAAAAGATTGGTTGCGGGGGTAGGATTTGAACCTACGACCTTTGGGTTATGAGGGCAATTTAGGCGCGGCACGGTGCGGGCTGAGGCGCCCGGAACCCCTGATTTTATAGGGATTTCGCGGATAGGAGCGACTCGAGGCGGCTCCAGGCGGGGTGCAAAATTAGCACAAAATTAGCACAATTCGCCGGGTGACCCCCTGGGCTGACCCCGCCTGTTGAGACAAACCGCGAATGAACATCCGGCCACGTCAGTTCGCCCCCTTTTGAACCCCTCTGTGAGCTTGTACAACCCCTCGGCGCGGAAGATCTTTACGGAACGCCTCCCGTCGGTCTTCGATTGGCGACCGGCCCCGAGCGCCTTACGCATGCTACTTCAAAGGCCGGCGTCGAATCCCGCGCTCCCGCAGCAATCGAGGGTCTTCCTACTCGAAGCGCAACGCATCCACGGGATTGATGCTCGGTGCGCGGCGGGCTGGAACCAAGTTGGCTGCAACCGCCGCCAGCACGAGCAGGATCGAAACGGCTGCGAAAATCAATGGATCATGGGGACTGACGCCGGAAAGGAGCGATGAAACCAAACGCGCGCCGCCAAAGTGCACGCTAGGCCGATAGCGACGCCCACTGCGGCCAACGCCATTCCCTGTTGCAGCACCTCGCCGAGCACTTGCCGCGGCTCGGCTCAGGACACCTCATGATCGGCGCAATATGTTCCGTCCTCGACGCCCGCATCGGCTCTGCTCCGAGCCTGAGCAGATCTCTGTCTCTGGTGGATCGAGTCCCTGCTGAGAGTTCTCCCGACACCCGTCGGCGCCGGTTGTTTTCACGCTGGCAGCCGCTCCCCCATCTTCCAACTGACCAGTTTTCCCACCGCATACCGCACCGTAAGCTGCAAAAAACCATTCAATACCCAGAGACTCGTCCCGGCTCCGTTCAATGAATTCTATCCGAAGCGCTCCGGCCCGACGGTCCCGTCGCTCCACACCATCCTTCCGCCGGAGCACTTCCGATAGAATCCGTTTCATTATCGTCCTGTCCACGGCGTCGTTTCTGAACGACGTCGCCGAAGGCGCCTCCGCCTCAGAGCCCGTAAAGACACCACGCTCTCTGCGGAGACGCCTTCGCCTGTGAAAGTGCGGCTTCGAGCGGCCGACAGAATTCGGAATCATTTAGGCGACGCAGACGACCGAGTTCTGATGTGAGGTTTTCCTGGTCCAGCAGATGAGGCTCCCCTGAGAAAGGCGTTCCGTGCAGGCCAGCCCGGTCTAGCGATAGAATTGACAGTTCCTCTGGAAAATCTCCAAGGGAGTCGCTCGCGTCGGGGCATGCAGGCGCGCATGGGTTATCAGTGCGCCATCGGAGAATACGGCCGCCATGGTTTTGGACCAATATGTCAGGGACTTAAAGGCGTTCATGGACGATTTCGCATCGGCGCTCGAAGCCGGGCGGACAAAATTCTACCTCGACACCTCGATTCTGATTTGGCTCATACGCCTCAGTTCCCACGCCAGAGCGGAGGTGCTTGAATGGCTCAGAAGTCGGCCAACTAACATAACGTCATAAGTAATTGCGTATCGAATCGGAAAGTGTTCTCCTGTACTTATGAGACCACTGTCGATATCCGATGCCACGTCCGTCCTGAGTTTGCAGCAGGAGATCCAACGTTCTGAGGAGTCGCGTTACGATCATCGACTGCACGGCGTCTTACTCGTGGCGCAGGGCCTGACCTGCCCGGAGGTCGCCGGATTGCTTGGCGACGCTCCGCGTTCGGTCGAGTATTGGGTTCATCGTTACCAACGGCACGGACTGGCCGGATTGACCGAGGGGGAGCGATCCGGACGGCCCAGCCGGCTGAGTGCCAAACAAATGGAAGAGATCGGGCAAGCGCTCCGGAACAAGCCGAGCGATGCCGGAATGCGGGTGAACCTGTGGGATGGCAAGACCCTGTCGGCATGGATCGAGAAGACCTACGGGGTTCCCTTGAGAGTCCGCCAATGTCAACGATTGTTCCGCCAACTGGATTTTCGCCTGCGCAAACCCCGGCCGGTTCTGGCCAAGGCCGATCCGGCGCGGCAGAAAAGGCATAAAAAAAACTTCGAAAACTGATGCAGGACGCAACCGTCGATCTGTGGGCTTTAGACGAAGTTCATTTTCAGCAGCAGGGATCGCGGTGTCGCATGTGGGTGCCTCCCGAGATCAAAGACCCCGTGGTTTACCATCACCCCACGCGCAAGAGCGTCGGATACTTCGCCGCGGTACGGTTGCGAGATGGGGAGTTCCTGTTTCGTCGCGAGAGCGGAAAATTCAATGGCGAGAGCTTCTGGGAATTCCTGAAAGTGTTTCGGGAGGCCAGCGCGGTCGCGGGCCGCCGGGTGCTGGCCATTAGCGACAATGCCCAGTACCATCGCTGCCAATTGCATCTGGAATGGCGCCTCCAACAGGCTTCCCATTTCGACCTGGATTTCTTGCCGCCCTACAGTCCCGAGTTGAATCCCATCGAACGGGTCTGGAAACTCACCCGCCGACTCTGCCTCCACAACCGCTACTTCGCATTCCTCGACGGCGTCGTCGAGGCCGTCGAAACTCAATTCGCGGAATGAACTAAACCCAATGACGTCCTTCGGAGACTATGCGCAATTACTTAAGACGTCGTGTTTAGATGTCTTCGAGGGCGGACCGGCGAGTCTGGCCGGAATCAAGCCAGGCGACGTCTTGGAAGCCGTCGACGGGGTTGCGTCAGTTCCGCCGGCGGCGCCCCAATTCGGAATCGGCCAAAGGCACAAGCTGTTCGTCCGGAGGCCGAACACTGGCGCCGGAAAAGACGTCACAATCGCGGTTCCGCAGCGGAAAGGAACGAAGCAACGTCCTCCGATTATCGAGCCGAGGAGTCCGATTCACTCGAAGATCGGCCCGAATATCGGACTGCTGAGGGTCGTGTATTTTCCAGGCGCTTTCGGGATGGCATTCGCGAGCAAATTGGACTCTGCAATTGAAGATTTGAAGAAACAAGGCTGTGACCGGCTGATCATCGATCTCCGGGGCAACATTGGCGGGAGCCTGGGGTTCGCTCGTCTAGCCAGCTACATGTGCCCCGGCAAAATTGCGATCGGGCACAGCCTGACGCCTCGCCGTCTTCGGAGTGGATACGATCCCGCGGCGCTCCCTCGCGTTCCGATGCCGAGCAACAAACCGGAACTCCTGGTCGCCTTGGCTCGCTTCGCATTTCAGGACAAGTCCTTGATGCTGCTCACGCAAGGACTGGGACGGCAGCCGTTTCACGGACGGATCGTCGTGCTCATCAACGAATGGACAAACAGTGCGGCGGAAATGATGGCGAATTTCGCGGCCGAGAACAAACTGGCAACCCTCGTCGGTCAGAAGACGCGCGGGAATGTCCTCGGGGCGACGAACTTTCAGGTCGGCAGCGGATATTGGCTCCGCCTTCCGGTATTCGGGTGGTTTACGTCGAGCGGCAAGAGTCTGGAAGGAAATGGGGTCGATCCTGATTGGCCCTTAGAAATCTCACCGGATACCCTGGTCGCGGGGCACGATAGGCAAATGGAAAAAGCCATTGAGATCGTCGGTAACGGATGAGCCGAAGACGCCGCAATCCGCACCCTTTATCATTGCTGGTCCCATACGTCTTGTTTTTTTCGCTGCGACTCGTTCACTGAGGCGTTGCTGGAGAATACTGCTTCCTTAGCTTTTGGAGGAGGCTCGGACCCCATAAAGTTCTTTCTCCAGTAAACGCTTTATACCGTGTCTCAATATCATCCGGCGACCGCTCAACGTATCCTGGCGGCGCATTTAGCAAATCGCGGGAGGGTTCACCTTCTCGAATACTGACCACTGTGGTTTCCGTCTTCGCACCCGACGCCATATCAATCTCGTGCATTGTAAAGCATCCCAGGTCTGGAGCCATCCAGCGCTCGGTTATCCAGTCGTTTGACCACCGCTTTGTGACGCGCTTGATTGAGTATCCCAGAATTGTTTCGCTCGGCGAAATTGCTACCCCGTCATTCACAGAAGGGCATGTTTCCTCCCACATGTTCTCCATATCTTTTAGCTGCGCATCTCTGGAAAGTTTGACCGTCAGCACCGATCGCGTGTAATTTTCGATGAGAATGATCCTTCCCCGGGCGAGATCTCGCACTGCGCCATACAATTCCTTGGGTCGTGGAAACGTTTGATGCTGGAATACAATCGTTGACCGATCAGAAAATCGTATATACTCAAGCTCAATCGACCTGCCAAGCTTTCCCTGAGGGTCATAGAGGTCTCTTCGCACTGTCGCCGTAAAGGGCCTCGGCGATGTCGCAAGACCCCCTTGAGGCTCGATCGCCTGCTGCGCACTCAACTGAACTCCAAACTTGAACAGCCAAAGCCCGATTCCACAGCACAACCCAAACAGCGCAACCATGGACGTGATATGCCGTCCGAAGAATCTCGGCAGCATGTACTCCCTCCTTTAGTTAGCTGTAGTCCTTTGATCGGCTTCGGCCCGCGGACCCTTCTCCAACTTACGGTTATAGCCGCTGTTCGTGCGGCTTGAGCGGCTTCAGCTTCGCGCGTTGAAAAGAGTCCATCTCTTCCTTCCTCTTCAAATCCTCGAACATTCGTTTCAGATCGTAATCGAACCGCCCGGCGTAAGCGTCCCGGCTTGCACGGACCTCTTCAACGATTTCATCTTTCCACTTCATTGCTGTTCTCCCATCAGTTCTTCCGGCGTGCACAAATTCGGCACCTCGTACCCATGCCGTTCGACTACCCGACGAATCGCGCGGTGCAGTTCCGCGTTTGCGATGTGACGGCAGTTCCACGTCAGCAGAAACTCGCAGCCATACAAAGTCGCAATCGCAATATGCGCGGCGTCGCCGGCCGCTTTAGGCGGAATCGGGCCATTAGCGATCAGTTCCTCAGCTAGTTCCAGTATCTCGCTATTCACAGGCAATAGTGGAATGCCCGCAAGGAGTTCCAGGCGGCGGTTGGCGAGAAGGGCGTCTCCCGCTCGTACCTCCTGGATCACGAGCTCCGAAATGTACACATCGAATTGAGTTCGGCGGGACTCCCACCAATCTCGGGTGATCGCTTGATGGGCCGCGACAAGCAGATCGCGGCTCGAACGCCCAACCAAGTAGCTCGGAATGGTCGTTTCGAGGTAGAGCTTAGCTTTCATTCGTTCCAATCCATTTAAGCCGTCAACGCAATATCGGGGGTCGTCTCAATTCCTTCCAAGCCCGCACGAGTTCCTGGATCAACCTCGGCGACGGCAAGCGAAAAGTGTAGCGGCACGCGTTGTGGATGGCTTTGTAGAAAATCTCAACCTCATGGCGCGGCATCGCGGCGAGCCTTTGGCGCAACTCTTCCAACTCCGCTGCGCTGAGCTGTTCGGTTGCCGCGTTGTTCGGCCGACGGGCCATCCCCGAAAGACAAGATATCAGATTCGCCTCTTCTTCACTATCGCATCCCGAGGCTCAATCGCACGCCAATACGTACCGAAACCGATCTAAAGATCGGATTCAGGCCGTTTTCTTCTCTTTCGCTCTTGACGACGGAGCGGGAATTTTGCCCGCCTTAATCAGCGCCCAGCGTTTCCTGGCAGCTTCCGCGATCGCCTTCCTGCCGGCGGCACTGAGCTTACGCCGACTGGGAGTCGCGGCGGGTGCGGTCACGGCCGCCGCGGCCTTCGCGGCTGCGGGCGACCGACCTGGGCGCTTGGTTGAACCTTGCAAAGCGTCGATCGCTCTCGACAGGCGATCGCGTTCGGCAATGAGCAAAGCAACAATCTGTTCGGTTTGCATTTACAGGAATCGTAACATTTCTAACTCAGTATGTTCAATCTGTCCTACACGTGCTCACCGAAGCCGGATATGACTTCCCTTGACAAGCGAGGCTCCGGCGACTACCTCGCCCCGAGCGATCGCATCCGAAAGAACCACGCGTTGAAGCTCCTTTTGAATGAACTTACCCTCTCCATTCACCAGCCGGTCCCAAAGGCGTCCAGGAGGAAGTGCTTCGAGAATTTCAAGCCACTCCGGCCAAGCAAGGTCGATTCTAGCCCTATAGAAGCTGGTGGGGATATGGGCGGTGTCTTGTAGGACGAGTGAAGGCGTGCTATTTGTCTGGAGCGAGATCGTGTTTAACTTGCCGCGCAACTTCTGAAGATTTCGCGAGACCATAAACCATACCAGCATCTGCTTCAGCTGTTTTTCTCGGTTTTCAGCTGCCTTGTATCGATTCTGAAACCGCTCAGCCTCGCGCTCCGCGATTTCGGCCTCTGCCTTCTGTGCCTTCAGATAGTCGGCGATCCGATCAACCTTGTATCCGAACGCTTCCGCATAGTTCGCCAGCGCAGCTTTGACGCTTTCCGAGATTTCGCCGTTGTTCGCCTCAGCGTCCGACTCGGCAGCTTCGATGAGAGCCTCTAACGATTCGTCGATTTCGAAAAGATTGAGTCCTCTGGAAACGTCTTTCGCCGTAATGAGTGCTGTCATAATCCTACCAATCTGCGGTCAGAATGCGAGCGACATTTGGGCATCGCTGCCGGAGCGCGAGCTGCTTTCGGAGGGCGGAGGCTCCAATGTAAATTCGGCCGGAGCTTCCGCCGTCGGGCGGGCAGCGGGGATCGTCTGGTTGTTCGCGATCGATGAAGCGGACCAGCGCGGCGGGATCGAGGCCGGCGCGCGCCATCGCCGCGGCAGCCGTTTTATCCGCGTCGAGTTCGGTCACCCGCCTCATCTCCCGCGCAAACATGGGAATCAGCGCGCACTTGTTCCCGTTCAGACCGCCGATATAGACGAGCGGAATCGTGCCCTGGCGCTCCACGCGGGGCGGCCTTGGCACCATCGCCTGCGCGAGCACGCCGGCAAATTCCGATTCATTTTCCGTCGCGAGAATCAGGCCGCTGGAGATGAATACATGTCCGCCCGGAACAGCAAACGCCTCCTTGCTCTGATCGTTATGGAGCACGCGAAAAGAAAACCGGAACGGGGCGTTCATCTGCGCGGCGATCCTGGCGCCGATCGCATTGACGTACATTTGAACGATCGGATTTTCTACAGGCGGGTGGTCGCGCTCCACCTGCGCGGCGACGGCGGCGCCGAGCTGGGCCTCTTTTTCGACCGTGAAATCCTGCGCGACAAGCGCGATGCAGGCAGTCAGGAACAACACCGGTCTCATATCGAAACTATAATGCCCCTATGGACGATCTGCGATTCGCGGCGCGAATGCTTAAGAAATCGCCGGCGTTTACGGCGATTGCGGTCGCGCTGCTCGGCGCGGGCATCGGCGCGAATGCGGTGATGTTCAGCGCGCTCGATGCGGTGCTGTTGCGCGAACTGCCGGTGAAAAACCCGCGGAACCTGGTGTGGATGGTGCAGAAGACGCCGCAGCTCGGAACGCGCAGCAGTTTCGAGTACGCCTTTTACGAAGCGCTGCGCGACCATTCGACCACGCTTTCCGCGGTGTTCGGCGAACAGCAATTTTACGTCGCCATGAATGAGCCGCAACCGGCCGAGCAGCTCCAAGTGACGCTGGTGACGCCGGAGTTTTTCGACGTGCTCGGTGTGCCGCCGATGCTGGGGCGGACGTTGAACGCGGACGATAACAAGGAAAATCCGGGCATGATTCCGGCGGTGCTCAGCTACGGGTTCTGGCGCAGACGATTCGACGGCGAAGCGAGCGCCATCGGCCGCACCATCACGCTGCGCGAGCACCAATACCTGATCGTCGGCGTGATGCCGCGCGAGTTCAACGGAATTTCGATGGACGTTTCGCCGGACGTACGGCTGCCCTTGCGCGCGTTCGCCGTCATTCTCGATTGGGGCAATCAGCCGCCAAGTATGCACGGTCTCGAAGACACTTCCCTCGCGGCGCGGCTTAAGCCTGGCGTAACGCGTGCGCAGGCGCAGGCCGAATGCTACAGCCTCTGGCACGCCGTCACGGAGGCGACCTTCAAGGCGCAGCCGCGCGCTCTTGAAAACCAGCTGCGGCGTGGCCTGGAAGTGATTCCGCTCGAACACGGAACGTCCATTCTACGCGATAAATTCGGCAACGCGCTGGAACTGCTGGTCGCGGCGGTGGCGCTGTTGTTATTGATGGTCTGCGCGAACCTCGCCGGGCTCCTCCTGGCGCGTAGCGCGGCGCGAAATGAAGAGATCGCGGTGCGACTGGCGATGGGCGCGACGCGCTGGCGCCTGGCCCGGCAGATGCTCACCGAAAGCGCGCTGCTGGCCGCGCTGGGATCGATCGCGGGATTACTGATCGCGCTGATCGCGACTCCGCTGCTGGTTCGATCGCTGCCGCCGATGCGCGATCTGTACACCTCGCGCGTGCCGATTTCGCTCAACATCGGCGTAAATCATCGGGTGCTGCTGTTTTCCTTCGCGATTTCGGCGCTGACCGTTTTGCTGTTTGGACTGGCGCCGGCGATCGGCGCTTCGCGCGCGAGTCTCGATTCGGTTCTGCGCGGCACGCGAGCCTCGCGACGCTCAAGCGGGCGGAGCGCGCTGATCGTATTTCAGATCGCGCTGTGCACGGTTCTGCTCGCTGGGGCGGGATTGCTGGCGCGAACATTCGAACAACTGAAGCGCGTCAATCCGGGTTTCGATGCGGATCATCTTGTGACCTTCACCGTCGATCCGTCGCTGGCCGGATACACGGCGGCGCAGGCGAAAGCGTTGCGCATCGATTTGATGCAGCGCGTTCGCGATCTGCCGGGCGTGGTGGATGTCGCCGTCGCGAGCCGTCCGCTGATGCGCGGTAGTGGATTAAGAACGACGGTCGTTCCCGAAGGCCAACGCGCAACGCCGGCGGATTTCTTAGATACGAGTGTGAATTCGATCACGCCCGGATATTTCGTAATGATGGGTGTCCGCATTTTGCGCGGTCGCGGTCTGACCGAGAATGATGAACCGAAACCGCCTGCGATGATCAACGTCGTGGCGAATGAGGCGTTCGCCAATAAGTTTTTCCCGAATATTGATCCCATCGGACGCCGCTTCATCAACGGCAGCACCCTTTATCAGATCGTGGGGTTGGTGAGCGACGCCAAGTACCGCTCCCTGCGCGAGCCGATGACGCCGACGTTTTACAACCTCTGGTCGGATGGCAGCGCCGGAGGGATGCAGCTTGAAGTGCGCACACGCGCGCGCCCGCAATCGATCATCGACCCGGTGCGGCAGGCGCTCGCCTCGCTTGATCCGGCACTGCCGTTTACCGAAATCGAAGTGATGGCGGATGAAGTGGACGCAAGCGCGGCCGGCGAACGATTGACCGCGACGCTCGCTTCGATCTTCGGCGCGCTCGCGGCGCTGCTGGCGGCGATCGGAATTTACGGGCTGCTCGCTTACGCGGTGGCGCAGCGGCGGCGCGAGATCGGGATTCGCATGGCGCTCGGCGCGCGGCCTTTCGATATCGGCGAAATGATCGGAATGCAGGCGCTGGCGATGGTCGCGATCGGAGTGGCGCTGGGACTGGGCACGGCGTTTGTGCTGACACCGTTCATGCGGGCCCTGTTGTATGGAGTCGCGCCCTCCGATCCGGCGTCGATGCTTCTCGCGGCGCTCCTCGTGGCGATGGTTGCCGCCGCGGCCACGGCGATTCCGGCTTTCCACGCGGTACGCGTCGAACCGGCATCGGCGCTGCGTGAAGAAAATTAGTCCCTTTGCACCATCGTCTTTCGCGCCGCTGCGCTCATCCAGTGCGAAGCCTTTTCGCAGCGGCATCGCAGCTCGGATCGCGGGCCATCTTCGCGTCGCCACCTTGTGCTCGCCATGGACCGGTGGGGCTGATCCGGCGCTTCTTCCTGACCGGCACCGCGGCAGGGCATTGATCGCGCCCATCAGGGCTATCGCGATACTGCGGCTCCGGCCGGTGCGCACCGCCGCGGCGACCGGCTTTCGCGCCGCCGCGCTTCCGGCGCAGCGGCCGGGTAGTGCGGTCATAATGTGGAGATGAAGGTTACGGTCCGTTTTTCGAGATCAATTGCGCCCACCTTGTACTTCGCGTTCATCCAAGCGACGGCATGAACATAGCAGCTTATCGTTTCCCCACCATGTCCGTCTGAGCGAAGACGTAGGCAGCTTGACTGAGCCTGATCGCCTACAACTTGGGGAACCTGTGGCGCCGGCTGGTGCAACCGAAAAAGATCGAGAACTGGTCGCTGACCAGCTTGCAGCAACGGTTGGTGAAGACCGACGGCAGGCTGATCAAGCACGCCCGGTACTACTGGCTCCTGTTGGCCGAGGGCCATCTGACGAGGCGGGTGTTCGCGGCGATTCTACGGCGGATCTGGGCGCTGCCTTTACCGGCGGGTTAGAAGCTGGCGGCTTGCCGGCGCGAAAAAGTAGCGAAGGAAAAGAAGGAGGGACGGTGGAGTTGTCCGAGAATTGCGCAGAAAGGCGCCCAAGTTGCCGGTTGGCACCCGATCGCAAGGCGTATCGCCCACTTCTGATGGGTACTGGCACAGCTTCCGGCAATGCGCGCCAAGAAACTTGGTCGCAATCCGAGGCGACTTGGCGTATACTTTGAAGAGTTTGGAAGCCAAAATGGAAATTCGTGCCTATATGCGACAGGTCAGCCGCTTGACCCAAAGAAGGCCGTTTGATCCAATGTCAGCAGGACGAGTAGGAGCTTAAGATGACCATACGTTCCACAGCAGTGCTCAGTTTATTGGCGTCGTTCACGATTCCTGCGCCGTTATGGGCAAAAGGCGATATGGTGCTGGTCGAGATCAAGGGAGCAAGCCTGAAGTCGCCCATTCAGATTACCGACCCTCGTATTGAGGAGTTCAACATATGGGTGGGTCCCGGCATTTCAGTGGGAGACGGCATTTCTTCGCAAAAGGAGGAGACGAAGGGCTTCATCATCGATTGGCAAGCAGGTGTCGCGGGGCAACGGCCCATCGGCCTTCAACATTATGAGGTCTCATTCTATGCTGGCTGCCGGACGCCGGAGCGGTGGAATTCAAACGTCCGTGACTGTCTTGCTGAGAAGCCCCGTCTTGCTTACGTAGTTTCCTATGATTATGACCCATCGTCCAAGCGCGGTTTTGTTTACCTTCCTGGTAAGGGCGATCAGTTCTACTACGTAAACATCGGGTCGATTGGACACGGCAGCCGCGACGGACATTGGTTCTTCGCGACGACGTCATGGGAAGATTTTGTGCGGCCGCTAATCGCCAACGCGCAAAACCACTAAAGACTACTGCCAACAACCCGACCAACTACCAGGCGTCGACGCGTCAAAACCTTACCCGTTTCGGGACAGAACTGTCGTCGGTAACCAACCCGCTCTACTGCCAAACTATCTGATTCTCCTCGCACCAGTCGAGTGCGATCTGCCTCAAGGCATCGGTGCGGAAAGCAAACCACGCTGATTCGATTCCAAGCCGTCGAACGGTGTCCTTGAAATTTCGGAATGCACCGGCGCCGTGGATGGCGCGCGAAAGTTCGGCGCGAATACCTTCTAAAATGCTTCAATTAATAAAGTAGGGAGATGACGGCGGAAATGACGCGTATTCTGGCCTGTCTTTTTTCGCTCACTGTCGTACTTGCTGCACAGGTGTCGCCGCCGGTGGACATCGTCCAACCCAGCGAAAGAGGCGCGATCGAAGGCAAGGTGGTCAGCGCTACGACTGGCTTGCCGCTGCGCAAGGCGACCGTAACCGTTCGCTCGGACGGCAAAGACGCGGTTAGCGCGATCACAGACGACAAGGGAAAATTTGTCCTCGAAAATCTTGAATCTGGCGATTACTTTATCAAGGCCAAGCGGGTAGGCTACCTGGACAGCGGTCGCGCGCCCGTGATTCGGGTCTCCGCCGACCAGCGAGTGGCGGATTTTGTTCTGAAGCTGACGCCGCAGGGAATCGTGGCCGGCAGCGTAGTCGATGAGGACGGTGACCCCGTTCCTGGCACGACGGTCACGATCAAGCGCTTCATTGGACTGGGCCAGAAATACGCGGCAGATGTGGATTCATCGAATGCCGATGGCGAAGGCGAGTTCAAATTCACCGGACTCAAGCCAGGTCGCTATTATTTATTGGCGCAACCGATGTATCAACCGAATACGATCGAAACGGACCACGCTGTCATCGAAACCTGGTATCCGGATGCGATCGATCCCTTAGGCGCGCTGCCCGTCACGCTAACGCCTGGTGACGAAATCCGTGATATCGAAATCCGTCTGCGCAAGGCGCGAGTATTTTCGATCAGCGGGAAAGTCAGCGGCGCCCCGAAAGGTCCGAGATTTCTGCTCTCCCTGACCCAGAACGGACGCTCGGTTCGAGGCGCACCAGTGCGTGACGGCGGATTCGTGTTCCTGAATGTTTTGCCGGGTTCGTATGTCATCAAGACCAGCCCGCAGATGATCCTGGAAACTTCAGGAAACACCTACACGTGGTCGCCTCCGGCCGTCTTCTGCGATTTTCCAGTTGAAGTTAGCGACAAAAACGTCGAGAGCCTCATCGTCCCGGCGATGCCAGCCGGCGATCTGACCGGCCAGTTCAAAATTGATTCGCCATTGCCGAAAACACCGCCGCGGGTGGTGCTTCACGGGACCGTTCCTCTCAACACGCCGCGTTGGCCTGAAGCGCAGGCCGCAGGGGATGGCTCGTTTCGTATCGCGGCGATTCCGCCTGATGAATATGAGCCGCACGTCCGCGACCTGCCGGACGGTATGTACGTCAAGTCGATGCGCTACGACGGCCAGACGGTGACGCACGGACGAATCGATCTGAATTCCTTGACCCGCGGGGAGCTGGAGATTTACGCTCGCATCCAACGGAGCCGCAGCGGTGAAAGGCACCCTCAGCGACGCCAAAGGCGGTCGCGTTGATGGGGAAACGGTGGTGATTTGGAGCGAGAATTCATTCGAGCAGACCCGCAGCGCTAAAGGCGGTGCCTTCGAGTTTCACAATCTGGCTCCTGGCGATTACTTCGTAGCCGCAGCTGACGACGATTCGGATCTGCTGCTCGATTCCGAGTTCCGCACGAAGATCGAGGGCCAAACGAAGAAAATCAGCCTGCAAGAAAATTCCCGGGAAACAATTGAAGTGAAGCTGATCGAAAAATCCGCCCTCGAAGCCGCGCTTGCCCAATAGAGATTCAAGTGATGCGGACCGGCCGCGATAAGCCTTCAACTTATGCCAAGTCCGTCAGCTTCCGCTATCACCACATAACCTTCCGTCGCTAAAACACAGCCTCTCCGACTGGAGTCTTCCGCTGTCTTGCTCATAAGCGCCGCCGCGGGGTCGGCGACGGACGCGGCGGCGGGGCCGACGGCGAAGGAAACGAATGGTTCCTGCGCATGGATCAAAAAGGCTCCGAGCCGGTACGAATTGCCGGCGGCGCGCGACGCCGCTTTACCATCGCCTTTCGCGCCGCCGCGCCGATCCGGCGCTTTTTCCTGACCGGCGGTGCGGCCGCAGGGCATTGATCGCGCCGATCAGGCGTCGCCGTACCGCGGCTCCGGCCCGTGCGCACTGCCGTTTGGCTGCCATCGCTCTTCGCGCCGCCGCGCCACTCCGGCGAGGAGCTTTTTCGGAGCCGCCGGGGCCCTGATCCGGCGCTTCGTCCTGACCGGCCCGGCTGAGCGGCACCGTCGCGAGAGATGGTCGCAGGCATCGCCGCGGGGCCGGCGGCGGGGCAGTCGCTCAGGCAACCAAGCCGAAGCTCGCTAAATCGCTTAACCACCACCAAGGCTCTTCGCCGGCCATGCGAAACCCGCGACCGTCGTTCCCACGATCCGTGTCGATTTTGGCTTGGCCAACCGAATGACGGCCCGGCTGCTAACTTCACTGGAAAGCAACGAGGCGACTGTGCCGAAAATTGAGTTCGACCTCGGCGACGATTGGCTGCCCGGCATTTGTCGGCGTCGGCGACAGCTTTGGGATAGATATCCTATTCCGATGGCCGAGACTTTCGTGACTTCAGTGGGTGCCCCACTCGAACAGCCCGAATCGCCGAGGGCGCCAATTGTGATTTGCGTTTGGCCGAACTAACCGACATCTTAGCGTCGATTAAGCTTTGGCTCGACGTGCGACAGGATCTCTGGGGAGAATGCGGAAATTAAGGGCTTTTTCCAGTCCGTGCGCGTTTCTTGCGATGGTCTTCCTGATTTTTTTTATTCCGGCGACGGTTTGTGCTCCTTCCTGCATCGCGGCGAGCATTAACAGCTCGAACGCAGCCGACTGATTCCAGTCGACGACGTTCCGGTAGCCGGAGACTGCCAGGGCACGGGTTCTCCTTAGGAACCGCCGAATTCGGTGGCCGTGTATGTCCATCACCTCGCACGACCCAAAATGGACGATCCGGCCTGCGCATTGTCCTTCCAAAACGTTTTCTATGTCATCAATTGTGATTTCTGTGCGACCGTCGCCGACTCGGATGCCGTCGCGAATGCCGTGGAACGCAAGGAAAAGTATTGGATGGGACTCGAAGCGTTTCTGTCTCCACTTTTTCAGGTAGTACCAGAGTTCGTCGGCCGTAGCCACATCGTGGTAAATGTGGCGCGCTCCGTTGGTTTCCCACTGATCGAGCATTTCCAAAACCGGTCGGACCGAGAACGGCCGCTTCAAGTCGTTTGACCAGTCGCCCTCGAGGCAGAAGATTCCCTTTGTCCTTTTCGACATGTACGGTTCATCGTCGGATTGCTATAATCCCTGTAGGATCCGCAATATTTGTGCAACACCTCAGCGGATTACTTGGCGCGAAAGTGAGTGTGACGCCGGAATCGACGCTGGAATTCGCCCGGTATGCGTGACAACGTGGTCCGCCCGGTTAGCAGGATGCTGAAAAAGATACTTCGTTAACGCGTCACCATTCCAAACACGATTGCGTCTTTATGTTTTAACCCTTATGCGCGGAAAAGACACCCAGCAAAGTGCGATGTTCAGCTACATTTCGCC
>Ga0335074_10006618_pt1 | contig 16078 bp, 19 predicted proteins | sample Lox_Sample_23_FD_206715 | JGI IMG/M metagenome (GOLD analysis project Ga0335074, IMG submission 206715) | Soil microbial communities from Loxahatchee National Wildlife Refuge, Florida, United States - Lox_Sample_2.3 | ecosystem: Environmental > Terrestrial > Soil > Wetlands | place: USA... | reverse complement strand
CGTGCGCCCGTCACCAGTTTGCGCCAGCACCACGGCTTGGGTGGGTAGAGGCTGGGGCGCCTGTGCTAACCGCGCGACCAGACGATCTGCCTGGTTGTCCGGTGGCAACAACATGCGGGCCGGCATGGTGTCGCAGCAGATTTCGGTGACCGGACCGGCACCGCCGAGCGCGGCGGCAAACCGCTGGAAATCGGGACCGTCGGTCAGCCCGTCGGCCAGGTACACCACAGCGCCGCCGGGTTGATTCCAGCCGCTTAGGGCCGCGGCTACCGCGGCGCGATCAGATGGCCACGGTTGCGGATTCAGCGCTGCCAGGCGGGCGCGCAAATCAAGCACTGGCATGACAGCCGTGATGCGGGGTGGCGCCCCGTTTTCGTCCGGCGCCGTTGCGAGCAATGCTGCCTCACGCCCAGCACGCGCCGCACGATCCAGCATGGTATTGGCTGCCTGGATGCGCTTCGGCCAGTCCGGGGCTGATGACCAGCCATTGTCGATGACCAGCAGCACCGGCCCTTTCCCGGCGAAACGCGAGCCCGCATCGAGGATCGGGCGTGCCAATGCGACAATCACCAGCGACGCGGCGAACAAGCGCAGAGCCAGCAGCCACCATGGAGTGCGGGCAGGTGTCTCTTCCGTCGCATGCAATCCCAGCAACAGGCGGATTGCCGGAAACGTCTCGCTGCGCGGGGCCGGCGGGGTGACGCGCAACAACCACCAGAGCAGCGGCAATCCCGCCAACGCCAGTAGGATCCACGGAGAGGCGAAGATCATCCCGGCAATCCTAGCGCACGCATTGCTGCTACCGCACGCCCAAAGCCGTGTAGAGCGTCAACAATGCGGATTCGGGTGGGTGGTCGGTACGGTGGATCCCGAAACCGAAACCCGCCGCGGAGCAGATGGCTGCCAGGCCGTCCTGCTGCGCCTTCAGGCGACGGGCATATTCGTCGCGCACCGTTTCGACGCGGGGGATCAGGGTGTCTGCCTCGCGCTCGAGGCCTCGGAAGCGGATGCGGCCGGCATAGGGCAGCAAAGCCTCAGCCGGATCAAGAATCTGTAACAGGTATCCGGTGACAGGAATCGCCGAGAATCGGCCCACAACCATCTGAATGTCCGCCAGCGGCGAGAGGAAATCACCAAGCAATACCACGCTGGCGTGGCGCGGCAGTGGCATAGTTGGTGGCAGACCGGCATCAATGACGGGCGATCCGGAAAGATCCTGGGCCAAACGGTCCAGGCCGCCGCGGCCAGACACGGGGCGGGCGCCTTCTCGCATCAGTAAGACCCGCTCACCGCCCCGAAGCAGCAGGGAAGCAAGTGCGAGCAGGAGCAAGTCGGCGCGTTCGCGCTTCTCGATGGCCATTCCCCGGGAATGCCAACGCATTGAGGGAGACACGTCGCGCCACAGGCAAACCGTTTGCGCTGCCTCCCACTCGGTTTCGCGGATGAACCAGCCTTCGGGTACCGGGCGGCCGGATTTGGCGGACTGCCGCCAGTCGATACGCGCGACGGCATCGCCTGGGACAAAGCGGCGAAACTGCCAAAAACTGTCGCCTTGGCCGACGCGCCGGCGCCCGTGAACGCCTTGCGCCACTGTGGCGGCAACCCGCTCCGCAGCAACCAGCAGCGGCGGCAACCGCGCACCAACCGCCTCGGCCCGGCGTGCGGAAATCATCAACTCAGCCCCTCCCGCGCAGCAGGAGAGGTCGGGGCGCTGGTGCGCCGAGGGTCAGGGTGATCGGGCCGGTACGAAGTCATCCCACCCTCGCCACCAGCCGGTCGATCACCTCCGTCAAAACCATGCCGTCCGCCCGCGCCGAGAAGCTCAGCGCCATGCGATGCCGCAAGACCGGACGCGCGAGCGCCACCACGTCATCGATGCTCGGGGAAAGCCGCTCCGCCAGCAGCGCCCGGGCGCGGCACGCCAGCATCAGCGCCTGGGCCGCTCGTGGTCCCGGACCCCAGGCGACGTGGCGCCGCACCGTCTCGTCGTCGGCTGTTTCCGGCCGGCCGCCGCGGACCAGCGACAGGATTGCCTCGACGACCTTCTCCCCCACCGGGACGCGCCGGATCAGCGCCTGCGCCGCCTGCAACTCCTCGGCGGTCATGGCCTGGCTGGGTGGGACATCGGCGACCCCAGTTGTCGCGAGCAACATCGTGCGCTCCGCGGCAAGGTCGGGGTAGCCAACGATCACCTCCAGCAGAAATCGGTCGAGCTGTGCTTCCGGTAACGGATATGTTCCTTCCTGCTCGATCGGGTTCTGCGTTGCCAGGACATGGAACGGGCGTGGCAACCGGTGCTCCACGCCGCTGATGGCGACCCGCTGCTCCTGCATCGCCTGCAACAGCGCCGACTGCGTGCGGGGGCTGGCGCGGTTGATCTCATCGGCCATCAGCAATTGGCAGAACACCGGCCCGGGTACGAACCGGAAGCTGCGTCTGCCCTCAGTTTCATCAAGCACTTCCGATCCGATGATATCAGCAGGCATCAAGTCCGGCGTGAACTGCACCCGCTTCGTGGCAAGCCCCAACACGACACCAAGGGTCTCGACCAGTCGGCTTTTCCCAAGGCCCGGCACCCCGACGAGCAGGGCGTGGCCGCCCGAGAGCAGCGTGATCAAGACCTGATCGATCACATCGTCCTGTCCGAAAATCACCTGCCCGATTGCGCTGCGGACTTTGCCAATGCGCGCACCGAGCGCCTCGACATCGGCGACGACCGCGCCTTGATCTTTCGAGGAGAACCCCCCCGTATTGGCCGCTCCCAGTGGCGCGGCAGCCATACCCGACGACATTCAGCGCTCGCTTTCACCGTTTTCCTCAGTCGTCGCCATATAGGCTCTTTTTTGGACGGGGGGATGCTACCTATATCGCCAGTTACACAGAAATCACGGCGAGCACTGGAGACGGAGACGTGAACCAAGGCAGGGCGTGCATCCCGCCCACCGCGCTTGAGCGCGGGCGATCAGCGTCGGGACCGATATCGGGCGCCCTGGCCTTTGCCGATGTGACACCGTCTCGGTTGCGGCGTGCGCCGGCGGAGTGCGGTGATTTGCCATTCCTGATCCGGCGTGATGGGACGTGGCTTTACCGTGGTACGCCGATCAATCGCAAAGAACTGGTGTGCCTGTTTTCCAGCGTCCTGCGGCGCGAGGAGGACGGTTCATTCTGGCTACAGACGCCCGCCGAGCGTGGGCGTATCGAGGTGGAAGACGCACCGTTCGTTGCAGTGGAATTGGATTGGAGCGGTGATGGACGGCAGCAAGTGCTGTCATTCCGCACCAATGTTGATCAGGTGATCACAGCCGGCCCGGACAACCCGATCCGTGTCGGGCACGATCTGCTGACCTGCGAGCCGACCCCTTACCTTTTCGTCCGGCCGGGAGCGGGTGTTTTCGGGATCGAGGCGCGGATCAGCCGCCCAGTTTACTACGAGCTGGTTGCGCTGGCGGTACCGGAATGGATTGGCTGCCGGCGCATGCTCGGCGTCTGGAGCGGGGGAAAGTTCTTCGCCTTGGGCGAGATGCCGCGCGGCGAAGAGTGACCAGCGACGAATTACGAGCCCGCCTGACGGCAATAGTTGCCATGCCGCACACGGGCTCCGTGGCGTATGGCGATGAAGTGCTCCAGGTGCTGGACGTGCCGCCAGTCCCGGCGGCAGTGCTGGTCCCTGTGGTGCTCGGGCCGGAGCCGGGCATTCTGCTGACGAAGCGCAATGTGCACCTGAGCAAGCATGCCGGCCAGGTGAGTTTCCCGGGCGGGCGAATTGATTCCGGGGAGACACCCGAACAAGCGGCCTTGCGTGAGGCGGAGGAGGAAGTGAGCCTGTCGCCGCGCGACGTCCAACTCCTGGGCCGCCTCGACGACTACATCACCGGAACTGGGTATCGTATTACGCCGGTTCTGGGTCTGCTGCCGCCGGGTTTGGTGTTGCGTCCGGCTCCAGCGGAAGTCGAATGCGTCTTCGAGATGCCGCTGGAGGTATTGCTCGATCCACAGGCACCGCAGCGCCAGCGCCATGAATCGCGCGGCAACCTGCGGGAATATTGGGTCTGGCCGCATCCCGAGCATTTCATCTGGGGTGCCACTGCCGCCATTCTGGTGCATCTGGCACAGAAGCTGAGACAGCCGGCGAAACCTCTCCCGCCTGCGGCGGGACAGGTCCGCACGTAGTGCCGGGTGAGGGTGATCGGATCGCCGTACCACAAGCCTCTACGGACCCGATCACCCTCACCCTCGGTGCTCCAGTTGGCTCGCTTCGCGACCCAACCGACCTCTCCCCCGCATGGGGTACGAGAGGTTAATGTCAATCCGATGCTCCGCTTTGTCGAACTCCTCCTGTTCCTTGCGCCATTCATCCTCTTCAGCACGTGGCGGATTACCGCGACCGCGCGTGGTCCGTCTCCGCGCGTCATCGCAGCATCCATCGTTCTGCTTGGGGTATTGCTCGGCGCCCTGTTGTGGTTCCAGCGCGAAGGCGCGTTGCCGCCCGGCAGCACCTATGTCCCGGCCACGCTGCATGACGGCCGCATCATCCCGGGCCATGGTGCGCCTCCATGACGGATCAACCTGCGCTGAAAATTCCCCCGCCGGATTTCCTGTCCGATCCTGCGTTGTCCTCAGTGCTGTCCGCGCTTCCCGAAGCACGAATTGCCGGCGGCGCGGTGCGCGACGCGCTGGCCGGCCGGCCGGTTGCCGACATCGATCTGGCAACGCCACGCCCGCCTGACGATGTGCTTGCCGCGCTCGGCAAGGCGGGCATCCGCGCGGTACTCACGGGGATCGCCCACGGCACCGTCACCGCCGTCTCCGACGGACGTGGCTTCGAAATCACCACGTTACGCCGCGACGTCGAGACCGATGGCCGCCACGCGGTGGTCGCCTTCACCGATGACTGGCGTGCCGATGCCGCGCGCCGCGATTTCACGATGAATGCGCTGTCGATGACCCGAGACGGCGTCGTGTTCGATTATTTCGGCGGCATCGCGGACCTGCGGCATGGCGTGGTCCGATTCGTCGGCGACCCCGCGACACGCATCGCCGAAGACTACCTCCGCATTCTACGGTTTTTCCGGTTCCATGCGCGTTATGGCGTTGGCCCGCCCGACGCAGCGGCGGTAGCAGCAATTCGCGCGGGCGTGGCAGGCCTCGCGCGCCTGTCGGCCGAGCGGGTCTGGGCGGAGCTGACTCGCATCCTTGCCGTTCACGACCCACGCGGCGCACTGGCACTCATGGCGGACTTGGGCGTGCTGGTGGCGCTGATACCGGAAGGGACCGATCTGCGCCGGCTCGACCGGACGGTTGCCGCAGGTGCTCCGCCCGATCCGTTACTGCGGCTCGCCGCGCTGCTGACCGGCGATGCCGAGCCTTTCGCCGATCGGCTGAGGCTGTCGGGCGCGGACCGTGACCGGTTGATCGCCTTGCAGCAGGCCGCACCTGCGCGGCCAGACATGGATGACGCCACCCTCCGCCGACTCCTCGCCGATACGGATCCGCAGATCCTGCAAGCCCGCACCTGGCTGGAAGGTAATGTCGGCCAGGATTGGGACGCACTCCGCATGCGTCTGGCCGCTATGGCTCGCCCCGTCTTTCCACTCGAGGGGCGTGACGTGCTGGCGCTCGGAATAGCCCCCGGTCCAATGGTGGGAGCGCTACTTCGTGGGGTGCGATCCTGGTGGCTTGCCGGGGGTTGCTCTGCGGACGCGTCCGCCTGCCGGGCGGAGCTGGCACGGCGCGTGGACGAAAAAGCAGGACCGCCGGCTGGCGGCTAAGGCAATAGCGCGCCCGAAGATCAGAACACGACCCGCCTCGTGCGACCCGCCTTACGCGACTCAGTTGCGCGCCGCCTGCTGGCGCTTCATAGATAGTGGGCTTCCCGTGTGTGAGAGGGGGAAAATGCAGATAAGAAGACTGATCCCGCCTGGCCTGCTCGCGGCGTCACTGATGTGCGCCAGCGTTGCTTCAGCGCAGGTGAAGCCACCGAATGACAGCAATGTTAACTACGGGGGAATCCTGAAGCAGAAGCAGGGCAACTCGGAAGCCCCGCCACCCCCGGTTGCGGCCCCGCCCGCGGCGTGGCCTCGGCTTGATCCCGGCTCCGTCATTTGCCGAAGCCAGGACGACCTCCAGCGTCGCGCCGCGCTGATGCGTGGTGAGCAAGCAGCCCCTGCTGATTGCCAGCCGATCAGTCAGCCGACGGCGATCAAGATCCTCGACCGCGTGGGCCCCGGTGCAACCGAGGTGCAGATCACCAGCAACAGCGAAACCGGCTGGACGGACGCTTGGCTGCCGGCCAATCCGCCACCCGGCGCGACGGCCGCGCGGTAGACGCAGGGCATGCCCGTCACCCACGTGATTGTCGGCGCCGGTCAGGCGGGCGGGTGGGCGGCTGTGTCCATGCGGCAGGCCGGATTCACCGGCCGCATCTTGCTGATCGGTGACGAGCCCTGGCGACCGTATCAGCGTCCTCCGCTTTCGAAGCAGGTACTCATCGAGGATCCCGAGCCGCCCATCCTCCATTTCCACGCGGAGCAACGGTATGCCGAGCTGGACATCGAGATGTTGCTCGGTAACGCGGTGTCCAGCATAGACCCAAAGACGCACCGCGTTCTGCTGGCAGACGGGCGCGCGTTCGACTATGACAAGCTGTTGCTGACTGTGGGTGGTCAGGCGCGCCATCTGCCGGTTCATGGTGGCGACGTCGCGCTGTATCTGCGCACTTTGGAGGATGCCCGCGCAATCCGCGCCCGCCTCGAAGGCGCGCCGTGCGTTCTTTGTATCGGCGCCGGTGTGATCGGGTTGGAAATCGCGTCGTCCGCGCGGACGCGCGGCTGCGAAGTGACGGTGCTTGAAGCGCTGCCGCGCGCTATGGGCCGCGCGGTGTCGCCGGAAGGGGCGGCCTATATCGAGTCGTTGCACCGCAATGCCGGTGTGACACTGCATTTCGAAGTCGTCGTCGACCGCCTTGATCGCGAGGATGGCGCCATTGCCGTGACATGCCGCGACGGACGCCGCTTCTCTGCCGACCTTGTCGTGGCTGGCGTCGGCATGCAGCGCAATCTGGGCCTGGCGGAGGCGGCCGGCCTGTCGCTGGAAGGCGGCATCGTGGTGGACGAATTCGGCCGCAGCAGCGATCCCGATATTTACGCCGCCGGCGACGTGACCGCGTTCTTCCATCCGTTGTTCGGTCGCCGGCTGCGGCTGGAATCCTGGCGGCATGCGCAGAACCACGGCATCGCCGTGGGCAAGGCGATGTCCGGCGACACCACGCCCTATGACGATGTGCCGTGGTTCTGGACTGACCAATACAAGGTGAACCTCCAGGTGGCTGGACTGCCTGCCGACGCGGCGCGCACGGTTGTCCGGCAGGGCGGTCCGCCGGGATCGTTCGTCGCGGTGCATCTGGCCGAGGACGGCAGCGTGCTCGGCGTCACCGCGGCAAACAATCCGCGCGAGATCCGCGCAGGGCAGGCGCTGATCAAGTCCCGCAAGGCGGTGGACGAAACGAAGCTGGCGGACGCAGCCGTTCCACTGCAGCGGCTAATGTGAGAACAGCGGATCGAAACGCTCAGCGCAAAGACCGCGATAGCGGCGTAGCCGTTACCAATAACCAGTGCTTACAGTGCAACTTCGCTGCAGGTCTCACGGGCATCCCCGGGGCCGGCCTGATCCCGAGGGGAAGACATAATTCGACCATTGCTAGCCGTTAGAACAAGAGACGAAGGTCGCATGGTCCAGCAAAAACTCGCGGCCGGTAGCCGCAGTCGTCGTTTGACGATCAAACGTGGCACGGGGGCCCACGTACTGCTCTGTTCAGCATCGACGAAGCGGGCTAACGCACCGCGCCATGCATTCGGCGCCCACGCTTCGCACCACCGACGCTCTGCTCGCTGACGGCCTGATCGCGCCCGATCGCCAGGACGCCATTGCCGCAGTCGAGCACCGCTATGCGGTCGCGGTCACGCCTGCTGTGCGCGCATTGATCCAGCAACCCGATGATGCAATCGGCCGCCAATTCATCCCCGATCCGGCAGAGCTGATCACGGCGCCGCATGAGCTCTCTGACCCGATCGCTGACGATTCGCTTTCCCCGATCAAAGGCGTGGTCCACCGCTACCACGACAGGGCCTTGCTCAAGCCGCTGCTGGTCTGTCCGGTGTATTGCCGGTTCTGCTTTCGGCGCGAGCATGTCGGCCCAAGCGGCGGCGTGCTGACCGAGGCTGAACTGCAAGCCGCTTATGGTTGGTTTGCCTCGCACACCGAGATCCGCGAAGTGATCCTGACCGGCGGTGACCCCCTGATGCTTTCGCCGCGTCGGCTCGGCACGATCGTCGCGGCGCTAGCAGCAATTCCCCACATCGACCTGTTGCGGGTGCACACGCGCGTACCGGTTGCCGATCCGGCATTGGTCACGGATGCGCTGGCGGACTCGATGCGGGTGGAAAAGCCGGTATGGCTCGCGGTACATGCCAACCACGCGCGTGAGTTCACACCAGAGGCACGAGCGGCTCTCAGCCGCATCCTCGCGCGCGGTATTCCCTTGCTTGGCCAATCGGTACTGCTCCATGGGGTCAACGACAGCGTCGAGGCCCTGGAAGCATTGTTCCGCGCCATGCTCGCCGCCCGGGTGAAGCCATACTATTTGCACCAGCTCGATCCCGCGCCCGGCACCGCGCGGTTTCATGTGCCGATCGAGGAAGGCCGGCGTTTGCTCGCCAGTCTGCGCGGACGCGTAACGGGTCTGGCATGGCCGACCTACGTCCTGGACATTCCGGGTGGGCACGGAAAGGTGCCGATCGGACCGGACTATCTCGAGGCCGAGGATCATGTGCGTGACCCGGCGGGGCGCGGCCATCGCCTTGCCCGTGCGTCCCCCTCGGTCTAGAAGCCGGACCCAAATCCCGCACGTCAACGAGAGTAGGAAATGAAGCAGCAGGCGAACCTGATTCGCGCCGGCCAGGTGATCGAGCATGAAGGCCGCCGCTGGACGGTGCTCAAGCAGCAGATCATCACCCCCGGCAAGGGCGGCGCGTTCATCCAGGTGGAGATGCGTGACCTCCGCTCCGGCAACAAAACCAACGAGCGCTGGCGCACCGCCGATACCGTCGAGCGCCTGATGACGGAAGAGAAGGAGTACACCTACTCCTACACCGACGGCTCCAACCTGGTACTGATGGACCCGGAAACCTACGAGGAATCCCACGTGCCCGCCGATTTGCTCGGGGATGCCAAGCCGTTTCTGCAGGACCAGATGACCGTGAAGATCGACCTTGTGGAGGGCGATCCGGTCGCGATCCACCTGCCTCCGACCGTCATTCTTGAAGTGGTGGAAGCCGACCCGGTGGTGAAAGGCCAGACCGCCGCCAGCTCCTACAAGCCGGCCCGGCTCTCCAACGGCGTAAAGACATCGGTGCCGCCCTTCGTCGAGACCGGCGAGCGGATCGTGGTGCGTACCGAGGACGCCAGCTACGTGGAACGCGCCAAAGGCTGATCTGGCACTGCGGTCGAGGCAGCCATCATGGCGCTGCGCCTCTCACCCCACATGACGGTAATGGCCAACGCCGCTCACAAGGCGGCGCGCCGCTTGCTGCGCGACTTCGCTGAGGTCGAGCAATTGCAGGTCAGCGTCAAAGGACCCTCCGATTTCGTCTCCCAGGCGGACCTGCGCGCCGAGCAAACGCTGAAGGAGGAACTGAACAAGGCCCGCCCCGGCTACGCCTTCATGATGGAGGAGTCGGGCAGTTCTGGTTCCGAGAACTGGGCTTGGCGCTGGGTGGTGGACCCGCTGGACGGCACCACCAACTTCCTGCACGGCATGCCGCACTGGTGCATCAGCATCGCGTTGGAACGGCGGCTCCCGGATGGCGGGTCCGAACTGGCCGCCGGCCTGGTCTACGCCCCGCCGACCGATGAGATGTTCTGGGCAGAGAAGGGCGCCGGTGCGTTCGTCAACGAGCGGCGGTTGCGGGTGTCCGCGCGGCGTGAACTGAAAGACGCTGTGTTCGCCACCGGCATCCCGTTCGCCGCCGTGGCGCCGGGGCGGCGCACGGCGTTCTCCCGCACACTGGCGTTATTGATGCCGCAAGTCGCGGGCATCCGCCGGTTCGGCGCGGCCGCCCTGGACCTGGCCTGGGTCGCAGCCGGCCGGTTCGATGGCTACTGGGAGCTCGGCGTGAAGCGCTGGGACATCGCCGCCGGCTTGCTCTTGGTGCGCGAGGCCGGCGGCTACGCCACCGATGTCGGGGAGGCAGACGCGCGGGACACCGGCGATGTGGTCGCCGGCAACCCGCATCTGCATCCCAGGCTGCGCGACGCCGTCCTGGCAGGAATCGGGCCGGCATCGCGGCAACAGGCCGCCAGCGGCTGAGGTAGGCGCTTTATCCGCAAACCGGGCGGTCTTTGGGGAGGCCGGCATGGTTGATGAAAACCGAGTAGTGTTGGTGACCGGCGCGCAGCAGGGGATCGGCGCGGCGATGGCGGCTGCGTTCGCTGCGGCGGGCTATGACGTGGCGATCAACTGGCTCGACGATCTGGCAGCGGCCGAAGCGGTGGCAGGGCTGGTGCGTGCGGCGGGACGGCGCGCCCTGACGGTGCGGGCCGACGTTGCCCGGCTGGAGGAGATCGCCGGGATGGTGGACGTCGTGGTCAGCGGCCTGGGGCGGCTGGATGTGCTGGTGAACAATGCCGGCGTGTTCCCGCGCGTGAAGTTCCTGGACATGACCGAGGCCGACTGGGACACCGTCGTCGACATCAACCTGAAGGGCAGCGCGTTCTGCGCCCAGGCGGCGGCGCGGGCGATGGTCGCCGCAGGACGCGGCGGATCGATCATCAACCTGAGTTCGCGGTCTCTTGCCGGGACTGTGCTTGGGGTGCACTACTCGGCAACCAAGGCCGGCATTGTCGGCATGACGCGCGCGATGGCTTTGGCATTGGCGCCGCACGGCATCCGTGTGAACGCGATCGCGCCGGGCCTGACCGACACGGCACAGCCGCGCTACGGCAATACCGAGGACGAGCTGGCCGAGATGGCGAAGGCGGTGCCGCTGGGGCGGATGGCCCGCCCCGAGGAGATCGCCGCGCTGGGAGTGTTCCTGGCCTCCGACGCGGCGAGCTACATCACAGGGCAGGTGCACCACATCAATGGCGGCGCGTATATGGGGTGAGGCGGTGCCTTTACTTGATTGCTTTGCTTTGGTGGGGGGATTTAAGGATTTGTTCAGGACTACGGGCGATGCTGCTGTGGAGGTGGTCGCATGGACGTCGCGTATGAAACGGATCTTGCGCTGTGGGCGGAAAGCCAGGCGCGCGCGCTCCGCGATGCCAGTCGTGCCGGGACCAATCTGCCAATCGATTGGCAGAATGTTGCTGAGGAGATCGAATCCTTGGGCCGGTCGCAGGGACGCGAACTCGCAAGCCGTATCGCAGTGATCTTGGTGCATCTGATGAAACTCGAGGCCTCTCCGGCGGACGCGCCGCGGGCTGGCTGGCGGGAGACGATCGCACAGCAACGCGGCGATATCGAGCGTTTGCTGCTCGACTCACCTAGCCTACGGCCGAGCATTCCTGATGTGATCGACAGGGAGTTGCCCGGTGCCAGGCGTGTGGCGGGGCTGGGATTGGCTCATTATGGGGAACACCCGAGGGTAGATGTTCGCGGGTTGCACTATACGGCAGAGCAAGTTGTAGCCGATTGGTTTCCAGACGCAGCGTGAGCGTTGCGGACGTGACTTTGCACTTCGACGAGCAAACCATGCGAGTTGAGCTGGCGGATGTGCGCGTAAGGCGTCGGCGGCTCAGGCTGCGCTTTACACAGGCGCGGATGTCGCAGGTTAGTAAAATGGACACCCTCGGATGCCGCTCTACATCACGGCTGGGCGCCGAGGTGGCCAACCCAGCCGGATCAGCCGATCGGACTCACTTCCTTCACGTCCCACCGGCCGCGAAAATTGATCACCAGCCTCTGCCCAAAGAACTGCCACGCATTCTCGCGGCGAACGCCGAAGACGCTTCCCCCAAGCCGTTGCTCGCCACCTCCGAGTTTAGCCTCGTCATCCCACCCGTAGTTCTTCATGTTGAAGATGCCGCCGGGGCTCCGCGCGACGGCCTTCGTCTTTCCGTCCTTGCCCACCGTTTTAGTCAGCGCCTTCTCCAGCGTTGCCTGCATATTCTGGGCCGCACCATCTCCGGTTTCATTAACATGGTAAACCTTTGCGCCGCTGTCCGGCGCGCGCCAGAAACCTACCGCGCAGCCTGTCAGTGCGGCGGTAAAGAACAATTGCGCGGTGCTGTTTGGCGGTAGCAGCAATGACAACTTCCGATTGGACGCCCAAGGCAGGTAGAATGCCTCAAGCCGGCCGTTCACAATGCTTGCATCAACGCCGATGGCCTCGGTCAGAACGCGCGCTTTGCCCGAGTGTCTCTTGTCTTCTTGCAAAGTGAAACGTCGCGGCGCTGCCGGCGTCTTGTTGTTCCACGTCCCATCCTGATCGCCGCCAACACGGATGATCGTGGTCGCCAGGAAGTTGACCGGGTCGTCGATCATTCCTGCAACGATTTCGTTGTGCTCTTCAGTGGTTAGCGTCATCGCACTCCCCCGCCCCAGTTAGCACCGCACCGTGACGCCAACGCGTGACATAGAACGGCACGAACTGCAGACGCCGCTTGCCTGCCAGCTTGTTGCTGCGCAGCATTCCACTTTTGCAGGACCTCGCCGCCTGGCCACGTCGTCGATCTCAACAAAGCCGCCCATTCGTAAGTCGGCGAGGCTGGTCTCGATCCTAGGGGGAATATGCCGGGACGCCGCTGCCCGGGCAATGGTGCTAATCCGGATCAGTCCGCCGCAACCCGCGCCCTGCATCTTGCTCCTGCCGACATGGCCGGGTTCGTCTCAGGCTGGCGTGACGACCAGTTTCAGCCCAAGGGCGCGGACCACCTGCAACACGGTGCTGAATTCCGGATGGCCTTCGGCTGAAAGCGCCTTGTAGAGGCTCTGGCGCCCCATACCGGCCCGTTGCGCCACCTCGGTCATGCCCTTGGCGCGGGCAACGACGCCGAGCGCGTGGCCGATCAGCGCGGGATCCCCATCCTCGAACACGGCTTCCAGATAGGCGGCGATATCTGCGGCCGTGTCGAGATGATCCGCAGAGTCCCAGGGCAGGGTCTTGGTCTTTGGCATGATTGATCTCACAGCGAGCGCGCGAGGTCGTAGGCGGCCGCGATGTCCTTCGCCTGCGTGGCTTTGTCGCCGCCGGCGAGGAGCACGACCGTGGCCTCGCCATGGCGAACAAAATAGATGCGGTAGCCTGGACCGTAATCGATGCGCAGCTCCGATATTCCTTCACCCACGGGTTTCGCGTCTCCGGCGAGGCCGAGGGCCAGCCGGTCGATGCGGACCTGGATGCGCGCCCGCGCCTGCCGGTCCCGAAGCCGGCGCAGCCAGCGATCGAAGACCTCGGTCTGCAGCACCTCGACCACGCTGATTGTCTCCTACAGAAGACAAATTGTCAATCACGGTGATCAGAGCATCGAACATTCAACAGCGGGTTAATGCTGGTTCCGACGCCGCGGCGCGTGCTAGGTGTGCCGCTCGTTTGGTTCCCGCGCCTTACGCATCCCAGTACGGTGCAGCGGCACGTCCGTCGCGGCAGCCCTTCGGGCCAGCGCCTGCATTGGGGGGCTGTGCCCGGCTTGCTCGCCGAGCGTGATGATACAACAATCCGAAACGAAGCGGTGGCGCAGTACACTGGCATTGTTGGCACGAGGCCACGGTCGCGATGTGGAGCAGGGGCCACGGCAGCGGCTCGCTGGCTGTGTCTGTCTGATCGGGGGGCGTCATGTGGGATACCGTTACGAAGCCGCGGCTGCCCCTAACGACTTTGGCCATTTGCCTTGCGCTCTGGCTGACAGTTCTGTTCAACTGTAGCTCTGCAAATGCCAGAGACGTCAGTAACGCGATTGAGCGTACCGCGGGTTGGTAAGCGCGGTGAGCCTGGATGACCACTGCACGGTACTGACGCCAATCGAACGAAATGTGCTGAACACTTATCGTGACCGCCTGGTTGGGTTTATTCGCGCCAACGACGCCGGATTTGCTTCGGCAAAACCGTCGATAGACGCCCAAGGCAGTGCGGCGGCGACAGCGACCTCATGCGACGCAGCCGTTATTCCGGTAAGAGGCGCCTATGAGGATGTGGTCGCAACGAATTTGTCGTTGAAATCGGCGCTACTTACGTTTGCCATGAATCTAGGCGAGCGTTGCAAGACGATTTCCAAGGCGGACGACAGCACGTTGATGCAGGCCTGGGTGCAGTACAGCAACGATATCACGAAACACTATAGCGCATCGATCAGAGCGAAATACGTCCTGCATAACGTCGCAGCAGAGCAGAGAGCCCAAAGTCTGGCATGCTCCGACTCACGACCGACCATCGACGCAGCCTTGAAATTGGCAGCAGTGATCTTGCAGCAGTAAAGGTAAACCCGCCTGGAGCGTCGCCGAAAACCCCAAGTCAGGACGATCCTGGGCCATCCGCGTGCATGGGTGGCCCGGTCAGCGCGGTTAATCAGGGGCCCGCGGCGCTACCGCGTCGGCCGCGGCGGATTCTGCGTGTAATCGTAAAACCCCCGGTTCGTCTTCCGCCCCAGCCACCCCGCCTCGACATACTTCACCAGCAGCGGGCAAGGCCGGTACTTCGAATCCGACAGTCCTTCGTACAAAACCTGCATGATCGACAAGCACGTATCCAGCCCGATGAAATCCGCCAGCTCCAGCGGCCCCATCGGATGGTTCGCACCCAGCCGCATCGACGTGTCGATCGCGCTGACCGACCCCACGCCCTCGTACAACGCGTAAACCGCCTCGTTGATCATCGGCACCAGGATGCGGTTCACGATGAACGCCGGGAAATCCTCCGCCACCGCGGTGATCTTGCCCAGCTTATGCGCCAGCGCCTGCACCGCCTGGAAGGTCGGCTCATCCGTCGCGATCCCGCGGATGATCTCCACCAGCTTCATCATCGGCACCGGATTCATGAAGTGCATGCCGATGAATTTTTCCGGCCGGTCGGTCGCCGCCCCCAGCCGCGTAATGGAAATCGACGACGTGTTGGACGCCACCAGCGCGGCGGGCTTCAGATGCGGCAACAACTGCTTGAAGATCGCCCGCTTGACGTCTTCCTTCTCCGTCGCCGCCTCGATCACCAGGTCGGCGTCGTCGAACATCGCGTAGTCCTGCCCGGGGTGGATGCGGGCCAGCGCCTCGATCTTGTCTTCCGCCGAGATCAGCGTCCGATTCACCTGCCGATCCATGTTGCGGCTGATTGTCGCCAGGCCGCGGTCCAGCGCATCCTGCTTCGCGTCCAGCATGCGCACGTCAAGCCCGGCCAGCGCACAAACATGGGCAATGCCGTTGCCCATCTGCCCCGCACCGATGACCCCGACGCGGGCTATGACCGGCGGCTCGACCAGCATCGTGGTCGAAGCAGGGGCGGGCTTGACGTCGATGTTCATTTTAGGAGCGCTCCAGTTCTGCTGCCAGCTCGGGCAGCGCAGAGAACAGATCAGCAACCAGGCCGTAGTCGGCGACCTGGAAGATGGGCGCTTCCTCATCCTTGTTGATCGCCACGATCACCTTGCTGTCCTTCATCCCGGCGAGGTGCTGGATGGCACCCGAGATGCCGACGGCAACGTAAAGCTCCGGGGCGACGATCTTTCCGGTCTGCCCGACCTGATAGTCATTCGGGACGAATCCGGCATCCACCGCGGCACGGGAGGCCCCGACCGCAGCTCCGAGTTTATCAGCAATAGGTTCCAAAAGCTTAAAATTATCGCCGGACTGCATGCCGCGCCCACCGGAAATCACTACCCGGGCCGCGGTCAGTTCCGGTCGCTCGCTCTTGGACAGCTCGGCGGAGATGAATCTCGAGACATTCGGCAAATCCGGGATGGCTGCTTTCTCGATCGGGGCGTTGCCGCCATCCGCCGCCACCGGATCGAAGCTGGCGGCGCGGACCGTGATCACCTTCTTGCCATCAGCGGATTTGACCGTTGCCATGCCGTTGCCGGCGTAGATCGGGCGGACGAA
>Ga0335074_10006617_pt1 | contig 16080 bp, 14 predicted proteins | sample Lox_Sample_23_FD_206715 | JGI IMG/M metagenome (GOLD analysis project Ga0335074, IMG submission 206715) | Soil microbial communities from Loxahatchee National Wildlife Refuge, Florida, United States - Lox_Sample_2.3 | ecosystem: Environmental > Terrestrial > Soil > Wetlands | place: USA... | reverse complement strand
GATCGCGAGGGGCTGCGTGTCCTGGAAGGCGGGGCCTGCTGTGCCGTGTCCGCGGCCTTGAGTATCACGTGCCGGGCGAATGGCTGGGCCCGCTGGTGGTGCCGCCGCGCGGCAGGCCGTGAGCAAGTGGGGCAGCGGTGTTCCGGCGGCGTCATCGCCATTCCGCAGCCGACCTGGCCACGACCAGTTCGCGCCCGCTACGAACGGAGCTCCGGCGCTGAACGGGGCCGGATTCTGAAAGGGCTTGGGTGCCTAGGGCGGGTAGGCCGGGCCGCCCATTTGAAGGATGGCGGGGAGTGCATTCCGGACGCTAGCATCGTGTCTGCGACTGGCTCAGGGTGCGCGTCGTAGCACCCACCAGCCCGGAAGGGCATGCAAACCAGGGCACGGCGGCTGCGGTGACGTACGTGGTCGCCTGTTATGACATCGCCGATGGTCGGCGCGGCGAGGATGTTGCTACGCTGCTGCCGGGCTATGGACCCACGCGTCCAGCCCAGGGTGTTCGAGTGCGAGTTCGGGATTCGCCGGGGAGGTCGGCACTGTGCTGGGCAAGCTGCGGGAGCTGATCGATCCGGGTGAGGATCAGGTCAGGCTGTACCCGCCGGATGACCGGGGCGGCCCGCTGGGTGCCGTGGCCCCGGGGCGCGGATGATCGAGGGACGCCGGGACTTCTGGACCATCGCATGAGCTGGTACACGGGTCGTTCGAAAAGGCCTTTTCCGGTCTCGGTCAGCGCGCCGGAATCCGCAGGTCATGGCCTCGGCGCCGCTTGGGTAGCGGAAATCGGACAGGTTTCTGGCCTCGCGCGGCTAGGCCAGCGTAACGGGCATCAAACCCGCAGGTCAAGGGCCCCTCCAGAGGGCATCCGTCGCAATGCCCAGCCCGATACCGAGGGCATAGAAACCCGAGGAAGTAGACCAGCTCGTTGACCAGCTTCTCCGTCGCAATGCCCAGCCCGATACCGAGGGCATAGAAACAGCCATCTCGAGCTCGATCCAGAGCCGCAGAATGCCACTGGTCGCAATGCCCAGCCCGATACCGAGGGCATAGAAACCCGTCCTTCAGCGGGATCTTGCTGGCGACGGTGTCGGCGTGTCGCAATGCCCAGCCCGATACCGAGGGCATAGAAACCATGTGCTCCAGGAGCGCCAGCACGAGGGACATCAGCGTCGCAATGCCCAGCCCGATGCCGAGGGCATAGAAACTGGTGTTCCACGGGATGTTCTGGATGCTGGCTCGCTGTTGCAATGCCCAGCCCGATACCGAGGGCATAGAAACTGCACCCACACGTCCCCGTTGGCATCGTTCGCGGCGCCGGTCGCAATGCCTGGCCGTGTCAATCTCATTTGGATCTGGCTCTGGCACACATTTCATGACAGTCACGGCGAATCCGCACGCGTTTGCCCTCGACTCATGGGCCGCCGTCGGCGGATCTGGGGCAGCTCCTGCTGCCAGAAGGCAGTTACCGAATGATTGCGTGCACTTTTACCCCCTCCCAGGGGTGTAAATACACGCGATAATCGAGACCAGCCGCCGAGCGCCGGTTTTGACCATGTATGAGGCACCCGCCGCGCAGCGCCTGCGTTGTCATCCTGTGGCGAGAGCGGCACCATCACGAGATGCGAGCGGGATATGAGCCAGATCCAGTATTCAGCTTCCGCTGACCCGCTGACCCGCTGACCCGCCGACTGACCCGCCCACACGCCCATACTCCGACACCGCTCACCCTGGTTCATGCAGTCGCAGAGCCTAGCCCGATACCGAGGGCATGGAAATCTCTCTCAGGTCGGACAACGGTGTTGGCTGAGTTCAGGCTGTGGCCGTAGGCATCTGCGTGGGGACGGTCGGTACTGGTGTAGCGGAATTTGAGGTAGGTGCACGAGGTATCTGTCAGCAATGCCGTGGCTGCTGGTTTCGTGTCGTTGTGGATACGTTTTGGCGTGGTGCGGGATCTTTCTGGCGGTTCTACGTATCGTGGTCGTCACGTAGCCGTGTGGGGCGGCTTGGGGAAGGCGTGTGGGCACGGACGCGGCCCGGGGTGATACGTGTGACCTTCTGGTCGTGGCGTTGCCCGGTGTTCAGTCCGCGAGCACCGGCGCGCCTGCCGCGGACCGGGGTGATCTTGGCATGCCGAACCGGATCGTTGCCTCGATGTCCGAAGGCACCGGCGCCGGAGCTGCCGGCCGGGCGGTCGGCAAGGCTGCGGAGGCGTGGGTGTCCTGGGTGGACAGGACGTTCGCGCCGGGCGGGGGAGTGCCGGATACGCCGGAGGGTGAAGCACCGCTGGCGTTCCAGTCCCGGTTCCTGCCGGACGCGTCCGTGTACCGGTGGCAGGACCACCGGGCCGATAAGCAACTCCTCGTCGATCAGCGGTACGTCACGGACCTGACCGGCCAGTGGCTCAACGCGATGCGCGGCGGCCCGATACCGAGGGCATAGAAACTCCACGTCTCCACAGTCGTTCTCTTCGGCCTCGTCGTCGCAATGCCCAGCCCGATACCGAGGGCATAGAAACAGCGAACCAGACGAGCGCACCGCCGACGCGAAGGCGGTGAGCCCTCCCGGCTCGTCATGCGGTGCCGCCGCGCGCCCGGAACACGCAACCGGACTTCTTCGCGTGGGAAGCCGCTGAGCATCAGCACACGCTCGCGGCCTTGTGGGGAGCGGCATACCTGCTGCGCGCCGAGCTGCTCACCGTCGCACGGCTGGTCAGCATGGATGCACCAGGGCCGGAACTCAACGGCGCGGCGGCGGCGGCACTGTGGCGGTATGCCCAGGTCCTGGCCGCTGTGGCCCGTTACCGGGCCGCCTACGGGGACGCGCTCCTGCACGCGGGCCCCGGACTGGGACCGCAGGAGATCGCCGGCTCAGCAGGGTGGACACCACCGCTTACCCCGGCGCAGGAACTCCTGCTGGCCTCGCTCGGCAGTCCCGGTCGTGGCCTTTCTGAGTTCACCGCGCGACTGGACGCAGCCGCAAGGCGGAACCGTGCTCGCTGCCACCTGGCAGCGGGCACTGGCCGGCCGTGACGACGGCCCCGGGAAGGAGACCGCAGCGACATGAGCACCGACGAGTTCCTGAATCCGCAGACACCGCCGCGCCGGTACGTCGTGACCGGCGGCCCGTCCGCCGGAAAGGAAGCAGCCCTTGCCGAACTGCACGCCCGCAGCATCCCCGCGACCATCGGTGAGCCTGCCCGGGAAATCTACCGCAAGCACCGCGACAGGCTCGGTCGGCACCTGCAGGTCGGTGACCGCCGCGCTTACTCCCGCGATGTGCTGGAGGCGTTCATCACTGAGTACTGCGATCACACGGCCGGGCCCCGGTTCTACAACCGCGGCATCCCTGACGGCTACGGATGGGACGCGTTCTTCGGCCTGGCTCCTTACCCGGAGCTTGAACAGGCTGCCAGGATCTACCGCTACGACGCCGTGTTCATCCTGGACCCGCTCGATGACTTCAACTCCGAGGACGACCTGATCTTCGCTAAAGACCGGGAGATACGCCGCGTCCATGAGCTGATCATCCAGGGCTACTACGACGCCGGATACCGTCCTATCTTCGTCCCCGCCGACGAGCCGGGCCGCCGCGTCGCGTTCATGCTCGCCCAGCTGCCTGTCCCGGCCACCTGACCCGCCCCCGGGGAGAGCACTGGCATGGAGATCATCAGCCCGAACAACGTGCTGGCCAAGGCGATGATCCGCACCGTCGATATGATCCGGCCCCGGCTCCAGGCCACAAGCCCGGACCGGGTCGCCTTCTGCGTCGGCACCCAGGTCAACGGCGCGGCGCACCTGGGTACCTCCCTGGTCCAGACTGCCGTGTTCCTGCTCGCCAGGGCCGCCAAGCGCACCTTCAACGTCGATGCTGTCGTCCGGTTCGGCGCACTTGACAACGCACCCTACGACATCCGTCTCGACCCCGAAACCCACCACGCCTACCAGCAGACGTACTTCCACGCCCTCGGCGGGCAGGCCATCGGCGACCTGATCGGCACCTACTACCGTGCGATGTTCGACTCGCTCGCCGACGCGACCGGCGTCGACTACGAGATCGAGACCTACTCTGCCCAGCAGGCCACCCCAGCCTACCGGCACGAGTTCCTGGCCACCCTCGGCCACCTGGACCAGATCCGCTGGCCGCTGGCCCCCTCCCACGGACAGGTCCACCTGCGGCTGCCTTGCCCCCAATGCGGCTGGGCAGAGAAACGCGCCGAGCGCACCCAACTGCTCCGCTCTGGTCCCGGCGGCGCAGCGGCGGATGTAGGTGCACAGGCTGTCGATGCCGGGATGGCGGTGTCCCCGGCGTCCTGGCCGACCAGGGCGAGGCGGCGGGCCATCTCGCGTCTAGCCCACCCGCGGGTTTCGCGCTGCTGGCGCAGCCACGTACCGGTTTGGCTGGTTAACATCGTGTCCCTTCCGCGGCCGGGCGTGGCCGGTGTGGTTCGTGGGTGTCCGGGCCTGTGCGCGTGGTGCGGGTCGCTGGTCAGGTCAGCAGGTCATCGGCCAGGCCGGCTTTGGCGCCGTCGATGAATGCCCTGATCTCGTGGGGTTCGAGGATGAGGGCGGGACTGTCCGGGTCGGCGGACTGGCGGAGGGCGGCTCGGCCGCCGGGGAGTTTTCTGGCTTCCAGGCAGGAGCCGCCGTTGTCGCTCCATGGCTTGGTCCAGCCGTCGGGGCCGAGGCTGGCGGCGGGCATGCCGTTGCGGATCTGGTCCATGGGTCGGGTCTCCTTGAGGACATCGCGGAGCAGGGCGGTGGTGTGCTCGGGGGAGGCGGCCTGGGCGCGCATGATGTGGCGGGTGCCGATCGGGCGGCGCAGGGCGGTCTCGTCCATGACGACTTGGTACCGGGGCGGGTCGGGTCGGCGGAGGAGTTGCTGGCGGGCGAGCCGCAGCGCCACTGTCCGTTCTGCCTGATCGGTGGTCGCGGCTGGGATGCTGGCCGCGGTGATGGCCCTGATGTATTCCTCGGTTTGCAGGAGCCCTGGGATGACCTGGGGTTCGTAGGCGCGGATGAGACTGGCGGCTGCCTCCAGGCCGACGGCGGTGCGGAACCAGGCGGGGAGCACGTCGTCGTAGCTGTGCCACCAGCCGGGCTCGCTCGCGTCCTTGGCTAGGGCCAGGAAGGCGTCGATCTCGCGGACGTCGGTGATGCCGTAGGCCATGAGCAGGCTCTTGACGGTGAGGGGTTTGAGGCCGCCTTCGGCGCGTTCCATCCGCCGGATGGTCCATTCGGAGGAGTAGATCGCCTGGGCTGCCTGCTCGTAGGACAGGCCGGCTTTCTCGCGTAGCGTCTGGAGCTGGCGTGCCAGGATCATACGCAGCATGGTGGGGCTGCTGCGGGCGAGGGGGGCCGTGGCCTGCGCCTGGTAGAACGACCGAAAGACTCTTATGGACGAAACATGCGCGGCACGGCGGGGTCTGCGGGTTCTGGCGGCCGTTGAAAGGGATCTGCGCTACAGTGAGCCTTTCGTAGGGGTTTGGCCTTGGGGAGGGCTGCGGTGGGTGGGATGTCGTTAACTGCTGGCCAGGATTTTGTCGTGGTGACGATTCCCGGGGTGCAGGCGTTCATCCGCGAGGCGCGGTCGACGGCGGATGTGCGGGCGGCGAGCGAGATCGTGATGGTGCTTGCGAAGCGGGCGGCTGAGGCTTGCCAGTCGGCCGGGGGCGAGCTGGTATTCCCGTCTGGCACTGCTGGCGGCGGGGACGGCATGCCGAACCGGGTCGTGGTGCTGGCACCGGCGGGGCGGGGGGCCGATATAGCGGTCGCGGCGGTCGCGGCGGTCGAGCGGGAATGGGACGGGTGGGTGCGGCAGGCGCTGAAGCTGCCTCGCAGCGCTGGGGGCAGGCCTGCTACGCCGGGGGTTCCGGCGACGGTGTGGGTGTGCGTGCCGGCAGGGCCGGGCGGGTATGCGGAGCAGTGGGAGACGGCGCGGCAGTTGCTGGACGCGCGGCGCCGGATCCGGGATTTCGCTGAGGTGAGCCTGAGCGGCCGGGCGTTGTGCTCGCTGAGCCCGCGCTGGCCGGCGGAGGAGCCGCCGCCGGGGCTGCCGGAGTATGAGCGGGCCACGCTCTGCGCCGCGAACTGGGTCAAGCGCCGCTGGCGGCAGATCCAGAAGCTGGACGGCTTCGCTTCTACGGTCTCGATCGCGTCGGCGTGCTACCGGCGGGAGGTGCTGGCCCGGCTTGGTGACCCGCCGGTCCGGGATGCTGTGGCTGTGCTGATGGAGTCGGCCCGGCAGGTGATGGATGAGCGGGAGACCCGGGTGCCGGGCCTGGCGGAGCCGGCGGGTGATCCGGGGTGCTGGTTCGCGCGTTCGGGCGGGCCATGGGTGTACCAGGACCGGTGGCAGGCCGAGTCGCTGGCCCGGGAGACGAAGAAGGACCCTGGCGTGATCAGGCGTGCGGTCATCCGGGGCGCGGACGCGGCCGGGGACCTGGTCAAGTTGATGCGGGACCGGCAGGTGGCCGCACCGGCCAGTTACCTGGCGGTGGTCGTGCAGGATGTGGACTCGATGGGGAAGTTCTTGTCCGGGCACGGCGCGAGCAGGTCGGGCGGGCGGCTGAGCGTGGCCGTGGCGGAGCATCGCCGGATCTCCGGGGTGCTGCGGGAGGTGGCGGGCGGGCAGCGGCGGGTTCTGGAGGGAGCTGATGTGCTCGGCGTGCCGGTGTACGCGGGCGGGGATGACCTGCTGGCGTTCGTCCCGGCGGCGACGGCGCTGGAGGCAGCCCGTGCCTGTCATGTGCTGATCCGGCCGGATCTGCCGACGGCGAGCACCGCGGTGCTGTTCTTCCATTACCACAGCGGCATCCAGTCGGCCATGGCCATGGCCCGGGACCTGCTCAAGGCAGCCAAGGCCGAGGTGCCCGGCAAGCATGCGCTAGCTGTCGGGTACCGGCGCCGGTCAGGGGCCAGTGAGGCGACGATCCAGCCGTGGGAAGCCGATGGCCAGACCGCCGCTGGCCGGCTGGGGCTATTCACCGTTGGCCCTGGGTATCGCCTGTCTCCCCGGCTGGCTGCTGACCTGGAACGCGATGATACTGAACTCGCTGGCCTGCACCGGCGGGACCGGGATCTGTACCGGGCCGAGCTGACCCGGCTGGTCGGCCGTCATCTATCTCGCGACCGGGACGCGGTGGCGGCGGGCGATACGGCGAGCCTGGACCAGACGGCACGGGAGGTGGCCGAGGCACTGGCGTGGCTTGGGGATCATGAGCCTTCCCGTCCTGGTGAGGCGGCCGGGGCGCGGCCGGTGCGGGCGGCGCGGGTCGGGGTCTTCCTCCGCCAGGAGGCGCGGTGACCGCCGGGGAGCCGACTGTGGCGGAGCCGGCCCCGGCTGAGGTCGCCGTTGCAGAGGCGGGCAACGAGAGTCTGGCATGGCTGGCGTTTGTCCCCCGGGACACCGTGTTCATCAGGGACGGGCGGGCCTTTGACGCGGCGGCCGATACGTCGGGAGAGACGGTCCGCCCGTGGCCGAGTACGATCGCCGGGGCCGTCGGCGCCGCGTTCGGTGCGGGACCGGCCGCGACCGCGCAGGACGTGCCCGAGGAGGTACGCGGGCCGGTGCTCGCCCGCCGGACGGGACGATCCTGGCTGCCGTACTTCCCGCTGCCCGCGGATCTGGCAGGTGAGGCCGGTGCCGAGGCGGGGACCGCGTACGCGTTCCGGCTGCGGACCGGTCCTGCCCCTGCGGGTACTGGCCCGGGTGAAGCACGCATCCGCACCGACCTGGACGGAGCCGTGCCTGGTGGCGGCGGGCTGCGCTGGCTCGTTCCTCCGCCGGCGGCGGGGACGGTGGAGCCGCTGAGCGGATGGATGCCTGGCGCCCGGCTGGAGGATTACCTGTCCGGGGAGCTCGCAGCGGGCGAGGACGGCATCCCGGTGGCGGATCTGGAGCTGGAGGAGCCGCTGAAGCGGGAGATCCGGGTCGGGCTGGCCCGGGCGGACCGGCAGGCGCGGACCGGTTTCTTGTATCAGGCGGCGCATCTGCGGCCGGAGGATGGCTGGGGGTTCCTGGCTGGCTGCACGCTGCGGGCCGGGTGGAAGCGGCGGGCGTCGGGGCCGGTCCGGTTCGGCGGCCGGGGGCGGCTGGCTGATGTCGAGAAGGCCGGGGACGTCAGCTGGCCGGGCCGGCCGGGTGCCTTTCCCGGTGGCCGGGTGCTTGTGTACCTGGCCACTCCGGCGTTGTGGCGTGACGGGTGGCGCATCCCGGTGCCGGATGGCGCGGTGCTGGCTGCGGCGGCGACGGGGGAGCCGGAGCCGGTGGCGTCGACCACGCCAGATGGTGACTGGGCGCGTAACCGGGTGCTGCGATGGGCGGTACCGGCCGGGTCGGTGTACCTGCTGGAGTTCGGCGACCCTGGCCGGGCGCTGGAGTGGGCGGCTGGTGTGCACGGGCGGGCGTACGGGCGGGATGACGACGACCGGCTGCGCACGGCCGGGTTCGGGATCGTGCTGACGGGAGTGTGGACGTGACTGAGTTCTTGCTGTACTTGTACGCGGAGTCCCCGGTGCATACCGGTGCTGCGGACAGCCTGGATCTGCTGGACTTGCCGGTGCAGCGCGAGGCGGCCACCGGGTACCCGGTGATCTGGGGACAGAGCCTGAAGGGCGCGTTGCGGCAGGCGGCTTCTGACCGGCGGGCAGCGGGTGACGCGGACGGCTGGACCGCGGCCATGGTGATCCAGGTTTTCGGGTCTGAGCCGGGTGAGCCGGATGAGAACCGGCAGACGGTACCCGGGCTGCTCGCGGTCGGGGACGCGCAGTTGGTGGCGATGCCGGTGCCGGCGCTGCGGCGCACGTTCGCGTGGGTGACCTCGGACATCGCGCTGGGGCGGCTGGCCCGCAAGTACGCGGCGCTGGACCGCGCGGTGCCGCCGGTCCCTTCGGTCGCCGAGGAGCGGGGCGCCGCCCCGGATCAGCGGTGGACGGACACACCGGACGAGGCGCTCGGGCCGTGCCTGGTCCCGCTGGGCGGCGAACCGGATGAGGCGCTGCGGAACTGGGCGGACCTGATCGCCGGTCATGCGATCGGGACCGGTGAGCCGTTCCGGCCCTTCGCGGACAAGCTCCGCACCGACCTGCTGCTGACCGGCTCGCAGGTCATGCCGGCGCTGGTGCGCGAGTGCACCGAGCAATCGGTCCGGGTGCAGCTGAACAAGGACAAGATCGTCGAGAACGGCCCGTTCTACAGTGAGTACCTGCCCGCCGAGACGATCCTGGCCGCCTCGCTCATGCTGCGCCGGCCGCGGGACGGGGCCGCGGAGGATCACCAGGCCCGGGTGCAGGCGGTGCGTGACCTGCTGGACGGCAAGCTGCTGCAGGTCGGGGGGGACGAGACGCTGGGCAAGGGCCTGGTCTGGGGCCGCCTGGTGGAAAAGGAGCCGGTCCAGTGAGCGTCCGCCGGGTCGACCAGGACATGGCGGCGGCTGCCGCCGGGATGCTGCCGCGGCCGGTGACCCGGGAACTGCGCACCAGGTACCGGCAGCTGCGCGTCATGCTGCACACCGCCGGCCTGGCCGCCACCTACGCGTTCATCGTCGCGCGGGCCGGCAGCGACACCGGGTCCGGCAACCTGGGGCGGGCGTACTCGCAGGTCGCCCAGGGCATCCGGAACCGGCTCACGCTGCCGTCCGGGGACGCCAGGACTATGGACCCGCAGCAGGTCCTGCTGCACCTAGGCGAGATGGAGACCGCGGACTACGCACGGGCCAGCGCCGAGACTGCGGCACTGCTGGGCTGGCTGAGCCGGCTGGCCGACGCGTGCGCGCCGGACGACCAGCGGCAGACTGGCGTCGGCGGCCAGGCTGATGCCGGCCAGGCTGATGCCGGCCAGGCTGATGCCGGGCGGGCTGATGCCGGGCGGGCTGTGCCGTGACGGTGCTGCGGGCCGCCGGGCCTTTCGGCACCGTGGTTGAGTCAGACGGCACCGTGATCAAGCCGCGTACCGGGTACCGGCTCGGCGCCGACGCCAGCGCGCTGACCGTGCTGAACCGGATCGCGTTGATCGATGACGCCGGCCGGCTGGCGGACAAGCCGCGTCCGCTGCTGCGCTGGGCTGCCGACGCCAAGCTGGGCCAGGACCCGGCGCTGGTCGGGCAGGTAGCGGCGCGCCGTGACCGTGCTGTGGCGGCGCTGCGGTCCGCGGGGCAGGCGGTACGGCGGCTGCGGGCTGACCCGGAGTGGCGGCTGGCGGTGGGCCTGGGCAACCGGGCCAACGCGCATGAGATCGGCCTGTCCTTGCACGGCAGTTACGGGTGGCCGGTGATCCCCGGATCGTCGCTGAAGGGCCTGGCCGCTGCGTGGGCAGCCGCGTCCGGCGCGGACCAGGAGACGGTGCGGCGGATCCTGGGCGGCCCGCGCCCGGGCGAGGATCCCCGTAAGCCGGGTGCCGCGGTCCGGGGCACGGTGCGGTTCCTGGATGCGATCCCGGCCGGCCGGCCGGTCACCGTGGCTGTCGATGTGCTGACCCCGCACGTGAAGCCCTACTACGACGCGATCGCCCAGGGTTCGGCCGCGGTGCCGGCCCCGGCCGAGTACCACAACCCGGTCCCGGTGAATTTCCTGACTGTCAGCGGCGCGTTCGCAGTCGACGTGCATGGCCCGGACGCGGCCGACGTCGGCCAGGCGGTCAGCTGGCTGACCGAGGCTGCGGACCAGCTCGGCGCGGGGGCCAAGACAGCGGCCGGGTACGGGTACCTGCGGCTGTCCCCCCGGCCGGAACGGGAGGGCTAGCGTGACCGTGCACGTGATCTCGGTCGGTGTCAGCTTGCGAGATTCGCTCGCCGAACCGCACAAGTCGCTGGCCGCCGCATCAGCGCTCCTGCTGGCCATCCGGGCCGGGAAACCGCTGCTTGTCATGGACGGTAAGCAGGTAGACGATGCGGAGGAGGCCAGCCGGTGGCTGGCCGGGGCGCTGACCGCCGAGGGGCACCCTGGACGCGACGCGGCATCAGCGGCGCGGCTCGCCGAGGTCTCGGAGCAGGTGAAGGCCGGCCAGTGGCCGGCCCGCCTGAGCGCGGAACTGGACACCTTCGCCCGGGTGATGCAGGGGGGAGCCCGGCTGGGCAGTGGCGATATCGCGGTCCTGATCTCCTCCGACACCTCCGGCGGGCTGCTGTCCGGGTTGTGGAATGCGGTCGTCCTGGCCGGCGGGAAGCCGGACCGGGTACGGTACCTGGCCAGCGCCGCGGAGTCGCCGGCCGGGCTGCGCGGCCGGGTCGGCCTGGTCCGCATTGCCGGGCTGGACGCCGAGGACGAGGAGGACTTCCGCACGGCGATGCGGGGGCTGGGGATGCTCGGGCGGCGGCTGCTGGATGAGGGGGGAATCGACCCGGCTGAGCCGTTCCGGTTCTACCTCTCCGGCGGGTTCAAGGCTGCCATCCCGTACCTGATCGGCCTGGCCGAGGGGCTGCGTTCGCTGCCCGGCAACCGCCCGGTGAACGCGTACGTGCTGCACGAGGCAACGACGTCCGCGGCGATCAGGCTGCCGCTGCGGTACATCGCCCCGGAAATCGTCCGGCAGGAGCTGGGCCGCTGGGGTGGAAGCGCGGTCCGCTCGTCGCCGCCCAGAGACCGTTTCCTCGACGGGTACGCCTATGAACCGTACGCGGATGGGTGGCGGATGACGGCGTTCGGCGACGGGCTGTGTGAGCTGTTCGGTTTCGACGTCGCGGGGCTTAGCCCGTGACCGGCCAGCTGGATCCGCTGGCCGGGCTGCGGGGACTGCGTGACCGGCTGGCGGCAGGCATCGGCGCTGTGGCGCCGTGCACGCTGACCGGCGAGTGGCGGGCCGAGGTGACCAGCCTGCATGCGGTGGGCCGGGCCAGGCTGGCGGCGCCGCTGGCTGACCTGTACCAGGTGCGCGTCGGCGGGGGACGGGACAGCGCGGCCATGGATGGTGATATCGGGCTGATCGCGGAACGTTTCGCCGGGCACCGGGCCGCGATGCTGACCGTCTTGTTCTCCCCGGTGGGGGTGCTGGCTGATGTGCCGGCGGTCGCGGGTCAGGACGGCGCGGACTGGGCGGACCGCTGGTTCGGCCTGTGCTGGCTCGCTGAGGCTGCCTGGCGGGTCACTGACCTGAAGATGACCGGGCCGGGCTATGCGGCCGGGGATCATGAGCTGCTGCGGCCGCTGGCGGCCAGGCTCCGGTTCCTATTGCTGGCCGAGCCGATGCGGTACCGGGCGCGGGAAGGGAACTGCTGGCTGCCCGCGGCGACCCCGGCTTACGGTGAGTACGGGCTGGCCGGGCGGGTTTTCGGGACCAGCGGCTGGAACCTGCTCGTCGGGCGGTGCCGAGAGGCCCGGCAGGTGTGGCGGGATTGCCTGGATGGCTACCAGTCGCACCCGTACCTGGCCGCGGCCAGTGCGGCGGAGCTGGAGCAGGACGTGCGGGCGCTGGGGTTCGCGGCGCCGGGAGCACCGCTGACGGTGTCGGTCCGGCCGCTGGATGAGGCGGTCCCGCTGACCGCCGAGGACGCGGCGGTCATCAGCGAGGTCACCGAGCGGCACCTGCTGCCCCGGTTCGACCTGCGCGCAGTGGCGGCCCTGGCCCGGTACGCCCCTGACCCGGCGGGTCGGCGCTGGCGGCTGGCCTGGGCGCTGGGCGTGGCGGGGGCTGGGCTGGCCGCGGTGGGGTGCGCGATCTTCTTGCAGGTCACGGCTGCGGCCGCGGTGGCGGTGGGCTGCTATGTGCTGATCGGCGGCGGCGCGATCAAGTTCGGGCCGTCCTGGTCGGCGATGTGGCTGCTGCGGCTGCCCGCAGCCAGCGCGGTCGGGTTGTTCGCGCTGGTCAGCTTGCTGCCTGGCAGCTGGCTCAACACGCCCTACGCAGGCTGGGCGGCGGGCGCGGTGCTGGCCTTTGCCGCCTACGGCTACCTGGCCGTCGAGGTGCGCAATCATGGGGTCGCGGCCAGGCCGGCGCTGCTGCGCGCGGCGGGTGTGACCGGGATCGGGGCCGTGCACGGGCTGATGGTGAGCCTGATCGGGCTGGTGGCGGTGGCACCGGCGTTCGTCTCGCAGGGCAGTGACATTGCCGCGCTGTGGCGGTCGCCAGGTTACGGGCATGCCGGGATGCTGCTGCTGCTTGCGGCCATGTGGTGCCTGGCGGTCGGGGTGTTCTCGCAGATCTTGTGGGAGGACCGGCCGGTCACCGCGCCGCTGGCCCATCTGCAGTGGCGGTCAGGGAGGTAACCGGTGGCTGAAGTCAGGGGCTGGGACACGGTCGTCTTGCAGGTCACCACGCCGCTGTTCAACGGCGGGGCGGACCCGGACGGCTCGTCCGGGTCCGGGTCTGCCGGCGATGCCGGCGTGCGGGTCGCGTCGCTGCGCGGTGCGCTGCGGTTCTGGTTCCGTGCCCTGGCCGGTACGGTCGCCGGGCCGGACCTGGGACTGCTGGCCCAGATGGAGGCCGCCGTCTTCGGCAACGCGGGGACAAGTTCCCCGGTGCGGATGCGCATCCGTCGGCAGCCCAGGCCCGAGCCGGGCCAGGGCAGGGCCGCGTTCATCGGCGCGCCGGGCACGCGGCCCGGTGCGGGTCAGTCTCCGGGCCGGGGCACGCACCGTCCCGGCGGCTCGGGGGGCCTGGGGCAGAGCCGTGATGACGGCAAGTGGCTGGCTTACCTGCTCGGGCAGGGGCTGGCCGACGCGGCTGACCGGACACTGCGCCGTGACTTCATCAAGCCCGGTCCCGCACAGCGGATCGAGGTCGGGATCGGGTTCAGCGGCATCGAGGCGGTGGACTGCCTGGTCTTGGCGTCCTTGTGGCTGCTGTGCGCCTACGGCGGCCTGGGATCGCGGACCAGGAAGGGATTCGGCGGACTGAGTATCGTGTCCGGACCGGAACATCCGCCCGGTGACTGGACGGCGGATTCGCTGCGGTCGCCGGGCCTGGAGCACTACGAACCGCTCACCTGCCTGTGGCCGCAGGACCGCATGGAGATGTGGCAGCTGTACCTGGCCGATCTCCCCGGCATCGCCGCGACCCCGCCACCGGACGGAGAGGCCTGGTCCAGCCGCCCCAGCTACCCGGTGCTGAGCCGGACCTGGACCGCGGCGGCGACCCACCGCAGCAAGGAAAGCAGCTGGCAGCGGGTACTGGGCTACGCGGGGGAGCAGTACCGCTGGTTCCGCGCGCGCGAGGACGCACCCGGCGTCCCGTACCGTCCCCAGGTCAAGACCCCCGAATGGCGCACCGTCACCGGACGCGGCGACGACGGGTTCGGCCTGGGAGCGCTAGGGCTGCCCATCGTGTTCAAGAAGGACGGCCCCACCGTGAACGCCGACCGGACGGTCAGGGGGACAGCGGAGCCGCTGCGGCGCGCGTCCCCGCTGTGGCTGCGCCCGGTCACCGGCGACGGCGAGCAATGGAAGCTGTTCTCCTTCGCGTTCCAGGGACAGTTCCTGCCGGCGGACGCCGGCGTCCACGTCTATCCGCGTGGCGGCCGCCAGGGCGCCCGGCTGGCTGTCACCGACGACGACCTGACCAGCCGCACCCAGCTCTGGATCGAGACCATGCGTGCTGGCCGCACCTTTGTCCGCAACCGCGAGCTGCGATGACCGGCATGAACCCGCTGCCGGTGTCCGCGAGGTCAGCAGCCCGCATCCCGGACCGCTCACGAGCGCGAGCCGGCCGATGCCCACCCTGATCGAGATGCGGCTGAAGGCCACCTGGGCGGTCCGTCCGGACACCAGGCAGCTGCACGGCCTGGCCTGTGCCCTGTTCGAGGCCGAAGGCACCGGGCACCTGGGTCAGGACAAGCCGTTCGCGGTGTGGCCGCTGAGCCCGGTACCAGGCGGGGCGGACGGGGAGTGGCTGCTGCGCGCCGCGTGGCTGCCCGACGGCCCCCCGCCGTCCGCAGCGAGCGCCGCTGATCAGCTGCGGGTCGGCCACGTCCGCTGCCTGGTCACCGAGTGCACCCAGCGGCGGGTCACCCATGCCGCCCTCGCCGCTGGCCCGGCCCTGTCCGCCGTGACTGTCCGTTTCGCTTCGCCGGTTTACTTTTCCCAGAACGGCGTTGACGTGCTTGTCCCGGATCCGCGGCTGATCGCGGGGTCCTGGCGTCGCCGCTGGGACGGCTCGCTGCCCGCGGGTGATCCCCTGGCCGTCGCCGATGATGCGTGGCAGGGTACGCACCGCGCGCTCGGCCTGGCCTCGTTCGGCCTGTGCACGGAAGCACGGGACACTGGTCACGGCCGGGACCGGCTGGGCTTCACCGGGACGGTCACGCTGCGGCTGGCCAGGACCGCTCCGTCTTCAGCCCGGGAGGTGCTCGGGACGCTGGCCCGGTTCGCTGAGTACTGCGGGACCGGCGCGCAGACCACGCACGGGTTCGGCGCGACCGCCCTGCTGCCGGTTCGCGGTGCTCCTGGTGGGTGAGGTGCCGGACCGGGCCTTCACCGGGCAGCGGCTGCTCGGTGCCTGGGCTGGGGTCCGGGACGCGGCCCTGGCCGATGGTGATGCCGGACCGAGGTCGAGCGGTTCGGGGCGTCCGCGGCGCGGCACATCAGTGAGCTGGCCGCCGCGCTGGCCGGCGGGACGTCCGAGCCGGGCCATCCGCTACTCCGGCGACATCGCCATCCCGGTTCCCGGCCGGGGTAGCGCCGAGGCAGCGCTGTCGGATGCGGCCTGGGAGTTGGGTGAGCTGCGGCGAGACCTTGGCGATCACCCGGCTGGTGCTCGCCGACGCGGCCAGCTATGACCAGATCCTCGGCCATGAAGGCGCGGCGTCGCGGGAGTATTTCCGGGCCTGGCGGCAGCTCATCGGTGACACCTGGGCATTTACCGCCCGCGAGCGCCGCCCGCCGCCCGACCCGGTGAACGCGATGTTGTCGTTCGGGTACACACTGCTGGTCCAGGAGGCAGTCGCGGCGCTGGAGAGCGCCGGGCTGGATTCCGCGGTCGGGTTCTTGCACCGGGGGCGGTGGGGCAGGCCCTGCCTGGCGCTGGATCTGATGGAGGAGTTCCGGCCGGTGACCGTGGACACGGTCGTGCTGCGCTGCGCGATGACCGGCATCGTCCGGCCTGATGAGTTCATCACCGCGCCTGATCTCGGCTGCCGGATGAGTCCCCGCGCTC
>Ga0335074_10006616_pt1 | contig 16082 bp, 15 predicted proteins | sample Lox_Sample_23_FD_206715 | JGI IMG/M metagenome (GOLD analysis project Ga0335074, IMG submission 206715) | Soil microbial communities from Loxahatchee National Wildlife Refuge, Florida, United States - Lox_Sample_2.3 | ecosystem: Environmental > Terrestrial > Soil > Wetlands | place: USA... | reverse complement strand
GCAGGGTGTTTTGCTAGGTTTTTGGTTTTGCTACGCCCCACCAAATGCGAAGCATTTGGTAGTAGGCCCTACGGGTATACCCAACTCCCGAAGGATGAATGGAACACATAACTCCAACAGGAAGTCAAGGATGGCACAGCGGAACCCCGGTAGAGGAAGGCGGAACCCGTGAAGTAAAAATTTTTATGTTCATATATTTTAATAAGAACTTCATCACTAACGCCCTCGTAGCTCAGCGGTAGAGCGCATCACTAGTAAATACCATCTCGTCATGATGAGGTCGTCAGTTCGACTCTGGCCGAGGGCATTTTTTTTGCATCTAGTATGGTTATTATTGTTCTCTAGCATTTTGTGGCATCTGGGATAAGGATTAGTAGCAACGCGCAATCTTGCATTTAAAGGTGCTCTTTTGAGCTTTCTGTTCCCTTCGCTTAGGTCTATCCGTGGGGCCTACTCTTCGTTTCGGCCCACCAATCGCTTCGCTCTTAGTGGGGCGTAGTGGAACACAAGAATTCCTATAATTCTGGACTATCTACACTACGCAATCGAATTTCTTCTACAACCCTAGAGTCCCACTTTGCGTCCCGGCATAACCTAACCCAATGCCACTCCTCTGCAGTTTGCGCCTAAGTTTTGACAATTCTAGCCTAGATTTTATTGTACTTTTTGACCTTCCTAGCAAGCGCCCGATTAACAACTTCCTAATGTTCCTGATGCCGCTCTTCAATTTGCTGTACAGCATTGCCCTTATAGATTACACCATTCTTCTGAACATGTGCATTGCTACCTAACTTCCAGCGTATCCATTCCTTTTCAAAATTGGCCTGTTTAAGCTCTCTTTCCTTCATCAATTGAGCCTATAAAACCTTTTGAACTTCATGACAGCTGTAGTATAGCTTGGTGATAGAGGCTAGTCCTCTATCCAAGAATCAACCTAGCGAGTGTGGATATAGTGCAAATGACTTTAGTAAGTTTGTGTAGTTGGCGTTTGCTGAAATGGAAAGGCCGGTGGGTTGGGGGGCGTTTTGGGCCTATCTAGAACCACTGGTGTTTTCTTAGCCTCGAATATCGCCATCTTTTCCTTTACAACATCTAGATTGAATGGAAATAGCCTTTGGCCCAAGCTGAGAGTATAGCCTTTTTTTTTTTAAACGTGCAGTCATGGATTTCCTGAAATACAGCTAGAAAGTCGACTTTCGAAAATTCGAAGGCTCCATATCGGACTTCGTTATAGAGAACCACTTGATGCTAATGCTTGAAAGGTTGGAATACACCAATATCCAAAGGCTGCAATAGATGCGTTGAATGAGCTGAAAGTTGAAATGGAATAATATAGTGCTCCCAACAATAATAAGTAAACTCATCCGTCAAATGACTTCTATGACCATCGAAAACTAGCATTCGATATTTGCCTTTCCGCTGTGACGCTGTCTGTTTATCAAAGTGCCAAAGCCATTCCATGCTTAACTTAACATTTGTATAGCCTATTTCACTTATACCAAACAAGATATTATCGTCAATGCTGTTGAAGCACACTTCTAGCTAAGATTATCATTGAGGCAATTACAAATCCACTACCGCTAATACACTTAACAGATGTTACCATTTCGCGATTATCTGGATTAGATAGATAAAGAGCTTTGGTATTTAGATGAGTGATTACAAGTTGACTTCTTAAACATCCAACCTAAAAGCTAGTTTCGTCTATGTTGTACGTACCGTCCCAAACTGAATTTGGACACCCTGAAAGTCCGAAAAATGAAATTCAAAAGTTGCAACAAGATGCATCGCCTTTCTTTCAGCTGCTAGAGTCTTTGTGCGAATTGTCTTATACTATTGTTGGTTCCTAGAGAGCCAATTTTTAGACTAGTCTCGACTAAGAACACGAACTGAGCCACTCGCTCGGAGAATGGAATTGCCAGCTTGCTGAATTGTACGTAAATTTGGTTCTTTGCCGATATAAGTTAGGAAATTGACATATCGCTTTAATGCACCATCTTAGATCTCATTAAGCGCCTTATTTTGGCTACTAGAGGTATTGCCAGCTTTGCGGTCAAAGAAACGCCTATAAAACCGATCATATGGAACAACGAATCGGATCGCAACCTTAGTCAATTTTAGTCTAGGATTTTCATAGGCAAAAGCATTTGCATTTGCAATGAGATTTTCAGTCTCAGCACAGAATTTGGTCATGGTGGTGGTGATTTATGAAGGTTTACAAGTTGGGTAGTCCAGATTGCGTTTTGGTGCTACGCCCCACCAAGAGCGGCGCGATTGGTGGGCCGAAACGAAGAGTAGGCCCTACGGATATCCCCCTCTGCCGGCCTCTCGCTCTAGTACTACTTCGTATCTCTTAGACGCGACGCCCAAGGAGTCGCACTAAGCTTCTCAAAATTGTTAATACATTTAGAGTCTGCTTTCTGGTTTTCTAAGATCCAAATTTGAGGAGGGGGCTTTTGAGGTCGACAAACCAATCTAAGCGCTTAAGGCAGGAGTGCCCGATTCTCGATTCTAGTTAGTTGAAATTTTCCTTGCCATTCTGTATTTCCTTAAGACGTAGGAGCCTTAGACATGTAAGGTAATTTATGTTTCGCACAAAACGCCTAGCAGAGTCCGGAAAGCAAGATTCGAAGAAAACTCAATATGACAAACGATAATCGCTCTACGGCTGCAGACTTATTCGCCGCTCTGCTGAGATATCGCTCTTCTAAAACTATAGATCAATCTCGCAGTATAGAAGACAATAGCCTAAAGGTAAACATTGGGGGCGACAGAGCTACACTCAACCCTGTATCGAGCAACAATGGATCTTTTAATAGAGATTCTCTATCTAGAATGTCAATTATTGGCGCTGAGGGCGACAATTCAGCCCTTTAAGGTATGTTGGAAGCGGCGGATACTATTTCGACCAGTCGAGATATGTCGGATGATGCTGTCATGCCACTCTCTAAAGTGGACATATCGCCAACCACTATCGCAAGCCTCTTTGCAGAGGAGGCTAAAAAGAGTTTGACCATCGCGGAATTCAAGGACTTGCTATAGTTCCTAAACAACTACATTTTATATGATGCACAGCAATTTCACCAACTTGTAGTTGAGAAACTTAATGCTTTCTACATTGCTGAAGTACAAGAATCCAGCGAGCCTCGTAATAGATTGGCGGCGCCGTCTGGACCTGAGAATGCCAATTTAGGGCTTATAATGCACTGTCAGTTAAAGGAAGGAGAGATTGGACCGTTCTGGGATATAGAAAGCCTAAATATCCAGATCTTAGCCCAGAAAGGACTAGGCGTCGAATTTATGTTCGGCTTTGACTGGCATTGGCGAGCAGAGACTTCAGCGCGTGGAAGAGGAGGGTGTTCGACCAATCATTGGACTGAAGCACTACGCAATCTGCACGATACATTATCTTCTGATCTTTTAAAGATTTTGCCGTTGCTGCTGCTAATAGTTGCTGGAGGTGTGCGAGAATGTCGTACCGTAAAACCTTGTCAACCAGAGCTCGACGTCTCGAAATTGTTCTTGCGTCAAATTTTACTATAGAGTTTGATTTAGATTTCACACCAAGCGTATTACAACATATATTCCTCACCCATCTGCAAGTTTCTTCTCAGCGGAAAAATTCAAACAATTCTCTATCTCTATACGCCAAGATGCTCCTTTAAATTTCTTCCTATGGCTCTTAGGCAAAGATAGAATAGGAGGAATGTCTATAGAGAGGCATCCTAAATATCAGAGAAGGATCTTATGTTTAGCCCCACTTGGAGACCTACATACTTATAGGGCTATAGAACGAGAAGCTGGAAGATTACTAGCGGAAAACGAGTACAATATCGAGTTTTTGACATGGGCACGCCGATATCTGAAGGCGGATCTAGATGTAATACTAGCATGCAGAGAGTCTGTGGTAGAAAGGATTATAGAAATAATCAAATAAAAATTGCGAAGACCAGAAAATACAACAAAGAATCGCCAGAACATTGCAAGACGTTGGGGAAAGACGTATAGAGAGTTCTGGGATGGCCATAGCGTAACACTTAACAAGCAGGGAATCTTAAGGCTATTAGTGTCTATAGATAGGCCAAGTATAAAATTACGACTAGGATTATCAATTGCTTGAAAAGCAGAAGGACCTACTAAGCCTCTAACTATACACTTCTCTAAGCAAGGTCCAAAATTCCAGCTCAGCCAACGAACAGTTTATTAGAAGTCCTAAGAGGAGCTGTTAAGCCTCAAACAACATGGTCCTTAGTGGGTAGAGCAGCTAGAGAGGGAACTAGCTCATAAGGAATCAACCACCCTCTTAGCACCACTAACAACTAGGCTTGAATCGGAGCCTCTTGTCATTGGGCCATTGAGCACACCATCTGAGCTTAATGGTCAGACTCATCAGCAAGAAACCGCCCCTCTTTATTAGCAACAGTTCATGGAGTGGGATTATGAACAGAAGTCTCATCTTTATCTGGACGGTCCTGCTTCCATTATTATGGATCAAGCTCACAACGGCATCATGATTAATGACGAGACTTTTAATCTATGCGCTGAATCCTTTGCTAGTGGCAACCTCATAGTAGCATCACCAAAAGAGATGACTCCCCGCGTCAATTGCTCCTATTGCAGCAAGTCCTACAAAAATTATTCTAGTCTATTAAGCCACACTCAGATCATTCACGAATTCAAACCAGCAAAATGTCCCTACGGCTGCAGCGAGACGTTTGATGCATACAGTAAGCTCAATTGGCATATTAGACATCGTCACAAGCCCCAGTTTTCCACTCGGTGTAGGTTTCCAGGCTGTGAGTGTAGGAGCACGTTACACTTTGGTCTCGATATAGTACACATCTTAGAAAGGACTATAAGTTGAGAAACTCCGAAGCAAATCAGTATGATCCAAGGGATTCGAAGGAGCGGAGTCGGCGGTAAGGATGAAAAGTGCAGATTTTCTAAGACGATGAAGAGTTAAAGCTTCTAAGTTGTATGTGGCTATACAACCAGCAATGATTAATAAGGGTGACATCTGCACCCGGCACCGCTTATGAGGATACGCCTCAGGGTCACGCACCTAGCGGACATTCTAGATGACGCATAATGTGGTGGGGTACAGCGGGCGCCCCCGCTGTAATCACATGATTCGGGCTATAGTTTTTTTACTGCTGGGTGCGTAGATATATTCGGGCAGCTACGTGGTTCTTAGACAGCATCGATGGAGGATGGATGGAAGAAGACACTGAGGAATAAAGACATTGCTACAATGCAGGGTTATGATATAGCGGGATGTGTCACAGGAAAAATTCTCTGTGAAGTCAAAGTGAAGTATTGAGAATGGATGCAATTGGTTCTATTGCCATCACTCTATCGATGATGAGGATGATGATGATTCAAACTGAGTGGGACGGGAGTCCCCTGTATAAGGCTATGGGAATCTCTTATCTAAAGGACTCTCAGCCGTAGGCTGATCCTATGAACTATTGACTGATCCTACGGATCCCACGGTCGGTAGATCGGTCCTTCAGCTGAACTCCATTCATTGGACAGCTCAGCATTGCTTGCCAGCCAATCATTCCGGCTACTCGTAGCAGACATGGATTGAATGAGCGAGCGCAGCAGAGAGATTTCATAGTTATCTTTGGTATTGAGCACTTATACTACACAGTCTTTACTATCCTATCCTTGTGTGTTGAGTTATGCCTTGAGATTTACGTCCGCTCGCACCACTCGCCAGCTTCCTAAGCTTTGAGCCTATTCGCCATCCCACCTATCGCCCTGACGATTTTGCACTCAGACGGCACGCCCTCTATCCCTTCACAATAAGTCCTCGACAAAGATGCTGGCCTTCTCCCTGAGTCATCTAGGTCAAAAAGGAGTGTTAGGTGTGCAGGAATCCACTATGAAGGCGTTAGCATTATGGGCTAGAGAGCAACACCAAGCCACATACATTTTTCATGTTATACAAGACACCTTCATCTATAAAGCAATATGTCTATTGTGCATACCACATACTGAGGACTTTCTAGTACGTTATAGCAGAGGACTCTTTCTTGATTCGCGAATGCCGCACCCTCCAGACAAGGTACACTTTAAATATAAGCGCCTTGCATGCTCTAAAGGCTTCCTTTGTATTAAATTTGGTCTTCTCATATAACCTAATATAAAGTGAAAAGCCGTTAGCTTCTATTATAGGCTTTTAATAAAGGAGACTTACTAGTGGAACATCCGCTGCTCTGTCTAAATCATCTCTAGTGCAACATCGCTAAGATTCAATATCTGTGGCCTTATCTCTCTAAACTAATCCGCTAATTCATTAAGGTATTTGGCTTCATTGTCTGCATTTGAACTATAGCTAGAGTCCTTCTTTTCTTCTCTGTCAGTGTTGACGTCAACATTAGAGTCGGAGATTCAGAGCTAGGCTCGCTGTCCCTACCATAGCCTACTCTCTTATTTCTTGTATTCCTCAGTTTATGTCGTTCACGTTGTTCTTGGCTTTGCAGATTGCCAACGGATGCTTTATTTCGTTTGCGGAGAGCCTAACGCTAAGCGTAACGTCGAGGGAACTTTGCCGATGGCAGAACCATCTTGCCTAAGGTGGAGGAGTTGAAAGTGCTGATCAAAGGCAACGGTAGATGGCGTGCTCTGTCTGAGAGGGTGGGGTCGAATAAGGACGTCGTGAATAGTGCGCTCTATGCCTAAAGTTAGGGCCAAATTGTCTCAGCTAGAACAGGCTTACCTTAGTCTCTGCTTTTGGATCTGGATCCAACGATGCAACTTCTTGTATCTCCTATGCTGTCGCATCCCTTCAGCAGTTTTGAGGGTAGAGAAGTCTCTCTTGATCTCCTTAGCAACTCTTCCACGCTCTTAGTAAAGCTGGATTAGCGTTGGGTCGCTGTTGATCAATAAGAGTTTAGAGCGAGAGAGTCGAACATAGGCAGAGACTGGTAGCATGCTCAATGAAGAGCAGGTAAAAGGGAGTTCGAAGAGAGTAGAGTGGTAATGTGCACCATAACACAAAAACGTAATATCGACAGGCACGATAATGAGTACCGCAGAGACTGGCATATAAGACCACCCTTTTTTATAAGACCACCCCCGCATATAAGACCAGTCCTTTTATTGGATCTCGTGGCTAAGGGTTGTACATCATATAAGACCCATAAATTTAAGGGGGTTTTACATGCAAAATAGATGATTTATATATGAACTACTACCTAAATAAGTAATTAAATTAAACATACTCGTCTCTTACTGCTTCGTCGACTTCGTCTTGGTGTTGTACTTGGTCCTCTACCTCTTTGAGGGTTCTATTTGACATGATGGTATCAATCGACAACACTGACGGTTGATCGGATGTCTAGATAATGCCCCCCTCGTTTGATGGTTGTTCTACACCTTTAGTAGGTGTCCAGTCCTGCCAATTCCCTACTTGTATATCGGGAAGATCTTTGATCTTAATCTCGTTGTCTCATGATCCGTTGATAGGCAGTGCTAGTCCTACATCTCTAAAAGCTTGTCTGATTGACTCACTATTATACTAGTAAAGATCATCCCATGCTTGTGCCACCTAGGATACTAACATAACTCGTCTATTACTAACAGAGTATTTGTTCTCAATCCACTACTCTTCGTAGGTATCATAGTGGATCTCTGCAAGCTCTGCAATCCAGTCCTTAAGTGGTTTATTAATTGCTACGTCACAGACTTAAATAAAGCCTGTTGTTCCACTTGGAATAAAGCTGCATGTGCAATTAATACGCTTGAATTCAGCTAACACATCATTATTGAGCTGTCCCTTAAACACATCAAGTGATAACATCCGTGGCTTGTAGTTTGCCTCCTAGTTCTAGAACGGATATGCTAACAAGTGTGCATATTGCAATTTAATTCACTTAATCATTGAATTAGTATTCGCATATGCTTTCTCGTTGAATTAAACAACAACCTAAGGATCGTATAGTTTGTATTCAGCTCTTAATCCTTTATGAAACGGCCTGCCCTTCTTATCGCTTTTGCTATGAAAGATCAACAACGGCTTGCACCAAAGCCCTCCATCCGCATGCAATAGAATTTGTAGTGTAGCTTGACGTTTGTCCCATCTACTTCGTACAGTCTTCACTTAAACCGTATTTGATCCTTTAGTTTTATAAGTTTTAAAGCTAAGGAACTTAAAGCAAATTGGGGTCTGGTCCATGTTTGCAATCTCAGACAAGGCAAAGCCTTTGCGCTCTTACATATAACAATTGAATTGAAGCTAGTTCTAGCATTTATCACGATAGTTTTTAGGAACCTTCTATGCTCTTTTTGTAGGAGCCTAAAAACTTGTTAGATTTCTATAAAACTGTATAGAAAACAAGCTTACTCGTAAGGAAATACTCTTCCTTTTTAAGAACCCTTCAAACCAGCCACAGGAAAAGCCAAATCTAGTATAAGTTGTCTGCTTTCCTTCAGCCCGGATAACCCTTTATAGATAGATTCAACTGTAAATCAATTGAGCATTTCGAAAGAACCAGCAAGATCCAATTTTGCGTCCAATTGCCCGTTTTTGTAGAAATAAGTCGTGGAGTTCCTGCTCCATTTGTAGCTCTTTAGCACTAGCTTTAAGCCTGCTTTTCCAGCAACCCTTTGCACTAGCATTAATTGTATCGTAGTCCCAGATCCAGTCCCATAACATTTTTGGTGTACAGCCTATGTTTGTAGCAGCAGCGTTGTTTGAAATTAGCTCTTCTTTTCCAGCTTTATTCACTACAACTTTTAAGAGTGCATATTTGACAGCGCCTAGCTTTTGCTTACAAGTCCAAGACCGGCGACGGGTATCGTCAATAGTAATGTCATCGTCAATAGCATCATGATCAGAATCCTGGCCTTTAGCAGTGCGCAAAAAGGCCTCTGGATCCCTAAGAATAGTACCAAGTCGATGCTTGTATGGGTTCCAGCGAGGTTGGGTGATTGCCTTAGGTTTTGGACCAGATTTAGGCATTTTGTCACTAGAAAAACAGTCGATGCAATGCAGAAAAGGTCGAAAACCCATACAAAATAGGGGTAAGTTGCATTAGCGTGTCTAAGTTGGGCTATAAAACCCCCTATTTTATAAGACCAGTCCCAAATCCTCGACGCACGGACCAAAACATGGATCTTATATGCCAGTCTCTGCGGTAGTGTCGATTTGAGTTGCTGGCCGAAGAGCGACGGGGGGTGAAGCAGCTGGATCAAATACCTTTTCCAGCGAGGAGCGAGAAGTAGGTGACCTATTGTGCCAAGAGCTGGCCCTAAAGAATGTGCGGTTTTGGAGGATCCGTTTTTTTAGAGTTGAAGTTAGTGTTTAAGCAGCAAGACGTTAGCCGAAAGCAGGCGATTAAGCGAATCTTAGTGAACTTACGCGAGTGAAAGTGCTGTTAAAAACAGCGGGAGGGGACTGCCAAATCTAGGGGGTTAAATATCACCAATACACAGTTAATTGTAGTTATATGCGTATTAGTGATTCTGCATCCCGAAAAAAGGGTTGCCTATTCGTGTAATTCGCCGCAAAGCTCGCATGGCCGCTTTAGCTCCTCGTTGCTTAATCATGCTATAAGCAAGCAGGCATTGCCAGTTCGAGATCACTAGTAAAGTAGGGGACTGAAATAAAGCAATCTAAAGGCTGTGGATGTCGCGCTTGAAGGTCAACAATGCTTAACAATTTAGGGAACCAGCTTGAACGTTGTAAAAACTGTCTAATATTTCGAATAAAATACTATATGGATTTTGTTAAATATAATCCTGCAATTATTATTATTATTATAATTCTTACACCGATAGAGCTAAAAAGCTATGCGGAAATTCTAACTATTTGTAAAAACAAGGAAACCTTACTACTACTGTAGCAGGATAAAAACCTCCACTGCCGTTCTTGTCAAGTTTTATAGGCGGAGCACATGAACATGAGGATTATTGAATGTATTGATACTAAGTTATCTCATAGAAGAGGGACCAGCCCATAGACTTATAGTGGTGCCCCGCCCCCTCAGCAAGGATTAGGGGTAAGCCAGCTATCAAACAACCCCTTAACAGGGTTATATCGTGACAGTTCTTCTTGTCTGTGTTTCCCTCGCGGCCTATAATTACTAAAAAGGTAGCTACACTGCTACCTACTTGACAGATAAGGCCTACTCATACAACCTTTTAAACACATCCCGGATATCCTTAGCGTTCTTTTCAGCCTTCGTTGATCCAACTGGCCGGCCGGGCGTCTCTCTGGCGGTCCAGTTGGTGGGCTCGTCGTCCTACGGTTCCTGACCTGGGTCTACTGCTGCTGCTCGTCTTCGACAGGACGCCAGAGGCTATTTCTCCCTCTAATGACAGTGGTACCGCCACAAGTTGCCATACCCCGACTTCCAAGCAATCCGATAGTCAACGCACATCCAGCCTTTTACCGCTAGGTAAGTTACGCCAAGGCTAAAGCTGGTCAAACCTACTGATCATTATTTGATTTACATCTGCGGCTGGAAAGCTGACCCGTCTTCTAGTAGAGTCTAGTATTTCGCCTAACCAAGACCTGACGTCGACCGAAGTGTCGAAATCGACGCAAACGACAATGAGAGGACTGATTTTGCCCCGCATAAACAGGAAACAATCTATGACGCCGAGAGCGACATAGCACTTATTGTTGGCCCGAGTCAAACTCACAAGTTTCAATTGTCATCCAAGCTTTTGGCATCAACAAGCGCCATCTGGAAAGACCTAATCGATTCAGCAAAGGAAGCTGGTTCAGGAACTGTACACCTCCCAGACGATGACCCAGTGTCTGTGTCTGTTTTGCTCCAAATTGTCCATCTTCGGTTCTCAGTCTTACGTGATCCTTCACCTTCCAGGAGCTTTACTCGCTAGCTCGTCTCTCTCAGAAATATCAGGTCTATAAGTTGTTTCAGCCGTTTGTATGGAAGTGGACTGAACCCTTCATCCGAGAAGAGTTGGATCCAGAACAAACGGAGTGGATCCTGGTTTCGTGGGAATTCTGCATCGAATACATATTCGAGCGATGGCTGGACCATCTTTCCCGCAGTGCTGAGAAGGACGAGGATGGTTGCACTGTGTACAAAAATCATAAGTTGGCTGAGTTGCTTCCAGATGTCTGTCGGGGCGAATATAGTAAGTCCATCGCCGAGCTATATTTCTGTTGGCATATATAGAGCTGGCATTGTTGCCAAAATTTCCTACACACCCTGTAATATCCTTCGGTTTTTGGGCTGACATCCTGATTAAAGCGAAGCTGGTTGAAGATACGCGTCTGTCTCTTCTGTCCGGCTTAATAGAAGTGTGCAAGAAGGGACTCGAGCAGAGTTGTTGTATCTACGGAGACGAAAGCCCGTACGAGGAACAGTGCAATATCCTCATGGCTGGCTACCTACTCACAGGGTTGAGAAGCCTTGGAGGATGGCCGTTGGATCCATCGACAATCCGAATCAGTGCAGAAAAATTCAAATCGAATCTCCTCGGCCTCCACTTCAACCCCTTGCCAGTGAAATTTCCAGTGGATAATAGCTCCGACTTGGAAGACCACTCCGAATGTGGCCTACATCCCCTCAGGCATGGAATTGCTGCTGTTAGTCCCACAATGCACATGTACTGGCTAGGAGAGCGATTTGATAACGACAGCTGTGATGCGGTAGCATTCGCTTCGCCAATTCTGCGCCGGTGGGGTTTTCACAGGAGAGATTTCGAAAGAATAGACTCTGATAGTGAGGCTGATGACGATTACGATGATCCGACGGATAGCGATTCGGAACCTGATGAGGAATTTGCAGAGGATGATTTTGAGGAAGAGAGCAACGAAGGCGGCGAAGAAGGTATCGTTTATTCGGCTCTTAATAGCTGATTGCGAATGGGTGGGAAAGGAGGTCGAGGTCGATTTCTTTACTTGATCTGCCACGTAGAGTAGAGATGTATGAAACGCAATACATTTGGAGAGCAAACTAATTAACCTATCTAGGCATAGAAACGAGGTTTTCTTGTATCTTTAGCATGCAAACTAGTCACGGGCCGACACCAGTATACAATAGCACAAACATAACCGTTCCATGGCTGCCCAAGCGGCGACTCATCACCTTCCCATCTCTCAACCCACAAGGATCCAAATCGACTCCTGGCGCCCGTTAGACTCCAAGCGGACCTTATAGCTCTAAGAACCAGAGTAGGACGGGGTTGCAAAGACCGAAACAGTTAAGGCGAGGGGATTGCGACAAATAAGACTGTCAAGAAATTATTTGGTCCTTTTTCTAATTCGGCCTTTGTTCAATTAAATCGCTGACTGTCAGCACCGTCAGCAACTCTCCCTCTTAGAGCTCGGATTCTGCGTTCCTGGACTATTAAACACTACGCGTCATATAGCGATGTCATCTGGTCGAATGTCGCTACTGTATAAGCTGGTGGGAACTATGTACTTGCCAAATTGTAGTCTATAGTCTCGTCACTCTCCTTGTGTTAGGAATCTAGGATTCGTGTTTCCTGTCTCCATTGCAGGTTCACTCTCTCAAGCCGTTTATTTGGCTAATGCGACCCCTAGGCTAAAATTCTACAGATGTGCTGGGGTGGCAGAATCGGAGTTTCAGTTTTCAAATTTAGTTTTGGCCTTAATGTCGTTATTGGCCGCCCTAGAAGGATTGTACACCAGGCTACGGATGCGGGGGTTTAACGACCCCTCTAGAATTGCATCATTACACATTCAGCGACCTATTTTCCGTGCCGCAACGGCATTTTTTAGCGGAGAAAAAGTTGGCTCTTCCGCGAAACTTTGCTAAACTTATCCTATTTAACTTGTCTCCGGCGACCTAAAGCAAACCAGCTCCATCAAACGAGAGAATTGCGAAGGCATACGGTATCTGGATTCAGCAAACGGCTCGGCGGAAGATATTGGTAACATCTACAACTGACGAACAGGACGCAACAAAGACGACGAGAATTCCGGAGACGAGAGACAAATGGCAGTAGCACATGGCAACCCCGCCGACCTCCTCCCCGTCTACTTCAAGTCGCAAATCACCGAGTGGCTCCGCGAAGACACGCCCAGCTTCGACTACGGCGGCTTCGTCGTCGGCAACATGCCCCGCACCGCATCGCTGTACTGCAAATCGCCCGGCATCCTTGCCGGGATACCGTTCTTCGAAGAGGTGTTTTCGCAATGCGATTGCACTGTGGAATGGTATTACAAGGAAGGCGATCTTCTAGTTCCAAAGGACAAAGGAGGGAAGATTATGGTTGCGACGGTGAGGGGCCCGACGAGGAAGTTATTGCTCGGGGAGAGGGTCGGGTTGAATGCGTTGGCGAGGTGTAGTGGTGTTGCGACGAGGAGTAGGCATATGCTCGAGTTGGTAAGGAAGGCGGGGTATAAGGGTATCCTTGCTGGGACGCGGAAGACTACGCCGGGTTTTCGGGTTGTGGAGAAGTATGGGATGGTGGTTGGGGGTGTGGATGGGCATAGGCATGATTTGTCGAGTATGATTATGTTAAAGGATAACCATATCTGGGCGAGGGGGAGCATTACGGGTGCAGTCCAGGCTGCGAGAGCTGTGGGTGGGTTTCCGCTCAAGGTTGAGGTTGAGGTTGATTCCGAGAAGGATGCGGACGAAGCAATTGAAGCTGGGGCGGATATAATTATGCTTGACAATTTTGATGGGCCCGGGTTAAAGGTGGCAGCGCAAAGATTAAAGAGCAGATGGGCTGGCAAGAAGCAATTCTTGCTGGAATGTAGTGGTGGGTTGACGCTAGACAATGTGGAGACTTATGTCAATAATGGTATGCCAAAATTACCTCCCCCGATCCTATTTCATAACTAATTCTCGCTAGATCTTGATATCATATCAACGAGTTCTATACACCAAGGAGTACCACATGTCGACTTTTCGTTAAAAATTGATCATTAATTAGATAGACCTGTAGATGTATAATATAATAACAAACCATTGGCCATATGGCCTCCACAGCACATCGACTCACGCATTAAGTAGCAGTTTCTTGATGCTTAAATAACATTGTCTGGTTGGAAGGTCTCACCTCCTTTTTTCAATACCTAGGTGACATGAATGTATACTGACTCATAGATATTCTTTAATTCGAGTATCTTGGTGGGATAGCAGCCATTTGGTAGACGAAGTACTTGGTGCAGAGCGCCTGCCAAGTCTTAGGAGATACGGTATGCACTTGCAAATATTAGCGTGTTCGTAACAATGTAGCATGGTTACATACTCATACACAACCTCTGCCCCTTTTCGCATTCCACTGCCAACCCACATACCACAATTGACCCTTTCTTGATATCTGTCATCACCTGTCTCCAGATCGATGAATAACCTGAACAAGTAGGACGTTGGGTCGACAGCGTCTGCTTTCTCGGGATCCAATAAGTCGGCTAGAACCTTCGGAGGTCCCGTTCGCCATCCATGCGTCTTTGCGACAATAAAGGCGGGCGGATTATCACTTGTCTGAAGCAGGTAATTCGCCTCTACTCTGGTAGAGAGGTCAGCTATAATAATCTGGCTGTCTTGACCGCCAGGCTAGTCAAGTGTTAGAGAAGGTCCTGCCTAGATAGGAGTTCATTAACCCACCACAACGATGCCTGATCCAAATGAAGCAGACCAAGAGCCACCTGTGAAAGAGATCCATCTCCGTTCTCCAGATGGGGTCCTGCCAATGGAGACTGCTGGGTTCAACGCCACGGACATACGAAAGTCATGTGTAAGGGTCGGGCGTGGTAGCGCGAGTTGCGGATGAGGGTAACTGTCGCTCGGCCGAGGAGTCCTGGCCAGCAGAATCAGTACTGAAAATTTGTTTTACCATGACAGAATATTTAATGTTGTTCAGGAGAAACAAAATCGAATGGGGGACAAAAGCTCCTGAATAGTATAGATGGTAGCATAGGAATGATAGGAAGCTTGTTTTTGATTATTAGAAAACAAAGGAATATACTTCAGCAAATTAAGATATCTAACCAAAGAAAACTAAATACTCACGAATCATCATCCGCACTTTCAGCCACATCAGCCATAATCGGCTGTGGTCTCTTTGCGTCTGCCATCCACGCGAGGAAGCTCTGAGGGTCCACTCTCGTGACAACGCTCGGGCCGTCGACATTCCAATCGTCGTCGAAAGTTTGAGGCCCTGGACTTAAGCCAAGAAAGTAGCTATGGCCACTGTCTCCATGGGAAGGCTGCTCATTAGACATTACCTCCTATATATGGAAAGATGTGCTTTGGGTGCTGCTGCCAGAGGAACCCGGAATTAACAGCAGTATTGGAGCCAGAGTAAGATTTCTTATATTCGTGATCCCTGGGTCGGAGAAGGAATATCAAGTTCATTAACAAGATCTTTTGAACACTTGAAACTTTTCACAAGTGGTAGGCGGTTACAATATCGTCCGTGTCCCATGTTGTGTCACAGCCCTGTTGCGTGATGTTGGTAGACAGACTATCGGCCTTTGGAAGTTCGCTACGTGAGCGACTAGTAGGAATTCTTGACCCCTATGATTCATCATTTCTCGCAAGTATTAAAACAAAGCAAAAATATTTCTAAAATGTTTTTCGAAGCCCAGTTTCCACGATTGGTTAGCGTGTGGGCCTTTTAAACCCAAGGTTGAGAGTTCGAGCCTCTCGTCGAGTTTTTTTTGCTGCTCCATTGTTCTCTTAGTTCTTTACTTTTGAATAGCTCTTTGTTTCTAGCTTTTTGATATTTTTAGTTCGGTCTCTTTTCCTATATTTAAATCTTGTCTTGAAAATAAATGATATCCAATAAAGAACTTCGGGTATGTATTGTGAAAGTATGCTTGAAGCTTTTAGTAGTATTACGCAGTAACTATTAAGGTAATGACATGTCACGATATAACCCTGTCAAGGGGTTGTTTGATAGCTGGCTTACCCCTAATCCTTGCTGAGGGGGCGGGGCACCACTATAAGTCTATGGGCTGGTCCCTCTTCTATGAGATAACCTAGTATCAATTCATTCAATAATCCTCATGTTCATGTGCTCCGCCTATAAAACTTGACATGACATATTCAATCCGGAATGATTAAGCATAGTGATCGAATCTATTGTAGCATGTTGTAGATTACATGTATTTATGCTAA
>Ga0335074_10006614_pt1 | contig 16084 bp, 17 predicted proteins | sample Lox_Sample_23_FD_206715 | JGI IMG/M metagenome (GOLD analysis project Ga0335074, IMG submission 206715) | Soil microbial communities from Loxahatchee National Wildlife Refuge, Florida, United States - Lox_Sample_2.3 | ecosystem: Environmental > Terrestrial > Soil > Wetlands | place: USA... | reverse complement strand
GGAAGGTGCGATCAAGGCGCTGCTCGCCAAGATCAGCTCGCCGTACCCGCAGCACGTCATCCTCTACGGACCGCCCGGCGTCGGCAAGACGACCGCGGCGCGCCTGGTGCTGGAACTGGCAAAGACACGCGCCTACACGCCGTTTGCCAAGGATGCGCCGTTCGTCGAAACCAGCGGCACGACACTGCGTTGGGACCCGCGTGAGACGACCAACCCGTTGCTGGGGAGCGTGCACGATCCGATCTATCAAGGGAGCCGGCGCGAGTTTGCCGAGGCCGGGATTCCCGAGCCGAAGCTTGGACTCGTCACGCGCGCCCACGGCGGCGTGCTCTTCATCGACGAAATCGGCGAACTCGATCCGCTGCTCCAGACGCGTCTGCTCAAAGTACTCGAAGACAAGCGCGTGACCTTCGAGTCGTCATATTACGACGAGAAAGCGCCAAACGTCCCGGCCTACGTCAAGCGGCTCTTCAAGGAAGGCGCGCCGGCCGATTTCGTTTTGATCGGCGCGACCACGCGCGAACCCGACGAGATCGATCCGGCGATCCGTTCGCGCGCGACCGAGATCTTCTTCGCGCCGCTGACGCAAACGCAGATCGTCTCGATCGTCAACGGTGCGGTCAAACGGTTGCGCGCCAAAGCCGCGCGTGGTGTGCCGCAGCTCATCGCGTCGTACACGATCGAGGGCCGCAAGGCGGTGCAGATCGTCGCGGACGCCTACAGTCAGGCGCTCTATCGCGTCGACCCCAAGCACAGCAATGCCTCGGTAGCGATTACGGAAGACGACGTGCGCGTCGTTGTGCAGACCAGCCGCCTGGTTCCGCACACGCTGGTACGCGCGCGCCGAACTCGCGAGATCGGCAAGACCTTCGGTCTGGGCGTTCACAATTACCTCGGCAGTATCATCGAGATCGAGGCGGTCGCGTTTCCGGCGGCGCAGCCTAGCCGCGGGTCGATTCGCTTCAACGAAACCGCGGGCTCGATGGCCAAAGACTCCGTTTTCAACGCGACCAGCGTGCTGCGCGCACTGACTGCGATCGACGTCTCGGATTTCGACCTGCACATCAACATCGTCGGCGGCGGCAACATCGACGGCCCGTCGGCAGGACTCGCGATCTTTCTGGCGCTCTACTCCGCCACGACCAAGACGCCGCTCCCCCAGGACGTCGCGATTACGGGCGAGCTCTCGATCCAGGGCAAGATTCGCGCAGTGGGAGGCGTGGTGGAGAAGCTCTATGCCGCGCGCCAAGCGGGGATGCGCGCGCTGCTCTTGCCCAAGGAAAATGCCCGCGAGGTGAACGCTGCGCTGGCCGGCCTCGAGATTTTGCCGGTCGCGACCGTGGAGCAGGCGCTTCGTGCACTGCGAGTTCACAACGTATCCACCCGTCGTTCACAAGGTCATTCGCAAGGTCGCTCACAAGGCGCGCGTCGCAAGAGCCGAGCGTGAGCGTCTCGCACCTCCATAGCGGCTCGATCGATCGCATTCCGCCTCATAACCTCGAGGCGGAGATGGCGCTGATCGGTTCGGTTCTCGTCGATCGGGAGATCATGGGCGTCGTCGGCGAGATCGTTCGCGCCGATGACTTCTACGCGCACGTACACGAAACGATCTTTGCGGTGCTCTACGATCTCTTCTATCGTGGCGAGCCGCTCGATAAGATCTCCGTTGCCGAAGCGTTACGCACGCGCGATCAACTCGAAAAGGTCGGCGGCCTTTCGTATCTGAGTTCGCTGATGGACACCGTGCAGACGGCGGCATCGGCAAAGTACTATGCGCAGATCGTACGCGAAAAGGCGACGCTGCGCTCGCTGATCCATGCCGGGACGCAGATCACGCAGCTCGGCTATGAGGCCGAAGAAGACGTCGACGCCGCGCTCGATCGATCCGAGCAGATGGTCTACTCGATCGGCGAACGCACGATGAACGGCGCTTTCGTCGCGGTCAACGCCTTGATGAAGGATGCGTTCGAGGACATCGATCGTCTCTTTCATGCGCGTGGGGACCGCACCGGTGCGACCTCCGGTTTCCGCGACATCGATAACATGACCACCGGGTTTCAGCCGGGCAATTTCATCATCGTCGCCGCCCGTCCCGGCATGGGCAAGACGTCATTTGCGCTCAACGCCGCCGTAGCCGCGGCGCGCGAGGCGAGAGAACCGGTCGCGTTCTTCTCGCTCGAGATGTCCAACAACGAGCTCATCCAGCGCCTGATCTGCTCGGAGGCGCAACTCTCGATGCACGATTTGCGGCGCGGTAACATCAAATCGCATCAGTGGGAAGACATCTCGCGCGCAATGGGGAGCCTCAACGAGCTGCCGATCTACCTCGACGACGCCGGCGGCCTCTCGGTCACCGAGTTACGCAGCCGGTGCCGCCGGCTCAAATCGACGAGCGGCCTCGCCGCAGTTTTCGTCGACTATCTGCAGCTTTTGCGTCCCGGCGTGCTGCAGAAGAACATGAATCGCAACGAAGAGCTCTCCGAGATCTGCCGAACGATGAAAGTGACGGCGAAAGATCTCGGCGTACCGATCATTGCGCTTGCGCAACTCAATCGCGGCGTCGAAACGCGTAACGACAAGCGCCCAATGCTTGCGGACCTTCGTGACTCCGGCTCCCTCGAACAGGAGTCGGATCTCGTGGCGTTTCTCTATCGCGATGGGTACTACAATCCCGAGGGGCCCGAGCCCGACGTCACCGAGTTCATCATCGCCAAGCATCGCAACGGCCCGACCGGCAGCGTGAAACTCCGCTTCCAAAAAGAGTACACGCTCTTCCTACCCTATGCCGACGAGAGTCACTTCCCGCCGCCTTAGCTTTCCGACCGTAACTGTTCGAAAAATTCCACGGCTGAATCGCGCAGCACGTTGAGCAGCCGGCCGAAGTGCGGGCGCACCTCTTCCGCAGTGCTCACGCACAGCTCGACGGTGAAAAGCACGTCGCTCTCCTCCAGCCAAAGCGCCGTTTTCACGAACTTCTTGCGCACGTTCAAACGGTTGGCCACGTCGATCGCGTCTTGCGCATCGATACCTTGCGGGAGCGCCCACCCCGAGCCGATCATGATGAAGGTCGGATCGTCGCGGTACGAGACGATGAAGTAGCGGTCGCCTTCGCTCTTGAAGGCGATGCGGAAAGCGTCCTCGTCGTCGTCCCGGCTGAAAAAGAGGCCTTCGTCCTCGAGCGCCGCCTCGACCGACTCGAGCGGATCGGTCACCGGTCTGGCATCATGAACGAGTTGATGAACTTCTCGGCTGCGACTTTACTCTCGGTGCGATCGACCATGTCTTCGACCGCGTACGAACCCGCCTCCCGGACACGCGCAACGAGGTGCCAAAAGGCGCTCATCAACTCTTGTATCGACGTCGCTTGTTGCTCGAGAGTCGCCACGAACAGACTCCCATCGTGCGCGAGCGTGAACGCGACGTCGCCGTGCTGGGCGCGAACGCGCTCGAGCGTTTCGGCGTTTTGGCTACGCTCGCGCGCCCACTCGGGAATCTCATAGGCCGTGGAGATGCTGATGAGGGTGGCGTCGTTCTCGTTGGTGGTGACCGAGAAAACCTGACCGCGCGTTCGGAAGAGCAGTTCGCTTACGCCGGTGCCCGGATCGACGGGCGATGCGTCGACACGGTGGCCTTCGCCCTCGATGAAGCGCAGCATTCGCTCACGTACGCTGGACATCGATGCCTTCGGCGATGTACGAACGCGAGAGCTCGACGTATTCCTCCGCCGCGATCTCGATCCAGGTGGCGGCCTCGCCCTCGATCGCTTTCTTCACCTTGGCGGGTACGCCGGCCGCGAGCACGTGGTCGGGAATCTCCACCCGCTCTCCGACGACGCTGCCGGCCGCGACGAGCGAACCCTCCCCGATGATGCAGCCGTTGAGCAGGACCGCGTTGCTGCCGATCAGCGCATGCCGCTTTACGTGGCAGTCCTCCATGACCGCGCAGTGGCCGATCGTGACGTCGTCGTCGATTTGCGTGAGGCGCATGACATGAATTACGGCGTTGTCCTGCACCGAGGTACGCGCTCCGACGCGGATGGGACCGTTGTCGCCGCGAAGGACGGCACCGAACCAGATGCTCGACTCCTCGCCGACTTCCACGTCGCCGATGAGCACCGCCGTAGGTGCCACAAACGCGCTCGGATGAATTTTTGGGGTCTTGCCGCGGTACGGAATGATCATTGAGCGAAGTAGTACGCTATGCACCGTCATAACACCCCGCTACGCGGCGTGAAAGCGATTCCCCGGCCCAAGGCGGGAGAGGCGGGATATTCCGACGTGAACTATGCGTACGCCGGGCGCGAGGGACACATTCACGAGGTCGTAGAGATGAACGGCCGGAAGCTGGCAAAGGTCGGTTTCGACGACCGTAAGATCGTCTATTACTATCTCGAAGATTTGGAACTCGATCCCACCGCGAAGCGCGGGACCTTTCACGACAAAGGATAGAGCGTGCCGATTGTTGCTGTAACGCAGCCCATTCCGGTCAGCCCGGGAGGCGGTTTTGACTACGTTGCGATCGATTCGGCCCGCGATCGCGTCTACGCCGCGGATCCCGGCGGAGATGGCCTGCTCATCGCCGACGGCGACACGGGCAACGTCATCGGCATCGTTCCCGTCGGTCCGATGCACGGTCTCGCAATCGATCCCGCGACGGGTCACGTCTTTACCGGCAACGGCACTTCGCGCAGCGTGAGCGAGATCGATCCCGATACGCAGCAGATTTTGCGCACCGCGATCGTCGATGGACCGGTCGACGCAATCGCGTATGATGCCGAACTCGGACGCATCTATGCCGACGAGGACGACGGCACGCGTCTGTTCGTCATCGACACCAAGACGTTCGAGCAGATCGCGTCGGTGACGCTCCCGGGGCACAAGCCCGAATATCTTCAAGTCGATCCGCAGACACACGACGTCTACCAAAACATCGCGACGAACGACGAAATTGCCGTGATCGACCCAAAGACGTTCAAAGTTACGCGGATCATTGCGACGCCTCAGCTCGAGAACAACCATCCGCTACAATACGATGCCGACCATCGTGTGCTCATCGCTGCCGGAGAAAACAACGTTCTCGCAGTCTACGATCGATCGGGAAAGCTGTTGCATCAGGTAAACCTGCCCGAACACGTCGATCAGTGCGACTGGGAACCCACGCACCAGTGGCTTGCGTGCGCGGGGGGCGGCATCGCACTCTATTCCTTCGACGGAAGGAGCGATCCGAAGCTGCTCGACAATGAACGGATCGCTTCCGGCATCCACACCACCGCGATCGACCCGCGAACCGGCACGATTTGGGTTGTCTGGAGCGACGACGGAGGCGGTGGGTACATTCAGGGATTTACGTACCGGCCGTAAACCGGTCCAGTCGCAAGAAATCCAGCGCATAGGGCGGCGCTTCACCAAGCAGCATCTGCGTGAGGATCTCGCCGATGACCGGCGCGAACTTGAACCCGTGACCGGAGAAGCCGCACGCAATGGCGACGCGCGGGCTTTGGGGATCGAAGCCGATTCCGAAGTTCGCGTCCGGCGTCATGGTGTACATGCAGGCTCTTGCTTCGCGCATGCGCAGCTCCGTGCCGGGCATCAACTCGCCCAGCGTGTCACGCATCACCGCCGTTTCGGCGCCGTGCACGTTGCGGTCGAGCGTGTCGGCCCAGGTGAACTCGCCGAAGCCGTGAAAGGCGGCCTTGAAGCCGTCACCGAGATCGGGGATCGCGTAGAGCGGCGCCGGCAACCCCTCGCGCTCGAGAAAGAACGCGGGAAGCTCGGCCGGTCCGCATGCCTGCGGGGGCGGCGTGTACCAGTATTGCACGTTGCGCTGCACGCGCAGCGGAAGTCCCAGGCGCCCGAGCAGATCGTCCGTCCACGCTCCGGCGCAGACGGCCAGCCGGTCGGTTATGACGTCGTCGCTCCCCTCGATGCGAATACGAACCTTGCGGCGCTCGAGCTGAAAGCCGCGCACGCTTGCGCGATCGTAGAGCTGCGCGCCCAAGTCTTGCGCCAGGGTCAAGTGCGCAGCGATCGCTCGCTCCGGAAAGACCACGCCCGCGTCGGGCTCCAGGATCCCGACTTCGTCGGCATGCAGCGCCAAGCGCGGATAGCGGGCGCGCAACGCAACGGCGTCGAGCGGCTCGGTTGGAATGCCGAACGTGTCGGCGGCGCGAGTGACGCCGGTGACGGCGGTCGAATCGGGCCGGCCGATCATCAGCACACCGAAGCAATCGAGCAGCGCCGTCTGCGACAGCTCCTCGAGCTCGCGCCACAACGTGTAGGCGCGCTGGAGGAGCGGCACGTACGCCGTGTCCTCGAAGTACGCTTTGCGGATGATTCGCGTACGGCCCGTCGATGCGCCCAGTTCGTGCATCAACGAGAATCGCTCGATGCCTGCGACGCGTAAACCGCGTCGCGCGAGGTGCGCAACGGCGGCGCTTCCCATGCCTCCCAAGCCGAGAACGGCGGCGTCGTACTGCATGCAGGCGACGTTTCTTCCTGCGTGCAAGTCTCCCGCCCCCCGACCTGTGAAGAAGAGTGAGGACGGTATGGATCCCAACAGAACCGCTGTCGTCTTGATCGAATATCAGAACGACTTCACGTCGCCAGGCGGCACGCTCCATGATGCGGTGAAGCCGGTCATGGAGAGCACGCACATGCTCGAAAATACATGCGAGACCGTCGAGCGGGCGCGCACACTGGGCGCGACGATCGTGCACGCGCCGATCGCATTCACACCGGATTACCACGAATTGACGGACGAACCGTACGGCATCCTCAAGGGCGTGGTCGACAGTCAATCGTTTCGCAAGGGGACCTGGGGCGCCGAGATCGTCGACGCGCTCACGCCGCGGGCCGAAGATATCGTCGTGGAGGGAAAGCGCGGCCTGGACGCTTTTGCGAGCACGAATCTCGACTTCATTTTGCGCAGCCGCGGCATCACCAACGTGGTGCTAGGCGGATTCCTTACCAACTGCTGCGTCGAGTCGACGATGCGCACCGCATACGAAAAAGGCTACAACGTCGTCACGCTGACCGATTGCACCGCGACATTGAGCGAGGACGAGCAACGCCTTGCCGTCGACAAGAACTACCCGATGTTCTCGCGGCCGATGAAGCATGAGGAATTCCTCGGCACACTCGAGGGGAAGGAAACCGTGGGCGCGGGACGGGGCTATACGTACTGAGACACAGCCTCGAGGCCGGGGAGCAGGGGTCACGGTCAGCCCGCAGAACCAGGCTCCCCGGTCCGTTTGCCGACGTAGCTCAGTTGGTAGAGCAATTGTTTCGTAAACAATAGGTCGCCGGTTCAAGTCCGGCCGTCGGCTCCACGCCGGCTTAAGTATTCTGCGACGATCCACGCGGCGCCGGCGATTGCGCCGTTTTCGGAATTTCCCGCCCAGGCGGTCAGACTATGCGGATCCGTGAACGGCGCGGGCAGCCACACCAGGAGTCCGAAGCCCACGATCATCGCCGTCGTCAAACGTGCGGCAAGGAGCGCGGCGCGGCCGCTGAGGAGCGCGATTGCGGCAAGCGCGAAACACACGGTCGTGAGCACTGCCCAAAACATCCGCCCGGGTAAGATCCACGCCGGCACGAACGACGCGGTTGCTTGGAGATAGAGCGCTTGTCCGAGCGTAAATGAGATCACGCATATACCGAAGCCGTAATAAGCGAATCGTTCGAGGCGTGTTGCGCGCCGTGGGTCGCCGAGCGTCGACGCATAGAGCATGATCGCTCCGCACACGAGCGAAAACTGTTCGAAGAAATTGCCGAGCGGATCGTACGATTGCGGTGTGGCAAGCCAACGCGGCAACCAGAGGACCGCGAAGATCGCATAGGTGATCCCAAGCACGATGGCGCCGATGCGCGCCGTCCTTCGCCATTGCACCGCCAGCCCGCCCAGGATCACCGCCGGGATATAGAGATAGAGCAGGATCTCGTGCAGCGATCCGACGTCCAGCGGCGTAATCCGCTGCCACGTATTGAAGTCACCGAACGTCAGCGAAAAAGCGCCGAAACCGATCGACGCCAGGCCGAAGAGGTGGCGACCCAGGTTCGACGTATTCATCGCGTGTCACAACGCGACGGTCGCGTCGGCTGTGACCGGCGGAGCGCCCACGCGGCGTCCGCGAAAACGCCGAGCTCGAAACCTTCGTCTTCGGCCGAATGTCGAAGGAGGATCAGGAGCTCGTGCGCGCCCGGCATCCGGGGCTGCAGCCGCTGGACGCGGTGAAAGGGAGGGTTTGCGCGTGGTCACACTCACCATCAACGGCGAAAAGCACGATCTAGACGTTCCCGACGAGATGCCGCTGCTCTGGGCGATTCGTGACGTGGTCGGTCTGACCGGCACGAAATTCGGCTGCGGCGTCGCGCAGTGCGGATGCTGCACCGTGCATCTCGACGACGACGCCGTCCGCTCGTGCGTGACGCCGGTCAGCGCGGCAGCCGGCAAGTCGATCACGACGATCGAAGCGCTCGGGACGCCGGAGCAGCCGCATCCGCTGCAACAGGCATGGATCGAGGAAGAGGTCCCGCAGTGCGGCTACTGCCAGTCCGGCCAGCTCATGGCGATCTCCGCCTTCTTGAAAAAGAATCCGCATCCGACCGACGCCGATCTCGCCGCGTCGATCACCAACATCTGCCGCTGCGGCACCTACGGTCGCATCCGTAAGGCGGTCGCGCGCGCAACCGGCGGAGGGCAAACGTCATGACGACGATCAATCGCGCCGATTTCGTTCGGCTCGGGTCGGTTTTTGCCGGAAGCTTGGTGTTGGGGATTGGCGCCGGCGGATGCTCGAACCGCAGCACCGGCGCGCCGCAGAGCGCGCAGAACGGCGGCTTCAAACCGAACGCCTGGCTCGTCGTGCATCCTGACGAGAAGGTCACGATCTTCGTGAACAAATCGGAGATGGGGCAAGGCGTCGCGACCGGGCTGCCGACGATCCTGGCCGACGAACTCGACGCGCCGTTCGAAAATGTCATCGTCGAGTTTGCTCCGGCCGCCCCTGCGTACGCCGATCCGGGTTTCAAAGCGCAGGTTACCGGTGGCAGTGCCAGCATCGCCTCGATGTGGCTACCGCTGCGCACGGCGGGCGCAAGCGCTCGCGAGATGCTCGTAGCCGCCGCGGCAAAGCAATGGACGGTCGATCCCGCGACGCTGACGACCAAGAACGGCAGCGTGGTCGATACGAAGAACAATCGCAGCGCGACCTACGGCAGCCTCGTTGCCGCTGCGTCGGCGATGCCCGTTCCAGCCAAACCGCGGCTGAAGACGCCGGACGCGTTCACGCTGATCGGCAAGCAAAACGCGCGCATCGATACGCCGCTCAAGGTGAACGGCGCCGCGAAGTACGGCATCGACACACGCGTTCCCGGAATGAAGTTCGCCTCGGTGCTCTATCCGCCGGTCTTCGGCGCTCGCGTAAAATCCTTCGACGCGAGCAAGGCGAAGAAAGTCCCCGGCGTCATCGACGTCGTGCAGATTCCAAGCGGTGTGGCGGTCGTCGCGACCAACTCCTGGGCGGCCTTCACGGGTAAAAACGCAATTGCCGCCCAGTATGACGACGGACCGTTCGCGTCACAGAGCACGGATACGCTCAAGGCGCGCTTCCTCGAGCTTGCCAACGGCGGCGGCGGGATCGCGGCCGTTTCTCGCGGGTCGAAGACCACGAGCGGGAAGCAACTCGAGGCGGTCTATTTCGGGCATCCCGCCGCGCACGCGGCGATGGAGCCGATGAACGCCACCGCGTCGGTGACGCCTGACGGCGTCGAGATTTGGGCGCCGACGCAAGTGCAGTCGTTCGCGCAACTCTACGCCGCGAAGCTTGCGGGCGTTTCGCCGGACAAAGTGACGATCCACACGACCTACCTCGGCGGCGGTTTCGGGCGGAGGCTCTACGTCGACTTCACCAACGACGCGGTTGCCGTCAGCAAGGCGATCAAGGCGCCCGTACAAGTGATCTGGACCCGCGAAGACGATACGCAGCACGACTGGTACAAGCCGATGGGCGCAAATCGGGTCATCGGAACGCTCGACGCGAGCGGCAACCTGGTCGCGATGCGGCACACCGTCGTGATGGACTCGATCATGAAGGGTCTCGGCATTCCGGTGAAAGACGGGCTCGACCCGATTTCCATGGATTCGGTGATGAACTCGCAGTACGAGATCCCAAACTATCACGCGTATTACATCGACCCCGGCAGCGGCGTTCCACCGGGCAGTCTGCGCGCTCCGGGCGCGAACTGGAACAACTTCGTGATGGAATCGTTCGTCGACGAACTCGCCCACGCTGCCGGAAAGGATCCGCTGGCTTTCCGCCTGGCGCTCTTGAAGAAGAACGAACGCGCGGCCAACGTTTTGCGCACCGTTGCAAAGAACGCGTCGTGGGGCTCGCCCGCTTCCGGGACAAAGCAAGGCATCGCGGTTGGGTTTTGGAACGGCACGTCCGTTGCGACGGTGGCCGAGGTTTCGATGGACGGCAGCACGCCGCGCGTGCATCGCGCATTCGTCGTTGCCGACATCGGCCGCGCCGTGAATCCGACGATCGTGCGGCAGCAACTCGAGGGGGCGACCAACTACGGTCTCTCGATGGCGCTTGCCAGCAAGATCACGATCAAGAACGGCGCCGTGCAAGAGCACAACTTCTACGACTTCCTGGTGATGCGGATCGATCAGGCGCCCGAGATACACACCGAGATCGTCGAGGGCAGCCCGTCACCAACCGGGATCGGTGAACCGGCGACCATCACCATTGCGCCCGCTGTAGCGAATGCGATCTTCGCGATCAATGGCAAACGCGCGCGCGTACTGCCGTTCAGCGAGGCGTTTGCGTGAAGTTCAACGCTAGGCCGTCGATGCAGTAGCGCAGGTGCGTGGGCGGTGGACCGTCGTCGAAGATGTGGCCCAAGTGTCCGCCGCAACGCGCGCAGTGGACTTCGGTGCGCTCTTCACCGGGAAGATCGTAGTCGGCGCGCGTGAGCGTCTTGTGCGGCAACACCGTCCAGAATGACGGCCAGCCGTCGCCGCTGTCGTATTTCATCGCCGACGTGAAGAGCGCCTGATCGCAACCCGCGCAGGAATAGAGACCGGCGCGATGTTCCGCGATCAGCGGGCTCGAAAACGCGGGCTCGGTGCCGTTTTCGCGTAGAATTTCGTAGCGGTCGGGTCCGAGGATCTGCTTCCACCGCGCATCCGTGTGCGTGACCGGATACGCAACGACCGCAAGAAGCGCACCGAGAAATGCCAGGCGGTCCATCAGAGGCTCACGTAGCACGCGGCGCCGTGCCGCTCGACGTAGCGTTGATGGTAATCCTCGGCGCGATAGAAAATCGTTGCCGGGACGATCTTGGTGACGATGCGCCGCCGCAGCTGTGCCTGCGCGCGATCGCGCGACGTCATCGCCGACACGAACTGCTCCGGTGTATGCGTAAAGACCGACGAGCGGTATTGCGACCCGATGTCGGGCCCTTGACGATCGACCTGTGTCGGATCGTGAATCTTCCAGAACACGTCGAGGAGTTGATCGTAGCTGATCTCTGCCGGATCGAAGATGACCTCGACCGCTTCCGCATGGCCGGTGCGGTCGCTGCAGACCTCTCGATACGTAGGATGCGGCGTGCGCCCACCGGTGTAGCCGGAGACCGCATCGATGACGCCGGGAAGTCGACGGAAGGCTGCTTCCACGGCCCAGAAGCAGCCGGCGGCAAATGTTGCGGTTTGGGTAGCCATACATCCGTAGAACGCCGCGGATGAGGACTTGGATGCGTCACCCGCGCTCGCTAGGCGATTACGTCCGGTCGTACGTTGCGAACGCTCGACGTGGCGGTCAGGCCCATCGCGATATCGAGTTCGCCGCGGATGATTTCGATAGCCCGCGCGACGCCTGCTTCGCCCGCCGCCCCGAGTCCGTAGGTGTATGCGCGTCCGATCAGACAGGCGCGCGCGCCGAGCGCGAGCGCGCGCAACACGTCCATGCCGGTGCGTATACCGCTGTCGAAGAGCACCTCGATCTCGCCGCCGACGGCATCGACGACGGCTGGAAGCGCGGAGATACTCGAAGGTGCACCGTCGAGCTGCCGGCCGCCGTGATTCGAGACGACGATGGCGCTCGCGCCGCTCTTCGCGGCGATTCGCGCGTCCTCGGGATCCATGACGCCCTTGATGATGATGCGTCCGGGCCAGAGGGCGCGAATCCACTCGAGATCGTCCCAGTGCAGGGTCGGATCGAACTGCTTGGAGACCCACGTCGCAAGCGACGTTACGCTGTCCATTCCCGTGATGTGCCCGGCGAGATTCCCGAACGTCTTGCGCTTGCCGCGCAGGACCGAAATGCCCCATCGAGGTTTCGTCGCGACGTCGAGCAGGTTGCCGAACGTGATCTCCGGGGGAACCGTGAGGCCGTTTTTGATGTCGCAATGGCGTTGCCCGAGCATGGTGAGATCCATCGTCACCATGAGCGCGCTACACTTTGCCGCAGCCGCGCGCGCAATGAGGTCGCGCACGAATCCGCGGTCGCGCATGACGTACAACTGAAACCAAAATGGCTTTTGCACGGCCTGTGCCACGTCTTCTATCGAGCAGATCGACATCGTGCTCAAACAAAACGGCACTCCGGCGGCCTGCGCGGCGCGACAGGCGAGGATCTCGCCGTCGCCGTGCTGCATACCGGTCAAGCCGACCGGAGCGAGCGCGAGCGGTAGCGCCGCCTCTTCGCCTGCGATCGTCGTCGAGAGATCGCGGGTGCCCATCTCGATCCCGACGCGCTGACGCAAGGGAATCGCCGCAAGGTCCGCACTGTTGGCGCGCAACGTGGACTGCGTATACGATCCGTGGTCCGCGTATTGAAAGAACGCTCGCGGCACGCGGCGTTGCGCGATCGAACGGAGATCCTCGATCGAGCAAGCTTTGCGCAGCCACGCGCTCATTCGAAGAACGACTCCAGGAACGTCGACTGGAACGCGCGCAGATCGGCGGTAGCCTTCGGCCCGCGATCCATCCAGTCGTTGATCATCAGCGCGAAGATCAGCGTCCCATGCGGCGTCTGGAGAAACCCTGCGAGCGTTCGCGTGTGGTTGACCGTTCCCGTCTTGGCGATGACTGCGCCGGCGAGAGGGGGCGCGGTGAACTTGTTCTTGAGGGTGCCGCGGTCGCCCGAGATCGGTAGCGCCCGCATCACCACGGCGCGGTTGGGACCGTTCCAGTCGTGCGCGAGGATCGTCACCAAATCGCGCGCGGTGATGCGATCGTAGGCGGAGAGGCCCGATCCATCGGCAAGCGTGGTGGTGGCCGGGTCGATGCCGATCGATTGCAGCCAGGCGCGCTCGCGCTCGAGCGCCTCTTCGCGCGTCGGCGCAAGCGCGTCGAGCAGTGATTCGGCGAGGAGATTGTTGCTCGGTAGCCACATGGCGCGCAGCAAGTCCGGCAGCGGCGGCGAGTGATGCGTCCAAAGCACGCGCGCGTTTGGTGGCGCGGCTGTCAGCGTCGCCGTCGCGGCGAAATGAATGCCGCCCCGGGTCAACGTCTGCGCGATCAAATCGAGAGCGACGCGCGCCGGATCGAGGATGGCTGCATCGATGGCGTCGTCGGCGTCATCGGCCGGCACGCTGCCGGTCAGGACGAGCGTATCAGGGTCATTCAACGCGACCTGCACGTTCGTCGTGTCTTGCGAATCGGCCGGGCCGGTGGTCGCGTCGTTGACCACCTTCACCGCGTCCGTTGCCGGCGTGAACGAGAGCGACGGTTGCGCGCCCGGCGCCGCCGGATGGACGGCGATCCGTACCGTGTTTTCGTCGATCGAGAGCGGGCTCGGCGGCGCGGCGTAATAGTAGGCGAGGTCATCGAGTTCCCAGCCGTCAGGATATCCCGCGAGCGGCGAACCCGCGTCACCCGCAAGCGTCGTAAACGTCGTCAGCTGCAATGCGTCGAGCGCGCGCGCCGCGTCGTCGAAGTCGCCTTCGCGCAACAACGGATCGCCGGAGCCCTCGAGATAGAGCGTCGTGCCGTCGGTCGCAAGCGAGGTCGTGAACGCGAAGCTCGTCCCGAGCTCGTCGAGTGCGCTCGATCCGACCACGAGTTTGAGCGTTGATGCCGGCATCATCGCGGCATCGGGATCGCGTGCGTACAGCACCTTGCCCGTCTGCGCGGAGATGACGTAGGCGCTGACGTGAGCGCCACGCAGCGTCGACGCCTCGAAAAGCGGGGGCGGTAGAAGAAGCGCGAAGAGCGCGAGCATGACCGCCCCTTTCGCGCGCAGCGTCTTGGATAGCCTGCAACGGCTCGCGGCGAGGTCGCCGCTGGCGGTGCGGCTTGCCGTCGCCATACGCAATCAGTGCCGCTGCGTGATCAAATATCACCTCGCGGAAAGTCCCGATGCACGCGATACCGGAGAACGCTGGCTGGTCGAGCGCGTCGCATCGTACGGTGACCGGTTCGTGGACGTAGGTGCGAACGTCGGCGATTGGCTCGGTATGGTCCGCGAGAGCGCGGTCGGGCGCCCCTTCACGGCGCTCGCGTTCGAACCGTCGCGCAGCGCATTCGAAGCGTTGCGAGACGGCTTCGGCGGCGATGCCAATATCGCGCTCTTCGACGTTGCACTGGGCGCATCGGCAGGATCGCTTTCGTTTTTCGAGGAGGCCGACGCCGGCCGGGGCAGCTCGCTCGTCGCGGACTTCGTGCGCGCGGCCGGCACGACGCGCTCGGTGACCGTCACGACGCTGGACGCGGCGTTGCGTGACGCCGGTTGGGATCGCGTCGATCTCCTCAAGGTCGATGCCGAAGGCTACGATTTGCAGGTCATGCGCGGCGCGAGTGCATCGATCGCGTCGCAGTCGATCGGCGTGCTGCAATTCGAATACAATCGCGCCTGGCAACTTGCCGGTGATACACTGCGTGCCGCCTACACGCTGCTCGAAGGAAGCGGCTACCGCGTCTTCGTGCTCAAACGCGACGGTCTTTATACGCTCGACTATCTACGGTATGAAGAGTACTTCGAGTACACGAACTTCGTGGGAATCGCACCGCAGGCGCTGGCGCATTTCGAGGATCGGTTGCGCGGCGTCATCTAGCGCCGGCGCGGTAGAGCCGGTCGCAGTCTGCGGCGTGTCCGGGCAGCGCGGGCCATTTGCCCGCTTCGACGCCGGCCTTGTAGCCGGAATGCGCGAACTCGAGTAACGTTGCGCTCGGATCCGCTGATGCGCGCACGAGGTCGTACGGCAGTACGCCGAGATGGCCGGTGCCGGACGGGACCCACGCGGCGCCTTTCGGGGCCAGCGGCATCGAGGCGAGCGTTGCCGGTTCGGGCGAGGTGTAGGTGTAGTACGTCGGCGCCGGCGTCTTGTCGTCGCCGGGCCAGAAACCGACGGCGATGACTTCTTGCGAATAGGCTTCGTCTTCGACGACGTTATTGCTCGGCGGCCGATTCGACGGGCGTCCCGAGAAACGCGCGAGCGCGAGGTCGAAGCTGTGCCAGAAGAGATGCGCCGGACTCTCCTTCGCGACCGTCTCGCTCGCGTATCGATCGAAGACGTCGGCACTCCAGAGCACGATCTCCCACCAGCGCCGGACCATGACGCGATCGTAGGCATGATGTTCGCGGTCGGAGCTGAAGGGCGTTTCGACGCTCATCTTGTACGGCTTGTCGACGATCGCCGTCTCGATGCCAAAACCGGCCAGCAGCTCGAAGACCGCCTCGTAGAATTGCGCAACGGTCAGGCCGTCGCGCAGCGGAATCGTTGCCGGCGCGTGCGTTCCGGCGACGTTGATCACGAGCCGGTGATCGATGAAGTCGAACGCGATTTCGAAGAACGTCGTGCCGGCTCGCATGCGATACGTGGAGAGCCCGCGGGCGGTGGGATGCAGCGTTACGTTCCACCAGTGCGAGCGGTAGGGCACGTGGCCGAGGCGAATCTTTCCGACGATCTGACACATCAAGTGCAGGGTTGTCTTTGTCGGCTTCCAGTCCTCATAAGGCAGCGGAGCAAGCATCGGATGCGGCATGAGTAGAGGATACCACTACCCCAGCAATCTTTCGATCGTCTCTCTGCGTGCCCACAGCTGCGGTTCGCCCGTGCCGACGGCGATAACGGGG
>Ga0335074_10006612_pt1 | contig 16085 bp, 14 predicted proteins | sample Lox_Sample_23_FD_206715 | JGI IMG/M metagenome (GOLD analysis project Ga0335074, IMG submission 206715) | Soil microbial communities from Loxahatchee National Wildlife Refuge, Florida, United States - Lox_Sample_2.3 | ecosystem: Environmental > Terrestrial > Soil > Wetlands | place: USA... | reverse complement strand
CAATTACCAGGTGGCCCTGCTGCGGAAACTGCACATATTCACCCGTCTTCTCATCCCTCACATAGCCGAATCCGTCCGACCCCAGCACGGCGCCCGCATGAACCACCACCCGGTCTCCCAGCTCCGTCCCGGGATAAATCACCACCCGCGGATAGATCCTGCACCCCCGCCCAATCCGCACGCCGCGTCCCACCACCGCGCCAGCGCCGATCACCGACTCATCGCCCACATGCGCGCCCGGTCCCACCGCCGCATGCGCGCCCACCGTAATCCGCCGCCCCAGCACCACATCCGCCGCAATCACCGCCGTCGGATGCACCCCTTCCTCAATCTCGCTCGTGCGCAGCGCCTTCGCCGCCCGCGCAAACGCCAGCTTCGGCCGCGCCACCACTACCAGAGCCATGTCTTCGCCCGCCGCCTGTGCCGCCAGTTTTTCGCTCACAATCACCGCGCCAGCCGCCGACTTCAGCGCTGCCTCCAGCACCCCGGCATCTTCCACAAACACCACATCACTCGCGCCTGCGCCCGCAATGCTGGCCACGCCCGTAATCTCAATCTGCGGCGCGCCCCTGCGAACCTTCCCTTCGACCAACTCCGCTAACTGAACCAACCTCACAGGCAGCCTCTCAGTTTCATCCCAATCCTCACCTTGGCTATTGGCTATCTTCCCTCGTCCCGTCCGGCCTCGTCTTCCATCTACGATGCACCCAGAGCCACTGGTCAGGATACCGCCGCACCCAATCCTCAATCACCGCCGTAAACCGCGCCGTATTGGCCACCGCATCGGCCTCGTCGTCCTCAGTCACTACCACCGGAATCTCCTCGCCGAACCGCAGCACGTATTTCTGCTCCGTCTCTTCCCACAGCATGAATCCCGGCAGCACCGCCGCGCCCGTCTTCCGCGCCACCCGCGCCAGCCCGGACGCCGTGCACGCCTCGCGCCCGAAGAACGGCACAAACACTCCCTGCGGCGGAGTCATATTCGTATCCATCAATATCCCCACCGTCTCGCCGCGCCGCATCGCCCCCAGCAGCCCGCGCGCAAAATCGTCCTTGTGCAGCACCTTGTTCCCGTGCAGGCACCGGATCTCGTTCACCAGCGCGTCCACCTTCGCGTTGTCCAGCCGCCGGATCACCATCCCCATCGAATATCCCATCAGCGAGTGGTAATAGCTCGAAAGCTCCCACGCTCCCAGGTGCCCAGTCACAATCAGCACGCCCTTGCCGCGCTCCCGCGCCGCCAGGTAATGCTCCAACCCCTCATAACGCAGAAATCCCCGCGTATTCTCCGGCGTGTATTTGTGCATCTGGCAGAACTCGCCCAGCAGCCATCCCAGGTTCCGGTACAGCCGCCGCAAAACCCGTTCCCGCTCCGCCGCTGTCTTCTCCGGAAACGCCGTCTCCAGGTTCTTCAGCCCCGTCTGCCTTAGCCGTCCCAGCAACACATACGCCGCCGCGCCCACGAACGCGCCTGCCGCGCGCGCCAACTCCCTCGGCAGTATGCCCAGCAGCTTCACCAGCGCCCAAACGGCGACGTACTCCAGCTCTTCCCGCATCTTAGAAAACGTAAACGACAGTGTACGACGCGCTCCCGTCGTAACCTGACCCTCACCTTCTGGCAGTAATCTGAACAGACGGCAAATTAGCGGGAAAGGACGCGTTCATGCCCAACGGAATCAAGACCCTCATCAGCAACCACCCTTTTGAAGAAACCATCGACCGCCTGCAATGTCTTCTTGTCGAAAAAAGCATCACCCTCTTCGCGCTCGTCGATCACGCCGGAGAGGCCCGCGCCGTCTGCCTCGCCATGCCGCCCACCAAAGTCCTCATCTTCGGCTCTCCCAAGGCCGGAACCCCGCTCATGCTCGCCGCCCCCAGCATCGCCATCGACCTGCCACTCAAAATCCTCGTCGCCCAGCAGCCCGACGGCACGGTCTTGCTCTCCTGGAACGACCCCGCCTGGCTCTGCCAGCGCCACAACCTCCCCGCGGAAATGCAACCTGTCCTCTCCGCCGTCGAAGGGCTGGCCAAACAAGCCGCCGACTAGCGTCGATGCTCTGTTGATTATTTAGACTAAATCGACTATATTTATAGTTAATTTAGTCTAAACGGAGGCACGCCACCATGTCCGTCTGGCAACTGCACGAAGCAAAAACCCGCCTGAGCGAGGTGATTGAGGACGCCATCAGCGACGGCCCACAAATCATCACCCGCCACGGCTCCGAGCGCGCCGTCATCCTTTCCATTCCCGAATATCGCTCGCTCACCGCGCACAAGCCCAGCCTCAAAGACCATCTCCTCGGCGGCCCTAAGGTGGACAACTTCGCCATCAAGCGCTCCCGGGACACCGGCCGGAAAGTCAGCCTGTGAGCGGACCGCAGCAGTATCTGCTTGACACCAACATCCTCTCCGAAACGCGCCGCAAGCAGCCCGACCCGCGCGTCACCTCGTTCCTCGCCTCTACCGACGATTCCGCCCTCTACATCAGCGCCCTCAGCCTCGGCGAACTCAGAAAAGGCATCGCCATCAAGGAACGCACTGACCCCGCCTCCGCTCACCAACTCACCACATGGGCCGACGGTCTGGAGCTCGGCTTCGCCGATCACATCCTCGCCATCGACGCCGCCATCGCCCGCCTCTGGGGCGAGCTCTCCGCCGACCGCCCGCGCCCCGTCATCGATACCCTCCTCGCCGCAACCGCCATCGCCCACAACCTCACCCTCGTCACCCGCAACACCACCGACCTGCGCGGAATCAAAGTCCCCATCCTCAACCCCTGGACCACAAAACCTTGACTCCCCCCGTGGTCCCGACCCCATATTGACTTCCCGCCCTCACTCTGTTTTCATCACATCATTCGCAGCAGCAAGCTCTGAATCCTCGCACTGATATGCCACACACGCCACAACACGACCAACGGGAGTGCCCTGATCCTTTCGCTCACGTATGGCGCGAAGCGCGTGTGCCTGGACGGCCAGTCCGAATTATTTCGGCCATCATGATTATTCCCTCCCCATAGGGAGCAGGCGGCTGGCGAATCGAATCCGAATCCACCCAAGACCACCGGCTCCCTGAGCCCGGTGGTTTTTAATTCTGCAAACCAGGCACAGCACAGGATAAACACCATGCCCGTCACACTCACCGGAATCCACCAGGCCCGAAAGCGCATCCAGCGCGACATCTACCTCTCGCCCGCTCCCCACTCCGACGAACTGTCCCGCATGACCGGCCAGCAGGTCTTTCTCAAGCTCGACAACCTCCAGCGCACCGGGGCCTTCAAGGAGCGCGGCGCCCTCAACAAAATCCTCACCCTCACGCCCGAGGAAAAATCCCGCGGCGTCATCGCCGCCAGCGCCGGAAACCACGCCCAGGCCGTCGCCTGCCACGCCACCGCCCGCGGCCTCCGCTCCCGCATCGTCATGCCGCTCATGACGCCCCTCGTCAAAACCGCCTCCACCGCCGCCTACGGAGCCGAAGTCGTCCTCCACGGCGCAAACTACGACGAGGCCTGCATCGAAGCCATGCGCCTCGCCGCCCAGGACGGCATGACCTTCCTCCATCCTTTCGACGACGATGCCGTCATCGAAGGTCAGGGCACCATCGGCCTCGAACTCATCGAGCAGGTCGCCAATCTCGAAGCCGTCGTCATCCCCATCGGCGGCGGCGGCCTCATCGGCGGCGTCGCCTGCGCCATCAAGGAGTCCAACCCACACATCCGCGTCATCGGCGTGCAGACCGAGCGCCTGCCCTCCATGCTCCGCGCCGCCGATGCAGGCTCGCCGGTCACTATCCCCGCCGAGGCCACCATTGCCGACGGCATTGCCGTCCGCCGCGCCGGCGAGCGCACCCTCCCGCTTGTCCAGCGCTATGTCGACGAGCTGGTCGCCGTCGACGAAGAGGAAATCGCCAAAGCCATTCTCGTCTTGCTCGAACGCGAAAAGACCCTCGCTGAAGGCGCCGGAGCCGTCGCCCTTGCCGCGCTCCTGCAGCACAAGACATCGCTGCGCGGCCAGCGCACCGCGGTCTTCGTCGGCGGAGGCAACATCGACGTCAGCCTGCTTGCCCGCATCATCGAGCGCGGCCTCGTCAAGGACGGACGCCGCACCCGCCTCCGCATCCATCTCACCGACCGCCCCGGCGCGCTGCATCAGCTAACGCGCATCCTCGCCGACGCCAGCGCCAACATCGTGCAAACCGCGCACGACCGCGCACACTACGGCGTCAGCCTCGGAGACACCGTCATCGACATCACTCTGGAAACCCGTGGCGACGAGCACATCAGCGAAATCCGAAAACTCCTCACTGATGCAGGTTACCGCCACGAAAGAATTGATTGAAATTGGTGGCCCAACAATCTGCCTTTGTTCGCGTGGGAGAACATCTTCTTGACTGACTAGATCACTGGCTGGGCGCTTCTTAGCTGACCGGCTCTTCGCTGTCCGCTCTGTAACTGACCGCTTCTTAACTGCCTTTCCTAACCCCTCGCCGTGCCCGCGCTCTTTCTCACCACCAGCTTCGGAGCAATCCGGTATTCAACGCCCTTCACCGTCGCTGCATCTTTGTTCCCGTGCAGCGCGCGGAACGCCGCCCGCGCCACCTCGTCCCGCGGCAGCCGCACCGTCGTAAGCGCTGGCTGCGTATATGCGCTCAGTCCGATGTCGTCAAACCCAATTACCGATATGTCGCGCGGCACGTTTAGGCCGCGCTCGGCAATCGCGCCCATCGCGCCAATCGCCGTCATATCGTTTGAGGTCAGCACCGCCGTCGGCATCTTCTTCTTATCGAGCAGCCGCAGCATCGCGGTATGTCCGCCCTCCATCCGGTGGTCGCCTTCATCCAGCAGGTCTTTGTCCACGGTCAGCCCCTGCCGCTTCATGCTCGTCATAAACGCCTTGCGCCGAATCTTGGCCGACGTCAGCTCCATCGGGCCGCTGATGAACCCGATCTGAGTATGCCCCAGCCCGCGCAGCAGCTCCACCGCCGCATCGACTCCCGCCGCGTAGTCCACCGCAATGTTGCTGATCCCCGTCTGTACCTCGCCCATATCCAGAAATACCAGCGGAATCTTCCGGCCCCGCAGCTCGTCGATCAGGTGCTCTTCCATTTCCGACGTCATGATCGCCACGCCGTCCACCTTGCGCTGCAGCATCCTGACCACGCAGTGTTCCATGCGGTGCTTGTCGTAGTTCGTGTTGGCAATCAGCACTTCCTGGCCGAACTGCACCGCCACGTCCTCAAAGCTCTTCACAAGCTCCGGAAAGAATGGGTTCGTAATGTCCGAGATAATCAGCCCGTACAAGCTGCTCTTGCCTGAGCCCAGCGCGCGCGCATTCGTGTTCGGATAAAACTTCAGCTGCTCGATCGCGCGCTTCACCCTGTCCGCGGTCTCCGGCGTCACCTTGTCTGACTCGTTAATCGTCCGCGAAACCGTGGCCGTCGACACGCCCGCGAGCCGTGCCACCTCTTTGATGTTCATAGGCAGTCAATGTCCGGCGCAATCTTCGCAGTTTGTCCGGCTATAACAAGATAAACGAACCGCACCGCCTTATGGAAACGATTTCATTGCACCGTTTCAAACAAATGCAGCGGAACCGCGCCTCCCATCGTCCTGTAGCCCACCGGTGAAGGATGCAGATGGTCCCCGCAGTCATACTCCGGCCGCAGACGTTCCGGATCCTTCGGGTCGCGCATCGCCTTGTCAAAATCCAGCACCGCGTCAAAGTGCCCCGGCGTCCGGATCCATCGGTTAACTGCCTCCCGGTCCGCCTCATTCTCCGGCCCAGGATGGTAATAGTCCGATCCCATATACGGCGTAATCGTCGCGCCGATCACCTTGATTCCCGCCGCGTGCGCCCGCGCCGTGATCTGCGCATACGCGGCCTCTATCTGGTGCACCAGCAGTACATGGTCCGCCGGCGTCACATCCCGCTCCCGCGCCAGCTTGCCCAGATCGTTCACGCCCTCGAACACAATCAGCCACCGCGCGCCCGCCTGCGCCAGCACATCGCGATTGAACCGCGCCAGCGCGTTCGGCCCCAGCCCGTCCGTCAGCAGATGGTTCCCGCCAATTCCCTCATTCAGCACGCCAATGTCCCGCGTCGCCGCATTCGCCTGCAGCCGCTCCGCCAGCACATCAGTCCAGCGGTCGTTTCCGTTCGTTATTGAAGCGTGCCCATCCGTAATCGAGTCGCCCAGCACCACCGCGTCCGCCGCGCCTGCCGGAGCCAGCACATCCACTCCGGACACCTCGTACCAGTGGTCCACGCGCTTCGCATTCGGTAAGTCTGCCGCAGACACCGCATCGCCGTGCACATAATACGTCGTCTCCCGCGAGCCCGGATGCCCCGTCTCGCCCACGGGCGCCTCATCCAGATAAAACGTTACTGCCACATTTTCGAGCGCCTCCACCGGAAACGGCACCGGGTCCGACAAGTACTCTGCTCCCGCCGGAACTGTCACATCATGGCTGCCGGAGAAAGTCAGCGCCCGGTCCGTTGCCGGATCAATCCCCGACGACGCTGCTGACATTGCACGCGCAATATGCACCGACGAGAAGTGCAGCGGCTCCCTCCCGAACGCATTCGACAGCCGCACTCGCACCACCTGTCCACCAATCGACAGGTGGAAAATCTCCCGCATCGTCATGTCCGTCATCTCACTCGCCGGCAGTGAGTTCGCGGGCTCAGGAATCTGCTGCGCCGATGCCCAGCTTTCCACCCACACCTGGCCCGTCTCCGCCTTCTGTGCCCGCGCATCCAATGCCAGTAGACACAACCCCGCCCCGGACACCGCCAGCAGCACCACCAGCGCCCATCTCCGCTTAATCACACATCTCCCCCAAAGAAAATTGTCATCCCGACCGAAGTCCGCGCTCGCGCAAGCGAGAGCGGACGCAGCGGAGGAACCTGCGTTTCCCTTTCCGACCTCAAATCCGCCCTCAATCTCCTGAATTCACGCCCCATCTCAGCTCGACCCTATAACTAAATCGCTTTTCTCAACCGTAAGTATAACAATGCCACCAACCCCGCCCCATTCTGCTATCCTCACCGCGTAGTCCCTCTTTACGCAGGAGTCTTCGCAGTTGTCCAATCGCCTACGCCTCGCGGCCGCCTTGCTGGCAGCCGCCCTCCCCTTCGCCGCTCTTGCGCAAAGTCAGCAGTCCCAGCAGCCCATGGGCGGAGGCGGAAGCTCCACCGGCGGTGTCTACGCACCCATCCACGATGCCGAAAACCGCCCGATCACCGCCGGAGGCTTCGTCAAAACCGGCCCGGTCATCTTTGAGGACGACTCCGTCAAGTCCGGCCTCGCCTCCTGGACTCACGTCATGGGTACGCCCGAAAAAAAGTTCATCATTGAAGCCAACGGCTCCGGCGTCTGCCTTCTCGACTACAACAACGACGGCTGGCTCGACATCTACCTCGTGAACGGATCCACCTACGACGCCGAAAGCGGCAAGACCACCCCGCCCCACGCCGCGCTCTTCCGCAACAACCACGACGGTACTTTCACCGATGTCGCCGAACAGGCCGGCGTCACCAACGACCGCTGGGGATTCGGCTGCGCCGTCGGCGACTACAACAACGACGGCTGGCCCGATATCTACGTCACCAACTTCGGCAAAAACCGCCTCTACCGCAACAACGGCGACGGGACTTTCACCGACGTCGCCGAAAAGGCCGGCGTCGCCCTCGGCAACTGGTCCACCGGCCCTACATGGGGCGACTATGACGGAGACGGCCGCCTCGACCTCTTCGTCCCCGGCTACATCCACTACGACTTCAAGAATCCTCCCATCCCTGGCTCAAAACAGGTCGGCTACAACTTCTGCAGCTATCGCGGAGTCTCCGTGATGTGCGGCCCGCGCGGCCTCCAGGGCGAGTCCGACCACCTCTTCCACAACAACGGCAACGGAACATTCGCTGATGTCAGCGTCAAGGCCGGCGTCAGCGATCCTGACAAGTATTACGGATTCTCCAGCGCCTTCGTCGACCTCAACAACGACGGCAAGGTCGATCTCGTCGTCGCCGACGACTCCACTCCCAACTACCTCTACATCAACAAGGGCAACGGCACCTTCGAGGACGACAGCTACGCCTCCGGCTTCGCCCTCAATCAGGATGGGCGCGAAGTCGCCTCTATGGGCCTCGCCATCGGCGACTACGACAACGACGGATGGGACGACCTCTTTGTCTCCGACTTCTCCGACGACTACTACGTCCTCTACCACAACGACGGCCAGGCCAATTTCTCTGACGTCAGCTATCCCATGGGCATCGCCCAGCCCACCATCCCTTTCCTCGGCTGGGGCGACGGCTTCATCGACTACGACAACGACGGCTGGAAAGACCTCTTCATCGGCAACGGCCACGTCTATCCCAACGTCGACAAGCACGACTGGGGAACCAGCTTCGCCCAGCGCCCCTTGCTCTTCCACAATGAGCACGGCAAAAAGTTTGTCGTCGTCCCGCCCGTCGAGGGCACCGGCCTTGCTGTCGTCACGCCTGCCCGCGGCGTCGCCTTCGGCGACCTCTTCAACAACGGAAAAATCGACGTCGTCATCAACCCGCTCGCCGGTCACGCCATCCTGCTGCGCAACGTCAGCGACGACCATAACCATTGGGTCGAGCTCAAACTCATCGGAACCAGCCCCAAGACTCCGCGCGACGCCATCGGGGCCGTCGTCTATCTCACCGCCAACGGCATGCGCCAGCGCGGCGACGTCATCAGCGGCGGCAGCTACATGTCATCCAACGACCTCCGCGTCCACTTCGGACTCGGCTCCGCCACCAAAGTCGACAAGGTTGAGATCCACTGGCCCGGCGGCGACATCGAAACCGTTCATCTCCCCGCTGTCGACAGCATCTTCACCATCACCCAGGACAAAGGCATTACCGGCGTCCTCTGCACCGCCTGCTCGAAGAAGTAGAAGCGCTGGCAAAATGCCGCTATAATGGAGGCATATTGCCACACAGGAGGCGGCCAATGCAGGCTGCGGAAACCATCGCCCTCTCAACCCCGCGTCAAGTCTATCTCCGAATCGCGCGCAAGCTCGGGGTGCGTCCGGTTAAGTCGGACCTCGACCTTCTGCGTCTCGTGGAAAAGCGCCTGCCTGTCGACGCTGTTGAGAGCCTCTCTTCGCACGGCATCTCCGATCAGGAGATTTACTCCTACATCTCGCCGCGCCGCACCCTCGCGCATCGTCGCACCCGCAAGGAACCTCTCACGCACGAGGAGTCGGACCGCGCTGTGCGCCTTGCCCGCATCACGTCTCTGGCTGAGGAGGTCTTTGCCAACGATGCAAAGGCCGCCCGATGGCTCCGCAAACCCAAGACGCACCTCGATGGCCGGACGCCTCTCGACCTCGCCCAGACAGAGGCCGGCGCACGCATCGTCGAAGACCTGCTTCTTCAGCTTGAATTCGGATACACCGCTTGATTCTCTGGCGCATCGGCAAATACGCTTCGCTCGATGGATCTGGCGGGCTGCTCGTCGCCGGACGCTGGCACTCAAGAGGACATCTCATCGTCTATTGCAGCCTCAACCCCGCAACCTGTCTGTTGGAGACCCTGGTCCACATCGAAATCGACGCCGAGGACCGTCCCGATCATTTTCAGCTCATGCAGATCAGGGTCCCCGGTCGAATCGAGCCGGAACACCTCGCACTCTCACCCCTGCCCCGCAACTGGCAGAAAGACCTCGCCGTCACTCAGGCCATTGGAGACAGGTGGCTGGCTTCAAAGCGGTCGCTCCTGCTTCAGGTCCCCAGCGTGCTCGCGCCTGAAACCTGGAACGTGCTCGTCAACCCCGTTCACAAACAGGCACGCCTGCTCAAAGTCACAAAAATCTACCAGCACCCCTTCGACAGCCGCCTGCTGTAGCTGCTTTACCGTATATGCCACAAACTGTACAGCAGCACCGCCAGCACAATGCTGCTCACCCAGAAGTAGAGCTGGTCGCGCTCCATTAAGAAGCCCACGCCCGCCAGAATCACCCGCATCACCGGAGTCGCAACCAACAGCAGCAGCCCCAGCTGGATCACGCTCTCCGCATCGCCGTGCATCACTCCATGCCAGGCCCCGGCTGGCGTCCGCAAGTGCCGCGCAACCGGATGAAAGTGCCTGTAGTCCGCTCTTGGCCCCGCCGGTGCATGAATCAAAAACAGCACGCCGCCGACCAGCACCACAAACGCTGCCAGCAGAACGCCGGTCTGCAGCATGCGCCCAACAGCAAGCTCCAGCTTCTGGTCTGTCAGCCGCATTAGATCCTCCCCGTCAAGCTGTTCACAATCATCTCGATGCCGAGCACCACAATCACCAGCGAAAATATCATGCGCAGCGTCTTCACGCGTGCATTTACCAGAAGCTTCGCACCTGTCAACGCCCCAACCAGCACGCCCAGCATCACCGGCATCGCCAGCTCCGGCGATATGTAACCGCGACTGAGATAAATTCCCGCTCCTGCCGCTGCTGTCACGCCAATCATAAAGTTTGAGGTCGTCGTCGATACTTTGAAGGGCAGCGCCATCGCCTGGTCCATCGCCAGTACCTTCACCGCGCCCGCTCCGGTCCCCAGCAACCCGGACAGCGTTCCCGCCCCGAACATCAGCCCAAAGCCCGCCGGAACCCGCTGCGCAATATATTCTTCCTTCTTGCCGCCATGCGGATAATCCCCACGCAGCCGCAGCGACTCTGCCAGCCGGTTTGGCTTAAGAGTGCCTTCATCGTGATGCTTTCCTTTATACGAAGCGATCGCCGAATACAGCAGCAGCAGGCCGAAAACAAACCCGATCGCTTCCGTCGGCACCCGCGTCGTCAGGTACGCGCCGAACACCGCGCCCAGTGTCGTCGCAATCTCCAGAAACATCCCGATCCGTATGTTCGAGAACCCCTCGCGCACATACGCCGCCGCTGCTCCTGACGATGTCGCAATCACCGACACCAGCGACGCGCCAATCGCATATCGAATGTCCACGCCGAAGACCAGCGTCAGCAGCGGAACAATCACCACTCCGCCGCCCAGACCCGTCAACGCTCCCAGCAGCCCCGCCAGCAACGAACCTAAAAAGAGAAGGCCAGAAAACTCCGCAGTGCTCATGCCCTACCAGACTACAACCCGGCCGCGGCTCCCACTCACCGCACGGCAAAGAATTTTACAGCCCCGCAACAACTCCTAAGGTGGCCCATACAAGCCATTCTTTGGCTTGTGTAGGGAACATTTCTGTTCCGCCGACCGAACTTTCGCTGACCGGTTTTTCGCTTACTTGCTAACTTGCTGACCTGCTAACTCGCTGGCCACTGACCACCGCCACCGAATCCGGAACCAGAACGAGCCCATCCCCCGCCAGAGCAACATCCTCGCAGGACTTCATCACCACCGCCGCGCCCCTTGGCGCCGCCAGCTTCACCGTCTCCGGCCCGGCATTCAGCGCGATCACAAATCGTCCGCGCCGAAGCACCAGCCAGCGTGCCGTCTCGTCAAACTTCACCTCAACGTCGCCAGTCACCAGGTCTTCTCGATGCGCATGCCGCAGAGCAATCAGCTCCCGGTACCACCCCAGCACGCCCGCATGCTCTGGCTCGGCAATCTCCTCCCATTTCAGCCGCGAGCGCAGAAATGTGCTCTCCGCCTGCGGGTCAGGAATCTCCTCCGGCCTCCACCCGAACGCCGCAAACTCCTGCTTGCGCCCTTCAGACACCAGTTCGCCCAAGGCCTCTTCATGGTCCGTGAAATACAAAAACGGAGACGACGACGCCCACTCCTCGCCCTGAAAAATCATGGGCACAAACGGGGCCGTCAGCACCAGCGCCGCCGCAATCTTCACCCGTCCCATAGATGTTTGCATGTGCAGCCGGTCGCCTGTCGCGCGGTTCCCCACCTGATCGTGGTTCTGCGCAAATCCCAGGAACCGCCATAGCGGCAGCCCCTCCACCGGCCTGCCATGCACGCGATCGCGATACCCCGAGTACTTCCCGTCATACACAAAAGCCTTGCGCAGCGCCTTCGCCACGTCCGCCATCCGCCCAAAATCGGCATAGTATCCGCCCCGGTCGCCCGTCAGCAGCGCCACCAGCGCATGATGAAAATCGTCGCTCCATTGCGCGTCCATCCCATAGCCGCCTTGCTCGCGCGCCGTCACCACCCGGGGGTCGTTCAGATCACTCTCTGCAATCAGCACATAGCTCCGCCCGGTCTCGTGCTCCAGTTCGCTGACCTCCGCCGTCATCTGCTCCATAAAGTGCACCGCCGAGCGGTCCACATAAGCATGCACCGCATCCAACCGCAGCCCGTCAAAGTGGTAGTCGCGCAGCCACATCTTCGCGTTGTCAATAAAGAATCGCCGCACCTCATGGCTGCCTGCTTCTTCAAAGTTCACTGCATCGCCCCACGGAGTGTGGTGGCTCGCCGTAAAGTACGGCCCAAACCGCGACAGGTAATTCCCCGACGGCCCCAGATGGTTGTAGACCACATCCAGCAGCACAGCCAGCCCGTGCGCGTGCGCCGCATTCACAAGACGCTTCAGTCCTTCCGGTCCGCCATAGCTCTCCTGCGGAGCGAACATATCCACGCCGTCATAGCCCCATCCGCGCTTTCCCGGAAAGGCCGCCACCGGCATCAGCTCCACATGCGTCACGCCCAGCGTCTTCAGATACTCCAGCCGCTCCTCCGCCGCCGCAAACGTCCCCTGTTTGGTAAACGTCCCCACATGCAGCTCATAGATCACCGCATCCTTCAGCTCAGGCGCACGCCACTTCGCGTCCGTCCATTTGAATGCCGCGTGGTCGAGCACCCGCGATGGCCCGTGTACGCCATGCGGCTGCCACTCCGACCGTGGATCGGGCAGCACCATCCCGTCGCCATTCAGCACGTAGCCGTAGTCCGTGCCTGGCCCGGCCTCGACAACTTTCGCCTCCCACCATCCGCCTTCAGCCTGCTTGAGCGGCCACAGCTTTTCGCCAATCTTTGCTTCCACCCGCTCCGCGCGCGGAGCCCACACTCGAAACAGCTGCATCCTTCCATCCTTGCATGATCAAAACTCAACCATAAAAAGCTTAAGGGCTGCATACAACAGATCTCGCAGCCCACGTTCTGATTGACTTGTGGTTTGCAGCCAATTGACACCCCGGCTGTTCGCCGGTTTGCTAATCCCTAATGCCTGATCCTGTTTGACTGTTGCCTATTGGCCAGTCCTACTGCTCGTGATAATTCCGCATCAGCCCGCCGTCAATCACAAAAGTCGAGCCGTTGATGTAGCCCGCCGCGTCCGACGCCAGATACGCAACCAATCCCGCTACGTCATCCACCGTTCCCAGCCTGCCCAGCGGAATGTTCTTCAGCAGCGCATCCAGTTTCGGCTTGTTCTCCAGCAACGCCGTATTGATCGGCGTCGAAATCGCGCCCGGAGCCACGTTATTCACCGTAATCCCCAGCGGCCCCAGTTCCACCGCCAGGTCGCGCATCAGCATCCGCACGCCGCCCTTGCTCGCGCAGTACGTCGCAAAGTTCGGAAACGCCATGTCCTCATGCACCGAGCTGATGTTGATCACCCGCCCCGGCTTCTTCGCTTCAATTAATCTCTGCACGAACGCCTGCGTCAAAAAGAACGGCCCCTTCAGATTCACTCCCAGCACCAGGTCGTACTCCTGTTCAGTCGCTTCCCAGAACGGCGCTTCCTTCTCCACGCCCGCGTTGTTCACCAGAATGTCTGCGCCGCCGAACGCCTGCCACGTTTCATTCACCAGCTTGCGCACCGCGTCCACCTGAGACACATCGGCCTCCACCAGCACGCCCCTTGCGCCCGCTGCCTGTATTTTCTTCAGCGTCTCCTGAGCTCCGTCCGGCTTGCCCACATAATCAATCGCCACGTTGGCGCCCTCCCGCGCCAGCCGTTCGGCAATCCCCTGTCCAATCCCCGAGCTCGATCCCGTAACAATTGCGGTGCGGCCTGCAAGCACACCCATCCGTCAGATCCTCCAGTCGTCACAAATTTTAGGATTCATAGAGTAGGATGCAGAAACTCGCGCAGACGCGTCCCGCACATCAGCACGCGCAAGCCAATTGGAACAATCGGCCGATTCTCGCTGGAAGCTGTCTCATAAACAAGGAAATGCCGAAATGGCACGCCTGATACCCGCCACTGGAGCAGGGCTCAGACCGTCCCTCGGAGTCGATCCACGATTGATGAGACAGCGTCTAGATGATGCTTCCCGGGTCAATCGGCTGCAGTACCGACGCTGCGGCTGATTTGTCCGATGTGGACTTGCCCGTTGCTTTCTTCGCAGTCGTCCCCTGTGCGGTCCCAGTGCCCGTCGTGCCCGTTTTCGCTGCGTTCGGCGGAGTCGCAGTCGTCGCCGGCGCCTTCACATTCGACGGCGTCGCTGTATTGGGGACAGCCTGAGTGTTCGCTGGTGCAGTCGCGCCTGAAGGCGAAGCCGGCGAAACAGTAGAACCAGGCGCAGCAGGCGCCGCCGTGGATGGAGCCGTGCCCGTCGCAGGCGGCGTCGTTGTCATCGTCCCCGTCGCGCCCGTTCCCTGTTCATCTGCGCCCGGCTCGACAGCACCGGGTTCGGAATTCGGGCTCACATACGGCGGCCTGTACTCCTTCTTCTGCGCCGTCTCCTTCGTCCCGCCCACAACCTGCGGCGTCAGCGTCACCAGATTCACCACCGAAGGATCATCCCGCAGCTTTACGTACAGCTGCCCGTTCGGCCCCGGATGGGGCACCGGCATCGTCCATCCCGGGAACCCGTCCGGCACCTGCACTGGATTCTTGAACTGCTGGTTCTGCGCAATCGCGTCCACCAGGAACAAATCCGAACCCTGGAGCGTGCAGGTCGCGTCTGCATCCGCACTGCACTTCAGAGACGCCAGCTTCGGCAGTCGCACCAGCGTCGCCAGCGGCTGCCAGTCGCCCTGCACGCCGCTTTCCGTCACAACCCTGAACTTCAGCGGCCCGAACGCCGACGGCCCAAACGCCTTCGCCGGATCCAGTGTCGCCAGCGCCGTGTGCGCGTCCTGCAGCGTCAGACCGTCGGTCATCGTCAGCGTCGTCGAGTACGAATCGTCCGCCGTCGCGACCTCAATCTTTTCCCCGCGCGAGAACTTCGCGGGCGTGTCCGCCTTCAGCGAAAACAACAGCGTCGCATTTTCCGGCACTTCGTCTGCATCCGACAGTTGAATATTGCTCGCCGCCTCCGCGTTGTCGCCCGAGCCGTTCATCTGTACGCTCTTGCTCAGCAGCGTCACGCTCGGACGCGCCGTCCCGATCGTGCCCCTCACAGTCTCCGTTCGCCCGTCCTTCAGCATTGCCACGGCCTTGAACGACTCGCCCGCCTTCAGCTCACTCGCGGCTTTCACATTCGCCGCTACCATCGGCAGCGCGTCCATGCCCTTCGTACTTGTCAGCGTCCCCGGCTTGAACGCAACGCCCTTCAGCGTCAGGCTTGCCACTTCATCCAGACGCGTGCCCTCGAGCATTCCCTGCGCATCGCCCGCATGCAGCGTAAACGCCGTCAGGTGTCCCGGCTCGGAATATGTATGCACCTGCACGTCCGCAGGCTTGTCCAGCCCTGCCTGATTCACCATCAGCGTCATTTGCCCGGGTTGTGCATCCTTTAACGGAAGCGTCACTTCCACCTGGTTCGGCTTCACCAGCTTCCAGTCCGCCTTCATCTCCTTGCCATCCGCGCCGCGAAGCTCAATGCCGTCTACGCAACTCGCATCGTCCGCCTCCAGGTGCAGCGTATCGTTGCGTCCCACCACCAGCGAATTATCATCGGTATCCGCAATCTTCCACGTCTGCGCCCGCGCGCCCTGCAGCCGCACCTCTGGCCCGGTAAACGGCGCAAAGCCCCAGTACCCGCGGATCGACGCCTTCACGTCCGTCCCGATCACCGTGCCTTGCAGCGGCTTTGTGTCCACGTCCAGTCCGCCCCGCAACGCATTTGGAGTCAGCGGCAGTTCTACGCTCTTCCCGTTCGCCGCCTGCAAATGCAGCGTCAGGTCGCGTGCATACTGCGTCGAAAACACCAGCGGAGCGCCCTCCACCGGCAGCGCCAGCGTCGCCTGCTGCGCGCAGTACACCTGGT
>Ga0335074_10006611_pt1 | contig 16086 bp, 13 predicted proteins | sample Lox_Sample_23_FD_206715 | JGI IMG/M metagenome (GOLD analysis project Ga0335074, IMG submission 206715) | Soil microbial communities from Loxahatchee National Wildlife Refuge, Florida, United States - Lox_Sample_2.3 | ecosystem: Environmental > Terrestrial > Soil > Wetlands | place: USA... | reverse complement strand
TGGCGGAGCTAGCTCAGACGAGCCCCCACACGATCACGACGAACCCGCGCACGATCACGGCTCACCTCGACGCCGTCGTGCAGACTGCTACGCCCGCCGCACGCAGCTATACGGTGCAGCCTGGCGACACGCTGTACGGGATCTCGCAGCGGTACTGGGGCAACGGCAAGTACTGGCCTGCGCTGTACCGGGCCAACCAGTCCAAGATCAGCAACCCGAACCTGATCTACGCGGGCCAAGTAGTGACGATCCCCAGCGGCCGCCACCAGGCCTCTACTGCGCCGGCACCGTCCACGTCGGGGTCGTCCACATCTGCGTCATCCACCCCCGCCTCCACGTGGGCGCCGTCCACGGCGGACTCGGCCTCGTCGGCATCAGCCACGTGGCCGTCCTCCAGGTCGGCATCGTCCACGTCGAATCCGTCATCGACCTCCACCGCCGCGTCCTCCACGGGCGGCGCCAGCACGAGCTCGACCGTGCAGTCAGACATCGCCAACGGCAACAACCTGCTGGCGATCGGCCAGTACCTGGTAGACAACGGGTACTCGAAGGCCGCAGCTGCGGGCGTCGCGTCCTGCGTGGACGGCGAGTCCGGGGGCAACCCCGAGTCGATCGGTTCCGGCGGCGGCGGCCTGATCGGCTGGACGCCACTCGGCTCGGCCGCGCCGAACGCGAACATCGTCACCGGCAACGCCTCCGCGGACATGCTGGCGCAGTTGGCCGACATCCTCTATTACAACTCGCACGAGATCGGTGCATCCCAGGTAGCCGAGCTGAACAGCCAGACCGACCCGGTCGCGGCGGCCGACTTCTTCTCGCAGAACTTCGAGAAGCCGGCCGTGACGGACTCCGACGTGCGGACGTCCGTGGCGGAGCAGGTCTTCTCGGAACTGGGCGGCTGATAAGCCGACCGGCCGTGGTCGGGGCCAGGGGGAGCGCCGGGCTACCAAAGAGCGCGAACATCTCGGTCCGCTCTTCTCATCGCGGTTCGACCAGCTCGCGCGTCTCTAGGTGCAGCGGGCGGACAGCCGGACTCCCTCACAGCCATGGGCACGCCAGTGCCGTGGATGGCAGCTGTGGTCCCGGCCATGCGCAGGCCGGGAGCCGGAACATCTGCGGATACCTCATGGAGTAACCGGTCGCGCTGGCCCTATTCTCGTAACCTTGGTTGCATGATTTCCCCGAACCGGGGAGATTTCCCGCATGTATGTGTTCAAGTCCCCCTCGGACACATATGGGGCGGTTGCGTTCGACCTGGAGAGCTTTTCACCGTGATCGGCAAGGCTCCAGTGCAGGTGGCCCAGGCCGGCGTCGCTGACGAGAGCGACCGCCACGTGATCTACGGCAACGCCATCTCGGGCGCGGCTTACGCGCCGCTGGGCGCGCTGCCGAACCCGCTGGTCAGCGGCTGGATTTACACGCGCGCGTAGATCGGCGAAGCCTCGACCCGGCAGAAAATCGCCGTCGGGCGCAACCAAACGACAATCAGATCGTCACAAAGGACAAAGCTCGTTTTTCCACGGTAAGGAGAACTTGCGATGCCTGCCGCGCGATCAGCCGCCATCGTGGTCATAGCCTGCGCCGCGACCGCGGCGATCGCCGCGTGCGGGCCAAATACCCCCGTTGCGGCCCCGTCTGCGTCCGCCGTGACCACCGCCCCCACCGCCCCGGCCACCGCGTCGGAGGCTACCGCGCCGTCAACCCCTGTGCCCGCCACGTCGCCGACCACGGCCGCACCGACCACGGCGTCGGTCACACCTTCGGCCTCCGCTCCTGCGGTCAGCCCGTCCGCCCCCGCCATGTCATCAGCCCCTGCGCCGGCTACCTCCTGCGCGAGCAAACCGGGGGCCGATATTCCGGATTCGTCGATCACCGTGTGTCCGGATGCGGGCCCGATCGGCTCGGTCGTCCACGTCACGATCAAGCACTGCTCCCCGACGGGCAACGGGCTGCCAGACCTACCCGCGTCGGCCCTGTTCTTCCTGGGGCCGAACAGCTGGCTGGGCACGAACGGAGGCGGTGGCGCCTTTGTGCGATACTCGCCGCAGACCGGACCCGAGGCGACCGCCACGTTCACCATTCCCGCCACCTACATCGGCGGCAACCAGCATGGGCCGTACCCCACGCTCCCGGTCAAGCCCGGCACCGGATACCAATTCGTCACCGACCCGGCCGGGGAGTGCAACATCGCGTTTACGGTGACCGCACCCTAGCCGCGGACTTTCGCCTGGCGCGCCGCAGCCCGACCTCAGCGCGTCCAGCACCGCCCGCACCCGCTCAGGCGGCGTGGAGGTCTGCGGACGCCGTCGCAGCAAGGCGATGGCTGCGCAGGTCGGCTGCCGTGCGGGGCAACGGCCGGCCGGCCATCCGTTTAGAGAAGGCTGGCGAGCATGGATGCGGCACGGGCGGCGCCATCGGTGGCGACCGGGCGATAGTCGACTTCGCGACCGATCTCGGTGGCGATCGCTGCGGCGATTTCGTCAGGGCCGGTGGCCTGGTAGTCCAGACGCCGCCCCGCCCGGTAGTGGTCCAGCCGGTGGGGCACGTGGTAGTTCTGCTCGAAGTGGTGGGCGAGCGGGAAGTACAGGAACGGCCGTCTGGCTGCGGTCAGCTCCATCGCGGTGGTCAGCCCGCCCTGCACGACCGCCAGGTCGCAGGCGGCTAGGTGGCGGTAGAGCTCGTGCACGTATGGCCGGATTTCCAGCCCGTCCTGCCGGGGAAGGGTGGCGGGATCGATTCTCGGGCCGGCTACCACGATCATCCGCAGCTCGGGTACGAGCTGCTTGGCTTCGGGGAAGGCCGCGATCACCTTGCGGAGCAGGTCGCCGCCGACGCCCGACCCGCCGACGGTGACAATGCAGACGCGCTCATCATCGGTGTAGCCGAGCGCCCGGCGATCCCCGAGCCGGCGCGGGTCGAAGCCGGTGACGTAGCCGGCGAAATCGTAATGCTGCTCGGTCCAGTCACGGATCAGCGGCAGGCCCGGGCCGAAGCTGCCGGGGACGATGTCGTCAGGATCGCCGACGAAGATGGCGCGGTCACGGACGCGCGGGTAGCGGGCGATGTGCTCAATCATCTCGGCGTTGTAGTCGGCCGCGACGAACGCCTCGCGGTCCCCGCCGTCGGGCATCGGCAGCCAGCCGACGAAGTCGGTGAACCAGGCATAGGCCGCGCGTTTCTGCTCGGGGTTCTCGTGCAGGTAATAGTCCAGTTCCCAGGCCTCATCGCCGATCCACAGGTCGTAGTCCTCCTCGCGGACGAGGTCGTGGAAGACCATGAAGTTGGCGAGCAGGATCTCATCCATGCGCCGGATTGCCTGGAAGGCGTGCAGGTCGTGCTCGGCCGATTCGGACTCAATGTGCCCGGACTCGCTGGCCAGGAGCGCGCTGGCCGGGTGGACGCGCTCCCCGCGTGCTTCCAGCACCGTGGTGACCGGATGCTGGGCAAGCCAGTCGATCTGGAGATCAGGATGCAGCTTGCGCAGTTCGGTGGCGATCGCCACGTCCCGCTGCGTGTGGCCAAGCCCGATTGGCGAGGAGATGTACAGCACGCGCTTGGGACGCGATTTGCCGCGCACCCAGCGCGGTCGCGACCGTGCCGGGATGGCGAACTCGCGCAGCAGCAGGTTGACCTTGACCGGGTCACGCACATGCGGGCCGTGGCCCGAGCCCTCGAGCATGACCAGATCGCCGCCGGTCGCCTCTGCGAGCGCGACGCCCCGGCCAGGCCCGGTGATGCCGTCGGCCGTGCCCTGGATCACCAGCACCGGGCAGCGGACCCGGGCGCACAGCTCACAGGCGCTGTCCTTGTCCACGCCGTTCCCGATCTCGGTGGCGATGAGGGTCTCGGCGGTGGTCTCCAGACCCCAGCCGATGCAGTCTTCGATCGGCTTGGTCGAGTGCGGCTCGGTGAACATCTGGGAGAAGAAGAACTCCAGGAAACCGCGGTAATCCCGCAGCCAGTAGTGCAGGTTGTCCTTCGCCCAGCCCTCGTCGGTGGCCAGCACCTCATCCCACGGGTACCGTTCGCGCTCCTCCGGCGGCGCGGCGAGCGGCACCGCCGGGCAGATGAACGCCGCCCCGGTCACGCGGTCCGGATGCTCCGCCGCGAGGATGAGGGCGCGCTGCGCGCCGACCGACAGGGAGACGATCACCGCGCGCTCGGTGGCGGTCGCGTCCATCACCGCCAGGGCGTCGGCGGCGAACTCGGCCTCCCCGTAGCCGTCCGCCGGGCGGTCCGAGCGGCCGTTCCCACGGCCGTCGAAGGTGATCACCCGGCAGTGCCGGGCGAGATAGGGGATCTGCATTTTCCAGTGCCGCGAATGGATGATCGACCAGGTCGGCAGCAGGAACACGGTCGGATCGCCGCTCCCGTACACCTCGTAGTACAGGCGCACGCCGTCGCGTTTGATGTATCCGGAGCTGTCGGGATACCGTGCCCGTGACTGCTCCCGGCCAGGCTCGGTCATCTGAATATCCTCGGTCACGGGCGGGCCTCGTAAACCAGGTTGAAGGGCGTCTCGGCGGCCCGGCGGAAGCGGGTGAAGCCCGCCGCACTCACCACGTCCCTGATCCTCGCCTCGCCCGCCTGGGCACCGAGGGCCAGTCCCACGTCCTGCGACAGCGAGGCGGGGGTGCACAGCAGCGTGGAGAACGCGTAGTAGGCCCGGCCCACGGGGTTGAGGTTGCCCTCGATCCGGTCCTCGGCGTAGGGCTCCACGATCATCCAGGTGCCGTCCGGCTTCAGCGAGGCGTGGACATGCCGGGCCGCTCCGAGCGGATCCCCCATGTCGTGCAGGCAGTCGAACATGGTCACCAGGTCGTACCCGCCGCCTTCGTAGGCTGACGCCGCGGCGGTCTCGAACCGGACCCGGCCGCCGACCGAGGCCTCGCTGGCCCGCTGCCGCGCGGTCTGGATCGAGCCCTCGTGGTAGTCGGTGCCGACGAAGATGGAGTGCGGGAAGGCCTGCGCCATCAAGATCGTAGACGATCCGTGCCCGCAGCCGACATCGGCCACCAGCGCCCCGCGCTCCAGCTTGCCGACCACGCCGTCCAGCGCGGGCAGCCACCCGGAGATCAGGTTGGCGTTGTAGCCGGGCCGGAAAAAGCGCTCGCAGCCGTCCAGGACGTCGGTCCCGTGCTCGTGCCAGCCGAATCCGGCCCCGGTGCGCGCCGCTTCCATGATCTGCGGGGAGTCCAGGACCGAGCCGAGCGCGAGCTGGAAGAAGCCGGGAAGGTAGGCGGGGCTGCCCGGATCGGTGAGGGCCACCGCCTGTTCTGGAGGCAGAACGTACCGGCCCGTCTCCGGATCGTAGCTCACGAAGCCGCCCGCGGCCTGGGCGTTCAGCCACTCCCGGACGTACCGCTCGGCCGTGCCGCTGCGCTGGGCCAGCTCGGCCGGGGTCAGCGGGCCCGCCTGCCCCATGGCCCGATAGAGGCCGAGTTTGTCGCCCATCACCACCAGGGCCGCGTTCAAGGTGGCGCCCACCTCGCCGACAGCCCTGAAGACGAAATCCATGAGCTTGCTCTCGTTGATCTCGGTGTGCTGGTCGATGCTCACGATGCCACTCCTTGGGGTCGTTGTCCCGGCGAGAGTAAGCCGGGGCGCCCTGGCATCGCTTCCGGTGGGTCACCTGGTCGTGCACGCTGTTCTGCCCCTTGGCACCAGGTGCTTACAATCGCGGCATGCTGCTAGGCCGCGCCAGTGAGCGCGCGGAAATCGAGCTGGCCCTGGCGCGGGCGCGGTCCGGCGTCAGCGCGGTGCTGGCCCTGGCCGGAGAACCGGGAATCGGTAAAACGGCCCTGCTCAGCCACGCCGCCCAGCAGGCGAACGGAATGCGGGCGCTGCGGGCCCGCGGCGTGGAGTCCGAAGCCCAGATCCCGTTCGGCTCGCTGCTGGAGCTCATTCGCCCGGCCCTGCCGCTGCTGGAGGCGATCCCCGCTCCGCAGGCCGCCGCGCTGGAAGCCGCCCTGGCCCTGCGGCCGGCGGTGGCGCAGGACCGTTTCGCGGTCGGAGCCGCCACTCTCAGCCTGCTCTGCGCCTACGCCGAGCAGGCGCCGGTGGCCGTGCTGGTCGACGACGCCCAGTGGCTCGACGGCTCGAGCGCGGCGGCGCTCCTGTTCGCCTTCCGCCGCCTGGTGGCCGACCCGGTCGCGGTCCTGATTGCCGTCAGGGAAGGAGAGCCATCCCTGCTCGACGGGGCCGATCTGCCGGTCCTGCGGATCGGCGGGCTGAGCCTGGCGGACGCGGCCCGGCTGGCCCCCGGGCTCTCACCCGAAGCGGTCCGGCGGCTGCACCAGACCACCGGCGGAAACCCGCTGGCGCTGTGCGAGCTGGCGGCCGATGCCGGGGACCTGATGCTGGCCCCCGAGGGCGCCCCGCTGATGGTCTCGGCCCGGATCTCGCGCGCGTTCCTGCGCCGGGCGAGCCTGCTCGACACCAGAGCCCGGCAGGCTCTGGTGCTGGCGGCGATCAGCGATACCGGCGACCTGGCCACGGTGCAGCGCGCGGCGGCCCGGCTTGAGATCGACGTATCCTGCCTGGGCCCGGCGGAGCAGGCCGGCCTGATCAGTCTGCGGCCGGGCACGGTGGAGTTCCGTCATCCGCTGGCCCGGTCGGCGGTCTACGCCGACGCGCCCGCCAGCCAGCGGCGGGCCGCGCACCGGGCGATGGCGGCCGTGCTTCCCGACCGGGATGCCGACCGCCGCGCGTGGCATCTCGCCGGGGCCGCGTTGGGGCATGACGAAACCGCCTCCGAGGCGCTCGCCCAGGCGGCCGCCCACAGCCGGGATCGCAGCGCCTACGCTACAGCGGCGGCGGCCTTCGAGCGGGCCGGGCGGCTGGCGGCCGGAGACGAGCGGCGGGCGTGGCTGCTGTGGCAGGCCGCCGAGGCCGGATGGCTGGCCGGCCTGACGGACCACGCCTGCGCCTGGCTCGACGAGGCTCGCAGGCTGGCCGGCGACGCGCGTACCCTGATCGAGGTCGACCGGCTGTCAGGGCATATCGCGACACGCCGCGGTCCGGTGATGAGCGGCTACGAGATCCTGGTCGCGGCGGCGGCCCGGGCCGACCCCGAATCGGCCGTGGCCATGCTGGCCGAAGCAGCCAGCGCGTGCTTTTACGCCGGGAACTCGGCCGAGATGCTGGCGGTGGCCGAGAAAGCACACGCCAGACTGACCGCTGACACGTCGGTACGCGGCCGTTTCCTGGCCGCCATGGCCCTGGGCATGGCTCGGATTTTCGGCGGTGACGCCGCTGCCGGGGCCGCAGCGGTGCGCCAGGCGGTCACGCTGGCCGAGAACTCGGCCGAGGTGCGCGACGATCTGCGCCTGCTGCCGTGGCTGGCCGTGGCGCCGCTGTTCCTCCGGCAGGCCAGTACCGGACGTTCCCTGCTCGGGCATGCCCTCCAGACGGCGCGGTCCCGCGCCGCGGTCGGCGTGCTGCCGTTCGCGCTCAACCTGATCGCCCGCGACCAGGCCACCACCGATCGCTGGGCGGTGGCCGAGGCGACCTACGCCGAGGCCATTGACCTGGCCCGGGAAAACGGGCAGCAAACAGAACTGGCCTTCGGCCTGGCCGGGCTGGCCTGGCTGCATGCGCGCCGCGGCCGGGAAGCCGACGCCCGGGCCAGCGCCGCGGAAGCGTTGGAGCTGTGCCGCCGGATGGGCACCCGGCTGCACGAGATCTGGGCCACCGCGGCCTTGGGGGAACTCGAGCTGGGCCTCGGCGACGCGGCCGCCGCCGTCGCGCTGTTCGAGCACCAGCAGCAGCTGCTCGATGACCTCGCGATCACCGACCCGGACCTCTCCCCCGCCGCCGAGCTGGTCGAGGGATACCTCACCATCGGGCGGCCCGGTGACGCGCAGCGGACCGCGACCCGGTTCTCGGCCGCCACGCAGACCAAGGGTCAGCCGTGGTCACAGGCCCGGGCGCTGCGCGCCCAGGGCATGCTGGCCGGCGAGGACGGCTTCGCTGAGGCCTTTGAGCGTGCACTGAACCTGCACGAACAGACCCCGGACGCGTTCGAGGCCGCGCGGACACGGCTTGTGTTCGGGCAGCGGCTGCGCCGGTCCCGCAGCAGGGTGCTCGCTCGCGACCAGCTGCGCACGGCGGTGGACGCCTTCGACCGGCTCGGCGCACGGCCCTGGGCCGATCGCGCCCGGGCCGAACTCGCGGCCACCGGGGAAACGCACCGGTCGCGCGGCGCGGCCAGCATCGACGATCTGACCCCGCAAGAGCTGCAGGTCGCGCTACTGCTCACCGGCGGGAAAACCACGCGGGAAACCGCCGCCGCGCTGTTCCTCAGCCCGAAAACCGTCGAATACCACCTCCGCCACGTCTATCAGAAACTCGATATCCACTCCCGCGAGGAACTAACGCAACAACTCGGCCGCGCAGACGGCACGGATGCGACTCCGTCGCGGGTGGCCCGGGATTCTCCCCCGTCACACTGAAGTGGAGAACCTCTGGTAACAGGGGCACAGCTTGAGGTCGTCTCACGAAGCGACCCGATGCTGAGGACCGTCCTGACAGGTGTGCCCGCGCTCAGTAGCGTGGGCCTATGGACTACCGGATGCTGGGGGGCAGTGGCTGCGCGGTATCGAGCCTTTGCCTCGGGACGATGACGTTCGGCGCCGAGACCGATGAGGCCGGCGCGCACGACCAACTCGACCGCTTCCTTGCGGCTGGCGGCACCATGGTGGACACCGCCGACGTGTACGCCGACGGGAGATCGGAGGAGATCATCGGCCGCTGGTTCGCCAGCCGACCGGCCGACGTCACCGACCCCGTGGTGCTGGCCACCAAGGGCCGCTTTTCGTCCCAGCCGTCGGACCGGCCGAACGGCGCGGGGCTGTCAGCGCGTCACCTGACTCGGGCGCTCGACGCCTCGCTTCGCCGGCTCGGGCGGGACGCGGTCGACCTCTACCAGGTCCACGCCTACGATCCGCTGACGCCGCTGGAGGAGACCTTGCGGACTCTTGACGAATTCGTCCGGGCCGGCAAGATCCGCTACTGGGGCCTGTCGAACTTCACCGGCTGGCAGCTGACCAAAGCCGTGCACCTCGCGCGCGCCCTGAACGTATCCGCCCCAGTGACGATCCAGCCGCAGTACAGCTTGCTGGCCCGCGAGACCGAATGGGAGATCGTGCCCGCCGCCGTTGATGCCGGCCTGGGCGTGCTGCCATGGAGCCCGCTCGGCGGCGGCTGGCTGTCCGGCAAGTACCGGCGCGACCAGCGCCCAACCGGCGCCACCCGGCTCGGCGAGGACCCGAACCGCGGCATGGAAGCCTATGACCGGCGCGGCACCGACGGAACCTGGAGCGTCATCGACGCCGTTCAGAAGACCGCCGAGGACCGCGGCCTATCCATGGCCGAGGTGGCCATCGCGTGGGTGACGGCCCGGCCCGGCGTCAGCTCGACCATCCTCGGCGCCCGCACCACGAGTCAGCTCGACACCAACCTGCGCGCCGCCGGGCTGCGGCTGTCAGCGGACGAGACCGCCGCGCTCGACGCTGCCAGCGACCCGCGCCCCGCCGACTACCCATACGGCGAACTCGGCGTTGACCAGCGCGCCCGGACCCTGCCGAACGGCCACTGACCTCTCCCTTCAGTTGCCAGGCCGGTCCGTCCGGCTCGGGGCGCGCGCCCACGCCAAGAGTCCCCGAACGCGCTTCTTGAGTCTTGATGGTTAACCGGGCCGGTCTGCGGTAGACGAGCCGACCTGACGTCAACCAAGGCAGGAAGGATGCTCGTGATGGTGGCTTACACCGTGCCCGGCATGAAGACCGGAGACGCCGAGAAGGTGAACGCGCAGCTGCAGGATCGTCTCAACGCCCTCAACGACCTCGCCCTCACCCTGAAGCACGTGCACTGGAACGTGACCGGCCCGCATTTCATCGCCGTCCACACCATGCTCGATCCCCAGGTGGACGCCGTGCGCCTGATGGTCGACGAGACGGCCGAGCGGATCGCGGCCCTCGGCGGCTCGCCGGCCGGCACCCCGGGCGCCCTCGTCGCCCAGCGGAGCTGGGACGACTACTCGGTCGGCCGCGCCGACGCCCTCGCGCACCTGGGTGCCCTGGACGTGGTGTACTCCGGGGTCATCGAGGCGCACCGGGCCGCGATCGACCGCACCGAGGAAACCGACCTGGTGACCCAGGACATGCTGATCGGCCAGGCGCGCCAGCTCGAGGAGTTTCAGTGGTTTGTCCGCGCTCACCTGGAGTCGGCCGACGGCACGCTCAGCACCACCGGGGCTGCGCAGGAGCGCACCGCGGCGGGACGCGCGACGAGGAAGGCGAAGGGCCGCTGACAGCGCCGTGACCTGACACTGCAAGAGGCGGTGGCGATGCTCCCGGCGGCGTGTCACCGGGCGCCGGCCGACGATATCGAGCGGACTAAGACATGAGCGATGCACGACGAGAAGGGGGAACCCATGGGCTCCGCATCAGGGGACGTACTTGCCCAGCTGTCGGCGGCCGGGGTGGCGGTCTGGCTGGACGACATCAGTCGCGAGCGGCTGCAGGCCGGCGAGCTGACCCGGCTCGTCCAACACGATCACGTGGTCGGCGTCACGTCGAACCCGACCATTTTCGCCGCCGCGCTGAGCAAGGGCTCGGCCTACGACGACCAGCTCCGCGACCTGGCCGCCCGCCGGGTGGAGGTCGATGAGGCTGTCCGCGACATCACCACCTACGACATCCGTTGGGCCTGCGACCTTCTGCGGGAGGTCTACGAGCAGACGGGGCACCGGGATGGCAAGGTCTCCCTCGAGGTCGACCCGCGGCTGGCCGACGACGCGCTCGCGACCGTCGCCGAGGCGCGGGCGCTGTGGTGGAAGGTGGACCGGCCGAACCTGTACATCAAGATCCCGGCGACGGTGGCCGGCCTGACCGCGATCGAGCAGGCGATCGCAGAAGGCATCAGCGTGAACGTCACGCTGATCTTCTCCCTCGAGCGGTACGAGGCTGTCATCGAGGCCTACCTGCGGGGGCTGGGCAAGGCGGCCGAGGCCGGACACGACCTGTCGCGGATCTCCTCGGTCGCTTCCTTCTTCGTCAGCCGGGTGGACACCGAGGTGAGCAAACGACTGGACGCGGTCGGCACTCACGAGGCGGCGGCCATGCGGGGCAAGGCCGCCATCGCCAACGCGCGGCTGGCCTATGACCTCTACCAGCAGAAGTTCCGCTCGCCTGAGTGGGACGAGCTGTCGGCCCGGGGCGCGCAGACGCAGCGCCCGCTGTGGGCGTCGACCAGCGTGAAGGATCCTTCGTTGCGCGACACGATGTACGTCGAGGAGCTGGTGGCGCCGGATACGGTGAACACGATGCCGGAGAGCACCATCGAGGCGGTAGCGAAGCACGGCGAGCTTCGCGGCGACACGGTCCGCGGCACCTGGGACGCCAGCCGTCAGGTCTTCAGCGACCTCGAACGGCTGGGCATCTCCTACGACGACGTCGTGGCCGTACTGGAGCGGCAAGGGGTGGAGGCGTTCGCAGCGTCCTGGAGCGAGCTCGCCGACACCGTCCGGGGCCAGCTCGACCGCGCGATCGCCAGCTAACCGGCCAGTGCTGGCCCGGCGGTGACGAGTCCGTTTGGCGCCGCGACAGAGGGTAGCCGCAGCTCACAGCGGCCCCGTCGGGGCCGACCGGCAACCTGAAGGGAACTGCCATGCCAACGCCGCAGATCAAGGACGAGGAGACCTATCGGGCGCTGCGCCGTGAGGGCAACAGCGAAGAGAAGTCGGCCAGGATCGCCAATGCGGCCGCCAACAGCTCGCGCAAGGAAGTCGGCGCCCAGGGCGGCAAGCGCCCAAGTTACCAGGACTGGACGAAGAAGCAGCTCGCGGCGCGGGCCCGCGAAATCGGCGTCAAGGGCCGTTCGTCGATGAACAAGCAGCAGCTGATCTCCGCGCTGCGCAACCACTGATCAAGGCCCCGGAACCAGGGGAGGCACACCGTCATGGCGGTCCTTCCGCCGCGGCGGGGGGTGCTGGAGCAACTCGTCCGGGCGGTCAACGAATCCGGGCGGGCGCGGGTGCCGGTGACCGTCTCGGCCGCGGGCTGCAAGTCTGCCGGGGAACGCGAAGCACGCGACCGTTCCCTGTCCCGGGCTGGCTAGCCGAGCTGCTCGATGAAGCCGCGCAGGTCGTTCAGGGTCTGGCAGCTAACGGCGGCGGTGCAGTGCGGCTCGTAGACGCTCATCAGGGAGTCCCCGGTGTTCCACTGCGAGCGCCGCTCGGGGTTCAGCCAGTACACCGAGCCGGCCCGGCGGGCGATCTTGGCCAGCGTGGCCTCCTCCGCCGGGCGGAAGTTGCCCCGGGCGTCCCCGAAGATGAGGACCGTGGCGCGGTGCTCCAGCTCCTGGCCGACGGCGGCGTGGAACTGCCGCAGTGCGCGGCCGTAGTCAGTAGAGTCTCCGAGCTCGCCCGCCGTCACGTATTCGCGCATCGTGGCGATAGCCTGCTCGGGGCCGCGGGCCTGACGGAAGGCGTCGGTGACGTCGGCTGCGCTGTCGATAAAGGCAAAGGTTCGCAGCCGGGAGAACAGCTGCGACATCGCCGCGACCAGGCTGACGGTGAAGGCGGCGAAGTTCGCCACCGACCCGGACATGTCCGCCAGGACGTAAAGGTGCGGCTTGGTGGGCCGGGGCTTGCGGTGCACGACCCTCAGGGGCACCCCGCCGGTCGCCATCGACGCGCGCAGGGTGGCCCGGACGTCAATGAGGTCGGTGTGGCTGCGGCGTTTGCGCATGACCGTGGTCGCGAGCTTGTGCTGGATCGGGATCAGGACCCGCTGGATCTCGGCCAGCTGCGCCCGGTTCGCCCGCAAGAGGTCGGTGTCGGCGATGAGCGACTGGCGCAGCGTCTTGGCGACCGCGTCCGCCCCCCGGTCGGCGACGAGCAGCTCCCTGATGGCCTTGCGGACCTGACCCTGCAGGAGCTCGGCGCGGGTGGTGGTCTGGGTCCGCCGGAGCTCGAACCGCAGGTGCCGCCCGGGGTGGTCGAGCCCGCCGAACCCGCCAGACCCGCCGATGTCCGCGGCGGCCTCCGCAAGCTGCTGCGCCACCAGCTCATCCAGCCGCAGGCCCGCCAGCGCCGCCAGCTCGTAGAACACCCCGGCCACCGGGCGTCCCGGCTCGAACTTCACGAAGTCCTCGACCGCCTGCTCGGCGACCTGGCGGGCGAGCTCCTCCGATCCGTCGCGCAGGACGCTCCGGACGGCATGCTCCAGGTCCAGCCGTGGCCTGACGCTCGGGGGGCCGGCTTGCGCTGCCCGGCGGGCGCCCGCCGGGTCGAAGTAAAGGTCGAAGACCTCCTCGAAGACGGCGAGGTGGTCGCCCGACTTGACCAGCGTGGCGCGCAGCGCGGTGCGCAGCCCGTCGGACCGGTCGAGCTCGGCTGTTCTCACGGCCCGCATGGCGTCCAGCCGCTCGACCATGGAGACGGGCACCCCGCGGGAGCGCAGCTCATCGGTGAACCGGTGAATGCGCTCGAGCGGCGAGATGGCGCTACTGGTCATGGCCGGCCGTCCGCGACGCGTCCTCGGCCCTTCACGGTCGCTTGTTCCACTGGCGCGGCGTGAGGGCGGCCTCCGCGATCTGGACGTCGTCCCGGTACTTCAGCAGCACGTTCAGCGCGAGCGAGGAATCCGTCACATCCAGGTCGGTGGCGCCGAGCAGGTGCAGCGTCCGGGCCAGGTCGATGGTCTCCGAGACGGACGGCGGCTTCTTCAGGTTCAGGCGGCGCAGGGTCTCCACGAGGCCGACGAGCCGGTCCACGAGCTCGCGCGCGAGGCCCGGAACCGCGTGCTCCACGATCTCCCGCTCCCGCTGCGCCGACGGGTAGTCGAGATAGAGGAACAGGCACCGGCGCTTGAGCGCCTCCGACAGGTCCCGGGTGTTGTTCGAGGTCAGGAATACCAGCGGCACGTGCCGGGCCTCCAGGCGGCCCAACTCCGGCACCGATACCTGGTGCTCGGCGAGGACCTCAAGGAACAGCGCCTCCGTCTCTGCGTCGACCCGGTCCACCTCATCCACGAGCAGCACCGCGGGCTGCGGGCTGCGGATCGCCTCCAGCATCGGGCGGGTCAGCAGGAACCGCTCGTCGAAGATCCCCTTCCCGGTCTCGATGACCGCGTCGGCGGAGAACGTCTCGTCGCCGCGCGCCGCCTGGATCCACAGCAGCTGCTTGCGGTAGTCCCACTCATACAGGGCCTTCGACTCGTCGATGCCCTCGTAGCACTGCAGCCGGATGAGCGGGCGGTCCGCCATCATCGCCACCGACTTGGCCAGCTGCGTCTTGCCGGTCCCGGCCGGCCCCTCAATGAGCAGCGGCTTCGCCAGCCGCGCGGCCAGGCTCACCACCCCGGCGATCTTGTCATCGGCGAGGTACCCCGCCGCGGCGAGGCCCGTCCGGACCGACATCGTGTCCGCGAACACGCCGGCCACATCGTCGGCCTGGGTCACCTGGGGCCCTCCTGAACTGTCAGCAGCAGACCCACCCTACTGTGCGGTAACGGGCGGCGCGCTGTCCAGCCGCCGCAGGCCTCCCCCCAGGTCAGACCCGGCCACGGCCTCGAGCCCCATTGTTCGAATAATTTATCCCGCAAACGCGGGTACTCCGCGTAATCACGCAAGCGACTCTCGTCTGTTACGAAAGCTACTTTATGTATTGATCGGTGCACTTTGGTGATAAAGGGTCTACTGTCAGTTTGAGTTCGAAGGAAGGGAGATCCCATGCAGCGTCGGTTCGCAAGATATGCGGCGGTACTGCTCGCAGCCCCATTGGTCCTTCTCGGGGCGCAAAGCGCACCCCAGAGCGTCAGTGTGGCGAGCAAGGCCCCCAGTGCCTCGACTGTGGCTAAGGCGCGGGCCAACTTCATTAAGGACATGTCAGCCCACGCCACAGCGCTCGGCGGCGGCGCCTGGACGTCCCCCGGTGCAGAGCACGTTGGCAAAGCCGCCGCAGCCGACGGGACCGTGAGCGAATTCCCGAGCTACAACTGGTCCGGCTATGCCGACTCCGAGAGCCGGACAAAGACAGTTACCTATGTAAGCGGCAACTGGACCATGCCGAGCGTGACGTGCCCGACGGCGCCGTATCAAAACTCGGATGCGTTCCTGGCGAACTGGGTCGGCATCGACGGCTTTAACGACGCGACCGTCGAGCAACTGGGCACCGGCGCCCAGTGCTACGAAGGCGTCACGTACTACTACGTCTGGTACGAGATGTACCCTGCGGGCACGGTCGAGGAGGGCACCACCGCCTGCATCAACGACAACGTCAATTGCCCCGAGCCCGGTGACCAGATCAGCGCCTCGGTGTCCGTGACGCCCGGTTCCTCGGGTGAGGACAACTACGCGCTCAAGCTCACTGACCACACACGGCCGCGGGAGAGCTTCTCGACCACGGCGACGTGCGCCACCGCCACCTGCGTGGACTCAAGCGGCGAGTGGATCATCGAGCGCCCGGCCTTCGAGCTCCCGTTTGGCGCCCAGATACTGCCGGCCGCGGACTTCAACCAGACGTTCTTCACCGCCGGCGACATCGTTTCCGGAGGAAAGTACTCGAACATCCAGGGCTTCGACGACGGCCCCGTCTATGACATGCCCATGATCGACGACTCCACTTCCTACTACCTGGACTGCGTGGACCAGCCGAGCCGACCAGGATCGCTGCTGTCGATCGCCGACACGAGTGCATGCCCGACGGCCACGCCCACCCCGAGCGGAGGGTTCGAGACGAGCTGGGACGCCGGCTTCTGACCGTACTGCTCACCCTGTGATCCGGCTGGCGCCGGACCGGCGTTGCTCGACTCCGGCGCCAGCCGCTCTCTGTCCGTTCGCTCTCCTTGTTCCGTTAGATCCTCCGGTCCGCCAGACCATTCAATTTCATTTCCGGTTGCTGCTATTTCGTTCAAAAACATCTCTTGACCGTCCAGTCACAGGAGATCACAGAAATACGTAAATATTCCTGATGTCTCAACCAGTTTGAAATGCCCCGTTCCTGTGATCTTCCACGAGACCCTACTCGGTGGTATAAAAATTATGCGCGCGCATACAGTCACCACTCGGCACTAGGAGTGA
>Ga0335074_10006610_pt1 | contig 16089 bp, 17 predicted proteins | sample Lox_Sample_23_FD_206715 | JGI IMG/M metagenome (GOLD analysis project Ga0335074, IMG submission 206715) | Soil microbial communities from Loxahatchee National Wildlife Refuge, Florida, United States - Lox_Sample_2.3 | ecosystem: Environmental > Terrestrial > Soil > Wetlands | place: USA... | reverse complement strand
GTCCCGAGCGCCAAACCAGGCTTGGAAACCTGGACGCTCATGACGAGGTGGCCGTCCCCGTTGACGTTGAGGAGGCCGGTCGGTGTGGCGACTGCCAGCGGCCGTCCAAAAACCGCTCCCGGGGCAGCGCTCGGTTCGTGCCAGGAAACCCCGTCGTTCACGAGCACATAGGGCTGACCAGGAAGGTTGTCGGCGGCGACAACCACGTGGTCGCTCGCCGCCACGAGGCCGAGGTGCCACCCGCTCGCGGTGCTCGCTCCTGGCGGCAAAGGCACTGAGGACCAGGAGAGGCCGGCCGTGGACTGCCAGACGCGCTGGCGCCCCGGGCTGCCACCTACCGCCAGTAGCCGCCCGTCTGAACCTGTGGCGGCGTAAACGAGCGCTCCCAGGGAGCCGCTCGGTTCATCGTCGAGAGGGAAGCTGAGCGAGGTCTGGCTCCAGGAATAGCCGTTCGGGGAGATCCAAGACGCCGGCTGCCAGGTCGAGCCCTCCCGCACGCCGCCCACCGCGAGCATGCCTGGCTCTGTCGTCCCGGCCTGCCTCATGTCCACAAGCGACGTAATGACCCGGTCGCCGCCGCCGGCGAACCACCCGCCGTCGTTTGCCCAGTGGATGCCGTCAGAGCTGGACCACAGCTCCCCCGACAACCTGTTGCCATCCCAGTAAGAGCCGGCTGCGAAGATGCCGCCGGGCGAAGCGAGCACGGTGTTGACGACTGCATCGTGGAAGCGGTTGATCTCCGAGCTTGCCCCCGAGAGCACCTGCCAGTTGCGCCCGCCGGTCGAGTACCAGATCGTGGCCCGGCCGTTTATGGTCCCGGCGGCAAAGAGCCCGAGAGCCCCCCCGGCCACGGTGTCCATGACGGCGCCAGTTGACTGGCCCGATGAGGCGGGCGATGTGGGAGCGGGTGGGAGAAAGGAGGGCGACTGCGGGACGGCAACGAAGGGCTCACCTGGTCCCTGGGAGATCCAGACCTGGGCGGTCATGGTAGCCCCCGTCCCTGCCGAACCCACCACGACGACCTGGTTGCCCCAGTTGGTCGCCGCGCGGGCCGAGGTCGAGCTCTCGCCCGTGGGTTTCGGCAAAGCGAACCTGGACCAGTTGGCCCCATCGGGCGAAGTCCACACGGTCGCGCTCGTGAGGCCCGTGGGGAAAGACCTCGTGCCGGCGATCAGCCAGTTCCCTCTTGCCCCGGGGGGCACTACGGCTGAAAGGGTGGACGTCGTACCGCCGCCCATGTCGGGGCCCGCCTCCGTCGCCCAGTTGTAGGGCGCGACGCCCAGGGGGAGCGTCGTGGTGGTCGTCGCGGGCAGCGAGGTCGAAGTCGTCGACGTGGGAGCCGCCAAGGTGGCGGAGGTCGTCGACGAGGCCGAGGTCGTCGAGGTCGCCAAGGTTGCCGAGGTCGCCGAAGTCCTCGACGAGGCGGTCCTCCTGGCCGGCGGCGAGGCGGCGGGGCTGCTCGAGCAGGAGGCGGCGACGAGGCTGCAGCCAACAAGGCCGGCCGTTGCCAGGGTGCGCCTGGACCGGCCAGCGCCTCGCCAGGTCCCCTTCGCCCCTCCCTTGGCCGAGGGGCCTCCCTTGACGGTCTGCACGGGGTTCAGCGCGAGCTCAAGTTGAAGCCGCCACCCTCTCTTCTCTTCCAGACTTTCCACCAAGGCCTGGTTTGGCGCTCCCGCTCGACCTCGGCGACGATCTCGGGCCCTGCTGCGGTCACGATCAGGTCGGCGGCGTCCAAGAGGGCTGAAACGTCCCCTTCGGGGAGGTCCGGCTCCTTCTCGACCTGGGGGCGCGCGAGGGTCCCTACCACGAAAGTCCCGTCGATGATGTCGCGCTGGTAGCGGGGGCAAGAACCTGGGCAGCGCCACGGTGCTTCGGGCGCCAGGTTGAGCACGCAAAAGCGTGCCACTTCGCCATCCGAGTACGTCCTGCTCTGGAAGTGCCGGCAATCTTCCCGCATCGCCACCCGTCCAGTTTGGCATGCGCAGGCCCCCGATCGGCTCGCCAGGGGGCTGCTCGCAGAGCGCTCCTGTCGGGCCACCCTAGGAGAGGGGCCGGCCTTTCCAAGCAACTGCGCGCCCACCATGGTGCCTCCACGCCGAACTGAGCGTCATTGCCAAGTACACAGAAGCTGTGAAAGGGAGGGCGCCAGCGGTCGCAAGCGGCACCCGGTAGTAACGAGCCGTCGGCAGGTAGCTCGCCGCCATCGCGCTCCATGCCCCGGCGCCTGCCAGAGCCAAGGCGGGGCGGCTTTTGAGCAGTCCCCAAAAGACCAGCGCGGGAGGCGCCAGGTAAATGGAGCCCAACCCGGCCACGGTCCCTGCCAGAGCGAGCGGGCTGTAGCGGAGCTGGGTGTAGGCGCTGCGGGCCACCATTTCCCAGATGTCGGCAAGGCGCGGGTAGCGGCGCCGGCTCTCCACAGAGCGGGCAAAGCCGAGCCAGATGTTGTGGCCGGTGCTTTTTATTGCCTTGGCGAGGGCGACGTCGTCGATAGTTGCGGCAGCGACGGCGTCGATGCCGCCTGCCCTGGCGAGGGCTTGCGCGCTCACGAGCATGCAGCCGCCGGCCGCCGCCGCGGTCCGCCGGCCAGGGTCGTTGACCCAGGCGAAGGGGTAAATCTGGGCGAAGAAATAAACAAATGCCGGCATCATGAGGCGCTCCCAGGGGGCCCCTGCGGGAAGTCGCGCCATGAGAGAAACGGCTTGTCTTTTGCCGCCGATCGCGCTCTGTACGAGCTCACGTAACGACCCGCGGGGGTGCCAGATGTCGGCATCAGTGAAGAGGAGCCAGGTGGGTGGGCTGGGCGCCGCGAGCGCGTGGCGTACGCCCTGAGCCATTGCCCAGGGTTTGCCGGCCCAGCCCGGGGGGCGCGGCTGTCCGTGGACTACGTTCAGGCCGAGGCCGCGGCCACCACCGGCGGCAGCGAGCCGGCGAGCGAGAGCCGCGGTGCCGTCGCTGCTCTGGTCGTCGACGAGGACAACCCAGGCGTGGCCCGGGTAGTCCTGGCCAAGGAGGGAAGGCAGCGTCTCGGGGAGCACCTCGGCCTCGTCCCGAGCCGGGACTATGACGGCCACCGTCGGCCAGCTCCCGGGCGTATCGGGCCCCTCGTGGATAGGGGGCAGGTGGGGCTCTGTCGACCAGGGACGGCCGTGCCCGACGAGCAAATAGGCCCAGACGGCGGCAGGTGCCCAAGGCAGCAATGTCCTAGCTCTCCTGAGGGGCACCGCGCCAGGGTACTGAGCTACTGGGCGGGGTACTGAGCTACTAGGCAGGGTTCATCGAACAAGTGTTCCCTCACAGCTGTATGGTGAAAAGGTGCCCTCGGAGCAGGTGGCTGGAGCGATGGCGGCGCCTGCTGGGGCCTCTTTGCGCAAAGGGCTTGCCACGGTGCTGGCCAGGGAGCAGGCGCTGCCCGTTGTGGAGGGGCTGGCGGGCCTTTTCCCCGAGGGCCTCAGGCGGGGGAGCAGCAATGTCGTGGCGAAGGGTGCAGCCGGGGGGGCTGCACTCTTGCTTTGCCTGCTGAGCGGGCCGTCGGCAGCCGGTTCGTGGTGCGCCGTCGTGGGTGGGGCCGACTTGGGCCTGGTGGCGGCTGCTCAACTGGGTGTCGACTTGGGCCGCCTCGCCCTTGTCCCAGACCCGGGAGCCAGCTGGGCAGTTGTCACCGCTGCCCTTCTCGAGGGTTTTGACGTGGTCGCCCTCTGGCTGCCAGGGGGGCGGGCGAGCGTCTCCGACGCCCGCAAATTGGAGGCCCGGGCGCGCGAGCGCGGGTCGGTCCTCCTGGTCCTCGGGGAAGGCTGGCCCGGCGCAGCCGATGTCCGCTTGAGCGTCGCTTCTGCCAGTTGGCAAGGCCTGGGTGAGGGCCACGGTTTCCTCGCTGGTTGCGAGCTGGAAGTGGTTTCTGGCGGCAGGGGGGCTGCCTCTCGCCCACGGCGGGCTTGCCTGCAGCTAAAAGGTGTGGTGCCAGAAGGCTTGGCAGAGCCCCCAGCCCCCTTCCTCCAGCCAGTCGCTGCACAACTGCGACCGCTGGCGCAGCCAGCCGGCCCGCCATGACCCCGCCCAGGGCCCTTGTCGCTTATTGCCCGCATTGGGCGCTCATTGTCGCCGGCTGCCACCCCTCGGCCCAAGTGGTCGTCGTCCATGCCAACCGGGTAGTGGTCGTCTCCCCGGCGGCCCAGTCGGCGGGTGTGCGAGCGGGCATGAGGCGGCGTGAGGCGCAAGGGGCCTGCCCTGGGGTCGACGTCCTGCAGCGTGACCTCGCCGGCGAAGCACGAGCTTGGGAGCGGGCTGTGGCAGTGGTCGAAGCCTTTGCTCCCGGGGTCGAAGTGCTTGCGCCTGGCCGGCTTGCCTTGGGGGCGAGAGGCCCCTCTCGCTATTTCGGGGGGGACAAAGCTTTGGCTCTAAAAGTTGCTGGAGCGGTGGGGCAGGTGGCTGCTTGGCAGGGGTGCTGTCGCGCCGGGGTAGCCGATGGCCTTTTTGCGGCCAATTTGGCCGCTCGTTTGGCCAAGCCTGACCAGCCGTACGTCGTGCCCCCAGGTGCGAGCAAGGAGTTTTTGGCGACTTTGCCGTTGAAGTCCTTGATGGTCTCAGGCATGGTCGAGGTCAGCGAGCAAAGTGCGGGCGCGGCCGAGCTGGCGAACCTCGTGGACCTGCTCGGGCGGTTGGGGCTGAAAACATTGGGAGATTTCGCCGCTCTCCCCGCGCCTTCGGTAACTGCGCGCTTCGGCCCGGCCGGTTTGCGGGCTCACCGTCTCGCAAGGGCCGTTGGCGAACGCTCGCTCCGTCCCCGCCAACCTCCTCCCGATTGGGTGGCGACAGCCGAACTGAGCCCCCCGGCGGACCAGTTGCAAGCAGCGGTCTTCGTTGGGCGGGCGCTGGCCGAAGAGCTCCACCAACGGCTGGTGAGCTCGGGGCTTGTGTGCACGCGCTTGGCAATCGAAGCCGAGACCGAGTATGGGACGACTCTGCGGCGTAGCTGGCGCCATGACGGCGCGCTCAGCGCTGGCGAGATCGGCGAACGTGTCCGCTGGCAGCTCGAAGGTTGGGCACAGTCGGGGGCCCAGCCGGGGGCACAGTCGGGGGCGCAGCTGGGGCCGCAGCCGGCCACAGACGCCGCCCAGGCCGGCCGGGTGATAAGGCTCTCTCTCCTCCCCGAAGAAGTCTGCCCTGAGGGCGGGCGCCAGCTGGGTTTCTGGGGCGGCGATGCCGCTGCGGCAGCCCGTGCCGCTCGAGCGCTGGCCCGGGTGCAGGGCCTGCTCGGCCCTAGCTCTGCCTTCACTGCTGTCCTCCAGGGAGGCCGTGGGTTCGCCGAGCAGGTGCTGCTCGTCCCTTGGGGGGAGCCGCGGGCGGCCTCGAAGCCGCCTCCGTCGCTCAAACCAAATAGAGCCAATCAGGCCAATCAGCCAAATCAGGCCAATCAGCCAAATCAGGCCAATCAGCCAAATCAGGCCAATAAAGCCAATAAGACGGCCAAGGAGGGGCCGCCGCCCTGGCCCGGCCGCCTCCCTGGCCTCGCCCCGGCCGTTGTCCACCGCTCTCCCTTGGCTGCCCAAGTGCTCGACATGGAGGGCAACCAAATCACTGTTGGCAGCCGCGGTACCCTCAGTGCTCGCCCCGCCTGGGTGGCTGTAGGCGAGGGCCGCCGCTGCGAAGTGAAGGCCTGGGCGGGGCCATGGCCTTTAGAGGAACGTTGGTGGGACGCCGGTGGCCGTCGCCGAGCCCGTCTGCAGGTCGTTTCAGGAGAGGGCAGGTGCTACCTCCTGGCAAGGGAGAAGCGCCACTGGTGGGCCGAAGCCACCTACGGCTGATCACGTGGTCATGGCCCGCCACGGACGATAAATACGAAGACGGCCGACCAGCTCAGGAGCGGCCGAGGATTGGGGGCCCGCTGAAAAGCCCATGTAGGGTGAGCGCGGTGAAACTGGCCACACTGCGATTGGGCAACAGGACGACGGCAGCGCGCATCCACGAGGAAGACGGCGAGGCGGTCGAGGTGAGCGCTGCCGACGTAGGTGCCCTTCTTGCGCAAGAAAACTGGCCCCAGATAGCAGCTGGCGCCGCCGGGACGCGCCACAGCCTGAGCGATGTCGGCTACGCGCCGCTCGTGCCGCGGCCGAGGAAGATCGTCTGCGTGGGCCTCAATTACCGTGCCCACCTCGCCGAGCAGGGCATCAAGGCGCTCCCGTACCCGACGCTGTTCGCAAAGTTCCCCTCGGCCCTCACAGGCGCCCGCGACGAGATCACGCTCCCGTCGGTCTCGCACGCTGTGGACTGGGAAGTCGAGCTCGCGGTTGTCATTGGCTGGCCAGTCCGGCGCGTAGGCGAGCAGGACGCCCTCAACAACGTGGCTGGTTATGCAGTCCTCAACGACATCAGCATGAGGGACTGGCAGTCCCGCACCAGCCAGTTCCTGCAGGGTAAGACTTTCGACCGCTGCACGCCACTCGGGCCCTGGCTGGTGACCCGGGACGACCCCGCCGTCGACGAAAAAGGCATGGAGCTCTATTGCGATATCGGCAACGAGCGCGTACAGCGTGGCAACACCTCGGACCTGCTTTTCAACGTGGCGACGCTCGTTTCTTATATTTCTCAGGCGATGAGCCTTGCTCCGGGTGATGTCATCGCTACCGGCACCCCAGGTGGCTCGGGGCATTTCCTGGAGCCCAAGAGGTACCTGCGTGACGGCGACCTGCTCGTGACAGGGATCGTCGGCCTTGGCGAATGCCGCAACCTCTGCCGGGCCGAGGCGGACTGAGGCCAAGATGGAAACCCGTACCTTAGGAAAGACCGGCCTCGCGGTTGGCGTTATCGGCCTTGGCTGCTGGCAGTTCGGCGGTGACTGGGGCGACGTCAGCGACGCCGAGGCGATGGCCACCCTCCATGGCGCGGCAGACGCGGGCGTCACTTTCTTCGACACCGCCGATGTTTATGGCGACGGTCGGAGCGAGCGCCTGGTCGGCAGTTTCCTCGCAGAGCGCGACGACCCCTCGCTCTTCGTCGCCACGAAATGCGGCCGGCGGGTCGCTCAGGACCCTTCTAATTACACGCCCAGCGCCCTTCGGGCCTGGGCAGAACGCAGCCAGGAAAACCTCGGCCTCGAGACCATCCCGCTCACTCAGCTCCACTGCCCGCCTGATGGCGTCTACGAAGATGACCGGGTCTTCGATGCGCTCGACGAAATGGTGGCCGAGGGGATCCTGGCTGCCTACGGCGTTTCCGTCGAGACCGTCGCCCAGGGCGAGAGGGCCATCGAGCGGCCGGGGGTGGCGACAGTGCAAGTAATATTCAATGCTTTTCGGCTCAAGCCGCTCGAGCGGCTGCTCCCTGCGTGTGCGCGCTCGGGCGTCGGGGTGATCGTGCGCGTGCCGCTCGCGTCAGGGCTGCTTTCGGGAAAGTACGACGAGCGCACGACATTCGCGCCAACCGACCACCGCACTTACAACCGCCACGGGGAAGCCTTCGACGTGGGCGAGACTTTTTCTGGTGTGCCGTACGAGGCCGGGGTCGCCGCCGCCCGGGAGCTGCAGAGCTCTGCCCTCCCAGAAGGCTGGTCGTTGCCGGAGGTGGCGCTTCGGTGGTGCGCTGATGGCCCCGGGGTCTCGACAGTGATCCCCGGGGCGCGCAACCCCGTTCAGGCCAAGGCAAATGCCGCAGTTGGCAGCCGTCAGCGCTTGCCTGAGACCACCGTGCAGCAAGTCACCGCCGTTTACAACGAAAGAATCGCCCAGTACGTCCAGGACCGCTGGTAGACGCTTTTCGCTGGCTGTCCCTAGCCGTCCCGGCTGTCCCCGGCTGTCCACTAGCTAGGCCCGGGCGACGCCCCCCGCTCTTGCCGGGTGTGCCCTCGCCCAGTGGGCAACCGCCGGGAAAGCAGCCTCGACTAGAACTGCTGAAATGACGGTGCAGGCACAACCCGCGACAGCGTCAGCGAGGTAGTGGTTCCCAGTGGCCATCACCACCCATGCTGTGCTCAGCACGTAGGCGCCCCCGACCGCCACCGCGATGACCCTCTGGTTGTAGGACGCCGCGAGCCGCCACATAACGAGCGAGCACCAAAGCGCCCATGCGAGGTGCATGGAAGGCATCGCCGCCAATTGGTCAGCGTGGGTGATCAACAGGTCGTGCCATGACCCGAGGCCGCCGAAGTGCTCCACGACATCGACAAACCCGTCCATCATGCGTGGCGGGGCAACGGGGTAAGCCCAGAACACCGCAAAACCTATCAGGTTGGCCAGTACCAAATCGTTGCGCAGGGGCCGGTAGATGTCTGGCCGGCGCCACCAGATCCAAGCCGCCATGGCGAGAGTGACGCCGAAGATGGCGTTGTCGTAAAAGTCCGAGGAAATGTACGCGAGCAGGTAATGATGGTCGAGCCAGTGGTTGAGGGCTCTCTCGGGGGCCAGGCCGATGGATTTCTCGAAAGAAAGTATGGCTTCTCCGTTGCGGAACGCGAGCCTCTCACGCAAAGGTGCCAGGTCCTGCAGCCAATCGTAGATCCACCCCAGGAAGGCGATCACCCCTAGCTCGAAGAGGAGCGGGCTTCTCTTGACCTCTCGCTTTGCAGTTTGGACCACGACCGGTTGAGCTAGGTCGTCTCGAGAGGAGGTTGCGGGGGCATCTGGTGGCGCTCCCTCCTCCAAGATGGCCATAGACGTGCAAGTCTAGGAAGTTCCCCGCAGGGGACCGCTGCAACCGTTGTTGCAGGCTCTGTATGCTCTCGCGTCGTGCGCGGCCTCGTACAGCGGGTATCAGAGGCGACGGTACTAGTCGACGGCGAAGTTGTGGGCAGTATCGGCCGGGGGCTTTGTGCCTTGGTGGGGGCGCGCACTTCGGACGACCAGAGCGCTGCCGACAGGCTCGCCACAAAGTTGTGGCAGCTACGGATCTTTCCCGATGCTGCAGGCAATATGAACCTCTCGGCTGCCGACCTGGGCCTCGCAGTGCTGGTTGTCAGCCAGTTCACCCTCTATGCCGACACCACCCGGGGCAGGCGTCCGTCCTTCGCGCAAGCCGCCCCACCAGAGCAAGCGGAGCCGCTCATCGAACGTGTGATCGAAAGGCTCCGAGCTGGTGGAGCGGAGGTGGCGGCTGGGCGCTTCCGCGCGAACATGCAGGTCAGCCTCGTGAACGACGGCCCCGTGACGGTACTACTGGAAACCTGACAGCCAAGCCGGCTGAGGAATGTGACACTCTTCGCGCCCCGGTCGCCACGCTGGGAGCTTCAATTACAGGGCATTTGGTAATTTCTTGGTGCGCTTGGCCAGGAATTAGCCGTCCCGCTTGACTGGCCGAGGGCAAGAGCGCTAGTTTCCGTGCAGTTCACTCAGCCGGCTCGGTCCAAAACGGCCGGTAGTGCTTGCTTGCGCTGTGCCCTTGTGCAGCCGCCTGTAAAAAGGGAGAGAAGCCGTGCGTAAGTACCGTAATTGGTCGCGAAATGCCACTGCCGGTGCTTGTGGGTTTGCCGTGCTTTACCAATCGCCGCGTTTCGAGCCTGCGAGGGTAGTTGGAGCAGCTAGGCCCGCTTTTCCTCTCGGGGGGCGTACGCGCTCGCGAGCAAGAGCGGCGGCCCGTAGGCGGCTTGTGCTCACGGTCCTCCTCGTGGCTCTAGGGATCCCATTGCTTGTGGCCCTGGCGACCGGCTCCGTTGCGGCATGGTGGGCCGTCGTGTCCGTTTTGCCGCTCTTGTGCGCTTATTTGGCGGTTATGTTCCGCTCCCGCCGGCTTTTGGCCGAACGCGAGATCAACGTGGCGTTCTTCGGCGGGCCCGAGCGGGGCGAGTTCGGCCTGGACGACGTGTTCGCGAGGAGCTACCCCCAGGAGGCCGAAGAGCTCCCTGCTGTCAGCGTCGGGCGCTACTGAGGCTCGCTGGGCGCGCCGCCGCAACCGAGCGCAGCCCCGCAACCGGGCGCCACCGCAGTCGCACAGCCGAGTGCCGCGCCGTCACAACCCCGCCCTGCGCCACTCCGCGAGCGCCTCGACGAACGCCGGCGTTGCGCTCCAGGCGAGCACTTCGAGCAGGGCCCCGTTGTCTCCCGAGGTTTTGAGCCGTCCTTGCATAAAAGCCACGCTCGGCGCCAGCTTGCCCTCGGCGACGAGACGGGCGTCCTCTGGAGAAAGCGCCAGGGCCAGGTCCGGCTCCCCCTCGCACCCACGCCTCACGGGCCCGGGGCGCTCACCTGACCAAAGGGTGCTCCATTGCTGGGCTTGAGGCGCCGCCCTCGCCTCCTGATCTGGTCCCTGTCCCGCCCTGGCTGAGCGGGCCCTGCCAGCGCCCGAGCGCCCCGTTTCTCCGATTGTGAAGCTGACGAGGGCGGCCAGCTTGTCGGGGGCGGTGCTCACAGCCTTGCCCGCTCCCTGATGCCGGCAAAGAGGTCGTCCTCAGGGGGCTGCGAGGAGGTGTGGTTGTGGGCCAGGTGGTACTCGTCCCAATGGCCGAGCTCGGCAGCAACCTCTGGCGGGAGGCCGAACCAGAACGCGGAGTTGGGGTCGACCTGGGTAGCGTGCGCCTTCAACGCCTCGTCCCGAACGTTTGCCCACGTAGAGACGTCCAGCTCGGTCGTGATCTCCTCCTGTGGGGCGCTGGCCATCATCTCGAGGCGCTCTTCGCCCCAGGGCAGCTCCATGCCTAGCTGCTTGAACTTCTCGGCCAGCGCGATCATGCGCTTTTTTGACCAGAGCATGTAGTACAGCTTGAGCGGTTGCCAAGGCGGGCCGGCGCCCGGGAAGGCCTCGGGGTCGCCCGCCGCGAGGAAGGCCGCCAAGCCGATCTCGTGGGCGCGGATGTGGTCGGGGTGCGGGTACATCGACTGGTGAGCCGGGTAGATCGCCATTACCTGGGGCTTGTTGCGGCGCACGACAGCCACGAGGCGCTCCGTCGCCTCCTCGAAAGGGGCCCGCGCGAACGAGTCGGGGCGCCCGTTGGCCTCCGAGCCGGGCATGCCCGAGTCCCGGTAGCCGAGCATCACGACTTCGTCGTAGCCGATCACTTCGGCGGCATTTGCGAGCTCCGCCGCCCTTATCTCGGGGAGCCGGAGGCGGATATCGGGCCTGTCCATGGCCGGGTTGAGGATGTCGCCCTCCTCACCCCCCGTGCAGCAAGCGAGCACGCAGCGCACGCCCTCGGCGTGGTACATCGCTACGGTAGAGGCTCCTTTGGACGCTTCATCGTCCGGGTGTGCGTGTACGCACAGCAGGCAAAGCTGGTCGCTCATCCCTCCAACATATGGCGAACCTATGACCGTCATGGCGCCAAGGGCGGTTCTCCGCCGGCCCTTAGCATGGCGCCATGCCAGAAGGGCTCTTTTTCCGCCAGCTGCTCGCTGGGCGGGACTTCGCGAGAGGGGACCAGTTCGCGACGACGATGCGCAACCACGTCTACGCCATCGGCGACGCCGGCTCCCGGGAAGTGGTCCTCGTGGACCCCGCCTACGACATTGCGGCGCTCCTCGACTGGGCGGCGTCCGAGGATTTCCGCGTGGTCGGCGCTCTCGCCACCCATTACCACGCCGACCACATCGGGGGGGAGATCTTCGGGGAGCACATCGAGGGCCTTGCTGACCTCCTCGAGCGAACCGACGTGCCGGTCCATGTGCAAAAAGAGGAAGTCCCCTGGGTCACCGAGATGTCCGGGGCCCCCCTGTCCTGCCTGGTGGCCCACCATGACGAAGACGTCCTCCAGGTGGGCAACGTCGGTGCCAGGCTGCTCCACACGCCTGGGCACACACCGGGGAGCCAGTGCGTCGTCGTGGGGGACAACCTCGTGACGGGGGACACCCTCTTCCTCGAGGGCTGCGGGCGCACCGACCTCCCCGGCGCGGACCCAGCTGAGATGTACGCGAGCCTCCAGCGCGTGGCGAGCATGCCCGGCAGGTTGAGGGTATGGCCGGGCCATCACTACTCGCCCGAGGAGTCGGCGCCCCTCGAGCAAGTTCGCAGCCACAACCCGGTGCTCGCCCGCGTCGAGCGGGAGGTCTGGTTGCGGAGCTTCTCCTAGTCGCACGGCACCATCTAGTCGCAAGCCCCATCTGGCCGCACGGGCCGATCTGGTCGCACGGGCCCATCTGGTCGCACGGGCCCATCTATCGGTGGGCCCAGAGACCATCCGCGCAGCGGGCCCGGGGCCAGCGGTTCCCGGCCATGCTGATGGTATGAGCCAAGACCTTGTTATCGAAGCGACCGGGCTGCGCAAGAACTACGGCTCGACGGTGGCTTTGGACGGCCTCGACCTGGAGATGGCCCAAGGAGAAGTGTTGTCTCTCCTCGGACCAAACGGTGCCGGGAAAACGACCACTGTCGAAATCCTCGAGGGCTACCGCAAGCGCGACGCCGGCGAGGCTCGGGTCCTCGGAGAAGACCCCCAACGCGCTGGGAGCACGTGGAGGGCGAGGCGCGGCATCGTCTTGCAGAGCTGCGAAGACGTCGTCGACTTGACGGTGAGCGAATGCGTCCGACATTTCGCCCACTTCTACCCAGCCCCCGCCGACCCGGAGGAGGTCATCGAGCGGGTCGGCCTCGGCGAGAAGCGCAATTCGCGCATCAGGGGCCTCTCGGGCGGGCAGCGTCGCCGCCTCGACGTCGCGCTCGGCATCGTGGGAAAGCCAGAGCTGGTCTTCCTTGACGAACCAACCACCGGCTTCGACCCCCAAGCCCGCCGCCAGTTCTGGGACGTCGTGCGCGACCTGTCCCGTGAGGGCACGAGCGTGCTGCTCACGACGCACTACCTGGAGGAGGCTGAGGCGCTTGCCGACAGGGTGGCGGTGGTCAACCGCGGCCGCGTGGTCGCAAGCGGCACCCCGCGCGAGCTCGGTGGCCGGCAAGAGGCGGCTGCGCGAGTCTCCTGGCTCGGGCCGGGAGGCTGGCAGCACAGCGAAACCCGAGAGCCGACCGCCCTCGTCCGCCAGCTGGAAGTCAGCTTTGGGGGCGAGATCCCTGGGCTCACCGTCGCAAGGCCAACGCTCGAAGACATTTACCTGCGCCTGATAGGCGAAGCGAGCTGCGAAGAGGAGAGCTGCGAAGAGGAGAAAGGAGCGAGATGACTTCCGCTACGAATACCGTTGCAACGGTGGCTGACGAAGTGGACCTGACTGCCGCCCACGGCTACACCGCCCGCGCCCGTGCCTTTGCTTTAGCGGTTCTCGCACGCGGCCAGGTGGAAGTGCTGCAGTTTTTCCGCAGCAAGGACGCCGTCGTTTTCACTTTGGCGCTCCCCGTCGTGCTCTTGGCGATGTTGGCGTCGATATTTTCGGGTTACATTGAGCACACCCATGTGCACTACAGCCAGGTTTATACGACTGGCTTGCTAGCAAGCGGCCTCGCCTCGACAAGCTTTTTGAACTTGGCCGTTGCAATTGCAGGCGAGCGGGAAAACGGTGGTCTCAAGCGCCTCGCTGGCACGCCTATGCCGAGGACCGCTTACTTCATGGGCAAGGCGATCGTTGTGCTCGTAACTTGCTCCCTGGAAGTGACGGTGCTCTTGCTTTTTGGGCATTTCGTTTACAACGTGGCGTTCCCAAGCACGCTCGGGCGCTGGTGGACGTTCGTGTGGGTGACGGTCCTCGGCGCGACTGCGCTCTCCTTGCTAGGGATCGCGGTCAGCAGTTTGCCTCGCACGGCCCGTTCGGCTGCGCCTGTGGCGAACTTGCCACTGCTCGTCCTTGAGTTCATTTCGGGCGTGTTCGTGCCCTTCACTTCGCTCTCGCACGGGATCTACAACTTTGCGGGAGTCTTCCCCTTGCGCTGGATCGCCGAGGGCTACCGTTCGGCGCTGCTCCCTTCGTATTTTGCCAAGGTCGAACCAACCGGTGGCTGGGACCACTCCACGATGGCACTGGTACTGTTGATCTGGTGCGTCGTGGGCCTCGTGGTCGCCGCAAGGACGTTCCGCTGGACCGGGCGCGGGGAGCGATAATGCCCCCATCCCTCGCATGCGCAGACCTGCACGACAGCACTGCGAGCCTGGCAGGCGAGCACGTGTGGGTGCGGTTCGCACCGTGGTGGCACTTCGCCTTTGTTGTCACAGTGCTCGGGACTGGGGCGCTAAGCGGCTTTGAGCTCCAGGGTAGCTGGCGCCTCTGGGCTTCGCTCGGCCTCTACGGGGCGCTCTGCGTCTTGTACATCGCCACGCCAGGCAAGTTCTCGCGCCAGCCGGCGCGTCTGCCGTACATGGCCGGTGCCGCCGCCATCTTTTCCGCAGCCTGCTTTGTCTACCCAGGCGCCGGCTTCTTGCTCTTCATCTTGGTGCCCCATTTCTTCATGCTCGCCAACGGGATCCGCCCCGCCATGGTGGCGGTGCTCGGGATGATCTCGGTCAATGCTGCCAGCAGCCTCGATTACGGCGGCGTGAGCCAGTCGACCGTGGTCTCCGTCGCCGTCTTCGGCGTCTTCAGCTTGTTCCTCGCCGGGCTCCTCGGTGGTTATATAACACGTATCGTCGAGCAGAGCGCCCAGCGCGCTGAGCTCATCAAGGAGCTCGAGCGAACGCGCGCCGAGCTGGCCGAGATGAGCCGCCAAAGTGGCGCCTTGGCGGAGCGCGAGCGGCTCGCGAGAGAGATCCACGATGCTCTCGCCCAGGGGTTCACTAGCTTGATAATGCTTTTGCAAGCAGCGCAAGCTTCCCTCGAGCGGGGCGACCTAGGCACAGCCGAGCACCACCTCGCTCTTGCTGAGCCGGCGGCTCGCGAGGGCCTTGCTGAGGCGCGCTCGCTGATCGCGGCGCTTTCGCCCGTCCCGCTCCAAGACGCGTCCCTCGTAGCGGCAGTGGAGCGCGTTTGCCAAGACGCCGGCTCGCGGTTCGGCTTTGACGCCAGCCTCAAGGTGACCGGTAGCCCGGGTGCAATTTCTCACAACGCTGAAATAGTGCTCCTGCGGGCAGCCCAGGAGGCTCTCGCAAACGTCGGGCGCCATGCACGCGCATGTTCGGTAGCGGTGGTGCTTTCGTTTGATGCTCTCGCGGCTGTCCTCGAAGTGCGCGACGACGGGACGGGGTTCAGCTCGTCCCGCCCGGCGGGCTTTGGCCTTACACAGCTGCGAGCGCGTGCCAGTGAGCTCGGCGGCGAGGTAGACGTCCTTTCTGCTCCTGGAGAAGGCACCGTCGTCACAGTCCGTTTGCCGTTGGGCCCGGGCGTACCCAGCCCGGTCGCACCCGGCCCGCCAAGGCCCAGCCTGGTCGCACCCGGCCCGCCAAGGCCCAGCCCGGCAGCAGCATTGGGCCCGGCACCCGAGCTGCCCTCGGACCTGTCCTCCCTCAGGGGAGACGTGGTTGAACGCGCATGACCAAGGTTGTCAAAGTCCTTATTGCCGACGACCATCCCGTTGTCCGTGAAGGCCTGCGCGGCATGCTTGCAGGTGAGGGCGACATCGAGGTCGTCGGCGAGGCCGCCGATGGGCGCCAAGCGGTCTCGCTCGCCGGCGAGCTGAAGCCCGACGTGGTCCTCATGGACCTGCGCATGCCGGGCACTGACGGAGTGGAAGCCACCCGGCGCATCGCCGGGGTGGGTGGGCCCGCTGTGCTCGTGGTTACCACCTACGACACCGACCACGACATCCTGCGGGCGGTCGAGGCGGGTGCCCGCGGCTACCTCCTCAAAGACACGCCCCGCGCCGAGCTGATCCGCGCTGTGCGAGCGGCGGCAGGGGGTGCGACCGTCTTGGCTCCCGCTGTGGCGGACCGCCTTCTCCGCCGTGATAGGTCGGCGGCTAACGCTGAGCTCACCTCCCGGGAGCTCGAAGTGCTCGACCTCGTTTCCAAGGGCAAGACCAACGCGGAGGTCGGCCAGGCTCTCTTCATCGGCGAAGCAACGGTCAAAACCCACCTCCTGCATGCTTTTGCCAAGCTCGGCGTGGACGACCGGACAGCGGCGGTGACGACAGCGATCGCCCGGGGGTTGCTCGCCTCGCCAAATTGAAAATGTGAGCCCCCAAAATTGAGCTTGCCAAATTTAGCCCAGGGTTGCGCCACTGCTGCGTGTACCTATGGAGATTAGCTGGTGCGAACGGGCTCAATTCGCTTCACAAGGCCGCTCGCTACCAGATTGAGCGCACTGGTGAGGTAGGTAGTGGGCAAGCCCGCAATACCCAAGCGCAATACGGCGGAACTTT
>Ga0335074_10006609_pt1 | contig 16090 bp, 12 predicted proteins | sample Lox_Sample_23_FD_206715 | JGI IMG/M metagenome (GOLD analysis project Ga0335074, IMG submission 206715) | Soil microbial communities from Loxahatchee National Wildlife Refuge, Florida, United States - Lox_Sample_2.3 | ecosystem: Environmental > Terrestrial > Soil > Wetlands | place: USA... | reverse complement strand
TCCGGACGGCGGGGAGCCGAACATTCGGGGCTGCCTGCCTCGCGCGCGCGTGATGCGCGGCCAGGATCCGGTGCGACCGGTCACACCACACCCGTTGCCGGGGGCGCGCCGGCGGACGGGCGCCTCCTGCGGGAGCACCGGACGGCGGACGGCCTGTCTGAGCGGGCGCTGGCGAGGCGCTCGGCGGTTCCCCGGTCGACGGTGACGCGGCTCGAGCACGGGCAGATCCGTCCGCGGCGTTCGCTGCTTCAGGCACTGGCGGTCGGCCTGGACCCGGACCGGCCGAAGGTGCTGGCCGCGCAGCTGGTCGAAGCCGCGGTGGCTGACCTCGTTCCCGAGTCGGACCGGTGGCGCCGCTACCGGCAGCACCGCCTCGAGCGGGAGATGATCCTTCGGGGGGACGTGCCGATGCCAGCGGACGTGACCAGGCGCCTGCAGCTGCACCGGGCGGCCGATACGGTGCGGGCTCAGGCTATGGCGGTCCTGCACCGGCCGGGCGCGCTAGACGATGCCGACGCCCTGGACCAGGCGCTCGCGCTGCTGGAGCGGTCCCAGGTTCTGCGTGATCAGGCGGGCCCGGCGATGAGCTTCCGTATCGGGAAGGTGCGCTTGACCGTCGGGATGGGCCCGTGACCCGGCTGCTGCCGCTGCCGCTGCCCGAGCCGGACAAGCCGCTGCGGGAGATGACGGACGCCGAGCCGGCCGCGTACGTCCGGAAGGTTCAGCGGGCGATCCGCGATGACGAGGTGTACCGCGGTGCGCGCCGCCCGCGAACGATGCGCGAGGTGGACCTCTGGCGTCAGGGGCCAGGCCGCGCGCGAGGCGCTCCGGAAGGCGAACGCCGAGCGGCGCCGCGCCCGGGCTCAGCGCAGGCGCGGCCGTGCCACTGAACCGCCCGCTTGACAGGTCAAATACAAAAAAGGATCCCAGTCACTTCCGCGTCCGGGTCCGGATGCCGGTCTCCGCGCCAGGTGAGGCCGTCAGCGTTACCGTCACGCGCGTCACTCTCCGTAGGGACAACCCATTTGCTGATCGGTTCGTGCGAATCCGCAGAGTGATGAACGCGGCAGCCCAGGAGGTCGTGGTAAGCGTGCAGGACGCCGACGAGCTGACGGGCACACGAAGATGCGCCCGTGGCTGGAGTCCCACCCGGACGGCAGCGGCGACACCAGCCGCCCGGCCACCGAAACCCCACTCGCCGAGCAGGCTGCCTCCGCGCCCTTCGCTAGAGGAACCGCACCGTGACCTAGATCACTCGCCTGCCGCGAATGCCAGTCGCCTGTTTCGCCCCGGGAAGGGGCGAAGGGAGGTGGCCCACATCGAAACGACCCAGATAATCCTCGAGGCGCTGATGCTCGCCGTCGAACTGCTCGCCGCACTTCGCCGCGGGCGCTGACCAACCATGTGCTGCCGGGCGGACCCTCTTCTCCTCCCGGCAGCACGCCCGCACGGTCGCGCGTAGTGACCAGAACCCAGCTGGCCGCAAGCAGGGATTACACCAGCACAGTTAGCGAGTTGCACTGGTGCCGGCGCAAGCTGTCACAGACAAGACAAACCTCTCAAATAACGCACAAAATGCCACAAGAGATAAGCGTCACGTGGCGAAAACGTCAGCATGGACTACACAGCACCTCGTTGCTGTTGTACCGTGTACAGCAGAACATGCATCTAACGGTGCGTAGGGGCAACCCGAACACCACATCCTAAGGCCGCCCGCTGTGGCGGCCTTAGCGCTAATCTGAGCCGGTGCATGTCTGCTACCTGGACGAGTCGGGCGGTTACGAACCACCCGACAGCAGCTCCGATGCCACACCAGTGATGGTCATCCTGGGACTCGTCGTGGATGCGGCATCGGTCGCTGCGCTTACTCGCGACTTCCTTGCCCTGAAGCGGAAGCACTTCCCTGGCAGGTTCACAGCGCCGCACGCGCTCAGCCACATCCTGGTGGAAGTCAAGGGAAGCGAACTACTCCAGATGACGCGGTCCAGCTCCAGGAACAAGCGGCGGCAGGCTGAACGGTTCCGTGGTGAACTGCTGGATCTCATATCCGCTCATAACGGGCGCATCCTGGGGCGAGTCTGGGTAAAGGAGCCGGGCAAGAGCATGGACCCGGTGGCGAGCTACTGCTACGCCGTTCAGGACATCGCGATGCACTTTAGCCAGTACCTTCAAGTCAAGGGGGCCGAAGGCGTGCTCATTGCCGACGGAAGGACGCATGCTGCGAACGTGGGGGTGGCCCACTCCATCTTCACGCAAAAGTGGCGCACAGCGGGCGATCCGTATCCGTTCATGCGCGAAGTGCCCCTCTTCGCTCAGAGCGATAATCATGCCGGACTACAGGTCGCTGACCTGGTGGCTTCTTCCCTCGTGTTCCCGATGGCGGCCGCGGCCTACTGCAAGCCTCGCGCGGGTGCAGCGCACTCTTCATCTCGTTACGCCGACGTGCAGAAGGTGTTCGGATCACGACTTCAAGGCCTTCAGTACCGGTGCCGCGACGAGACAGGACGGTGGCGCGGAGGACTTGTCGTCGGTGATGCCGTGGGCCACCGGCCTGGATCTTTCCTCTTCGGACGCTAACCGCTCTCGGGATACGAATGCTTCTGGGCCAGCGGCATGCAGGTGTGTCAGGGGAGTTCCTGGCGTTGGCCAGAGCCCTCCAATGCGGCGCCACGGAAGCCGACTTGCAGGCTTAGCGCCGCCGCGGCGGGTCGTTCTGCTCTTGTCACTGCTACAGCCCTCGACGGAGAGCACAGTCAGACGGATACATCGGGGCAGTTCGAGAAAATTTTACGAACTAATATACGGGACATGCCGCCACGCGACCCGCGTCTTTGTCCGAAGCTCGAACATGCGATGCCGGTGACGGGGCTCCCGGCTCCCTCCGCGTTTGCGACTGGCCGGAGCTGCGGCTCGTCCTGTTCGGCGACGGCGAGGTGCACCCGGTGCGGGTGCGGTCGCGGAGTACCGCCGTGGATCGTGGCGAGGTCCTCGGCATCGAGCGGGACGCTGAGGGGTCGACATGGCAGGAGTGGTACCAGGCGGATCCGACGGGGATCCCCGAGCCAGGCCCGGGAGACCTGTTACCGCCGCCTGTGGAAAATGCCCGGTTAGTCGTGATTGTCAGCGCAGGCAGCTCGCCGAGCAGGAGAAGACGACCGCGGAGCAGGTCCGGGTCCTCAAGCTGCAGGCTGAGGAACTCCAGGAATCCCTCGAGGACCGCGAGCGGGACGCCATGGAGCGACGGCGGGGGCAAGCCTCCAGGGTCTATATGTGGACCAAACTGCCGGAGAACGACCCAGAGCCAGCCGAGATATTCGCGCACGTGCGGAACACCAGCCGGCAGCCCGTCTACGACGTCCTAATCCAGTGGTGGGATGCACCGAATCCCTACCTTCCTGATGACTCTGACAGACCGGAAACAGCGATGTTTGCCCACGAACTGATGCCTGGAGAAGAACTCGGTGATTCCTCCGATTCCCTGGGACCCTACGCTCTTTGCGCTGTCAGGTTCCGTGACCGAGCAGGCGGCTGGTGGGAGACTTACCCGGACGGGCGCCTAAAGGAGATACCCCTTCCCGGGCATCGACTCCTCTAGGACATCAGGACCTGTACTCGTCGTCCTTTGTCTCGGCGAGATGCTGGAACTCGTCCAGCTGCCAGCGGAACCCCGCGTCATCCGTGAACCAGGCGACGACGATGTGATCATCGTTGCCATCCGTCGCGGCGAAGGTGAACTTGCAGGGACTCCCTGGCGGGAGCGTGCCGTACCGCGAAACCGCGCGCTCATCGAGCATGACCTCCATCGTTCGTGCCTGAACGGCGGCACCGAAATTCCCGGTACTCGTGAAGAACTGCCCGCAGCTCTCAGTTTTGGCGATGAGCGTGCCGTCCGTCCTCGGTTCCGCGACACGCGGCACCTGCTCGACACTGGCCACGCGATCCTCGACGAATGGCTCCCGCTCAGCGAGGGCTAGCGCCGCCGAACGCAGCAGGCTGCCCCGGCGAACCGGGGCGGCCTGTCGTGTTTCCGGGGAGCCGCCATAGGGAGCCTGACCGTATGGACTAACCCGGACTGATATGGACGGAAGCAAGTCCCGATAAGCCCGATGACCATGCGGTTCTGGACCGCCCCACATGGGCTCGAACGCCCGTTCTAGCCCATGTGGGGATAACGGTAGTCGGTGGGGGGTACGAACGTCTCCTTGATCGAGCGGGCGGAGACCCAGCGGATGAGGTTGAACACCGAGCCCGCCTTGTCGTCGGTGCCGCTGCCGCGGGCGCCGCCGAACGGCTGCTGGCCGACGACCGCGCCGGTCGGCTTGTCGTTGACGTAGAAATTGCCCGCGCTGTAGCGAAGAGCCTCCGCCGCCTCGGCGATCGCGGCGCGGTCGGTGGCCAGCACCGAGCCGGTCAGCGCGTACGGCGCCACGCCGGCGGCCTGCGCGAGCATCGCGGAGTACTCCGTGTCCTGGTAGACATGGACCGCCAGGATCGGGCCGAAGTACTCGGTGGTGAACACCTCGTCGGCCGGGTCCGAGCACTCAAGGATGGTCGGCGGTACGAAGTACCCGGTCTCGTCGTTGACCTGGCCTCCGGCCAGGAAGGTGACCGAGGGACGGGACCGTGCCCGGTCGAACGCGCCGCGGTGCTTGTCGAGTGCGCGGCTGTCGATCACCGCCCCGCCGAACAGCGACAGGTCCTCGGCGACGTCGCCGTAGGTCACCGACCTGGTGGTGGCGATCAGCTCGTCCTTCACCACGGCCCAGAGCGACGCGGGAAGGTAGGCGCGCGACGCGGCCGAGCACTTCTGGCCCTGGTACTCGAAGGCGCCGCGGACAAGCGTGGTCACGATGGAGGCGGGGTCGGCCGAGGGGTGGACGATCACGAAGTCCTTGCCCCCGGTCTCGCCGACCAGACGCGGGTAGTCGCGGTAGCTCTGGATGTTTTCGCCGACGGTGCGCCACAGGTGCTGGAAGGTGCCTGTCGACCCGGTGAAGTGGATGCCCGCGAGGGCGGGGTGGGACAGCGCGACCCGGGAGACCGCCTGGCCGTCCCCGGTCACCATGTTGATCACGCCGGGCGGCAGCCCGGCCGCCTCAAGCAGGGCCATGATGTAGTGCGCGGAAAGCTGCTGCGTGGGCGATGGCTTCCACACCACCACGTTGCCGAGCAGCGCCGGCGCGGTCGGCAGGTTGCCGGCGATCGAGGTGAAGTTGAACGGCGTGATCGCCAGCACGAACCCTTCGAGCGGCCGGTACTCCATCCGGTTCCATGTCCCGGGGGCGGACGCCGGCTGCTCGGCGAGCAGTTGCCTGGCAAAGGCGACGTTGTACCGCCAGAAGTCGATCAGTTCGCAGGCGGCGTCGATCTCGGCCTGGAAGGGCGATTTGGACTGGCCGAGGACCGTCGCGGCGTTCAGCGTCGCCCGCCACGGCCCGGCCAGCAGGTCGGCCGCGCGCAGGAAGACCGCGGCGCGATCGTCGAAGGACAGCGCCCGCCACGCCTCCGCCGCGCGGCCGGCCGCGGTGATCGCCGCCGTCACGTCCGCGTCGGTCGCGTTGCCGAGGTCGCCGAGGACGTGCCGGAAGTTGTGCGGCTGCACCACCGGCACCCGTTCGCCCGACCCCATGACGGCCCGGCCGTCAATGGTCATGGTCAGCTCGGCCCGCTGACCTGCCAGTTCCTTGATCTTTCCAGCGAGCGCGGCGCGATCGGCGCTGCCCGGCTGGTACTGCCTAACAGGCTCGTTAAAGGGTGGAGGAACCCGTGTCACAGCATCCATACCGGCCACGTTACCTGCCCCGCCGGCACCCCTAACGCGGGCGTCTTTCCGGTGCCTGGTGACCATGATCACCCTGGTCACGTAGCCGTGACCAGGATCGTCTTAGCCGCATAGCGGGCGACCGTGATCACCTTCTCCGCATAGCCGACGCCGATGATCGGAAAGGGTGGTCACCAGCTATGCGGAGAGGTGACCGGCGCGAGGTCAGGCGGGGCTAGAGGTACTGGAGTTCCTGGGTGGCGTACCAGCCCAGTTCGTGTGCCTCGGCGGAATCCGCGGTGAAGGAGGCGTCGGCATCGCCCGCGTCGGCGGCGGCGACCGCGTCGGCGGCGGCGGTCACGTCGGGGACCGCGTCCAGGTCGTCGACGTGACCCGAGGCAATCGCCGCGAGCGGTACCGCGGCGCCGACAAGTACCGCGGCGGCATCGTCGTCGTATGCCTGCCAGGTGACCTGCGCGTCGGGGACATCGGCGGCGAGCACGACCCGGCGGCGCGGCGTGCCCCGGTCGGCGTCGAGCAGGCGGAGTGACTCCCGGGCGGCGGCGAGCATGGCGACGTACTCGAGTTCTTCGTCGTCGCCGCTCGAGTAAGCCTCGCGCAAGGCCGGCGTTACCGCGAAAGCGCGCAGCGGCGCCGGCCCAGCCTCCCCCTTGGCGAGGATGCTGTCCAGGCGCCGCAGTGTGGCGGGCAGGTAGACGCGCATGGCCGAAATGCTAGCGGTATCAGTGCTATCCGCGGGTGGCTGACGTTAAGACCTGGTGGCTCCCGTCGGCGCGGCGGGGCGCGCCGACGGCGGCGATCACGGCCGTCACCGCGTCGGCGAGCGGCACGTGCTCCCAGAGCCTGACTACCGTCCAGCCCGCCTGCGCAAGCGCCTCATCGACGGCCCGGTCCCGCTCCACGTTCTTGGCGAGCTTGGGTGACCAGTACCACTCGTTGCTCCTTGGCTTGCTGCCGTGCTCGGGGCAGGCGTGCCAGAAGCAGCCGTCGACGAACACGGCGACCCTGCGGCTGGTGAACGCGATGTCCGGGCGGACCCGGCGGGCCGGCAGGTCGAGCCGCAGGTCCTTGCGGTAGCGGTAGCCCATGGCGAAAAGCGCGGCGCGCAGCGCGAGTTCCGGCTTGGTGTCGGAGCGGCGGTTGCTCCTCATGTTCGCGGCGCGACCCGGATCGACGGTGAACGGGTACGCCTTCCCCTTCGCCGCCGCCTGTGTCGCGGACCTGCTCGCCGGCGCGTCCGCCGCGGCCGCGGTCTTGCCTTTCACCGCACGCGGCTTGCCTGGCCTCGCTCCGACGGCGCTGGCAACGGGTTGCGCCTTGATGTCCGCCACGCGGAAAGCCTAGCGACCGTCGGCGCCGTGTGCCGGCAAAGCGTTGCGGTCTCGGGCAGGACCGTGCCGGAATGTCGGAGGTGGCGAGTAAGTGTAGGGGCATGCAGGCAGAGCAAGTTCCGGCGGCGCCGCCAATGCCCGACCAGGACCTGGCGGCGATGCGGGTCATCCCGGTGCCCGACGTCTGGCCGCCGCTCGACGCCGCGCCGGCGGCGGGCGCGTACCCGGGCCTCACCCTGGGACAGGCGGACATGCGGCGCACCGGCCAGCCGGACACGGAACCGGCCTGGCCTGGCCAGTTCGCGGTGCTGCTCGCCGAGACGCTCGCGGGCGCACGGCCGGTGCAGCAGGTGCTGCCCTGGATGTCGGAGCGCGGCAGCACCCAGCTCCGCAGGCTGCTGCCGCTATTCGGCGGCGGGCACCGGCCCAGGGTGCTGCGCGTGCTGGCGACCAGGCCGAGCGTCGACGCGATCGAGATGACGCTCGTCGTCGCGGTCGGCCCCCGGACGCGCGCGCTGGCGGTCCGGCTTGAGCGGGCCACCCGGACGCAGCGGCCCGCGTGGCGGGGCAAGCCCGCCACGCAGTGGCTGTGCACCGATATCGAGGCCGGCTAGGAGCTCGCTGAATTACACCGTGTCAGGGCGTACTTGTGGCGGGTCCCGCCTGGTGGCCCGGGAACGGCTCCTGGAGCCACGGCAATTCAGCGGACTCCTAGGACCTGCCGCCGTGGCAGCGCTTGTACTTGCGACCGGAACCGCACGGGCACAGGTCGTTGCGCCCCACGTTTGCGTACGGGTCAGCGGCGGTGTCGCCGTGCCGCTCGACACCACCGTCCTCGGTCGGGGCCGAGTACTGCAGGTTGCGCGGCCGGTTCGGCTGCAGGCCGGTGGGCAGCACCGGACGCGGGCCGCTCGCCGCGCTCGCGGTCGCCGTGTCGCTCACCTCGGCCGACACCGCCGCATCCGCCGGGGCCGCCTCGGGCGCCTTGGCGCTGCTGCTCCGGGTCGCGGCCTGGCCCCGGCCCGCCGCCGTGGCGTGGCCCCGCCCGTCGGCGGCGTGCCGGCCGCGGGGACGACCGCCCGCGCCAGCCCCGCCGGCGCCGGCCCGCTGGCCGGCCGACTGGGTGCCGCCCTGCTTCCGGCCGAAGGCCGCCGGCGGGGCGGCAGGCTCCGGCTGCGCCGGGGGGACCTGGCGAACGGGACGGGCCGGCGCCGGCGCGGCCTGAGCCGCGGGCGCGGATGCGGCGGGGGCCGGAGCGGGCGCCTGGGCGGGAGGCGCCTGCGCCGTGCCGCCCGCGGTGACGCCGGGGAGGGTGCCGCCGAACGCGAGTTGTGCCCCCGCGCCGACCTCCTCGACGATCGGGTTCTCCTGGATCTCGAACTGGAGGTTGAACAGGTTCCCGACCGACTCTTCCCTGATGCCGTCCATCATCGCGTTGAACATGTCGAAGCCCTCCCGCTGGTACTCGACCAGCGGGTCGCGCTGCGCCATGGCGCGCAGGCCGATGCCCTCGCGGAGGTAGTCCATCTCGTACAGGTGCTCGCGCCACTTGCGGTCGAGGACGGAGAGCACGACGCGCCGCTCGATCTCGCGCATCACGTCCGGCGTGAGCTCGGCCTCGCGGCGGTTGTACGCCTCCTGCGCGTTCTCCTGGACGAGTTCCGTGATCAGGTCGGCGGTCAGCCCCGACTTGTCACCGCCTGCCTCCTCGAGGACGGTGTCGATCTTCAAGGTGATCGGGAAGAGCTGCTTGAACGCCCGCCACAGCTTTTCCAGGTCCCACTCCTCCGGGTACCCGTCGGCGGTGGCGGCCGTCACGTACGAAGCGATCACCTCGTCGACCATGGACCGGACCTGCTCGTGCAGGTCAGCGCCCTCGAGCACCTGGCGCCGCTCGCCGTAGATCACCTGCCGCTGCCGGTTGAGCACGTCGTCGTACTTGAGCACGTCCTTGCGGATCTCGAAGTTCTGCGACTCCACCTGGGTCTGCGCCGACCTGATCGACCGGGAGACCACCGAGTTCTCGACCGGGACGTCCGCCGGGATGCGCAGCCGGTCCATGATGGCCGCGACCCGGTCGGAGTTGAACATCCGCATCAGGTCGTCCTCGAGCGACAGGTAGAACCGGGACAGGCCCGGGTCGCCCTGCCGGCCGGACCGGCCGCGCAGCTGGTTGTCGATGCGCCGCGACTCGTGCCGCTCGGTGCCGAGCACGTAAAGCCCGCCCGCCGCTACTACCTGCTCATGCTCGGCGGCCACCGCCGCCTTGGCCTTGGCAACCGCCTCCGGCCACGCGGCCTCGTAGTCCTCCGGCGTGTCGACCGGCGACAGGCCCCGCTGGTGCAGCTCGAGGTCGGCGATGAACTCCGGGTTCCCGCCCAGCATGATGTCGGTGCCGCGGCCCGCCATGTTCGTCGCGACCGTGACGGCGCCAAGCCGCCCGGACTGGGCGACGATCATCGCCTCCTGCTCGTGGTACTTGGCGTTGAGCACGTGGTGCTGGATGCCGCGCCGCTTGAGCAGCACTGACAGCAGCTCGGACTTCTCTACGCTCACGGTGCCGACGAGGACCGGCTGGCCGGCCTCGTGCCGCTCAGCGATGTCCTCGACCACCGCCTCGAACTTGGCCTGCGCGGTCTGGTAGATCACGTCGGTCTCGTCCGCGCGGATCATCGGCTTGTTGGTCGGGATCGGGACCACGCCGAGCTTGTAGATCTGCATGAACTCGTTGGCCTCGGTCATCGCCGTGCCGGTCATGCCCGCGAGCTTGTCGTAAAGCCGGAAGTAGTTCTGCAGCGTGATCGTGGCGAACGTCTGGTTCTCGTCCTTGATCTGCACGGCTTCCTTGGCCTCGATGGCCTGGTGCATGCCCTCGTTGTAGCGGCGGCCGTGCAGGATGCGGCCGGTGAACTCGTCCACGATCAGGACCTCGCCGTTCATCACGACGTAGTCCTTGTCCTTCTTGAACAGCTCCTTGGCCTTGAGCGCGTTGTTCAGGAACGACACCAGCGGCGTGTTGACCGGGTCGTACAGGTTGTCGATGCCCAGCCAGTCCTCGACCTTCTCGACACCGGACTCAAGGATGCCGACGGTCCGCTTCTTCTCGTCGACCTCGTAGTCGCCCTCGCCGTCCTCGCCGCGCCGCAGCCGGGGGGCGATCTTGGCGAACTCGGTGTACCAGCGTGAGTTCTGCTCGGCGGGGCCCGAGATGATCAGCGGGGTTCGCGCCTCGTCGACGAGGATCGAGTCCACTTCGTCGACGATCGCGAAGTTGTGGCCGCGCTGCACGGTTTCCTCGAGCGACCAGGACATGTTGTCGCGCAGGTAGTCGAAGCCGAACTCGTTGTTCGTCCCGTAGGTGACATCGGCGGCGTAGGCCTTGTGCCGGTCGGCCGGAGTCATATCGGCCAGGATCACCCCGACCTCGAGGCCAAGGAACCGGTGCACCCGGCCCATCCACTCGGAGTCGCGCTTGGCCAGGTAGTCGTTGGTCGTGACGACGTGCACGCCCTTGCCGGAAAGAGCGTTCAGGTACGCGGGGAACACGCCGGTGAGCGTCTTGCCCTCACCAGTGCGCATCTCGGCGATGTTGCCGAGGTGCAGCGCCGCCGCGCCCATGAGCTGCACGTCGAAGGCGCGCTGCCCGAGCGTGCGCCGCGCCGCCTCGCGGACCGTGGCGAACGCCTCGGGGAGTATGTCGTCAAGCGTCTCGCCCTCCTCGGAGAGCCGGCGCTTGAACTCGTCGGTCATGTCGCGCAGTTCGGCGTCGCTCATCGCGGCGAACTCGTCCTCAACGGAGTTGATCTGCTCGCTGATCCGCTTGAGATGACGCAGGGTCTTGCCCTCGCCGGCGCGAAGGATGCTGTCTAGGATCGAAGGCACTTCTCGTCGTGCTCCTTGCGGCAGGTCCGAACTCTTTGATGGTGCTGGTCAGCCAGGTCGTCGGGCTCACGCCAGGAAACACGGGTTCGCTCATCGGACCTGATACTTTTTGGAACATGCGCGGGCCGGCCGGCCTCGGGCCAGACACGCCTCGCCTGCCATCGTAGGCGAGATGGGGGCCGGCTACAGAGTCCCGCGCCCCGTTGGGGTATTTTCATGACGACCTCAGCATAGGCAGGCCCCAGGGTTGGAGGAGCAGTCGTGGCCGAGCAGCAACCGACAGGCACCGTGGAAACCACGGACATCACGGACGCGCTGGCCCACCGTGCCACGCAGCACTTCGAGCACAATCCGGGGCGGCCCATCTCCTGGGTCGGGACCTCGGTGGTCATCGTCGGGTTCGTCATCGGCGGCATCGCGTTCGTCCCGTCGCCGCACTGGGTCATCGTCTACATCGGTGCCGCCGTGGCGGTCGTCGGCCTGCTCATCCTGCTGTTCTCGAAGGCCATGAGCACTGACTGGTACTAATCCGATCACATAACGCATCACGGCCCCCAGACGTTCCCCCGGAGGCTGGTGGGCGCTGTGCGCCGGAAATGTCAGGCCCTGCCGTTAGAGTCGTTGGCGTGGCAGTGCCATCAGCAGCCGTTCGGGTTGATTATGCAGAAGCTTGCGCGGGGAGACCGCTGTCCCTGCGGGCGGGCACGGTAGCGTCGCGGTGCCTGCAGTCATGACCGCGCGCGCGGACGTCGGGGGGTACGAGGGCTTGTCCCCCCGGGAATCAACAGCGGGAGACGGGGAGTCTTCGCCCCTTGAGACGACAGCGGTGTACGACGCGTCGCCCTCCGTGGAGACAACAGCGGTGTACGACGCGTCGCCCCCCGTAGAGACGACAGCGAGGTACGACGCGTCGCCCCCCGTAGAGACGACAGCGAGGTACGACGCGTCGCCCCCCGTAGAGACAACAGAGCTGAGCGCCGACGAGGTGCGGCGGCTCACCCTGTACGCTCAGGGGTTTCTCGGCGCCGGGGCGAAGCGCGGCGGGGTGACCGCGATGCTGCGCCGGGTCAGCGCGGTGCAACTCGACACGATCAGCGTCCTGGCGCGGTCGCATGAGCTTGTCGCGTACGCGCGGCTCGGACCGGTCGGGCGGGCGGCGGTAGAAGGCGCGTACTGGCCCGCCACCAAGCCGACGACGTTCGAGTACTGGGCGCACGCCGCCTGCATCCTGCCGATCGCGGACTGGCCGTACTACGCCTGGCGGCGGCGGGCCATCACCGCGCGCGGGCAGCGCTGGCACAAGGTCTCCGAGGACGCCTGCGAGCAGGTGCTCGGCCGGCTGCGCGACGAGGGACCGCTGACCGCGACCCAGCTCGGCGGCGCGAAGGCGGGCGGGCCGTGGTGGGACTGGTCCGAGGTAAAGATCGCGGCCGAATGGCTGCTCGACACCGGCCGGGCGGTGTGCGTCCGCAGGATCGGCTGGCGGCGCGTCTACGACCTGCCGGAACGGGTCATCCCGAGCGAACTGTACGAGCACAGGGCGACGGACGCGGAGTGCCTCGCCTACCTCGTCGGAACGGCCGGGCGCGGCCTCGGCGTCGCCACCCACGCTGACTTCATCGAGTACCAGCGGCTCAACGGCTACGGGCTGCACCTCAGGGACGGCGCCGCGCTCGACGAGGCCGCGGCGGCGGCCGGGCTGGTCCCGGTGACGGTTCCCGGCGGCAGACGGCACGTTCACGCGTGGGCCGACCCGGCGGCACTCGCCTGGCTCGCCGCGGGCGGCCGCGGCACGCACCGCACCGCGCTGCTGTCGCCGTTCGACTCGCTGGTCTGGGACAGGAAACGGACGCTGCGGATGTTCGGCTACCGGCACCTGTTCGAGCCGTACGTGCCGAAGGAGAAGCGCGAGCGCGGCTATTTCACGATGCCGCTGCTCACCGGCGGCCGGATCGCGGGCTGGGTGGACCCCGCCAGGGAGGGGAAGACGCTCGTCGCCAGGAACGTGCTCGTGGACAAGCCCGCGGCCGTCGTGCCGATGGCACGGGCCCTGGCCGAGGCGGCGCAATGGGTCGGCTGCTCGAACGTGGCGACGGAGCGGGTGCAGCCAGGTGCCCTGGCCCAGCCGCTGGCGGCCGCGCTGAAGGCGATCGGGGTCTGAACGCCTGGCGGCCCCCTCCGGCCGCCCTGGAGGTCACGGGCGGGGCGGGGGCAGCCAGAGTTCCTCGGTTAAGGAGAAGACCTGCTCGCGAACCGCGGCTAGCTGATCTCGATCAGCTTCTCGCGGACGGCGATCATCACGGCTTCCATCCGGGAGTGGATCTGTAGCTTCTCCAGGATGTTCCGCACGTGGTTCTTCACCGTGTTCTCCGAGATGAACAGCTCCTTGGCGATGTCGCGGTTGTTCATGCCGCGCGCCACCAGGCGGAGCACCTCCATCTCGCGGTCGGTCAGCTTGGGCGCGGGCGCGTGCTTGGCCGCCTCCCCGTCGGCGTCCCGTCGTGCCAGCGTCGCGAACTCGGTGAGCAGCTTGCCGGCCATGGACGGGTTGATGAGGGACTGGCCGCCGTGCACGGCCCGGACCGAGTCGGCCAGTTCGTCGAGCGGGATGTCCTTCAGCAGGTAACCGCTGGCCCCCGCCCGGATGGCCTCGAACAGGTCCTCTTCCTCATCGCTGATCGTCAGCATCACGATCTTGGCGGAGGGAGCGACCTCCTTCATCTGGCGGGCGGCCTCGATGCCGGTGATCTTCGGCATCCGGATGTCCATGAGCACGACGTCCGGCACGACCTCGCCGGCCAGCTTGACCGCCTCCGCGCCGTCGGAGGCCTGGCCGACGAGCTCAAGCCCGGCCTCTCCCTGCAGGACCATCTCCAGGCCGCGGCGGAACAGGGCATGGTCGTCCGCGATCAGCACGCGGATGGGGTCGCCGCCAGGCCCGGCGTCGCCGTCCGGTGCCGTCTGCGGTGCGGGGGCCGGGGGCGCGTCCGGGGACGGCTGCGTCGGCAGCGAACCAGCCCCGGGCTTGGCGGTCGACGGCTTGCCCGTCGCTGCATTCCTGGCCGTAAAGGACCGTTCGGTCACGGCCTCTCCTTCCGCTGCGCTCGCAGTTCACGCACAGGATAGGACATGTCACTAAACCTGCGCATTTCGCCCCCCGAGGGCCACGCTGCCCCCCGGGGGGGATGAGCAGCTTCGTTTGGTTCTACTCCTGCTGGTTACCGCCGCCTAGTCCTCGACGAGGCGGATGACGCCGTAGTCGTAACCGCGGCGCCGGTAGACGACGCTGAACTTGCCGCACTGGCTGTCGTGGTAAGCGAAGAAGTCGTGCCCCACGAGTTCCATCTCAAGGAGCGCGTCGTCGATCGTCATCGGCCGCGAGGCATGGAACTTCTCCCTGACGATCAGCGGGCCGTCGCCCACCATCTGCATCGGCAGCAGCCCGGAGACGGACGCCTCCGCCTCGGCTTCGTCGCCGAACTCATCGAAGTCCGGGCCCGCCTCGTCCTCGGGCATCGCCGGGAGCGGCACCACCGCCTCCGGCCTGCGCTGGCCGACCCTGCCGCCGACCTTCGCGCCGGTCTTGGCGGCCATCTTGCCGTTCGCCCTGCGGCCGACCGGCGTGCCGTTCAGCATGGCCGCGTCGTCCGGAGCGGGGATCTCCGGGATCGCGACATCGGCCAGGGCGCTCGACTCGGCCGCCATGGCGGCCGCCTCGTCCGGCGCGGCGGTCACCGCCGCGAGCACCTCGGTCGAGCGCACGGTCAGGTCGCCGCGGCGGACCTTGCGCCGTTCGGCTGCCTTGCGCAGCCGGCCTTCGAGCTTGGCGAACGCGAGATCAAGAGCCGCGTACCGGTCGTCGGCCGCGGCCTCGGCCCTGATGGCCGGCCCCCTTGATCTGATCGTTAGCTCTACCCGCTCGCTCCGGTCGGCCTGCCTTGGGTTGCGTTCGGTCGACACCTCGACGTCGATCCGGATCGCGTTGTGATCGAGCTTCTCGAGCTTGGCCAGCTTTGCGGTCGCGTGCCTGCGGAAGCGCTCAGGAACGCTGGTGTGCCTGCCCTTGAAGGTGATTTCCATCTCGATCCCCCTTCGGCGTTATGTACCAGTAGCGAACCTTCCTACCTTGCCCTTGCACTAAGGATCTGAACTTTCCGGTCAGTTCAAAGCAGGAGGGTTCGGTGGGCACTCGCCCGGCCGACCTGGTCTTCGACCCCACATCCGCCTGCTGAGGGGTTCGCGGCCTTCCATGGCCACTACTGCCCTTCTCCCGGGGGTCGGGGAACGCCTTGTGTCCCCCGGCGGGGCAGGACTTACTCCTAAGCCGCACCGTGATCGGACGACGAGAAGTCGCCTTACGTGGACCGTTTCGCCTGCGGCTGGCATCGGCTTGCCGAAGAGACCCTCGGGCCGCCAGAGCGGCTTGGAGGGCCTGCCCGGCGCAACCACGGACCCGGGCGAGTGCCATGGGAGAACGCTAGCTCGCCCAGAGCCAATTGTCAGGTAGGACATTGGTGTGAAAATAGTCATAACGGACTTATAACGGCGTCACGGCCAGAAGGTTCCAGGCAAGCCGCACGGCGGCCGGCGCCTAACCGGGATAGACCGGGCTGCTGCCGGTGCCGATCAGCGTCCACGAGCCGGTGAGGCTGGCATCGGCCATCATGCGGCCATCCGGCATGCTGGCCACCAGCAGGTTCCCCGAGCTGGCGGTGATCGTCTCCATGCCGTCGTCGACCGGGATGGACGTGGGGGTACCGCCGCTCACCGGGTACTCGGTCGCGGCCGGACCAGGCTGCGCCAGCGTGATCACGTCGTCGGGACCGTACCAGGTCAGCCCGGTGAACGCGGTGGCGTTGAGCGGGGTCAGCTGGACGTCGGAGAGCATGATCTGCGGTCTCGACCCCTGCTCCCCCGAGATGGCGCCGAACGTCAGCACGTTCCCGAGGCTGCCACCGATGACGATCGCCACCCGGACGCCATCCGGCGCGACCCGCAGGGCGGTGAACGGCCCGGTGACGCTCGTCAGTCCGGAGGAGGCGCTCCCCACGTTGACCGGAATCATCTGCCCGAGCGGCTGCCGGATGCCCACCGC
>Ga0335074_10006608_pt1 | contig 16092 bp, 14 predicted proteins | sample Lox_Sample_23_FD_206715 | JGI IMG/M metagenome (GOLD analysis project Ga0335074, IMG submission 206715) | Soil microbial communities from Loxahatchee National Wildlife Refuge, Florida, United States - Lox_Sample_2.3 | ecosystem: Environmental > Terrestrial > Soil > Wetlands | place: USA... | reverse complement strand
CGTTCGGCGGAAGGGCCGGCCAGTTTCAGCACTTGAGGTGGTTGCCCGCGTCGACGGGCAGCGTGACGCCGGTGACGTAACGGGCCGCGTCCGAGCACAGCCAGACGATCGCGTTGGAGATGTCCACGGGGTCCACCCACGGGATCGGCAGCAGGTTCATCTCGGCGAACCCGGCCTTCACGTCTTCGCGCCCTGGATTCTCCAGGTCAGGCCGGAAGGCCCGGTGCAGGTTCTCGTTCTGGATCATCGGCGTGTCGACGGCGGTCGGGCAGACCGCGTTCACCCGGATGAAGTGCTCGGCCAGTTCGTACGCAAGGGTGTCCTTCAACGCCAGGACGCCGTTCTTGGCCGCCTTGTAGTCCCCGAGTCCCTTGCCCGCGGTGATCGCCGCGCCGGACGACGTGAGCACGATCGAACCGCCGTTGCCCGCCGCGATCATGTGCGGGACCGCGGCCTTGACCGTGATGAACGTACCGGTGAGGGTCACGTCGATGAGTTCGCGGAACTCCGCGACGTCGATTGCCCACAGATCCTTCGGCCAGGAGATGATCGCCGCGTTGGCCGCGACGATGTCCAGCCGTCCGCCTAGCTCCGCGACGCCCTCGCCGAGTACGTCCTGGACCGCGCCCAGGTCCCTGATGTCGGCTTTCCTGGCAATGATCCGCCGGTCGAGTGCTTCGACCTCCTTGACCGTCTGCGCCAGGTCCGCCTCGGTCGCCAGCGGGTAGCTCAGCCAGTCCGGCGTCGCGCACGCGTCGATCGCGATGATGTCGGCGCCCTCCTGCGCGAGGCGGATCGCGTGCGTGCGGCCCTGCCCGCGCGCCGCCCCGGTAACGAAGGCGACCTTACCTACGAGTAGTGCCATGATCATCTCCTACGTGTCGCGGCTCTCCGCGCCTCTTGCTGTTATCAATTTTGGTCCTCGGGCGGACTGGAAGTTCGTGAGCGCTCGAAGTACGGCAGCGCGACACCCTCGGCGATTTCCCGGAACACCGCCCGCACCGGCTGGCCGGCGCGCACCTCTTCCGGCGCGACGCCGGTGACGGCGGTCACCAGGCGCGGCCCCTCGGCCAGCTCGACGATGGCGAGCACGTACGGGATCTTCTCGGCGAACGCGTAGTGCGTCGGGTGCCTGACCACCGTGTAGCTGTAGATCGTGCCGTCGCCCGACACCTGCCGCCACCCCAGATCGGTCGCATGGCAGTGCGGACAGCGGGGAAGCGGCGGGTGCCACACCTGATGGCACGCCCGGCACTGCTGCACGACCAGGCGCCCCTCGCGGGCCGCGTCCCAGTAGGGCGCGGTCAGGTCCGTCGTCCCGGGAACAACCGCCATCACATCACCTCGCTCTGACTTCCTGTCGGTTGTGACCGCTGCACCGGGGTCACCTGGCCAGGATGGTGGCGCTGCCGGCGGGGGCGCCGACGAGGGCGATCTCGGCCCCGGTGACCTGGTTGGACGCGGTGCCGCGGAGCTGGCGGACCGCCTCGAGTATGCCGTTCATGCCGTGCAGGTACGCTTCGGACAGGTGGCCGCCGTGGGTGTTGACCGGCAGCGGGCTGCCCGGTCCCGTGCCCTGCTCGATGACGTACCGCCAGGCCTGGCCGTCAGGCACGAAACCGTAGGACTCCAGGGAGCGCAGCGGCATGTAGGACGTGGCGTCGTAGAACTCGGCCACGTCGATGTCCGCGCGGCCCACGCCGGCCCGCTCGAACAGCCGCCCGGCGGCGGCGGGCGGGAACAGCTCAAGTAGTTCGCCGCTGGTGTAGATGCCCATCGGCTCCCGGTACGGTGATAGCGTCTGGGTCGCCGACAGCACCCACACCGGGTCGTCGCGCAGCGACCGTGCCCGCTCCGCCGTGGTGACCACGAAGGCGCAGGCGCCGTCGTTCTCCAGGCACAGGTCGAACAGGCGCAGCGGCTCGCTGATCATGCGCGCGCCCCGGTAGGTCTCCCAGTCGAGCTTGCGGTCCCGCATCATCGCGTTCGGGTTGCCGTTAGCGTAGGCCCGCTGGGTGATCGCGATCGTGCCGAGCGCGCGGGTCAGGTCCTCGTCGCTCAGCCCGTGCACCGTGGCGTACCTGCGGGCCCACAGCGCGAAAAGCTGGCCGGGCGACATCAGCCCGTACGGCCAGGCGAACGACAGGTTGTCCTGCTCGGTCACCACCACGTCGGCGTCCGCCCCGCCGCCGGGGCCAGCGCCTCCAGGTCCCCGGCCGTCGGCCCGGCCGAAGCGGCCGCCCCTGGACTGCGACAGCGCCCGGTACACCACCACGGTGGACGCCAGGCCGGCGCTGACCGCCGCCGCCGCGTGCATCACGACCGCCCCGAGCGCCTCGCCGCCGTGCGGCGCCTGGGCGAAGAACGACAGTTCCCTGATCCCGAGCCCGCGCACCAGCATTGCCTCGGTGACCGGCTCGAACGGCGCGGTGAACCGGCACATGCCGTCGACCTCGGCGACGTCCAGGCCGGCGTCGGCGCACGCGGCAAGGACCGCCTCCATCGCGAGTTCCCACGCGGTGCCGGGCAGCGCCTTGCCGTACGCGGTCTGGCCGATCCCGACGATCGCCGCATCGCGCCTGGTCACTGGCTCGCCTCCCGCAGACCGAGTGACAGTTCGACGGCCTCGGCGTCCGGGCCGAGCCAGTCGCGGATCACCTCGGCCGTGTGCTGCCCGGGCTGCGGCGGCGCCACCACCCGGGCTGGAGACCTGGACATCTTGACCGGGTAGGCAGGGATGGTCACCGCGCCCCTGCCGGGATCGTCGACCGTCACGAAGACACCGCGGGCGCGCAGGTCCTCGTCGTTGAGCACCTCGGTGGTCGAGCGGAGAGCGCCGCCGGGTACGCCGGCGTCCCCGAGTGCCCGCATCGCGGCCATCTTGTCCATCGTCGCGGTCCACGCGCGCACCGCACCGTCGATCTCCGCCCGGTGCTCGCCCCGGCTGGCCATGGTGGCGAACCGCGGGTCGGCGAGCATGTCCTCGCGGCCCATCAGCCTGGCCATCCGCTCCCACTGCCGGTCACTGCCGCAGTGAATGTGCACGTAGTCGCTCGGCCCGAACGGCGGGCAGGGAAAGATGTCGGAAGGCGCGGTGGGCAAGAGGAACGGGGGGCGGTTCCCGAACCTGGGAGTGTCCATGTGCCGGTCGATGGGGAAACCGAAGTGGATCCGCATGAACGTCGCCACCTGGTCGGTCATCGAGATCTGCACGCGCTGGCCGAGCCCGTCCTTCTCCCGCTGGTATAGCGCGGCGAGTATCGCCTGGACCAGCACCATTCCGGTGCCGGTATCGCCGACGTCGGGTCCCGGCTTCATCGGCAGCCCGTCCGGTTCCCCCGTGATCGACGATCCGCCGGAAAAGCCCTGCGCGATAGGGTCGAAGCACGGGAAGTCGCGGTACGGCGAGTCCTCGGCGAACCCTTTCACCTGGGCGTAGATCAGCCGGGGATTGAGCGCGGACAGCACGTCCCAGCCAAGCCCCAGGCGGTCGATGACACCCGGCGAGAAGTTCTCGACGAAGATGTCGGCGCGGGTCGCGAGACGCCGCGCGGCCGCCAGGCCGGCTTCCGATTTCAGGTCGAGTTCGACCGACTTCTTGGACGCGTTGTTCAGGTAGAACGGGATCGGGTCGTAGCTGTCCCTGCTGCCCGGCGCGATCACCTTGACGACCTCGGCGCCGAGGAACGCCAGTATCAGCGTCGCCGAGGGGCCCGCCACCTGGTGTGTCAGGTCAAGGACCCGCACGCCGTCGAGCGCCCGCCGGCCCGCCTCCCCGGTCTGCTGCATGAGCCCACCTTCCGGACCGCGCCCCGCGTGCCGCGACCTCGTGCGTGGCGACGCCGTCTTGTCGTGGCGCTGGCTTGCTTCTCGTCACGTTGAACCCTGGCAGGAACGTATACGATCATCCGGGGCCGGGCAATGTTCCCCTGCGAGCGGACCGCACCCCGGCGACGGTGACGGCGCCACAAGTCCTCTACTCTCCGGCACCGCCGGCGGCGTTGCCCGCACGAGGGACGCGGCGGGAAACAAAGCGGGACGCGGCCGGTACCGCCGCCGTCTGTACAGGACCATCTACCCATGGCTATACAGGGCGTACGTCCTGCTAGCAGACTAGGAGTCCGCTGAATTAGACCGTTTCTTGAGCACTGCACCCTGGGTAGTGCCTGGTCAGCCGCGAGACCTCTCGCCCGAGCGTCGCTAATTCAGCAAACTCCTAGGGACGGTGGCGCCGATGGACGGAAGCAGCAGCACCTGCCCGGCCTGCGAGGCTGAGCTTGAACCCGGCGCACGGTTCTGCCTGGAGTGCGGCCGGCCCGTCGGCACGACCAGGACAGGACACGTCGCGGAGGGCCGGCCACCCGGGGAGTGGCAATCGCCGTCCCTTGGCGGTCCGGGAGTCACGATCGTGCCGTCACCCGGCACCGCCCGGTCCGGGCAGCCGTCCGGCAGTCTCCCGCCAGGCAGCGCGGCGAGAGCGGACCCGAGCGAGCGCGGGGAGCCCGACCCGGCGCAGACCGAGCCCTTCCAGCCGCCATTCCAGCCGCAGCCGATCGCGGGCCCGCCGGAGCCCTGGCAGTACCGGGCCCTGGGTCCACCGCCGCCGCACCCGGCCGCCCAGCCGTCCGCGTACCCGGGCCGGCCGTATAAGCCGCCCGGTTACCAGCGGCTGGCCGCGGAACCTGAGAGCCTCGGGACGTTCCGGCCCCCGCCGCCCGTGACAGGGCAGCCACCGGGGCCGCCGCGCCAGCCGCCCCGCAGGCATGACAGGGGCCGTCGCGGCGCGTCCCCGGCCGTGTGGGTCACCCTGCTCGCGCTCATCGGCGGGGTGGCGGCGGCGGTCCTGCTGCTCGCGAATCCGTTCGGCCATCAGGCCGGCGGCGGGACCGCGGGCGCGGGGTCAGTCGCCGGGGCATCCGACGGGCCGACCGCGGCGCCCGGGAAGACTCCCCCGGCGTCTCCCGCGGTCACCGAGCGGCAGGCGGCGGCGAGCGTGGCCGCGATGCTGTCGCAGAGCGTCGCCGACCGCACCGCGATCAACAGCGCCGCCAGGGACGTCGGTGACTGCGGGCCGAACCTCGCCGCGGACCCGAAGGTCTTCGACGAGACGGCCACGTCGCGGCAGGCGCTGCTGTCCCGCCTTGCCGCCATCCCCGGCCGTGCCACGCTGCCGCCAGCCCTGCTCAGCGACCTGACCAGGGCCTGGCAGGCGTCGATCGCGGCGGACCAAGCAGACGCCAGGTGGGCGAAGGACGAGATCGCCAAGGGCTGCGTCCGGCATGACACGAGCGATCCCGGATACCAGGCGTCGATCGCCCCGGACAACGAGGCGACCACCTACAAGCAGGATTTCACCACCCAGTGGAATCCGATCGCGGCCAGGTACGGCCTCGCCGGCTACCAGCCCGCCCAGTTGTAGGCGGCCCCAGCGTGAGCACGGGGCAGCCGGAACGGGTGAGTACCCACGGGGCGCGGTTCAGCGCATGGCCGACCAGATCAGGGACGACAGGGCGCCGATCGTGTCGATGCCGTACTGTTCGGTGGGGTTGCCCGTACTGAGCACCGCGATCAGGTAGTCCCGGCCCTCCCCGGAGACCCAGCCGACGCTGTTGACCTGCCAGTTGGTGTTGGCGCTGTTAAGTGGCAGCCAGCCGTTCTTCAGCGCCACGGTGACCCCGCCGGGAACGCCGCCGGAGATACCCCAGCGCTGGCCGGGGGCTACGTTCTCCATCAGGGACAGCACGTAGGAGCGCTCGGCGTCTGACAGCAGCGGGTGCGGCCCGGGCACGACAAGCTGTTTCAGCAGGGTGAGCTGGTCCTGCGGCATCGTCGTGGTCAGGCCCCAGCCGGGCCAGGCGAACCCGGCGCAGGCCACGCACGGCGACGGGGTGGTCTGGGTCAGCCCCGCCTGGCCGTTGTAAGACATCAGTCCCGCCGCGCCGCCGGCATCGTCCCACAGGCTGGTGGCCGCGTCGTTGTCGCTGTTCTCGATCATCGCCTGCGCGAGAGCCCGGTCGCTGGCCGGCAGCGCCGCGCCACCCTGCTCGGCGAGCAGAGTCTCAATGATGTCCAGCTTGACGACGCTCGCCTCGGGCTGCGCCCGCCCGTCGCCGAGCCGCCAGGACTGACCGGTCCGCACATCGTAGACAGCGGCGAGGACCGTGCCTGAACGCCCCGCGAGGTAAGATGCCGCGGCCGCCGAGAGGGGATCCGCCTGCGGGGCAGGCGACGGGGGATCCAGCCGCGACGTCGCGGCCGGTGCCTTGCCCGGGCCTCCTGACACGGGCGGATCCCCGCCCTGTCCGCACGACATCAGGAACACCGAGAGCGCGGCGGCGACCCCGGCGCCCGCGATGGCGCGCCCGGCGCTCGCCATGATCGCCCACCTTCCGCGTCACCCAGGGGAAGGCCCCCGCGGCCAGAAACTACCGGGCACTATACGCCGCGTCGCGCGTCCCGGCCGGGCGATTATTCCGTCTTGTCCCCTTCTCTGCCCGGCCTCTGGCCGAACGCGCACCGCAAACGCCGTCTCGTCGAGCAGTGCGCGGGCCTGAACGGCGCAGACGCATGGCAGGTGCGCGGGCGCCACGATTCATGCGTGCCCGGCAGAGCGCGGCAGCCGGCGGAGCGCGCCAGCCGGCGGAGCGCGGCAGCCGGCGGAGCGCGTCAGTCGGTCGGGAAGCTTGTCAGGACGTCGAACGGCGCCGGACCCGCGGACGGGTAGTCGAAGCGGTCACGGACGGCGACCACGCCCTGGACATGGCGGACACGGCCGACGATGTCGTGCCCCTGTTCGATGGTTCGCGGCTTGCCGGTCAGGGTGACCACGCCTTCGGTGACGGACACGTCGAACGTTCCGGGGTCTGCCGGGGTCTCGGTCAGCAGGACGTCCTGCCTGATGTCCTCGCCGATCTCCACATCCGTGCGGTTGTAGACGGCCAGCAGGTCGGCCCGGCTGACGATGCCGACCAGGCGGCCGTTCGCCTCGAGAACCGGCAGGCGCTTGACGCGGCGCAAGTACATGAGCCGGGCGGCGTGTTCGACGGTGTCATCGGGCGAGACGGTCGCGGCGGGTGAGGTCATGAGGTCGCCCGCCGTGACCGCGCGTGCCTTCTCCATTTCGTGCTGGCGCAGGATGCCGCCGATCATTCCCGGCATCCGCTCCTCGCCGCCGCCGAGTGCCAGCTTCGCGAGCAGGTCGGACTCGGAGACCACGCCGATGACCCCGCCCGCGTCGTTCAGCACGGGGAAGGCGCTGACCCGGAAGTCCCGCAGGGCCGCGGCTATCGCAGCGAACGGCGTGTCCTGCTCCACCCAGATCACGTTGGTGGTCATCACGTCCTTGACGAGAGCGTTCATCGCCCTTCTCCCTCTTCCTCTTCTTCGCGGGTCAGGACGACCTTCAGCGCGCCGCTGCCTGGATCGCCGAAGACGGCGTAGGCCTGCTCGAAGTCGTCCAGGCCGAAGCGGTGCGTGACGAACCGGCTGGCGGCGAGCTGGCCGGTCGCGACCAGGCGCATCAGGGTCGGGGTGGACGAGGCGTCAACCAGGCCGGTGGTGATGGTGATGTCCCTGGCCCACTGCTCTTCCAGGTGCAGCGTGGCCGACCTGCCGTGCACGCCGATGTTCGCGATGCGCCCGCCCGGCCTGGCCAGCCGCACCGCGAGCTCGAAGGTGCCCGGCGTTCCGACAGCCTCGATCGCCACGTCCGCGCCGATCCGCCCGGTCAGGTCCCTGATGACGTCCACCGGGTCCTCTGTGGAGTCGTTGACGGTGACGTCGGCGCCGAACTCCCCGGCTTCCTTGAGCCTCGCGTCGGACAGGTCGATGGCGACGATGTGGCTGGGGCTGAACAGCCGCGCGCACGTGATCGCGGACAGGCCGACCGGCCCGGCGCCCACGACGGCCACCACATCTCCGGGCCGCACGCCTCCCGCCAGCACACCGACCTCGTAGCCGGTCGGCAGGACGTCGGCCAGCATGAGGATCTCCTCGTCGGCCGCGTGATCGGGGATCCGGTAGGTCGAGGTGTCGGCGTAGGGGACGCGGACGTACTCGGCCTGGGTGCCGTCGATCCGGTGGCCGAGGACCCAGCCGCCGCCCTCGGTGCACTGGCCGTAGCGGCCCTCGCGGCAGAACCGGCAGCTGCCGCACCCGCTGATGCATGAGACGAGAACGCGGTCGCCGAGCGAGAGCCGGTGTACGCCGTCTCCGATCTCGTCGACGGTACCGACGGCCTCGTGGCCGAGAATCCGTCCTGGTCGCACCTCGGGCACGTCACCGGACAGGATGTGCAGGTCGGTGCCGCAGATCGTGGTGGCGTCGACCCGGACGATGACGTCGCCGTCGTCTGTGATCTCCGGGGCCGGGACCTCTTCCCAGGCCATGCTGCCGGGACCGTGATACACAAGCGCTCGCATGTCCGCCTCCGCTCGGTACTCAGTTTTCAGTTCAAGCCTGCTCGTATGCACGAACAGCCGACAGGGGCGAAGGTCCTCGCGGACGGGCCGAAGGTCTAGCCGCCGACGTCCCCGTGGCGGCTAGGCTCGTAGACGGAAGCATCCGGCCACCGGGGAGGAGCAGCTGCGATGGCTGACCGAGTGATTGAGGACATGGACGAGGAGCAGTGCCTGACCCTGATCTCACCGGGCGGGGTCGGCAGGATCGCTTATACCAGCCGGTTCGGGCCGGTCGTGCTGCCGGTGAACTACGCGCTGCAGGACGGGGCGATCGTGTTCCGCACCGCGGAGAAGGGCCCGCTTGACGAAGATCTGCGGACCGGCATCGCGAACGCCGACTACAAGGTGGCGTTCGAGATCGACAGCATCGACCTGGAAGGCCGGCGGGGCTGGAGCGTGCTCATCCAGGGTCCGGCCCACCATGTCACCGGAGCCGAACAGGACGTGGTGCGTGGCGCGGGCGTTGAGTCCTGGGCGCCGGGAGACCGGGAACTGTTCGTCCGTATCGTCCCGTCCCGTATCACCGGCCGCCGTGTCGGCCCTGCCTGAGACAGGATTCTATTCCGGCGGCGCCGCCGCTGACCGCGGGCTCGTCGAACCGAGGGCGGCGGCCTGGCGCCTGCTCGGGTCCGACTCGTGACCCGCGGCGGGGAGCGTGATGATCACCGTCCGGTCCCCGTCAGGATCCGGCGTATAGCGGAACGCGTCGCCCATGGCCTCTGTGAGGTCCCGCGCCAGCCGGAATCCCAGGTCATCCGGCTCACCGCCGGCAGGCTCCCGGATTCCCTTGACGGTGACGCGAAGCTCGACGTCGGCCTCGCGGCGGGTGGCGGCGATCGCCGGCGGCATGTCGCCCGCGCCATGGTGCAGCGCCCAGGCCGTCAGGCTGGTGAGGACCCGGGTGAGTAGGTCCGCATCGGCGATCACGTCAGGCAGGTCCTCAGGCAGGCTCAGCGCGATCTCCGGCGCGCCCGGCCCTAGGTCTTCAAGCACTGCCGCAAGCACCTCGTCAAGGTCGACCTGCCGCAGGCAGGTCACCAGTGCTCCGGCGTGCAGCCGCCCCAGATCGCTGACGTCGGTGATGAGCCTGGAAACGAACGAGACCGCGTGGCGCGCGTCCGCGGCGAGCGCGGCTCGCTCGCCGGGGCTGATGGCTTCCGGACCAGCGAGGAGGGCAAGGCTGGCGTCGGCCCTCGCCAGCTGGTCGCGGGCCTGCCGGCCGGTGGCGGCAAGCAGAGCAGAACGGGAACGCTGATCGGCCGCGCGCCGGGCGGCGTCGGCATCCTGCTCGTCCTGGCGGCGGCGGAGCAGGCCCGCGACCATGGGGACGGCACAGCGGGACAGCACGCGCTGCTCTTCGCCGCTGAGCCGGTGCCCGTGGCCTGCCAGCGTGATCTTCTCTGTCACGGGCAGCAGAAAGTCGGCGGGACCGTCGGACGGCACGTCGCCCGCGCTCGCCATGACGTGCCAGCCCGGGCCTGCGCCATCGTGCCGCTGCTCAAGAAGGCTGACGGCGGCCAGGTCGAACATCCCCCTGATCTCCTCAAGCAGAGCCGCCGGGTCTCCGTGGCCGCTGACCACGCTGGCCGCGAGGCGGCTGAGGGCGCTGGCCGCCGCGGTCTCCCGCCGTGCCCGCCCGCGGCGGACCCGGAGCACGGTCAGCAGCCCGGCAGCCGCCCAGGGGCGCCTGCCAGCGCTTTCCCGGCTCACCAGGTGGACGTCGATGTGCCCCGCGCACCGGGCGAGCTTGGTCGGGGTGCTCTTCCCTGCGAGCAGGGTGACGAGGCGATTGCGGCGGCTCGCGCCCAGGACCATCTGCGTAGCGTTCTGGTCGTGGGCGAAGCGCAGCAGCGCTTCCGCGATGTCGGTACCCGGTACCTGCCAGAAGCTGCCGCCCAGTGAAGATACCAGCGTCCGCTGGACGTCAAGCGCCTCATCTGCGCCGCTTGTCATCCCGTCGTCCCTGGTCACGTGCGCGGCGACCAGGTCGCTGCCTGGTGTGTTGGCCGCGATCCTGGCCGCGCGCCTGATGATCCTCTCGTCGGCTGGTTCGCCGGCGATGCCGACGACGATCCGCTCACGCGTCTCCCACGGAGCGCCGATTCCGTGCTCGGCGCGGTACCGCTGCAGGCCTTCGTCGACCCGGTCGGCGACCCAGAGCAGCGCGAGCTCGCGCAGCGCGGTGAGGTTCCCCGGCCGGAAGTAGTGTGTGAGCGCCGCCTCTATGCGGTCCGGCGGGTACACGTTGCCGTGCACCATGCGCCGCCGGAGCGCCTCGGGGGCCATGTCGACAAGCTCGATCTGATCGGCGCGGCGTGCGATCTCATCCGGCAGCGTCTCCTGCTGCCTCACGCCCGTGATCTGCCTGGCTACGTCGCTGAGCGAGTCAAGGTGCTGCACGTTCACGGTGGTGATGACGTCTATGCCGGCGTCGAGCAGCTCATCGACGTCCTGCCACCGCTTCGCGTTCCTGCACCCGGGCACGTTGGTGTGGGCCAGCTCGTCCACCAGGGCCACCTGCGGGTGCCTGGCAAGCACGGCGTCCAGGTCCATCTCCGCGAACGTCGAACCCCGGTAAGTCACCGTGCGACGCGGTATCGTCTCCAGGCCCTCGGCCATCATCGCCGTCTGCCGCCTGCCATGCGTCTCCACGAGCGCGGCCACCACGTCCGTGGCCCGCGCCCGGCGCCGCTGCCCCTCGGCGAGCATCGCGTACGTTTTTCCTACCCCGGGCGCTGCTCCCAGGTATACCCGCAGCTTCCCGCGGACAGCCGTGGTGCCACGCGCCGCCGTGGTTTCGCCGTCGTCGGCGAGAGTGACAACGCCACCGGCCAGGCCGGCCGTTCGGTCAGCTTCCACTCCTTGACGATCACGCCGGCCCGCTAGGAGCGGCCAGGGTCTTACGTCCCTGCCTGGCGGGGACCGCCGGCCCCGCGTCCGCAGCAGGATCACACCCAGGGTCGCCGCGGGTTGCACCGCTGACGGTGCGCCGCGAACATCGCTGGCGGTCCGCATCAGCTGAGGTGTCACCGCGAGTTTTGCGCCGCACCCCGAGGCGGCGGCACGGGCTGAGGTCACCAGGCCGGAGGGTCCTTTGCCCCTGATAACCGCGCTGCCGCCGACGCATGCTGAGAAGGCACATGCTGAGAAGGCAGCAGGGGGTGATCGCATGAGGCAAGTAACGGCGTCAGTGCTAGCCGGGCAGCGGTTCCTGGGTGGCGTGCGGGGTGATCATCTGGCCACGCTGGCGTCAGCAGCATCCGAGGTCATATTCCCGGCGGGGCACCGGATCTTCGCCGACGGCGATTACGCCGACAGGTTCTGGCTCATCCAGTCCGGCTATGTCGCCCTGGATGTGCTGGTGCCCGGAGAGGGACCGGTAGTCATCGGCCGAGTCGGCATCGGCGGCCTGGTGGGCTGGTCCTGGCTGCTCCCCCCGTACCAGTGGGCATTCGGGGCGGTGTGCGTCACCGAGGTAAGGGCGTTCGAGTTCAACGCGCGGACCCTCAGGGACAGCTGCGCGGCCGATCCGGCGCTCAGGGACGAGCTCACCCGGAGGTTGTACCAGGTGGTCACGGAGCGCCTGATGGACACCAGGACCAGGCTGATCACCAGGTCCTATGAAACCAGTCCGTACGCGACGACGTGACAACGCGATGCCGCCGCCTCTGCCGGGGCGGCGGCATGCGATCGTGCGTGCTTGCCGTCGTCTACTGCGACCGGATGCGGCGACCGGTGATCTGGCTGGGGACAATCCGGACGAACAGGTCGTGTTCTCCGGTCGGCCATGGCCGCAGACCGCAGCGTTCACGAAGGTTCCTTAGCTCGCCGGGCTGCATCACCCGGTGGGCCTCGCCGCGGACCAGCACGCTCCACCCCTGGCCGAGCTCCAGGTCGAAGTGGTCAACCTCGAAGGAGACCGGGCCGTCGCCGTGCGCGGCAATGAGCGAGCCAGCACCGGTCCTGATCACGACGGTGCGGGCGGCCACCGCGTAGTTCACCGGCAGTACCAGCACCCCGGAAGCGGTAGTGAAGGCTATCCGGCCGATTCCCTGCGGCTCGAGCAGGCGGTAGCACTCCGCAGGGAACAGTCGCTCGACCACACCCGCCGAACCCCAGCACGCCTTTTCCGGATCGCGGCCGGGCGGCGCTTCCTGTCCCGCACCGAGCAGGGCGGCGGAGGTGGTGCGCAGCGCCGCGGCCAGGTGGCGCAGTGTGGCGGCACCCGGCTGGCCCGGGAAGTTCTCAAGGTATGCGAGGTAGCGTGGCTCTACCCGCGCCCGCCTGGCGACCTGGCTCAGGCTGAGCCGCAATTCCGCTCGCCGCGCTGCCAGCCGCCTGCTGAGGTCACCGGGATCGCGTGGTACCGGCCAGCCAAAGGGGCCTACTCCGGCCCCCGCGGTCGTATCGTGCAGCTGATTCACGGTCATCACAACCACCTCGATTCCACCTGTCTGCTTCCCTTCTAGCCTGTCGGCGCGGGCCGCATCGGAAGAGGGCCTTACGGCCCGGCTACGGGGGCCTGATGCCCTGAGCGCCCCGGTGAACGAACTGCTCAGCGGCTGTTCGCGACAGGCCGTCCGCCTCTGCCGCAGCGGGGAGGAGCCTCTCAGCCGGGCCGGTCCGGCGAGTCGGCTTGCTCGACACCGATCCAGGCCGCGACATCCCTTGGCGTCCCCGGCAGCTCGCAGACGACGGCCTTGGCGGCCGCAAGGGCGGCACGGGAGACCCGGTAGTGATGGCCGCAAAGGAGAAGCTCGGTTGTGTGCCGCCTGGACGGGCTCGGCGGCATGACCACTCGCACCGCCGGCCTGGCCGGGCAGCAGCATGCGCTGCCAGCGGAACCCGAGGGCTCTTTGCTGAGCCAGGTGCCCCAGTCATCGGGGCCTGTTTGCGCCGCGAAAGCCTTGCCCGCGGCTGAAGGGGACATGTATCTCGCGCTCATGACCCAAGCCTTGCCGGACCCGAACCGTACCGGGAGAGACGAAGCTCACCTCGTCCGATGCCAAAGGTCCCTGACGAAGGACCCTGATCCTGGCCGGAATCAGCCGGTTGGCTAGGTCTGAGAGGGATGATGTCAGGAGGACACGATGGTGGCGGTCACAACGGTTCGGGCGGCTGGAGAACAGCCGCCGGCCCGGGCGGTGCACCTGCCGGCGCCGGAGTCACCGGAAGGCTTCTGGTACTCGGTTAAGTGCCGGCTGCTCGGACCGCCGCTGGTCACCGGGCAGCTGGCCAGCGAGCGGCTGTCCAGGCCGCTGGCACTCGGCGTGCTGTCCTGTGACGGGCTGTCCTCGGCCGCCTACGGCACCGAGGAGATCCTTTACGCGCTGCTGCCCTTCTTCGGGCTGGCCGCATTTACCCTGGTGCTTCCGCTGACGCTGGTTGTCCTGTTCGGCGTGCTGCTTGTCGTGCTGTCCTACCGCGAGGTCGTCTCTGTGTACACCAGGGCGGGCGGGTCCTACGTGGTGGCCAGGGAGAACTTCGGGCCACGTGTCGCCCAGGTGGCCGCGGTCGCGCTGCTCATCGACTACGTGGTCACGGTCGCGGTGCAGACCGCGGCCGGCAGCGCCGCGATCGTGTCCGCGTTCCCCGAGCTGTCCCGCATCCCGGTCATCGGCCCGAAGATCCTGCTCGTCATCTCGGTCGCAGCCATCGGCGTCATGTGCCTGGGCAACCTGCGCGGCATTCGCGAGGCTGGCCGGGTCTTCGCACTGCCCACCTACTTGTTCGCGGGCTCAGTGCTCGTGATGATCGTCAGCGGCCTGATCCGTGAGCTGACCAGTGGCCTGCCCCAGGTCGTGCCCGCCGCTGGCGCGGTCGGCATCGGCTCGCACTCGGGGCTGATCGCCATCGGCGCCATATACATCATGGCGAAGGCCTTCGCCAACGGCGGGTCCTCACTGACCGGCATCGAGGCCGTGTCCAACGCGGTCAGCGCGCTGCGCCCGCCGGAAGGGCGGCACGCGCGGCAGATCCTCGCCACCCAGGGCACGACCGTGGCCGTCCTGATCGCGGGGATCTCCTGGCTCGCGCACGTCACCCACGCGATTCCGTACACGGCTGGCTTCCCCACTGTGCTTGCCCAGGAGGCGAGTGCCGTCTTCGGTCAGAGCTCCACGGGCCGGGCCATGTTCCTTGTGCTGCAGGCCGCGACCGCCGCCATCTTGTTCACCGGCGGTAACACCAGCTTCACCGGCTTCCCGTTCCTGGCCAGCTTCGTCGCGGAGGATTCGTTCCTGCCCCGCTGGCTGGGCAGGCGCGGGCACCGGCTGGCGTTCTCCAACGGGATCATCCTGCTGGCGGCGCTGTCGGTGACGCTGATGCTCGTTGCGGGCGCGACAGTGGACGCCCTCATACCGTTCTACGCGATCGGGGTTTTCACCGGGTTCGCGATGGCCGGGTTCGGCATGGCCAGGTACCACCTCAGGACCCGCGAGCCGGGCTGGCGGCGGCGGCTGGTGATCAACACCGCGGGCGGGGTCTACACCGCGCTGGTCGTGCTGCTGTTCGCGGTGGTCAAGTTCACCGAGGGGGCATGGCTGATCGTGGTCATCTTCCCGGTGCTTGTGTTCGCTCTCATCCGGCTCAACCGTGAATATCAGGCCGAGGCCGCATGCCTCGCGGACACCAGCCGCGGCGGCTCGCGGGCGCAGCCGTCCAACTACTCCCGCCGCGTCGTGCTGCTCCTCGTCGACGGGTACGACCTGGCTACCATCGCGGCGCTGAAGTACGCCAGGAGCCTGCGGCCCACCGTGCTCCGCGCTGTGCACTTCAGCCTGGACAGCGCCCGGGCAGACCGGCTCCGGCGCGACTGGGTGGACGCGGGGACCGGGATCTCGCTTGAGGTGGCGGACTGCGCGGACCGGCGGCTGTCGCATGCCGCGGTCCGGCTCGCTACCTCGCTCGCCGCCGAGCCTGGCACGCACGTCACCGTCGTGCTGCCGCGCCGCTGCTACCCGCCGCTACCCGGGCGGTTGCTGCACGACCACACCGCCGACCGGATCGCCCGTGTGGTCAGCCGCGTTCACAACGCGACCGCCACTATCGTCCCCTTCGACGTCAGGCACAAGGTAGACAGACACACGGTAGAAACGGCAGGGACGAGGCGGGCCCGGCCCGCCACGTCACCGAGGCCGGGTGGCCTCGCGGACTATGAGCGGCCGGCGCCGCCGCCAGGGGCGGACCCGATCGGGTCGCTGCGCCAGCCTGGCCACGCCACGGTCCAGGGCCGCCTGCGGGCAGCCGAGATCCGCTCCAGCCAGTCAGCCGGGACCAACGTGCTGGCCTGCGAGATCGCCGATTCAACCGGAGAACTCACGGCGGTCTTCCTGGGCCGTTCGCACATCGCGGGCATGGATCCTGGCAACCGCATCCGGCTCGAGGGCAAGGTCGGAGTAGCCGCCGACGGCCGCCCGACCATGATCAACCCGGCCTACGAGCTGCTCAGCTAGCCACGGCACGGGCGGGGGTAGCTGATCGCGCTTACTCTGGTCGTGCTGGCCGGGCAGCGGGCATGTCGAGGGAAACGGACCAGGTGAGCCGCGTCCCGCTAGTGACTGGCTGGATGGTTAGGGTGAGGCCCGATTCGGTGGCGCTGACGCCGAGCTGCGAGAGCCAGGCGGCTCTCAGG
>Ga0335074_10006607_pt1 | contig 16093 bp, 13 predicted proteins | sample Lox_Sample_23_FD_206715 | JGI IMG/M metagenome (GOLD analysis project Ga0335074, IMG submission 206715) | Soil microbial communities from Loxahatchee National Wildlife Refuge, Florida, United States - Lox_Sample_2.3 | ecosystem: Environmental > Terrestrial > Soil > Wetlands | place: USA... | reverse complement strand
TCTGGTCACTCTCCTGAGACAGGAAATGACGCAACACCCTGAATTACTCCGCTCCTTTCGCCTCAATACCGCTCCCCAGACTCTTCTGGCTGCCGCGGCTGCTTAAAAAATGTAGAAACTCCAGGGCTCTTTCTTAAGGAAAGAGCCACTTAGCTGCGCCGACTGTGTAAAGACTTAAACCGAAAACGCCATATCGATGTTGAGGATCGCCGTTGCCGGGGGTGTTTACCGATACCAATTGGAACCGACTCACAAGTGGCAGGCGGAAGGTCATCGAGACCTTGGAGGCGTGTGAGCCTCAGAAGAATTTGGAGAAGTTGTAGCCGAAGACGGGTCCGTGGCCTGCGCCGAGTGCGAGGTATCCCTGAGCAGCGATGCGGCCCTGGAGCGACAAGGCGACGCCGAAGCCGGCATCCTGGCGAAGGCCTGCAAACGAGAGGCTGGAGAAGGTGGGGCCAACAGTTCCGGCATCATAGAAGACCAGAATGTTGTAGAACGGCAGGATGTAGTTGGTCTGAACGAAGAGCGCATCGGGGGCGCGGAAGCGGTAGTCGGGCCACGCGCGCAAGCTGAGCCGGGAGTCAATATCGGAGCCGCCGATGGTGGGCTGGAGGTAAAACGGGACCGCCGAATCGGGCCCGGTTCTGGAAGCAACGATATGGGAAACCAGGTCAAGGTCTCCGAAGCCGCAGGGCTGGCGCACTTTGAGCACATAGTTGTCCGGCTTGGACCAGTCGATGTTTTTGTCGCCGCAGGTTTTAGCGAGCATGGAATCCCAGAAGTGCTCGGCGCCGGTTTTGGCGTCGCCAACCTGCACGTAGTGACGGACTCGGGTGCCAAGCTGAATGTTTTCGTCCGAGTCCTCGACAAACTGCTGGAACGAGGAGGCTGAATGCCCAGGCGCGGAGTACCAGTGGTATTCCAAACTGTTGTTGAAGGTGAACTGGACGTATGGCTTCATCAGGGGCCCAGTATGGTTCTCGTCCTGATCGTCGGTTTTGGGGGACAGGATAGCGATGGGGCTGGTGCGGAGCGCGACGTGATAATGACCGAAGCCAGGTTGCGAAGAGAGACCGGGAGCTGCCGCGGTGGTGAAGTTTGCGCTTACCGAGTTGGGTGCAGTGGTGCGGGGAAGATCGGTTAGGCGGAACTCTGCGCCTGATTCGAAGGTGAACCAGTCGGCGAGGGGAAGCGCAGCGCGGATGGATGCGAATGTGTCGTCTTCGTGAAAGACGTACTTGACCAGGGGCGAGTCAGCACCGATGCCGTAGAACGAAATGGTCTGGAGACTGCGATGTGAGGCTTCGAAATGCAGGCCGAAGATCTGCTTCGTGCACAGAGCCCCGAGCTTGTTGCAACTGATCTGGACACCCAGGTGATCGGTGCGATGGCCGTCTTTATAGCCTTCGGGCATGACGGTCAGTGTCCCGGTGGTGACCCAGCTACCGTTTGTTGAGAAGACCGCTGCGAGACGTCCATCGGCGCTCCACAGCGAGCCGGACGCGACCGAAGGAAGTTTTCCGGTAGTGAAGTCAGGCGGCTGGGGACCGGTCAGGCCGGGAACGGCGCCAGGGCCGGCGGGCAGCGAGAACGGCGAGACGTAGTGGTTATTCTGTTCGAGCACTCCGCCAAACGCCATGCCGTTGCCGGGAGGCATGCCAGAAAACGTGAGGTGAGCGGGGTCTTCGGAAAACCACGCTTCAAGGCAATCGATTTTGAGATGCAGATTGTCCTTGGAGAGGCTCTCTGAGAAACCCTTGCAACTTGCATAGGTTTGCGCCAGCGACATGGACGCGGCAGTAAGCATGAAGCCGGCCGCCAGGATACGGAAAAGATTGCGAGCGCGAGGAAGCAGGGTCATTGTCCATCTCCCGCCGCATTTTGCAAGATCTGCTGGGCCTGTTTCAGGTAAGCGGACACCTGGGTGGAGTTGGTGAGGGTTGTGTAGTCGCCGGGCGGCTGAAGGCCTTGCTGCTGGAGCGAGTACTGCATGGCGCCGGCCATCAGGACGGTGAGATCGGTTGGGGCGCGCAAAATGGGCGTGTCCGCAGCGGCGCTGATATTGACACCGGCGGAGACAACGGGGTCGGGCAGGTTGACCACATCGGTTCGGATGTTGGATCCGGTGAGGGTGAGTACGTTTTCGAATGTTGCGGCCTGAGCTTCGCGCCAGTTCAGCGGCTGGCTGGTCGGATTGCAAAAGAGCTTGCGGACGGTGGAGACCACGGAGCAGTGGTCATAGTCCCGGTCGTTGATCACGGTGTTGGGCGGGATGCACGGGGAGACGAAGACCGCGGGAACCCGGACACCGAGACGAGTGAAATCGAACACGTCGGGCGGCCCGGAGTGCTCGACGTCGGGAAGGTTCGAGAAGATGGGGTTGCGCGTCAGAACAGGCGGCGAGACGTGGTCAAAGATTCCGCCGTGTTCGTCGTAAAGGATGAGGAAGAGCGTGCTGTTCCAGTCGGGGCTTTTGGTGAGGGCGTAGTAGATTTCGCGAATCAGCCCCTCGCCGCGGTCGACGGGAAAATCGGGGTGCTGGCTGCTGGCAAAAGTTCCCTCTCCGTCGTCGTCATAGGCGGGTTCGATGAACGTGTATGCGGGAAGATTGCCGCTGGTCGCGTCAACGACGAAATTTGCGTAGGGGTGGAACTTGCCCATGTTCTGGATGAGGTACTTATTGGCGAGGAGGATGGATGAGCCTGCCGTATAAATGGCGTAGTCGTGGGGTGTGGTGTCGTCGAAGCTCTCAAAAATGGTGTGCAGCATGAAGGGAGCGGCGATGGCATCCTGCGTGAGAGAGCCGGCGGAACTGGCGCCGTGTACGAAACAGCGGTTGGGGATTGTGGAGCCGGGCACTGAAGAAAACCATCGATCGCAGACGCCATATTGCGTGGCCAGGGTAGAAAGAATCGGCAGCGTCTGCGGAGTAAAGCATTTCATGATTCCCGCGGCATGGGTTGCGTCGTTGCAGTCCTCAAAGTAGTCGCGCACGAAGCCCTTCATATCGGGATTGCCGACCGGGTCGCCGGTCGAAGATATCTGGTTGGTTACGTGGGCGAATTCGTGGTTTGGGTCGGGGTTGAGGTCTTCAACGTCACCGGCATCGTCGCTGACAGTGACGTTGACTGTGCCTTCCGCAGCCGGATAATTCCATTCGTCTCCAGTCAGGCCATTGATGGCGGCATTGGTTTGCTTGAGGAATCCGAGCATATGGTCGAATGAGCGGTTCTCAAGCATTAAAACAACCAGTCGCGTGATCGGAGTTGGCATCTGGACCTCACATCACTGGATTTGCCACCGGGATGGGAACAAGTATTCGCCGATTCAGATCGGGGAGTCAACAGATTCGTCGCCGATAAGTAAGAATGTAGATTTTCCAGGTTCGCTACGCAATAGAACATTTATCACATGGCTAGTTATTCGCTGAGTCGTGCGAACAAATCTGTTGACGAGTTACTGAAATCACATAAAAAAGGCGTGGATGAACATTCAATTCTCATTGGCTTGGTGGCTATGCCAACTGTAGGTGACCGCATCCGTGACATTCGGGAGAACGCCGAGAACTTGCACAGGGGGCGCTTGGAATTCAGGACCGGCCCAAAGAAGTGCTGCGGGCGGTCCAGGTAACACCTAATGATGCCGCTCGAACTGCAAATTTCGTGATCTTTCCCAACATGAGAATTCCAGAACGATCTATTATCGCCAAAGTCTTTGCAGGCGAAACGAAAGATGATCATGCGACTGAAGATCTCTCTTGGTGGGAATCGAGCGATGGAGGCAAGCTGCAGAAGATGCCCGTAGAAGTTCAGTTGCGAAGCGGCTGGGATGGCGTCCGTGCACTGATCACACCTGCGTAGTTTTGCAAATCCCAGTGTGACAAGTTCTCTCGACATTTGAGATCACTCTGGAGTAACACTCGGACTGAACATTCACTATTTGTCCTTTGAGCGCGCCGGGAATTGCACTCCTGGGGACAGCGCCGCATTGGGATTCGGTTTCCGCGGATAACATTGCACCATCGGTGCACGCTACCGCATCGAGCGTTTGAGCCAAATCACCGTTGTCATCCTGTGCGAACTTTGGCCCATAGTTGGCGACGACTGTTGACCGAACGATCCGAAAGCCCGCCCCGAGCAGAGGCTGGGCAGCAATCGGAGTCGAACGGCAACCCTCCGTTGACTCTTTCGCACCACGGACGGGGGCGCCCATCTTTGATCGGGGTTATCTTTCGGCCCGGCTCTTCCCCTCAAATGAAGGAAAAACATTCTCGATGAGTTCGTGACGCAACGTGAGGCGCAGATCGGCGCCGGGCTCCGGCTCGGTATTGGACTGGGGGTGCAGCGCGGCCGATGGCGCAGGCCCGCCCGTATCGGTGGTGTTGACCGCGAGAACTGCGGCCACGTGGCGCGCAGGATCGATAAATATCTCCGACGAAAATCCGCCCTGGTCGCCATCGTGATACACATAGCGATGCCCCTCGATATTGAGCACAAAAAAGCCGAGTCCCATTTGGGGTGCATCCCTGGTGTAGGCGGTCTTGTCCTGCCCGGTAACCGGAAGCACGCCAGTCCATGCTTCCTGAAGCGAAGTGCGCTTGAGAACGAAAGCATAGGCGGGATTGGCGGAATCGCCGATGAGGAAGCGGAGATACTTCACCATGTCGGATATGGGCGCCTTGAGTCCGCTGTTCGAGGTGGTGATTCCGGTATCGAAGTTGAACGGCTGCTCGGTGAGCTTCTGCCCGGCCCGCAGATAGCTGGCTGAGACGTGAGACTCAAGAAAATAAGGGGAGCGATCGAAGTAGCTCCCGGTCATGCCGAGCGGCATCAAAATGTTCTTGTCGATATAGACCTCGAAATCGTCGCCAGTGAGCCGCTCGATGATCTGCCCCAGAAAAACGTAGCCCAGGTTGGAATAGCTCCACTGAGTACCAGGCTTGAACGCGACGTGGGTGTAGGGCAGCATCGCCGCGACCTGGGTCCAGTGAGTCGGCTCAAACGGCTGCCAGTCGCAATTGCTGGGATCATCGCAGTCCCAGGGCCAGGTAGGATTGCGAAAGCCCGCGCTATGCGTCAGCAGATCGCGAATGGTGATTGCTTCAACATCTCCCCAATGGTCGTGGATTTGCCGCAGCTCGGGCACATAACGCACCACGGGATCGTCGAGCGAAAGCTGGCCGCGATCGCGCAGCTGCAGGATGGCGATAGAGGTCATGGTCTTGGTGATCGATGCCCAGTTATATGAGGTTTCGGCATCGACTCGCTGATTACTGCCGTTCCGCATCACTCCGAAGAAAAACTCCGTAGCCGGCTCCTGGGCACGAACGACGGCGATTCCTCCGCCTACGATCCCGTGCTGCGCGAGAACAGTATTGAAGCGCTGGTGCAGCGTCTCGAGCTGTGCGAGTCCTGGCGCGGGTGAGAACAGAACTCCGAAGAGCAGGCTTGTAACGGTGATGCGCATCCCGGTCGACATTCCGCCCATGATAATACGAGGCTATGGTTGAGGCGCGGCGCGAGTTCATTGAGGACGACGCGCTGGACGGGAAGCACCTCGACAGCTAGGGCCTGTTAACACTACTGGGGCGGTTGGCGTTGCGAGCGAAAATCGGGCCAGACTAGGCCGAGCCCGAAGGCTTTGGTGGTTCCAAGGTCGAGGGCGAGAACGACGTATGGCACGATTTCCACCCCAGCGACCAAGACCTGTCGCTGGGGACCCCGGATTTGCGCCGCAACCCCGGGTCCCAAACGTGTGAACTTTGCACGTTTGGGTGGAAGCCTCCGGGCCGGGGCCAGTTTTCCTCATTTCATCGTCCCTCGTCGCTAGCAGACACCCGATATCCACCCCCTGAACTTTGTTCACGGGGACCCCGGGGTATGCGTCACTCCTCATTCCTCGAATTGAGAAAAACTGGCTCCCGGCGCCAGCCACCCCAGTAGTGTTAACAGGCCCTAGCGAAATCTCTCGTTCATCTGTTGGCCTGTGCGAACCTGTGTCGGCTTTGCATTGGAGCGCAAGACATGTTGCACGTTGAGTAAACAATGGCGCGAAAACAATTACTGCGAAAATTGGCATTAATTTCGAATAAAACGGAGATTTGGGGGCGTTTTGGGGCTAAAGGCAGAAACGAATATAACAGTTTTTTGAGTGTTACATTTTTGTATAGAACTTATTCCAAATTATTTAGTGGAGATTTCGCGTTCCGGTCGGATTGTCCCCCATCCATCAGTAATGGAAAAGCAACTACGCGGGTTGGCGGTTATTTGGTTGGAGCCCGGAGATAGCGGAAAACTGTCGAGGCCTGGCTGTACAGATTCGATCCTCAACGAGTGGGTTGGGGGATTTCGATGGAATCGATACGCTGGAGAAGTTGGTGCGCGGGTGCGCTGCCGGGGTCCAGCTCCAACACATGCCGCAGCGCGCTCCTGGCGTCTTCCCACTTCGACTGCACGCATAGCGCGGCCGCCAGATTCATCCAGGCTTTTGTAAAGTCCGGGTCGGCCTGAACCGCTAGTTGAAAGTGCTTAATGGCCGGCTCTGTGTTCCCGGCGGAAAAATCCAAATATCCGAGCTGGTTCTGGGCCACCGCCATCTGCGGGTTATCGTTGATTGCCTGTTCGAGGGCGGTTCGCTCACCGGCCACGTCCCCGGTTTTGTCGAGCGCCATCGCCAGCCGGTAAGCCAGCAGCGGTTCGTTGGGGTCCACGCTGAGCGCCTGGCGATAATACTCGGCGGCTTGCGAGTAGTTACCGGCGGCCTGCGCCTGATCGGCCTGGCGATACTTGTCTGAGGCGATCTCCTTGTTCAGTTCGGCGTGTTCATCCTGCTGATACTGCTGAAACTGCTGCTGAGCCGCAGTATCGTTCCCGAGGGCACGGTAGGCTCGGCCAAGTTCGAAGTGAACTTGCGGTTCGTGGAAGCCCAGCGCAATTGCTTTCTCTAATTGTTGCCTGGCCGCCGAGTTGTCATGGAGGGCGGCCAGCACCGATCCCAGATGAAAATGAGAATCGGCGTAGTCAGGTTTTCGCGCTACGGACTTTTCAAACCAGGTGCGCGCCGCATTCAAGTCGTGGGCGTTCTGCCGCAGGAGGCCCATGAGATAAAGCAGCTCCCAATGATCAGGATCCGCCTTAAGCAGCCGTTGGCAAAGCGGCTCCGCTGCGGGGTCACCAGCCAGCACCAGCACATGCAGATACTGGATTTGCAATGGCTCGTCGCCGGCATGCTGTCGAGCAACAACCGAGAGCATCTGGGCAGCATCCTGATAACGGTCAAGCATTACCAGCACGGCCGACAACGCTTCGATTAGCGGAAGCGAAGACGGGTTGGCGTGCAGCGCCGGTTGCAGCACATCGTAGGCATTGCTCAGCAATCCTGCCTTGGTGTAAGCAACCGACAGATTGATCGCGGACGCGGCGGATAACTGACCAGAGGCTTCGACGGGCCTGAGAAGGTCGATAACGGAGACATAGTTTCCATCGACGAGCAGATCGCGGCTGAGGGATTCGAGGGCGGCGGAAGATTTGGCATCGAGGCTGAGAACGAACCTCCACTGCGCGTCCGCATCTGCTCTTCGGCCCAGCCGGCTCAGTACCGATCCCAGCACAAGGTGTGCATCGATCGATGTTGGGTCGATGCGAAGCGATTGCTCAAGTGGAGCAATGGCTTGCCTGGGCTGACCGGCAGACGAGAGACTGAGGCCCCAGAGGTAGGCGTAATTGGCAGAGTCCGGCTGCATGGCGACCGCTTTGCCGAATGCATCCGCGGCACAGGCCGGCTGATTGCGACTGGCAAACCAGTTGCCCAGTTTTGCGTAGACAGAAGCATCAGGCTGCGCTTTCAATTCGGCGGCTATGGATGGTGGTGGTGTGCACTGAGAGAACGCAGCCGGAAGCGCAGCGGCGAGGGCCGCGCACAGAATCAGAGCCCCGAGTAACGATGGAAGAAGCGAGGGACGAAGCAAACGGTTTATATGGCGTTGCGGAACAACTCCTGTCGGCATGGGAAATTATCCCTCAGCGGCGAAAGCCGGTCTCGTTACATAGCCCATAGCGGCGCGCGACCCACCCATTGGGTGTGTGTCCCGGTCGTGCCGTTTCAAAACCGCGGCTGTGATTGAGTTTTTCCGCAACCTGTGGAGACCGGATTCCTCGCACAGGCTCCGGTACATCAAGCAGCCGCTCGAGCGCGAATCACACCGCAGAATGCTCATCGATGCGGACAGCCCGGCCAGCAGCACGGCCTCCGCATGCCTTCTTTAAGCTCCGAGCACACCCTTTCGACATGCTGCCGCCTGGTCTCATTTTTCTTGACGGAGATGGTCCAGCAGATCCACTCGTTGCGGGCGAGCGGCGTTATGTCTTCCCAAGCTGCCAGTGCTTTGGCGTCGGACGCGAGCGCCTTGCGGAGATCATGCGGAAGGTTATGCACGACTCCGGCGGAGATTCGAACGGTCGTCATAGAGTTATCTCGCAGGCTCAAGGATCGGGCAACTAATACGAGAGTACATCTCGGATTCCGGGACATTCGTCGGCGATTGGGACAGAGGCGCATTTTCATGGTTACTTCCACAGGGCCGGTGACTCGCTTAGAGCCCGGGAATTCGAGTCGTCCGGTCTCGATGATTGCGTCGGCGGATTTGTGTAAACCAAGATGAAATTTTTTATTAATTACCTGGTGTGGTGTCTCCGCAGCTCCTTGAACAATTCGGAGGGGTCGAGCTTGCTCGTAGACCTGTCCTGAGGGGCTGAAACTTCGTGCCGTTTAGCAGAGTTTTTCGCAACCTTTAATGTCTATTGGCGAGTTCGTTAATAACCCAGTGGTTATCACAAAAATGCGACCGCGCACGACGCCGGCCGCACCCCTTCACCAACTCAATACATTCCACCCTGCCGACCGGACCCCCGGATTGAATCCTTTGTATACTTGAAGTAATGTTCTTCGGAGCGATTTTCCCCTCATGAGCTTTGGTCGCAAGCGCGATCGCAAGCGCCGTTTTCTCAAACGACTTGCACTCACCCCGATCCTGCTTTTGCTGTTATCAGCGGCTGGGCAGTTGCCGGCGCAATCCGGATGGAAGTCCGTGGGCCCCGATGGGGGCGACGCGCGGGCCTTTGCGGTGGATCCGTCAAACCCCGCCCATCTTTACCTTGGCACTACAAACAGCTGGCTTTACGAGTCGCCGGATGCCGGAGCGACGTGGCACCGGCTGGCCAAGCTCGATCCTTCCGACGGCTATGTTCTCGACAGCCTTGTCGTCGATTCGTCCAACCCATCCAACATTTTCGTGGGCGCATGGAAAGATAGCTACGGCGGAGGTCTTTGGATCAGCCATGACGGCGGGCGCACGTGGAAGGAAGCTACCAGACTGAAGGGGCAACCGATCCACGCCCTGGTCCAGGCACCATCCAATCCCCATGTCCTGTTGGCCGGCACCCTTGGAGGCGTCTTTCGGACTGAAGACAGCGGGCAGACATGGACCCTCATCAGCCCCCCGGGCAGCCGCGAGATTCATGAGATCGAGTCCCTGGCCGTCGATCCGCGCAGCCCGGATATTGTCTACGTCGGGACCTGGCACCTGCCGTGGAAGACCAGCAACGGCGGCAAGACCTGGAGCAACATCAAGCGGGGCGTGATTGTCGACTCGGATATTTTCTCGATCATCGTGGACCCCGAGAAGCCGCGCATCGTTTATATGAGCGCATGCAGCGGCATCTACAAGAGCGAAAACTCGGGCCTGCTCTTCCACAAGATTCAAGGCATTCCCAATGAGGCGCGCAGGACACGCGTGATCATGCAGGACCCGGAAAACCGCGAGATTGTTTATGCGGGGACGACCGAGGGCCTCTACAAGACCGTGAACGGAGGCAGGACCTTCAAGCGCATGACCGGGCCAGAAGTAGTGGTGAACGACGTCTATGTCGACCCTCACGATTCACAACACGTGCTTCTGGCTACTGACCGCGGAGGCGTGCTGGCCAGCAGCGACGGCGGCGAGAACTTTACCCCATCGAATCAGGGCATCTCGGAACGCAAGGTGGCAGCACTGCTGGTCGACCGGAACGACCCATCGCATCTTTACGCCGGCGTGGTGAACGACAAGACCTTCGGCGGTGTCTTTCAGTCAACCAATGGCGGTGAAAGCTGGCAGCAACTGGGCGCGGGTCTCGACGGACGCGACGTGTTTGCGCTGGCGCAATCCAAAGACGGCACGGTGGTGGCCGGCACCAACGACGGGATTTTTGTACTCGACCCTCCCGCAAACGCGAGCGACGCGTCGAGTTCCGGGGGCGGTTCAAGCCCGGCGGGCGCGGTCCTCACCTGGGAGGCGCGAAACGATATCGCAAACACCATTGTGAAGACTTTTACTGAGACGCACTACCACACCAAGGTCAACGTAGAGAAAGAGGTGAAGGCGGCAAAGATCGAGCTAAGCGGCCGCGTGAACGCACTCGACGTCTCGGGCGACACGTGGGCCGCGGCCACCGACATTGGCGTTTTGACCAGCCGCGATCAGGGGGGCAGCTGGCAGGGCGGGCCGGTGATGGGCGGCGCCCAGTACCGCAGCATCACGGTTCACAAAGATACGATCGTGGCTGCCCGCACCGCGGGTGCGGCCATCTCTACCGACGCGGGTGAGACCTGGCGTCCGCTGTTGGTGCCCAGCATGATCACCCAGATTCACCGCGCGGCGTTTTCGCCCGACGGAACTCTCTGGCTGGCCGCGCGCGAGGGCGTTTACTACACCAACGATCTGGGCAAGACCTGGCTCTGGTTCCAGCGGCTGCCCTTCCGCGACGTGGACGACCTGAGCTACGATTCGTCGTTGAAGAGGATGCTGGCCAGTTCTGAAAGCAGCGACCAGGTGTATGCCATCGACGCCAAAACCATGACCTGGTCGTGGTGGAAGGCAGGTTACGAGATCACACTGATTCGCTCTGCCGGCAACCACCTGGTGGCGGCCTCGCTGAATGACGGCGTGCTGACCGGGCCCGAGACGACCGGCGCCGAAGCTACGGCCAAGTGAGTTCCGAAGCGGCTCGAAGACAGGTATTGGCGCTGGTTGCGGAGTGGAAGGATTTTTTGAGACCCGGGAGACCGAGGCTCTCAACGTGGCTCCTGCACAAGAACTACTTCAGTCCGCGATCGATTTCAGAACCGGCGAGCAACCACGCGCCCACTCCGTAGACGTAGCTCGAGGTCTCAGTGTATGCGCCGGGCGCCGCGCCCACCGGCTGAATGCAGCCGAGCCGCCCATCGGCGTAAACATGGTTCAGCATTCCGGTCCATGCTTTTTCAACCGCGGGCCAATAGGCAGCGCGATCGAGAATTCCCTGGTTCACTGCGTAGGCCAGCGCGTAAGTAATGAAGGCGCTGCCTGAGATTTCGGGCAGCGGATAGGAGCCCGCATCGAGCAGGCCGGGACGCCACAATCCGTCGGCGCCTTGAATCGAGACCATCTCGGCAGCCATTTCTTTGAGCAGCGCGATGTACTTCGGCCGCAACGGAGAATCAGCCGGAAGGACTTTCAGCACCCGCACAATTCCGCCCATTACCCAGCCGTTGCCGCGCGACCAGAAGATCTTTTCGCCATTCTTCTCATGCTTGTCGAGGAAGGTTGCATCGCGGGAGTAGAGATGCTTTGCCGGGTCGTAGAGAAGGTTGGTCGTGATCCCCCACTCGCGGTCCATGTAGTCGAGGTACTTTGTGTCGCCGGTAGCTTTGGCCATGTCGGCGAACACCGGCGGAGCCATGAAGAGCGCGTCGCACCACCACCAGAGCGGTCGTTGCGGATCGGCGGGATCGGGCGAGGCAATCTCGGCGTCAAGACGCGCGCGCATTGCAGCAATCATGCGCGGGTCTTTGTGGATGAAGTACTGCTCCATGTACATCTGGCCGACGGCCTGGTCGTCGGCATTCATCATGCGCGGTCCGGGCTGCCAGGCGAGCGCATCGCCGACCTGCAACATGGCGAGGCGGTACTTGTCGCCGTTCACATCGTGAGGGACGGCCATGAATCCGTCGTAGAGCGCGGCCCACGTCCAGTCGTACTGCGCCTGCCCGGGGATGCGGTTCAACTGCCAGCCGGCCACGAGGCGCATGGCTTTGCGAATGTCGCGGTGCGAGAGCTTGGGAGATAGATGGGCGAGCGGGCCGGGCGTGGGCAGCGAATCTCCCGGCGACGCGACAGGCTGTGCGGGCCGGGAGCCCTGCGCCGGTGACGCTTCGGCGCAGGTTAAGCCGGCCAGCAGGAGGAGGGCGACCAGAACCGCAGTTCCGCGGGCAACCGCCCATAAATGCCCACATTGTTGGGTCAGGCATTTTGATTTCAATGGCTTGTACCTTTTACCTTTTGGCGTAATCGGCTGAAATGAACGACTTACAGACCAAGGGAGATGGTCAGAGCTGAACTCCGCTCATCGGCCGATTCACCAACTCGCTGACTCGCCGCCCCGTTGCCCCCAAAGAACCGGCCTGCCCGGACAATTTTCTCACTGGGCTCTCACTGGATGTTCTGAAAGACTTTGGCGATGGTCGCGATGTTGTTGGGAACGGCAACGGAGGGTTGGGTCACAGATTGGCAAATCCCGTTGAGCCGCGCCTGAGCCTCGAGAAACGTGACGGGCTTCCACATGATGACGAAAGCATCGCCGCCGGTTCCTTTCAGCTTTTTGATGTTAACCTCCTCCTGCCACGTGAATTGGGTCTGCGACGTCAGCATGTACTCCCTGCGATAGGTCGCCAGGGGGCCGACCTTAAATCCCTCAATCAGTCCGTGCAGGTGCGCATCCAGATTCACTTCGACCTGGGATTTGGGATCGTCAATCCATTCCAGAAGGTCGAAGCCGGCCTTGATCCCGATGTTGGTCTGATAGATGTAACCCTTCAGATCCTCGCCAGGTTTTCGCTCTTCGCTTAGGAAGATATAGCTGTGGCCGGCGCCTCCCTCGACTTCATTGATGCGTACGACGAAGTAGCCGCTGGTTTTCTTCATGGTGTCGAGGGCTTCAGAGAGCCGTTTATCGTCCGACAGCTTGATCGCATCCTTATTGGATATGTAGTCACTCATCGGTGAGCCGGCGAGGATCTGGCAAAGACGAGGGGCGCTTTCTCCGCAACTCCACAGCCCGGTGATGGCACTCTTCCAGTACTCCCATTCCGACATTTCCAGGTCGTCCTTGGTTAACGTGACGTCTCTCAGAGCCTTCAGGCCCTTCTCAGCCTGTGCACCGCTCGAGAAGGACTTGGGGCAGCAAAGGCGGATGGTGTGACAGAGTTGCTTGTGCAGTGGGTCGTCTTCCCGGCTGGCCATCGCTTTCCTCCGTTCGGAAATTTCGCTTCTTCCCCTATCCGCCAATACTATAGCCCAGGAAATCCTCTGCGGCAGGGCCTGTTCGGCGCCGGCACTGCGGATTTTTGAAATTGAAAACCGGCGATTTGAGTTTCTTGCCTGTCGGCGGCGACGGGTGGGTTGGGCCCTTTGATCGCCCCTTCCGGCAATTGGACCATTGCCGACCAACCGGCCAGCGGCGGTTCTCCAATTCCTGTGGAGTCTCATTGCGCCTGCCAGGTGGCGTTTTCTCAAGGAAAACGCCGCGGAACAGCGTCGGTTCTGCTCTGCACCAATTGGAGAACCGCAATAAAAGTGATTGGCTCTGCGGGACCTCTGACTCACTAATTTGCTGAAAACTTGCCACCTGGTTGCATAAATGCCAATCAGGCAGCGCGGTAATGGCCTGAGGGACTAAGGCCCATCTGATTTTGCGCTCTTTACGACATGGGGCTCAGAGGATACCCCGCCGTGCCCTGACACAAAACCAGGAAGCGATTTGTTGAATGAGTTTCTGGAACAGAACACTGGCAGCTCATGGCATCTGGCTCCTGGATTCCTGCTTTCTCAGCGCGCGGATTACTAATCCGCGCGCTGAATCCCACCACCTGCCCGGTTTTTTCTTGCTCTTCCCGCCTTCGCGCCCCCATAATTCTGCACAATCACAGAGCTTTTCCTCCGTCTCCCCGGCCCCGTAGTTTCACCCCGTCTCTGCAGCGATCTTCTCCTCAGGAGGTCCCTATGGGCGCAACGCCGCACACCACTCCGCCGGCTCCTGCCCGACGCCAGTCATCGTCCGCCGCACACAGCCGCCGTCCCTGGTCCATCGACGACCTCGTGGTCATCGCCTTTGCTTTGCTGGGCTTTTGCGGCGGCGTCTTTCTGCCTCACTTCATGACCATGCCGGCCATCACCACCTCGTTTCTGCTGTCCACGGGGCTCGCCGCGCTTACCTACCGGTTTCTCGGCGGCATTCAGGGTGCGTCGATTACCATCGGCAGCCTCAAGCTCGGCGGCGCACTCGCTGCTCTGGTAGGCATTGCCATGCTCATCAACCACACCATGGTCGCGGAAACCACTCCTCCGCCTGCGCCGCCACCTCCTTCGCCTTTACACAAGGCCTACCACGTCACGGGCACGGTGGTCGACGACAAGGGCAACCAGGTCACGAATCTCGGGGTCGGCGACTTTATCATCTCCCCTCCCGGCATCAATCCCGGCTTCAACGGCAACTTCTCGGTCACCTTCGCCAACGGGGTCGACTTCGACAGCAAGCCGCTGTTCCCCACGCTCAGCATCAGTCACGGTTCATTGGTCTCCGACACCATCAGCCTGAAACCGGCCACCACCGACGACCTTGAGATACCGCTCGGCACCATCCACCTGCACGCGCCCACTGCCGCACCCGCGCAGGCCCGCGCGCCGGCCGCGCCCGACGGCGAGACCGCATCTCTCGTGCCGGCGCCGGAGGTCAAACCATGAACCGCCGCGCCCCGCTCACTCGCCTGTTTGTCTGCCTGGCGGCGACGGCCCTCGCCTCCGTTGCGGCTCATGCCGCCTCGGCCAGTGGAAAGCTGATCCACGCCAACGGCTCACCGGCCGCGGGGGTCACTGTCACGCTATCGAACGAGCGTGGACGCAGCGCGCCCGCACATTCCGACAGCAACGGCTCCTATACGCTGAACAACATTCCCGCCGGCCAGTATTACCTTGAGGTTTGGGTCAACCCCAGAACGCCACAAACCGTCCAGGTGACGGTCACCGAGCCAAGCACCACTATGCCCCAGGTAAAGGTGCGGTGAAGGCAGGATTCGTGAGGTGTGGTTCGTGGTGCGTGATTCGTGGGGGATATCCCCCCGGTATCTCCGGTAAATAAGTATCTCTATTTTCAGCTAATTACTGAAAAGTTGGCGCTGTAAATGTCTGAAAACAAACGCTGCCTTCTGCAAGCGTATGAAAATAAAAGCCTTACAGAGAGAACTTTGCGGGGTTCGAGAGCCGCGGCTCGGCTGGAAACTCCTTTACCGACTCTGACTGTAGCACGACCGGAGCTAATTGCCTGCAAGAGCCGTGGGTGTAGTAAGAGGTCGGCTTTGAAATGAGCGACCGCAGATCCTTGGCAAGCTCAGGGTAAGCTCTGGGCTACCCAACCTTGGTGGGAGGTCTAGACCCTGCTCACCTTCGGCCGTGCGCTCGCGCCCATGCTCTTGCCCCATTTCTTCACTTCTGCGCTCACAATCTCCGTGATCTTCCGCTGGAACGAAGTGACCGCAGCGGCCGGATCTTTGTCGGGGCCGTAATCGGGCCCTGACCGCTCGCGGAACCTCACAATCTCGAGGTCCAGCGCGCTCACCGCGCTGTAGCCCTGGATCCACTGTTCCTGGAAATGGAAGGCTGAGTTCATTGCCGCGGCGAAGCCCGCCAGCGCGCTCGGCAGCGCGATCCATGCTGCGCCTAATTTGAAGGCCGCGAACATGGGAGCCAGCGCCGAACCAAGCAGAGTAGCGATGGTAAGCCCGGTGAACCACCAGTAATTTGTGGTCACGCCCTTGTCATACAAGTCGTAGTACTGATACGCGAACGAGAGGGCAAAATCGCGCCTGTCCTCGTCGTTCGCGGCCATGGTGTAAAGCTCTTCGTCCTTCCAGCGTTCTTTGCGCATGTATTCGTCCCCCTCAGGTCAGGAGTGTTTTGGGTCAGGCGACCATTATGCCAGAGCGCAAATGCCCCGAGTCGGGACACGCGAGTGGTCCTGGCTCA
>Ga0335074_10006606_pt1 | contig 16094 bp, 13 predicted proteins | sample Lox_Sample_23_FD_206715 | JGI IMG/M metagenome (GOLD analysis project Ga0335074, IMG submission 206715) | Soil microbial communities from Loxahatchee National Wildlife Refuge, Florida, United States - Lox_Sample_2.3 | ecosystem: Environmental > Terrestrial > Soil > Wetlands | place: USA... | reverse complement strand
GACATTGACAGATTTGACACAACCGGCACCTTTTGCCGGCGGTCCCTCGCTGCTCACCGTCCTATTGTGCCCTTCGCTGCCCGCTCGCACCGGCAATTGGCAGGAGCGCCTCGTACCAGGCCTGCCAACGTTCACGGGCGTGCTCGAGGGGCGCGGCATCGTCATCGTCGGGCTTGACCAGCTCGTCGTCGCCCGGGTCGTCGTGCAGCTCGACGCCGAGGGCAAGTGCCGCTGCGCCGCGGGCGGTCGTCTCGGGGGCCTTGGGAAAGCGGACGGGCCTGCCGACCACGGTGGCGAGCCGGCGTTTCCACCAGTCGGAACGGTCGATCGCGCCGCCGTTGGCTACGACTTCCAATGCGCCCCGCCCCCCCCGCTCCAGGTCCGCGAGGCCGCCCGCCAGCTGGAAGCAAACAGCTTCCACTGCCGCCGACACTATGTTGGCGCCGGTGTGACCGAGGCCGAGCCCGAGGACGCAGCCTTGGCCTCCCGGCACCGCCGGCGACGGCGGCCGGGTGCCGGCGTGCCACGGGAGGACGATCACCCCCTCGCTGCCTGCGCCGACCGGCATCGGCAGGTCGTAGCTCACCTCATGCGAGACGCTCCCCGCGATGCTGGCAGCCCCTCCAGCTGTCCCGGTAGGGGCCGTCGAAGTGCCCTCCCACAGCGAAAGCGCCCAGGAATAGAGCTGGCCCCCGCTGCTATACGCGGCGCCGACGACGACCCGGCCTGCGTCGGCGCAGTAGCGCCACAAGCCCGCCGGTAGGTGCCTGCTGTCGGGTGCTGCCCGGAAAGCCCTGACCGCGGCCGACGTACCCACTGTCATGGCAGCGCGGCCAGGCCGGTCGCAACCCACACCGATGTTGGCCGCCGCCCCGTCGCCGAGCGTTGGGTGCCAATCAGCCTCGGAAAGCGAGGGCCAGCGTCGCCGCCAGTGCGGGCCGAGCCTGCCACGCCAATCGGGTGGCGCCAACGGGGGGAGCATCGCCGGCTTGAGGTTGGCGAGCTCGAGAGCCTCCCCGTCCCATTGGAGGGGGGCCGTTGCGAGAAGGCCGGTCGCCGAAGCTATCGAAACGGAGGTGGATGGGTCGTCCAGGAGGTGCATGCCGACGTACTCGGGCAGGCCCAGGAAGCGGGCGACGTGGCGTTGGCCGAGCTGCTCGAGCAACCAGGGGGCTCGCCATGTCCAGTACTGAGACGCAAAGGCGCAGCCTGTTCGCTGCCGGAGCGGCTCGAAGCTCTCGGCAAGGGCTGCAGCACTCCCGGCACGCTTCGGCGCGCCCCGGTGCGCGGCCCCACCCCGTTGCGAGGGCCGGCCGGGCTGCGCGGGGTCAGTCGGCTCTGTGGCCTCTGTGGGCTCTGTCGGCTCTGTGGGCTCTGTGGGCTCGGCCGGAGCGAGACGGTGGCGTGGGCGCGTGTCGGCCCAGGAGATCATTTCGCCGAGAGCCTTGCCTGATTTGCCGACGGGTACGATCGAGTGCCACTGGGAGTCGGCAGCAACGTCGGACACGCCGTCGAGAAAGCCTTTCTCCTGGAGCTCGTCGAGGCAGGCGACGAGGTCGGCCAGGTACTCGTCGACGTCGAAGGTCGCTTGGCCTGGTTGGGTGGTGCGGAGGTGGCGCGGCCGTCGAGCGGTCGCCCCCTCGACAGCTGAGACCACTCCCTTGGCCCCGGTCTCGAAAACGATCGCCCTCACCGACGACGAACCGAGATCTATCGCCAGCGCGCGCTTTCCCACAGCCGGCCAAACTAGCGCTGCCTCACTGGACATTCGGCTGCTTTGCAGTTGAGGAGGCGCACGATCAGGCAGTGCCGGTCAGGCGGAGGTGGCATGTGCTTGCCTGCCGTGGCGACTGCGAACCGGCCGCCTAGGCGAGCGACCGGAAATTTCTCCAAAAGGTTGACCGAGCGAGGCCGGTAAGGGATGGAAAGGACCCGCCCATGCCAAGGCCGTCGTCAAGGCCGTCGTCAAGGCCGTCGTCAACGTCAACGTCGTTACGGGCCCCCTCGCGGGGGTTTCTGTTTGCCCTTATTTTCTCTTTCGCTTTTGCCTTCCCGCTCGCGGCGACGGCGCCGGCTGCGGGGACCGGCAAGCATGGCGGGGGCGAGGGACAGATCGGGCCCAAGGGCCTCAACGTCGGTGTTGCTGCCACCGCCACCCCGTCAGGCTCACCGGCTACCCCACCCGATCCTCCTCCATCGTCGGTGCCGCCCTACTACTACCGGCTGGTCGCGTGCGACGAGTGCGCGCTCAACGGCGAAATCTGCCGTCGCAACGGGCAACTCGGCCTCATCCCGGTCGCCCCCGGCACCGACCCGGTCAACAAGTTGCCCGCCGGCGACAGCGTGCCTTTGTACGTCGAGATCGTGAGCACAGCCAACAACAACGTCGTCGGGTACGTCGGCGAGACCTTGTGCGGCGGGCATTCCTCACCGCCGCCTGCCCCACCAAGTGCCGCAATGGTGTGGAAGTACGTGCCTTTACCAGCGGCGCAGATCGCCGCCAGCCCGAGCAGCTACGGAGTTACCCAATTGCAAAGCTGGTTTTGGCTGGGCAACGACGCCGGGGGAGCCACCCTTACCGTCGCGACCGGCATCGACGGCTACAGGGTCACTTTGACGGCGCACCCCGTCGACTACTACTGGTATTTCGGCGACGGCACCTCGGCCAGGAGCTCGGGCTCAGGGGCACCCGGGAACGCCGGGGCGGCCTCGGCAACGCACACCTACGTACAACCGGGCACCTACTCGGCCGGCGTCATTGTCGCCTGGGCCGGTGATTACACCTTCCAAGGGTACGGCGTCACCGAGACGGTGCCGCTCGGGCCGGTCGACCAGCCCGAGCAGATCCTGCCGTACAAAGTGCAGCAAATCCGCTCGATGCTGCTACCGGCCGGCTGACGCGCCAGCAGCCCCTTTTGCCGCCGCAGCCGTTGTGGTTCCGGCCGGCCGGCGCGCGGTGCGCCGAGGGCTGATGGGCCGGTCGGCCGGGCGTCGAGGGAGCCGGGCGGTCAGGCTGAGCCGTCAGGCGGACGGGCTGAGCCGTCATGTGGTCGGGACGCCCGGCGGCCCCTGGCTCTGGCGGCCGGGCTTTTGGCCCCTAGCCGGCGAGGAAGCTCAGTCGTACCCTTCGTGCCGGGTTGTCCCGATTGGTGTCGACGAAGACAATGCTCTGCCAGGTGCCGAGCGCCGGGCGGCCCCCGAAGACGGGCACGACGAGCGAGGGGGGCAGGAGCGCAGGGAGGAGGTGGTCTGCGCCGTGGCCCGGCGAGCCATGACGGTGCTGGTAACGGATGTCGCGGGGCAACAGCGACCCGAGGGCGTGGACCAGGTCCTGCTCGGACCCCGATCCCGTTTCGAGCAGGGCGAGCCCGGCGGTCGCGTGGGGTGCGAAGACCGAGCAAAGGCCATCGCCCCGGCCACCGCAGAACCGCTCGACATCGCCCGTGATATCGACGATTGCCCTGCCGGATGTATCGAGCTGAAGTTCGATCGTGTCCATAATTGGGCCATTATTGGGCTCGAGCGGCCGTCCACCGGTACTTTGGTCGAGTGCCAGCCCAGCCAACGGTCCTCGTTGCCCGCCAAGCGGGTGGCGGCTTCTCGGTAAAAGTCCGTGGCGGCAAGTCCGAGACGAGCCACACGGTCTCTATCCCCGAAGGGCTCGCACACAGCGTTGGGGCTACCGATGTCCCTGCGGAGGAGCTCGTCCGGGCGTCGTTCGCCTTCCTCCTCGACCGCGAGCCGGCCAGCTCGATCCTCACACGCTTCAGCCTCGACGTGATCGGCCGCTACTTCCCCGAGTACCCGGCGGAGCTGCGTAACTACCTCGCCCGCTGACGGGGTCGCTGCCGCCCTAAGGGCGGCTACGGGCGGCCACAGCCAGGCAAGGCCGGGTTACGCGGCGGGGAAGCGGGTGCGCCGTCGGCTCTGGAAGACTGTCGGGATGCCAGAAAGCTCTCCATGGTGGCGAGGAGCCACGATCTACCAGCTCTACGTACGCAGTTTCCGCGACTCAAACGGGGATGGCTTCGGTGACCTCGAGGGTGCCAGGCAAAGCCTCGATTACCTCGAGTGGCTGGGAGTGGACGGCATCTGGTTCAGCCCGACGATGCCCTCGCCCGACACGGACTGGGGCTACGACGTCTCCGACTACACCGACGTCCACCCTGAGCTTGGCACTCTCGACGACATGGACCGCCTCGTCGCCGATGCCCGGGACCGGGACATGGCGGTGATGTTGGACCTGGTGCCCAACCACACCTCCGACAAGCACCCGTGGTTTGTTGACGCAGAGTCGGGTCCGGCCGCCCCGCACAGGCCTTACTACGTCTGGGCTCCTCCCAAAAGTGATGGGGCACCGCCCAACAATTGGCTGTCCGCCACCGAAGGCCCCGCATGGACCTTCGACGAGCAGAGCGGCCAGTACTACCTCCACAATTTCCTGCCCACACAACCCGACCTCAACTGGTGGCACCAACCGGTGCATGAGGAGTTCGAACGGATCCTGCGGTTTTGGTTCGACCGCGGGATCTACGGCTTCCGGATCGACGTAGCGCACGGGCTCTACAAGGACGCCCAGCTCCGCGACAACCCGCTCGCCGAGCCAGGCGACCACCCGGCTAGCCTGCGCGGCAACCTGCGCGCTGTCTACAACGCCAACCTCCCCGAGGTGCACGAGGTTTACCGGCGCTGGCGGGCAATAGCCGACAGCTACTCGCCGGGGCGGATCCTCCTCGGCGAGACCTGGGACTTCGACTACGAACGCCTGGCGTCCTTTTACGGCAGGCAGGGCCCTGAGCTGAACCTGGCGTTCAATTTCCCCTTCTTTTTCTCCGAGCTGAAGGCTCGTGCAATCTCCCAGGTCGTCGAAGGGGCCCTCAGCCACTTCCCACCCGGTGCAAGCCCTGTGTGGACTGCGTCCAACCATGACGCCGGCAGGTTCGCGACGCGCTGGTGCGGCGGCGACGTCCGGGCCATCAAGGCCGCCCTCGTCGTACTGGCGACGCTGCCGGGGGTCCTTGTGCTTTATTACGGCGACGAGCTCGGTATGACCGATGTCGACATCCCGCAACCGCTCAGGCGAGACCTCATAAGCATGGCCCACCCCGACCGGCCGGGCAGGGACAGGTGCCGTACACCGATGCAGTGGGCTCCTCGCGAAAATGGAGGCTTCACGGACAAAGATGTCCGGCCCTGGCTGCCGCTCGGCGACTACTCAACGACAAACGTCGAGACCGAAAAGGCAGATCCCGCTTCGGTGCTCAACTTCTGGCGCCGCCTGTCCGCCCTGCGCCGGTCGGGCACTATCGGCGGGGACCACCAGCTCGAGCGGGCCCTTGTCGACGACCAGGTTTGGGCTTACAGAGTCGGCAATGCGACCACAATTGCCAACCTTTCCTCCAAGCCTGCCCAAGTCCGCCTGCCCGAGCTCGCCGGCTCGAGGGTAGTGATCTCAACGTTTGACGCAGGACCCGGCCAGGAGGTGAGCAAGGAACTCAGCCTCGCTCCGTGGGGAACGCTCGTCGTAGCCCCCGCCGGCGGCTGACCGGCTACCCGTCCGCGGGCTCCGGTGCCTAGTCGTCCGCAATGTCTCCGGTCCAGGCAGGCGTCGTCAAAGCCGTAGCGAAGATCACCACGAAGAACAACGCGATCGTCAGGATGTGGACGCCAGTGCAGTACTCGCAGAGGTGGCGGAGCTTTATCAGCTCTGCCCATAGCAGGTAGAAAACTGTCAGTACCCCGAGTACCGACCCTGCGATACGAGCCCGGCTGACCCACGGTGAAGCCGCCTTCCATGCCCAGGGAGTGCAAAGGGCCAACATCGCCACCGACCAGACCAGGCCCGCGACCGCCACGGGGATCCCGAAGGGGTGCGAGTACGAGCTCTCGGTTACCAGGCCGCAATTTATGAAACCCTTTGTGGGGCAAATGAGCACGGTCGCTGACGTGAAGTGCGCGTAGGTCAGCCAGGCCGAGTCGGCCACCGCAAGAGCGCATATCAACATCGAAGCCGGAGCCGCCCATCGGGGCGGGACAGCGCCGTTTCGGGTGCTCGGCTCCGGCTCGGTCACGCCCGAACCATCGCCCCCCGCAGCGGCACGGGCAGTGGCGGTGCCTTCGGCACCGGACGGGGATGGCGGCACAACCTTGGCATCGGCGCTGGGGGCCCTCGGAGAAACCGGGGCCGTTGCCTGGGCCGGCGCCGGCGCCTTGGTCGGGGTTGACGGCTCCGCCGGTGCCGATGTCGCTGCCGATGCCGGTGCCGACCTTCGCCCGCCCGTGCCCGCTTGCGGGGCCCGGCGTTTGCCCCCTGACTTGGGCGGGGTCCGGGTAGCCAAGGTTACTTAGCCTTTGTCGTCGTGGTCTTGGCGGCTGTTGTGGTCGTGGTAGCCGGAGCCTTGCTGGATACCTTGATCTTCGGCGTCGAAGTCGAGATGCCCCACAGGAGCTTTGGTACCTGTGAGCAGACCGAGCCAGGTTGGCCCTTTGTGATCTGGCAAATGTCGGCGACCAAGAAGCCGGCCGAAGCCTCGGCGTCCTGAGACGTCGAGTTGTTGCCGGCTGTGACCAAGGCCGCAGCGGTGTCCCAAGGTATTGCCGAAAGTGCCTGCGAGACGAACTGGGGGCCGATAAATACGTAGCGCCCCGCCATGTACACGAAGGGGATGCCGCCTGAGTCCTCCGACGACGGGACGTACGGCGGTGCGTCGTATTTGGTCATGAGGGCCAGCTGCTGAGCGGTCGGAGCCTGCAGGGTGGGGTACGCGCCCGTGGACTGGTTTTGCCCGCTGTTGGTGTAGAGCTCGACAGGCACGAAACTGATGTACTTGCTCGAGTAGCTCGACCCGTAGAAGGAGAAGGTCGGCGTGTTGGGGAGGGTGTCGGTCACCGACGACGTCGTGCCTTTCAAGTTGGAGAAGGTGCCGAACTTGGAAAAGGCCATCACCAGCGCCCAGCGTTCGTTGGCGCAGTAGGGGCAGTACTCCCCTCCCATGTAGAGGAACTCCGGCTTGCCGCCCTGAACCAGGGGTGGGTTGTTGCTGGGCAATTTTTGCGGAGGTTCGGCCTCGATCTTGGTGTTGGACATGTCGGCCGAGAGGGCAGCCGCCGCAAGGTCCTTGACCGGGACGTTCTCGACCTTGGCGAGGTCGTCCTGGGTGACGAGGCCCGTGAGGGCAAAGGTGTCGCTGTCCTTGGTGCTCGTTTTGGGGGTGCCGCCGCCCCCCGACCCGAGGACTACACCGACGATGACGACGACGATTAGGACGACAGCGCCGGCTGACCCGCCGGCAATGTAGATGTTGCGCTGGCGCCTGCGCTGGGCGACCTGTCGGGCAGATGACCTGGGTGCGGGCCGTTGCCCTGGCCGGGCGCCGGAGCCCGCCGGGCGGCCCGAAGGCTTGGGCCTGCCGCCCCCCGAGGGACGGGTGCCCGGCCGCGGCGGTACATTGCCGCCGTCCTTGCCGCTCCCACGGCCTTTACCACCCCCAGGGCCCGGGTCACCGCCTCCTGAACCCTGCTTACCTGATGCCATGAACTGTCCTTCTCGTGGGGTTCCTCCCCGCGCGGCAGCTAGCCGTCAGCGGAGCTAATACCATTTCAGCCTAACCCGCCGGGCCCGGAGCCGTAGGCCGCTGGGCCTGCCCATGACTGGTTCCTTGCGACATCTCAGCTCGCACTAAGGAGGCTTTCAGGCGTCCCAGAGGGCTGTATCGCGGCCCTCGGGCCACGCTCGGTTCAGTCTTCCAGCAATGACCTACGGTGCCGCTGGCAGAGGCCGAGGGGGTCGTCGGCTGCCACCTCGGCTCCGCAGTGAGCCGACCAGGTTGGGCCGCTCTGGGCCCAGCACCGCCAATCCCGCGAGCGGGCCGGGTCCCAATGCGCCTGGTTTGCGAACCCGCCCGACCAGCCTCCCGGGCCCGGGTCATCACCTGCGCTCGCCGTGATCTGTTCGACGAGGCTGGTGCTGGGGCCCGGGGCCACAAGGGGCGAGCGGCGCTTGCCGGCCGGGCCCCGCGAAGGGTGCTGAGGCAGGTGCTGGGGCAGGTGCTGAGGCGGGTGTTGGGGCAACCTCGGGCCTGCGGGCCTCGGGCTCGGAGTGCGAGCACGGCGCCCCGGAGCGAACAGCGCCGGTGGCGGAGCGACCTGATGGGCGGTGGTAGCGGCAATATTCATCCCGACCGAGGGATCGGCATAGCACACGTAGAGTTGAGCCCGGGATGGCCGAAATCCGCGTGGAAGATGGTGATGTCGTCGTCAAGCTGGCGGCTTTGGAGTCTCTTGCGAGCCTGAGAAAGCAGCTCCGCATCCCCCTGACCAGCCTCCGGATGGTCCAAGTGGACGAATCGCCCATGGCGGGGCGCTGCCTCTGGCGAGCACCCGGGCTCAGTTGGCCGGGCACCTTCGCTATCGGGGCATGCCGTCGCGGCGGGCGGCGTGAGTTCGCGGCGGTGCGTGCCCACGTCCCGGCGGTAGTCCTCGACGTTGAGGGCACCACCTGGGACCGCGTCGTCATCAGCGACCGGGACGCCAGCTCCAAGGCTGCCGACCTGGCGGGGATGCTCCTCGGGCGCGGCCCCGGTAGGCCCGGGCACAAACCGGGCCAAAAGCACCCGTACCCGGCGCCCCTTGACTGACCGTCGCAGCTCCACGGGGCTTCACAGCACCTGGCGTGCCCGGGAAGTAGCAAGTGCTTGGGAAGCGGCCCCGGCCTGATCGCCCTTCCCCTTGGCCGAACAACGGCCGGGGCCTCCCATGCCGGGGTCAGGGACGTTCGAAGGGCGGCGGCGGGCGTGGTGAGGGCCCTCGTCCGCTCCCGGTGCCGGGTACCCGTGCTTGCATGATCGCTCGACCGGGTACAGCGCGGCGTCCGCCGTCCTTAGAGCGTCCCTCACGGCATACCTGCGCCGAGGTCGGTCGTGGCCTCGAGCCAGGTACCAAAGCGCCCTACTTGCAGTCTGGTCACACTCAATGTGTCCTCCATAACCCCTCGCCAGGCGACGGGCACAGCAAAGCAAGGACCTCAAAGTGCGGTGAGAACGGGGCTCTACCCCGAAGAGTAGGGACCACGGCCACACCGGCTGATGGTCCCCGGGGACATGATAAGCGCTGGCATGCCTTGCCTGGCGCATTTGGGCGCGCCCCGGGCGCGCGTGCGGCCGGGCGGCCTTGGGCCGGGTGCGTCCCGCTCAGATCACGCGCAGGCGGATCGTCGAAGGCATCGCGCTCAAAGAAGCGGTCACGTCGCCCGGAAAATCGCTCGGTGTGTCGGTGATGACGTAACCGACATCCCCGCGGGTGCCGAGGTACTGGCCCTCGATGTTCATCCCGTGCGCTGCGAAAAGGCTGTTGACCGCCGCCAACACCCCTGGCACGTTGGAGTGGACATGGGTCAGCCTGAACTCGCCGGCGTGGGGAGGTAGCACAAGGTTGGGCAAATTGACCGAGAGCGACGTCGAGCCAAAAGCGAGGTAATCGGCGAGTTTCCCGGCGACGAAACGGCCGATGTCCTGCTGCGCCTCCTCGGTGCTGCCACCGACGTGGGGCGTCAGGATCACATTGGGGAGACCCTGGAGCTCCGATACGAAAGGCTCGTCCTTGCGCTTGGGCTCGGTAGGGAAAACGTCGATGGCCGCACCGGCGATGTGGCCGGATTGGACGCGGGCCCGGAGGGCTGAATGGTCAACGACGAAACCCCGCGAAAGGTTCATGAAGATGCTGCCTTTTCGCATGCGAGCGAACTCCGCTTCACCGAAAAGGCCTTTGTTGGACGTCCGCCCGTCGACGTGGAGGGTGACGATGTCGACCGCCTCGAGGAGCTCCTCCAAGGACGAGCAGCGCTTGGCATTGCCCAATGCGAGCTTGTCCGCCGTGTCGTAGAAGTAGACAGACATCCCGAGACCCTCAGCGAGGACGGAGAGCTGAGACCCAATATTGCCGTAGCCGACTATCCCGAGGCGACGGCCCCGCACCTCGTGACTGCCCTTGGCCGATTTGTCCCAAACTCCTTCGTGCATCTTTCGGGACTTGTCGGTCAAGCCGCGCTGGAGGGCAATTATCTCCGATATGACGAGCTCGACGACGCTGCGGGTGTTGGAAAAGGGTGCGTTGAAAACTGCCACTCCGTGCTGGGTCGCCGCCTGGAGGTCGATCTGGTTGGTACCTATGCAAAACGCCCCGAGCGCAAGAAGATGGGGCGCGGCGGCCAAAGCCCGGCCAGAAACGTGGGTGTTGCTCCGGATGCCGAGTACGTCCACCTCGGCCAAGCGCGCGACGAGCTCGTCCTCGCCGAGCGCGCGGTCCGCGGTCTCGACCTGGTAACCGGCCTTGGTAAGTGCCGCACTCGCGTCCGGGTGGATGTTTTCGAGCAACAGGACGCGAATGTCCCGCGGGAGGCGGCGCTGGAGGGTCATGACGCCACTCTAGGATCCGCCGCTTTAGCGCTGAAATGCTTTTTAGGGGAAGCTCACAGGGAAATCGAACGAATGTCTCGCGGCCGAGACCGTTACGGTCCCGTCGCTGAAGGAGGCCGGCACCACGAAGCCGACGACGATTGCTTCGCGGTCCGAGTCGGGGAGGGCCTGCCCCGTCACCGTTTGGCCGCCGGGCAGCTCGAGGGTGAAGTCCGACGCCGGCAGGAAGGACTCGGCGGGCGGGGAGGCAGTGGCCAGGATCTGGAGATAGGCGTCGTCGTCGTTCGGAGGGACGGTCCCGCCGTCGCTACCTGCGAACCAAACCAAAGAGGCGTCGCTCACGTGCACGGTTGCCCCCCCGGCAGTGCCAGTAACCGACAAGGCTTCGTCGGTGCCGGCACGTGAGAGGATCCCGGGCGAGGGCCCGAGGCGCCCGTCAGTCAAAGAGATCTGCTGCGTGAGGCCCTTGTCCGTGAACTGGAGGAGCGGCTGGCTACCGGCCGGTACGACGGCTGCCAGGGTGAGGCTGCCCTTTGCGCCCGAACCTGGGGCCGCTCCGGCCGTGGTAAACGAGATCGGCGTGGTCCCGGCGACCAGCTGGATGGCTGCTTGGTCCCCTGCGGCGCCGCCGTTGGCTCCCACCGGGACGGCGCCGGCGTCCTCACCTGGGCTCAGCGCCAGTTGGGCAATCGCGAACACATCGCCTTTGGGGGGCATGAGGAGCGTCGCCATCGGCCGGGTGGCCGTTACATCTTTGCGGGATGTGGCCCAAGAGCTTCCTGGCGGGTCGACCGCAGATGCAAGGGCTCGGGGGTCAAGGCCGGCGCTCAACCACCGGGCCTCGCCGTAAGCGACGAGCCGGTAGGCCTCGCCCCAGTCGACGACGAGGTCGTCTACCGGCGCAGCAGTGAGGCCCGAGGGGGCCGACTTGAGCACGCCGCCCCAGCCCTGCGCCTGGTACGGGACCGCCGGCACCGACAACCCCCCGTCTCCCTTAGGGGGGCTCGCCCCGTCCGGTTGGCGGAGCACCTCCCCGCGGCCAAGGCCCACCGTCGCGCTCGGGGGAGGCTCCACGCTCACCGTCAGCTTTTCGCCGTTGGAGACCAGCCTGCCCGAGAGCGGGTACACGAACCACGGCTTGGCCGCCTCGGACCAGGGGAGCAGAACGGGCCCGCACCACATCTGGTCCTCGACATCGTGGGCCGAGCTGCGCGGGAGTGCGAAGTAGCACTGGCTGCCCGCTGCGAGGGCTCCCTCGTCCGCCTTTGCCACACGCTTCATGGCGGCCTGCGCTCCGGAGAGGGCGCGCTGGCTATTGGTGAGAGGCTCACCCTGCCAATAAAGGGCGGGGGGCCGGTTCTGCAGCGCCACCACGAGTACCACGACGACGATGACTACTACGGCGAGGAGTGCCAGCCAGCGCTTGAGCAGGACACTTGCCGGCTGCGACCGCATGGCCCGGGGCCTGCCTGAGTGACCGGCTCCCCCTGGTGGCGCCCCGCTCGCCCCGGGGCCCTCCTGTAATGGCGCCGCGCGGCCGGTCGAACCGGGCCCCGCAGAGGAGTTAGGACCGCCTGCGCGACGTCTTGGGCTGGCGGGCCCGGGAGGGGGACCGGCGGTGCCGCGGCCACCTTGGGCACCGGGCGCGTCAGGTCCACCGGGGCCGGCACCCGCGCCTGGGCCGGCCGGCATGGCACGGGTCGCGCCGGTCCCGCCCGTGACGGAGGTGGGATCTGCGACAACGTTGGCCTCGCCGACGTCACTGGCAGCAGCGAACCCGGCGGGGCCCATCACCGCAGTGGGGCCCACCACCTCAGTGACGGCAGCAGCTGCGCTCTCAGGGCTTGTCCCCGCTCCGGAGAGCCCCCCACCTCCACCCTGAAGGCCTGCATCGCCCTCGCGGGCGCCGGCCGGGTATGCGCTCACGGAGTGCTCCGTCCACACCTCGCCGTCCCACCAGCGCCACCGACCGGGCGCGTCTGGGTCGGAGTACCACCCGGGCTCTCCTGGCCTGGCCACGGCAACTACGGTATGCCCAATGCCTACAGCTCCGGTGGCCGTAATGGTGCGTCCTGGCCAGATCGAACTCGAGGACCGCCCCGTGCCCGAGCCGGGGCCGGGCCAGGTGCTGGTAGAAGTCAGTGCCGTCGGCGTATGCGGGTCCGACGTCCACTACTTCGTCGAGGGCCGTATCGGCGATTTCGTGGTGGAGGCCCCTCTCGTCCTCGGGCACGAAGCATCGGGCGTGGTGAGGGCGCTCGGGCCGGGGGCGCGCCGCCTAAGTGCCGGCCAGCGCGTCGCCATGGAGCCCGGGGTGCCGTGCAGGAGGTGCCGGGCCTGCCGTTCGGGACAGTACAACCTCTGCCCCGACGTGACTTTTTTCGCCACTCCCCCGGTGGACGGAGCCTTCGCCCGCTACGTCGTGCACGACGAGGACTTTTGCTACCCCATCCCCGACCATATGTCCGACGATGCGGGCGCCCTCCTCGAGCCCTTGTCGGTCGGGATCTGGGCGTCGAGGAAGGCTCGTACCGGCCTCGGTGACCGGGTCCTAGTGACAGGGGCCGGGCCGATCGGGCTGGTGGCGACCGCAGTGGCTCGAGCCGCCGGTGCCGCCGAGGTGATCGTGACAGATGCCCAACCCGCCAGGCTGCCGCTCGCAACCAGGTTGGGGGCGACCGAGGTACTCGACGCCCGCAGCTCTGCCGATGCCGTCGTCGAGATCGGGGCGGACGTCCTCATCGAGTGCTCGGGCTCGGTTGCCGCGCTCGACACGGGGCTGCGTGGAGTCCGTGAGGGTGGACGGGCCGTAATCGTCGGGATGTCGGCCGAAACTCATATCCCGGTGCCCATTTCCTACGTTCAGCGGAAAGAAATCGAGCTGACGGGCACGTTCCGTTACGCCAACACCTACCCGGCCGCCATCGCGCTCGCCAGCTCGGGGGCCGTGCGGCTCGACGACCTGGTGAGCGGGCATTACGGGCTCGCCGAAGTTGCCGACGCGCTCCAGGCGGGGCGCCGCGACCCCCTCGCAGTCAAACCCGTCGTGCTGCCCGGGCGCTGACCTCGGTGCCGCCAGGCGGTGGGACGAGCTTGCCGGCGCCGTCGGCACCCGGTCAGCCGGGGCCGATCGCGTTCAGGTAGCTGACTTCCGCCTTCCCGGGAGTGCTCACCGAGACCCGGACGGCCGAGGCCTCGGTGCCCGGAGGGAGCTCGGCGAGCAAGTAAGGGGCGCGGCCGTGGTCGCCGACCGGCCCAGTCGCGTTGGCTACCGCGTCCCACCGCCCGCCGGGCAGCCTTACGGACAGAGTCGTCGACGTCACTTGCGGCGGCGAGCCGGGCCGGGCTCGTGGCTGAGCTCGGGAGCTCGTACCGGCGGTGGGCCCGGAGCTCGGGACCGATTGAGCCGACCCGAGGCTCACCTGCGTGAGCGGGTCGAGGGCGCCGAGGTCCCATTGGAAGACCACCTGCGCGCCGACGGCAGTTGCCACATACCCCTTGCCGCCCTGGTCGCCCTGGCCGTTGGGGGGGAGCGTCACAGTCGTAGCGGGCGAACTTGGTGCCGCAGCCAGCGTGCGGTCGGCAAGGGACGGCTGGACGGTGCCCGGGCCGAGCAGTTCGAAGACCGACGTGTTGTCGTGGCTCGTCGAAAGGAGGCGCGCCGCGCCCAATTGCGCGCCGGTCGAAGGATTGGTCGCCAGCTGCAGGAGGCACGGGCTGTCCACGAGCCCGGGGATGTTGAAGTTGCCGACTACGAGGAAGCTCGCGTCGTCTGCCGCCAGCGCCCCTTTCACCGTACGAGTGGTGCAGGCTCCCGAGTTTTGTGAGGCGAAAGGCCCATAAGGGGTGGTGGCCGTGAACGCCGTCCAGGCCGTGCGGTGCCCGGTGAAGTAAGCGACGCTCCCCCGGTAGTCGGTCTCGACGACATCGCTCGGCGACCCGAGCGCCTTCAGCATTGCCATGCCCGGCGAATGGGCGAATTCAGAGCTCTGTTGACCGCTCAGGTACAGGTAGTTGGTCGTAAAGCCGGAAGCGGTCGGGACCTCGGCGGCGAGGACGGCCACCACTACGGCGGCGGCGACCGCAGCGCGGCTGAGGTTACGCCCCCAAAGGACGAGGACCGCGCGTCCGATCTCGCGGGCGCCGGTCACGTACCAAACCGTCACCAGCGGCAGCACGAGCAACACCCGGCGCTGGTTGGTGAAGGGGTAGCCGAGCGTTTCCACGAAGTAGGCGCCTACCATCCACAGCTCGGCCCGCGGGTGCTGCCGGTACCACGAGACGGCGCCCACGACGCAGAACACGGGGACGCTCACACCGATCACCGCGATCACGACGTGCACCGGACCGGTGTTGGGCAGCGGGCTCCCCGAGGGCAGGACGGACTGGCGGAGGACGTTTTGGAGGTATGCCCAGGCCGCGTCGGCCGCCTCCTTGGGCAGCTGGTGCAGGAGGCCCCCCCTGCCCTGGTTGGAAATCTCGCCCGCGTAGCGCTCGCCGACGGTGGCGGCGCCGGTAACCCACCGCGCGACGAGGCCAGGCAAAAGGAGGATGCCGACGCCGAGGCTGACGCCTGCTGCCGTTTGCCAGCGCCGGCGCCAGAGCTGGTAGGCGACGAAGCCGACGGCGAGGCCGATCGCAGCCTCTTTGAGCCAGACGAGCTCGGCCAGGAGGACGGCGACTACGGCCGACCAGGCCCACCCCGGGCGCGCCTCCAGCCGGTCGAGGGCGAAAAGGACCAGCAATGACACGACGAGGAAGGGCGCCTCGGCCATCACCATCGTGGCGTAGGTCGCCAGGACGAGGTTCATGGAGAGCAGGCCGAGGACAGCGACGCGGTAGCTCCGGGGAACCCCCCGCTCCCCCAACCAGGCCCAAAGGAGCGGGTAGAGGAGGCACGTGCACAAAAGCGACAATGCCCGCGGCGCCCACAACGCCCCGCCCCATACCCAGGTCACCGGGACGAGCAGCAGCGGGTAGCCAGGTAGGTACTGCGCCACGACGGTGGCACCGCTCGGCATCCTGGTCGTGAGCCAGCCCCCATGGGCCAGCACGTGCGCCGCCATGAGGTAATTGGCGTCGTCGTCGAAGGAACCGACGTGGTAGGTGGGCGCGATGGCGAGCGCATGGCAAAACTGGAGGACGAGGGGAAGGATCCAGCCGAGCGCCCACAAGCGGCCCGCTTTGCCTTCCTCGGAGGTGCCGGCTTGCCTGGTGGGCTTTAGCTGCGCTGATAGGGCCATGTGGCCGGCCACCCCGAGGCGCGCCTCGGGGACCGGGCCGGCGTGCCTGGTCTGGCTAGGCAACGCCCTCGACTAAGCTTTTTCGCGCCGCTGTAGTTGCAAAAGTCTCTGAGAACCGCGTGCGGAATGTACTCCGGGCGGAGGGAACACATATGCTTGCCCCGTTGAAAAACCAAAGGTCCCGCACGTTCAGCGATCCTACTGACGGCCGCGTTGAAGGGTTGAGGCGCCCCGGTCGGCGCACCGGCACCGTCGCCATGGTGGACGTCGACGCCCACGCCGAGTTCGAGACGGCCGCGGCGGCGACGACGTCCACGACTGCTGCGACGGGTAAAAGGGTGCACCCCGTGCACTGGCTCGTCGACGGCCACTGGCTCGGCCGCTGGCGGACGCCCCTGCTGCTCAAGCTCTGGCGTTACGGTGCCGGGTCGATCGTCGC
>Ga0335074_10006605_pt1 | contig 16096 bp, 14 predicted proteins | sample Lox_Sample_23_FD_206715 | JGI IMG/M metagenome (GOLD analysis project Ga0335074, IMG submission 206715) | Soil microbial communities from Loxahatchee National Wildlife Refuge, Florida, United States - Lox_Sample_2.3 | ecosystem: Environmental > Terrestrial > Soil > Wetlands | place: USA... | reverse complement strand
GAGTGATCCAGACCCGTCAGGCCCATTAGTCGGCGGGTTGCTCTGTCGTTGCAGTCGCAGCTTCGGCGTTTGGAGGTTCCTACGTGACAATCGAGGTAAGCAGGCGCCAGCTGATGGCGTCGGCGGGCGGCATGGTACTGGCGTCCTTCGCCCTGCCGTCCGGCTTGCGGAAGATCCTCGACGGCGCGTCGCCAGCGGTGCGCAATGCGCGCCTGACCAGCGCGCCCATCTCCGAGATCAAGCACGTCGTCGTGCTGATGCAGGAAAACCGCTCGTTCGATCACTACTTCGGCGCTATGCCGGGCGTGCGCGGTTTCGCCGACCCGAGCGTGCCCAAGAGCCGGTTCTACCAGTACGACGCGCAGAACCCGGACAAGTACCTGCTCCCCTTCCACGCCGACACCCAGAGCACGAGCGCGCAGAACCTGCCCTCCAACAGCCACAGCTGGGGCCCGCAGCACCAGTCGTGGGACAACGGGAAGATGGACATGTTCGTGACCGCGCACCTGGCCGCCGACGGCGTGGCCGGCCAGTACACGATGGCCTACTTCGAGCGGGACGACATCCCGTTCCACTGGGCACTGGCCGACGCGTTCACGATCTGCGACGGCTACCACTGCTCAATGCTGGGCCCGACCTGGCCCAACCGGCTGTACCTGATGACCGGCCAGGTCGACCCGGCGGGCGTGGCCGGCGGCCCGGTCTACGGCAACTACGTGCCGCCCGAGGGCTACACCTGGAAGACCTATCCCGAACTGCTCACCGAGGCCGGGGTGAGCTGGAAGGTCTACCAGGAGATCGAGAACTACGGCATGAACGTGCTGGAGTACTTCGACCAGTACCAGAACGCGTCGGTCTCGTCGCCGCTGTACCAGAACGCGATGCGCATCTACCAGGCGGGCCAGTTCGAGTACGACGCCATGCATGACAGGCTGCCGACGGTGTCGTGGATCGTCCCCACGTCCTTCCAGTCCGAGCATCCCGACTTCACGCCCGCGGCCGGGGCCGACTTCGTGGCGAGCAAGATCAACGCGATCGCCTCGAACCCCGACGTGTTCGCCAAAACGGTCTTGATCCTGATCTACGACGAGAACGACGGGTTCTTCGACCACGTCACCCCGCCGACCCCGCCCGCGGGGACGGCCGGGGAGTTCATCACCGTCGATGGCGTCTCCGACCCGATCGGCCTGGGCTTCCGGGTGCCGGCCATCATCGTCTCGCCGTGGACGGTGGGCGGCTTCGTCAGCCACGACACCTTCGACCACACCTCGGTCACCCGGCTGCTCGAGCTGATGACGGGGGTCATGAATCCCAACATCACGGCGTGGCGGCGGCAGGCCGTCGGCGACTTCACCACGGCCCTCGGCACCGTCCCCTACGGGAGGTTCCCGCGGCTTCCGCAGACCACGGCGCAACTGGAGGCGGCGGAGAGCCAGATCCTCCAGTTCCCGCTCCCGGCCATTCCCGGAGCCAGCCAGACCTTCCCGGTCCAGCCACCGGGCCGCAAACCGGTGCGGGGCGCGACGGCCGCGAGCACGGTAGGGGTGATCTGAATGTCACTACGCGATTCTTCGTTCTGGTCGTCGTTCTGGACCGGGCGCCGCGCGCTCGTGGTCGGATCCGCGGCGGTGATCCTGGCGGCCGGTGCCTCGGCCGCAGTGCTGGCCGGTGGCGGCCATGCCGCCCACCAGCACCGGACGGCGGGTTCTGGCAGGCCCGCCCACCTGGCCTCGTCGACGTGCACCGGGCCGGCCGGCGCCGCCTACATCGCCACCGCCGGCTACCAGGCCTTCGACGCCGTGGACACGTCCAACTGCAGCTTCGTCGCGAACTACAACGTGGGCGACCCGCAGGTGCCCGGCGACTCCGGCGACTACAACTACGTCTCCAGCGACCAGGGCGTCGCCATTCACGGCAGCACCCTGTACTTCGCCGACACCGGCAGCAACACGGTGTCGGTCATCGACGCGGGCACGCTCAACCCGAAGGACTACAACCCGGCCGAGACCGACATCCACGTTGGCTTCAATCCCACCGACCTGGCGGTGTCGCCGGATGGCTCGCAGCTGTGGGTGACCGACACCGGCCCGCAGACCGACTCGCTGCTCGCGGACATCAAGGTGATCTCAACCGCGAGCAATACGGTGACAGCGACGCTGACGATGCCGAGCGCACCGGAACAGATCGTGTTCTCCCCGTCCGGCGCCACGGCCTACGTGACCGCGGCCGATGGCCTGTGGGTGTTCGACACCGCGACCGGCCATGTCGCCGCGGTCATCCACGGCCTGGGCGATCCGCACGGCGTCGCGGTCTCGCCGGACGGCACGACGGTCTACGTGACCAACACCGACGATAGCCAGGTCGACGTGATCGACGCCGCGACCGACAAGGTGACCGGCACGATCGCGGTCGGCCAGATGCCGTGGGGGATCGCCGTATCCCACGACGGCGGCACCGTCTACGTGGCCGACATCAACTCCGACGAGGTCTCGGTGATCAGCACCAAGACCGACACGGTGACCAGCTCGATCCCGCTGTCTGGCGGTCCCGACGTGCTGGCCCTCACGCCCGACGGGTCGCAGCTGTGGGTCTGCGGGATCACCTCGGCGGTCCTCACGGTGATCGACACCAAGACCCTGGACACGGTCGGCGCGCTGAACCTGGGCGGTGACGGAGCCAACTCCGGCGACGGCTTCGATCCGACCGGCATCGTGCTGACCAGCACGCCCACCCCCGGCGGAAGCTGACTCGCCAGGGCCGGAACCTCGGACATGAGGGTGCCCGGCGGCGCAGGGTTTCCGCCGGGCACCTGGCCGTCTATCGTGAGTGGCCTGTTCCTACCCAGGGGAACGGCACGAATACGGAAATGGATCACTAAGGATCCACCTACGTAAGCAGTTCGTCACATCTCGGCGTCCGGATCGCGCGCTTCTACGCCGTGATCTGCGTTATCTTCCCGATCATCGGGCTCATGATGGGCCTGGCCGGCTCGGGGTACGCCAACGTGACCGACCCTGCGCTTGCCGCAGCCGGTTCCCCGCGGGTTTGACGGCGTAGCCGCGGCTGCTCGTGGTGGGGCGGGTCTGGTGTCGCGTGCGTTTCGGGCTGGCGTAGCGTGTCGCATGGATCGCCCGGCTTGCCCATCCCCTAAATGAGCATTAGGGAGCGACATGCACCACGAACTCCGGACTCTGGCCGATCCCGATGCCGTGGCTCGGGACGGCGCGGCATACGTGGCCGAGTGCGCCCGCGCCGCGGTCGCGGCCAACGGCAGCTTCCACTTCGCTGTCAGCGGCGGGCACACCCCCTGGGCTATGTTCGCCGAGCTGGCTTCGGAGACGGTCCCCTGGGATGCAACCGTCATTTACCAGGTGGACGAGCGGGTGGCCCCGCCCGGTGATCCTGACCGGAACCTCACCCACCTGACCAAGGCGCTTGGCTCGGCCCCGGCGCAGGTGCGGCCCATGCCGGTCAACGACAGCGATCTGGTCGCGGCGGCGGCCGGCTACGCGGCCCTGCTGCCTGAGCACTTCGACCTTGTCCACCTGGGTCTTGGTCCCGACGGCCATACCGCCTCGCTCGTCCCGGGCGATCCGGTCCTGTCGGTCACCGATCGCCTGGTCGCCCTCACTCAGCCGTACCAGGAGCACGTGCGGATGACGCTGACCTACCCTGCGCTGGCGCGGGCCCGGCAGATCCTCTGGCTGGTCACCGGCGATGACAAGAAGGAGCCCCTGGCCAGGCTGCTGGCCGGCGATACGACGATTCCGGCGGGACGCGTCGAGGCCGACGCCTCCCTCGTGATGGCCGACCGTGCGGCGGCCTGAGGACCCGATGGCAGGCCAGCATCCAGACCCGCAAGGCATCGAGCGGGAGAAGCAGGTCGCCGCGGAAGCGGCGGCTGAACTGGTCGAAGACGGCATGACCGTCGGGCTCGGCACCGGCTCGACGGTGGCGTTCCTGCTCCCCGCCCTGGCCCGCCGATCGCTCGATATCCTCTGTGCGGCCACGTCGCCGCGCACCGAGCAGGCCGCACGCGAGCTTGGCCTGCGGATCGAGGACGTCGCGAGCATCGACCGGTTCGACATCACCATCGACGGCGCGGACCAGATCGCCCCGGACGGCTGGCTGGTAAAGGGCGGCGGCGGCGCCCACACCAGGGAGAAGATCATCGCCGCGGCCGCGGACCGGTTCGTCGTCATCGGCGACTCGACCAAGCCGGTCCAGGCCCTGCACAGCCCGATCCCCCTCGAATTGCTCTCCTTCGGGCTGCGCGCCACGATGCGCCGGGTCGCGCCGGCCTCGGTGCGCGACGTCCCGCTCAGCCCTGACGGCGGCGTGATCGCGGACTACCACGGACCGGTAGATGACCCGGCGGAGCTGGCCGTCCGGCTGTCGACGATGCCCGGTGTCGTCCAGCACGGCCTGTTCCCGCCGGAGATGGTGGCGACGGTACTCGTGGGCCGCGGTGAGTCGGTCGACAGGACGGACTTCAAGCGCTCCTGACCTAGCCCCTGACCTCACCGGACCGAACTGGAGGCACCATGGCCACGTCCATCCGGCTGTTCCTGGCCGATGTCGACGGCACGCTGGTCACCAACGACAAGGTCCTCACCGACCGGGCCATCGCCGCGGTCGCGAAGCTGAAGCAGGCCGGGATACTCTTCGCCATCACCAGCGGCCGCCCGCCCCGCGGCATGTCGATGCTGATCGAGCCGCTCCAGCTCACGATGCCGATCGCGGCGTTCAACGGCGGCGTATACGTCCACCCCGACATGTCGGTGATCGAGCAGCAGACCATCCCCGACGAGGTAACGCCGACCGTGATCGAACTGCTCGGCGGCCACGGGCTTGACGTGTGGATCTACCGGGGCGCGGACTGGTATATCCGGGACCCGAAGGCACCTCACGTGGCCCGCGAGACCTGGACGGTCAAGTTCGACGCGACGGTGATCGACGGTTTCGGCTCCGTATCGGACGGCGTGGCCAAGATCACCGGGGTAAGCGACGACTACGACGCCGTCCAGAAGAGCGTGGACGCGGTCCGCGAGCGCTTCGGAGACCACGTCTCGGCGGCCAGGTCCCAGCCGTACTACGCCGATGTCACCAATCCCAACGCCAACAAGGGCGCCGTGGCCCAGTATCTCTCCCGCACCTACAAGATCCCCCCGGAGCAGATCGCCACGATTGGCGACCAGCCCAACGACGTGCTCATGTTCGCCCACTCCGGGCTCAGCATCGCCATGGGCAACGCGAGCCCCGAGGTTCAGAAGGCCGCCCGCCGCGTCACCACCTCCAACGAGGACGAGGGCTTCGCCAACGCGGTAGACCGCTTCATCCTGTCCTGAGGAGACGACGCCGCGGACGGAGTGGCAGTGCCGTCAGGTCCCTACTAGCGCGGCCAGGGTGCCCTGGGCTTGGGGGTGCGGGGCCCATCGCCCCCGCCGGATGGGGGGGCAGGGGGCCCCGTACCCGGCGTCGGCGGGCGCGGAACGGGGGTAGGGGGCCCCGTCGCCGACGGTCACAGGTTCACCGTGGCTTCGATGGTCAGCCGGCGGGCAGGTCGGGCGCGTGCACAGTTCGCATGGTCCCTTCTAGCCTGCCCAATGTGCCATCGACCGCCCGGCAGAGGTCTGTCGGCCAGCGGAGTCGGTTCCGGGTGGGGTGCGGGGCCCCTTGCCCCCATCGTGCGGGGGTAGGGGCCCCTGCACCCCTGCCGGGCGGGAGCGCTGGCGTGGCGGCCGTCAGCGTGGGGCGGGTTTGGTGGTGCACAGGGGATGCCGCCGGGACGCCTCCACCAGATCCGCCGTGGCGGGGCTACAGCTGGCGTAGACCTTGGTGATTTCCCGCGCCTTCGGTGCCTTGTTAACGTTCGGCTGGGAACGGAAGGGGCTCGGCGACGGGTAGGCTTGACAGCAAGGTCGCGCTGATCAGCGGCACGGCGCGAGGGATGGGCCGGGCGGCTCTTGAGTTCGCGGCGCAGGGCGTGACTCGGTCTCGTTCGAGGCCCACATCGAGGGCGTCCGCAAGTCGCAGGGGGGCGCGCACGACCTATGTCGGCCGGTCCGACCATGCCTGGGAGAACCGCCCGGACGCCCGGGGCTGCGCCCGTCGCCCGAGTGAGTACCTCCGCGGGATCTGCTACGACGCCCTCGTCTACACCCCAGGCGCTCCGCCACCTCGTGGACGCGGTCGGCGCGGACAAGGTGGTGCTCGGCACGGACTACCCGTTCGATATGGGCGTCACCGACCCGGTGGCCCGCGCCACGGCGGCGGGCCTGCCCGCCGCCCACCTCACCGCGATCCTGAGCGGCAACGCCGCCAGCCTGCTCGGCCTTGACATACAGACACGGCGCCCGCCGGTCGGGTAGAACAAGGGAGAATGGAAGCCGAAGGGACGGGTCATGGTCGAGCCTTACCAAGCCGTGGGCCTGGTGCCCACGATGCGGGGCATCCGCCACCGCGACGAGATCAGCGTCAACATCGAGCACATCTCGCACCTGATCAAGGCCGCGTCGTGGCTGTCCAGCCTGGACCTCCCGGTGCGCCTCATCGCCATACCCGAGGGCGCCCTGCAGGGCTTCAACGACGAGGTGCTCGACCTCGACCACGAGACCTTCGCACGGGAGTGCGCGATCGACGTCCCCGGCCCGGAGACCGACGCGCTCGGCGCGCTGGCGCGGCAGTGGAACGCGTTCGTGATGGGCCAGGCAAAGGCGCGTCATCCGGAGTTCCCCGGCCGGTTCTTCAACGTCGGCTTCGTCCTGTCGCCCGACGGCGAGATCATCCTGCGGCACCACAAAGTGGTACCGCTGCTGCCGGTCGAGCATTCGGTGACGCCGCACAACGTCTGGGACAGATGGGTCGAGCTGTACGGCCGCAACCTGGACGCGTTCTACCCGGTGGCCGACACCGAGATCGGCCGGCTCGGGTTCCTGATGGCCAACGAGGGCTCGTATCCGGAGAACGCCCGCGGCCTTGCCATGAACGGCGCCGAGGTGGTGTACCGGGGCCCGTACCCGCACCCGCACGTCGGCAACGGCCTGTTCGAGATCCAGAACCGCGCCCGTGCCCTGGACAATAACTTCTTCCTGATCGCGTGCAACGTCGGCACCTATTACCTGCACACCGACTCCGACGTGCCGATCGACACGTTCGGCGGCGGGTCCATGGTCGTCGACTACCGCGGCCAGGTGGTCGGGCGGCACGACTACAGCGCCGGATCCTCGTGGGTGGCGGGCACGATCGACGTCGAGGCGCTGCGCAAGTTCCGGGCCAGCGCGCAGTGGGACAACTGGGTCAAGGACCTGACCACCGAGCAGTACCAGATCATCTACGAAAAGCCGGTCTACCCCAAGAACCTCTACCTTGACCGCGCCCCGTACACCCACGCGGAGTACCGCCGCGAGGTCATCGAGCGCCAGATCGAGCTCATGCACGAACGCGACATCTGGCGTCGGCCGGACAAAGGCTAGGTGCTCAACCGGCCTGGACGAGCTCTAGCTCCAGCCAGCGCGCGAGGTCCTTGATCTCGTCGTCGACCGCCGCGGTCATGGCCAGGGTGAAGTCCACGTCCTGGTGGATCGCGTGCACCCGCAGCACCCCCGCGTCGCGGTCGGCGGCGGCGTCGAGCTTGCCCACCAGCCGGTCGCCGTACAGGATCGGTAGGGCGTAGTAGCCCCACCGGCGGCTCCCGACGGGCTTGTACATCTCCAGCTGGTAGTCGAACCCGAAGAGCTCGACGGTGCGCTTGCGGTCGTGGATCAGCCGGTCGAAGGGGGACAGCAATGCCGCGCGCCCGGAGAACGGCTGGCCCAGCCGGGCCGGGTCGACCCGCCAGGCGCCCTTGATCCCCTCTATGACGGCGGGCTCGCCCACCTCCCCGACGTCCGCGGGCTCGACCGGGCATTCGGGCCCTCGTGCGCGGGCGATCCCCAGGGCAGCGAGCCGCCGCTCGTTCCTTGTCCGCCGCGCCTGGCCCGCCGGGATCACGGGGTCGTCGGGATAGATCCGCTCGGCTAGGTCCCACAGCCGGTCGCCGCCGCCGCTGCGCCCGGCGACCGCGACCTCGCCGCGCAGCACCATGAACTCGAGCAGCTTGATGACGTTGCGGTTGTTGGTCCAGCCGGTCGACCGCCACGGCCGCTGGCAGGTGTCGGGAAGGTCACGCGACGGCAGCGGTCCGGAGGAGCCGAGCCGGTCCAGGATGTCCCTGCGGCACGCGTCGTTGGCGCGCACCCAGTCGCGCAGCGACCATGTCCGCCCGGTACAGCGCGAGGTCCTCGGCGGGCCTGATCATCGCCCGCAGTTCGAGCAGCGTCCTGTCCCGCAGCGCCGCGTCCAGCTCGGCCGACGAGTACGCCGACCCGAGGCGGCTCCACGCCACCAGGTCCGCACTCGGCGCGATCGCCGAAACGGGATCGAGCTGCAGCAGAGTCAGCCGCCGTACCGCGTCAAGCAGCTCGTCCGGCCGCGACGCGTCGAGCAGCTGCGCCCGCACGGCAATCCGCCGCGCATCGTCACGGGAGAGCTCGTGCACCGTCACCCCACGAGGCTAGGCGATCGCTTCAACCGCCGGCCAACCTGCCTGCGCTCGCGATGCCTTGCATGATGCCTGCGTACACGCCGGATCTTTAATTCCGCGGTGCGACACCGCAAATATGTCCCGGACAATCTGGTTCCCGAACCGTACTTCGCCCGCTCTGCAAAGGGCCGCCACGCCGACTGTCAGCGTGCCCGATCAGGTAACCCGCGCCCACGGCGCGATGGTGTTGTAGTCGATTTCGCTGGCGTAGCGGGGCTGCCCCAAGCGGGAGGAGGAGACGCCGTGGCGCGTGTCAGCAAGCAGCTCATCTGCCCGGTTTGCGGGCAGATAATGGCCACGGCCGTCTGGCGGCTGCTCAGGGGGCTGGAAATCACCACGCCGGACGGGGCGCTGCCGGTACGGATGATGTGCTGGAACCCTTGTCGCTCCTAAATCTTGTTATGTAGAGTTAGTGCCTCTAGAGCCTCTTGCCGGCCACCGAGACTCAGCCGGCCCACACGATGCGGCGAATGCGGTCGCGGTTGGAGTGGTGAGATGGTTGTCCTGCTCGCGGTCGTCGTGATCGGCGGCCTGGTGTTGCTTGCGCGGCGTGGTCGCGGTGGCACGCGCACGGACCGCGCACGCGCGGACGGCGCCGGGCCGGGTTTCCCTGATCGGCCGCTTGGCGGAAAGCGGGTCTCTCCCGCGCTGATGTTCCAGGGGCGGATCGACGTCCGCGGGCTGACGAAGGAATACCGCGGCGTCAGGGCCGTCGATGACTTGTCGTTCACCGTGGAACCGGGCCGGGTTACCGGGTTCCTCGGCCCGAACGGCGCGGGGAAGACGACGACATTGCGGATGCTGCTCGATCTGGTCGGGCCGACCGCGGGAACGGCCACCATCGGCGGCGTCCGCTACGCCGACCTGGAACAGCCGATCCGGCGCGTCGGCGCGGTCCTGGAGGCCGGCGCGGCGCATAAGGACCGCACCGGGCGCGATCACTTGCGCATCGTCTGCCAGTCCGCGGGCATCCCGCTCGCGCGAGCAGACGAGGTGCTTGAGCTTGTCGGGCTCGGCGTAGCCGCTAGGCGGACGTTCCGGGGCTACTCCCTCGGCATGCGCCAGCGCCTCGGCGTCGCGGCGGCGCTGCTCGGGGACCCGCAGGTGCTGATCCTGGACGAGCCGGCCAACGGGCTGGACCCGGAGGGCATCCGGTGGATGCGCGACCTGCTAAGGACGCTGGCCACGCAGGGCCGGACGGTCCTGGTGTCCAGCCACCTGCTCGGAGAGATGGCACAGCTCGCAGACGACCTGATCATCGTCGCGGCCGGACGGCTGGCCGCCCAGGGAACGGTGGCGTCCGTGATCGGTTCGATGACATACCCGAGCCGGACCCTGGTGCGCGCTCCGGAACTGGAGAAGCTCGCGGCCGTGCTCGGCCGTGACGCGATCGTAACGCCGGCCGGCGACGGTGGCGCGTATGTCACAGGGGCGGACGCTGCCGCGATCGGCGACGCCGCGCTGCGGGCGGGCGTCGCCATCCACCAGCTAGTCACGCAACTCCCTGATTTGGAAGCCGCGTTCCTCGAGCTCACCGCGGGAAAGGCGGCGATCCGATGACAGCGCTGCTGGACAGCGGCACCCTGGACCAGGCCGGCGACACCGGAACCACCATGGCTCGCCTGGTAAGGGCCGAGTTCATGAAGCTCCGCACGACGAGCGCCGGATGGCTCTTCCTCACCGGTTTCATCGTGTTCACTGCGCTGGCACTGACGATCAACGGGTTCGGCAGTCACTATGAGCTCTACCCGCAGCCGGGCAGTGTCAGCCGGGCGCAGGCCCTCGCGCAGGCGGCGCAGGCCCATTCTCCCGCGGGCGTGGCCGCGATCGCGGCCGGCATGATGACCTCCGGGCAGCGCGTCGGCTTCCTGTTCGCGCTGGTCCTCGGCGTGGTGATCGTGACGAGTGAGTTCGCGAACCAGACGGCGGCCGTGACGTTCGTGACCGTTCCGCGCCGGACCACGGTTGTCACGGCCAAGGTGGTCGCCGCGGCCTGCTGCGGAGCGCTGTTCTGGCTGGTTGGCACGATCCTCGCCGCGGTGGCCACACCGCTCTTCCTGTACAGCCAGCACGTCAGCACGTCACTAGCCGGATGGGCCGTGACCCGTTCTGTGCTGCTGAACCTGCTCGCGTTTCTCGCCTGGGGCGTCTTCGGGCTTGGTCTCGGCGCGGTGCTGCGCAACCAGATGGCCTCCGTCATCGCCGCGATAGCCGTGTACGCGGGCAGTTTCGGTGCCGAACTCGTCTTCACCTTGCTCTACAACCTTTTCCACCAGGACTGGCTCCTCGGGATGCCGGTCATCGCCCCCGCGGTCGCCTCAGAGGTCATGATCACGTCCGGGCAGGCATTCCCTTACGCCCCGCCTGGGTGGGTTGGCGGCGTCATCATGATCGGATACACGGTGGCTCTCGTCGCTGGCGGAATTGCCCAGGCCAAGCGGCGCGACGTGATCTGACGGGCCGCCCGGGCGCCAGACCCGGTGCCCGGGCCGGGCGTGGCCGCGTAGCTGGTGTGGTTCCCGTTACCGGAGCGCGCACCACGGCTCGTTCTGAGTAATTCTGGTTTTGGAGTTAGTCGCCGATGTAGCTCATGACGTGCTTGATGCGGGTGTAGTCCTCGAAGCCGTACATGGACAGGTCCTTGCCGTAGCCGGAGTGCTTGAAGCCGCCGTGCGGCATCTCGGCGACGATCGGGATGTGGGTGTTGATCCACACCGCGCCGAAGTCCAGCCGCTTGGCCATCCGCATGGCTCGGCCGTGGTCCTTGGTCCACACGCTGGAGGCCAGGCCGTACTGGACGCCGTTGGCCCAGCGGACCGCCTCCTCCTCGTCGGTGAACTGCTGGACGGTGATGACCGGGCCGAAGACCTCGTCCTGGATCATCTCGTCGTCCTGGTGCAGGCCGGCCACCACGGTGGGGGCGTAGAAGTACCCGCGGGCCCCGACCCGGTGGCCGCCGGCGACCACCTCGGCGTGGGCGGGCGTGCGCTCGATGAAGCCCTCGACGCGGGCCAGCTGGCTGGGATTGTTCAGCGGGCCGAAGTACGCGTCGGGCTCGTCAAGGCCGCCGGTCTTGGTGTTGCGGGCCTGCTCGGCCAGGGCCGCGGTCAGGTCCGGGGCAACGCCGGGAGCGGCCAGCACGCGGGTGGCCGCGGTGCAGTCCTGGCCTGCGTTGAAGTAGCCGGCCCCGGCGATGCCCGCCGCCGCGCCCTCGATGTCCGCGTCATCGAAGACCACGACGGGTGCCTTGCCGCCGAGCTCGAGGTGCACGCGCTTGAGGTCGTCGGCGGCGGCGCGGGCGACCTCCATGCCTGCCCGCACCGAGCCGGTGATCGACACCATGGCCGGGATGGGGTGCGAAACCAGGGCGCGGCCGGTATCGCGGTCGCCGCAGATCACGTTGAACACGCCGGGCGGCAGGAACTCGGCCGCTATCTCCGCCAGCAGCAGCGTGGACGCAGGGGTGGTGTCGGACGGCTTTAGCACGACCGCGTTGCCCGCCGCGATGGCGGGCGCGAACTTCCAGACCGCCATCATCATCGGATAGTTCCAGGGCGTCACCTGGGCACACACGCCGATCGGCTCACGCCGGATCATCGAGGTGTGGTCCTTCATGTACTCGCCCGCGCTGAGGCCCTCGAGCACCCGGGCGGCGCCGGCGAAGAACCTGATCTGGTCCACCGAGGGCGGGATCTCCTCGGACCTGGTCAGCCCGACCGGCTTTCCGGTGTTTCGGGTCTCCGCTTCGACGATCTCGTCGGCCCGCGCCTCGATCGCGTCGGCGATCCGGAACAGGGCCAGGCTGCGCTCGGACGGGGTGGCATCCCGCCAGCCCGCGAACGCGCTCGCCGCGGCCTGCATCGCGGCGTCGACGTCCTGGCGGCTGGATATTGGCGCCTGGGCGTAGACCTCGCCGGTACTCGGGTCGACTACCTCGCTGGTGCGCCCGTCGGCGGTGTCCGTGTACTTGCCGTTGACGAAGTTCTGCAGCCTGCGATCGGACATCCCGGGCCTCCATCCGCTGGAGCGTCTACTTTGCGACGAGCTTCGCAGAGCTAGACTATCTCCACAAGTGATTCAGTTGCTATCTTTACTTATACCTACGAAATCAGTTGATGCCGTAGGCGGGCCTGAAACCCTAACCCCCAGGAGGCCGCATGGCGCACAGCCCTAGGACGCTCCCGGCGGCCCATGCCCCTGGCAGCGTCGTGCCCGACGCCGTCTCCAAGCAGATCATCGAGCAACTGCAGGAGGACGGCCGGCGGTCCTACGCCGCGATCGGCAAGGCGGTGGGGCTCTCCGAGGCGGCGGTCAGGCAGCGCGTCCAGCGGCTGCAGGAGACCGGCGTCATGCAGATCGTGGCGGTCACCGACCCGCTGACGCTGGGATTCCGGCGGCAGGCCATGATCGCGATCAAGAGCGACGGCGACCTGGACAAGGTGGCAGGCCAGCTGGCCGAGATGGAGGAAATCGACTACGTGGTCATCACGGCAGGCTCGTTCGACCTGCTGGCCGAGGTGGTCTGCGAGGACGACGACCAGCTGCTCGAGATCCTGGGGCGGGTGCGCGCCGTCCCGTCCGTGACAAGCACGGAGACGTTCGTATACCTCAGGCTCCGCAAGCAAACCTACTCATGGGGAACGAGATGACATCCTCTTTCGACGCCATCGCCGACAGTCAGGAAGCGGCCAGGCGCAACCTGTGGCTGCACTTCACCCGGATGGGCAGCTACGCCGACAGCGAGGTCCCCGTGATCGTCCGCGGCGAGGGCGTCTACGTGTTCGACCAACAGGGCAAGCGCTACCTGGACGGGCTGTCCGGGCTGTTCGTCAGCCAGGTGGGGCACGGCCGCCGGGAGATTGCCGAGGCGGCCGCGCGGCAATCGGCCGAGCTCGCCTATTTCCCGCTGTGGTCCTACGCCCACCCGCGGGCCATCGAGCTGGCCAGCAGGCTGGCCGACATGGCGCCGGGCTCGCTGAACCGGGTGTTCTTCACCACCAGCGGCTCTGAGGCCGTGGAGTCGGCGTGGAAGCTCGCCAAGCAGTACTTCAAGCTGACCGGCCAGCCCGCCAGGTACAAGGTGATCAGCCGGGAGATCGCCTATCACGGCACGTCGATGGGCGCGCTGGCGATCACCGGGCTGGCCGACATCAAGATCCCGTTCGAGCCGCTGCCGCCGGGCGGCGTCCGGGTGCCGAACACCAACTTCTACCGGGCGCCGGATTTCGTGGCGACCGACGAGGTCGAGTTCGGTCGGTGGGCGGCGGACGAGATCGAGCGGGCGATCCTGCGCGAGGGCCCGGCCTCGGTCGCGGCTGTCTACCTCGAGCCGGTGCAGAACTCCGGCGGCTGCTTCCCGCCGCCGCCCGGTTACTTCCAGCGGGTCAGGGAGATCTGCGACCGCTACGGCGTGCTACTCGTCTCGGACGAGGTGATCTGCGCGTTCGGGCGGCTAGGGTACTACTTCGGCTGCGAGCGGTACGGCTACCAGCCGGACATCATCACCTTCGCCAAGGGCCTGACCTCGGGGTACTCGCCGATGGGCGGGATGCTGGTCAGTGACGCGCTGATGGAGCCTTTCAGCTCGGGCCCGGCCAGCTTCCTGCACGGCATAACGTTCGCCGGCCATCCGGTCTCGGCCGCGGTGGCCATGGCCAACCTGGACATCTTCGAGAAGGAAGACCTGCTCGGGAACGTCCGGGCGAACGAGGCCGGGTTCCGCGCGACCCTGGAGAAGCTGAACGACCTGCCGATCGTCGGCGACATCCGCGGCGCCGGGTACTTCTACGGCATCGAGATGGTCAAGGACAAGGTCACCCGTGAGACGTTCACCGACGAGGAGTCCGAGCGGCTGCTGCGCGGCTTCCTCTCCCAGGCGCTGTTCGATGCCGGGCTGGTCTGCCGCGCCGACGACCGCGGCGACCCCGTCATCCAGCTCGCGCCGCCGCTGACCTGCGGCCAGGAGCACTTCGACGAGATGGAGCGCATCCTGCGCTCGGTCCTGACGGAGGCCTGGGAGCGCATCTAGCACGGCGGGAGGCCAGACCAGCATCACCGTGACCCAGTACCACGCGGTGGGCGCCGACCCGGTCAACCCCGCCACCGGCGCCAAGGGCGCGCCGACCCCCGACTACACCGAGTTCGAGACGTTCCGGCTGATCCGCCCGCGCTCGTCGTAGCGGGCCGTGCTACGGCACCGGCGGGCGCGGCGGGGCGGTCTCCTGGGCGGGCATCGCGTTGCTCGCGGGCAGCGGGTAGGGGATGCCCACGTCGAAGGTGCCGGCCAGCGCGTCGAGCACGGCCTGCTCGGCGACGCTGGTCTGGCCGAGCGAGGTAGCGGGCAAGGCGGGCACGCCGGTATCCGGCGGCCGGGATAGGGCGAGCGCCGCGGTCAGGTCGCCGGTGACGCCGCGCCGCCAGGCCGACAGGTTGGGCACCTCGACGCCGAACCTGGTCTCGATGAAGCGGAGCAGCGAGGTGTGGTCGAACGTATGCGAGCACACGTAGCCGCCGCGGCTGAACGGCGAGACGACCAGGCACGCGACGCGGAAGCCGAGGCCGACCGGGCCGGTGATCCCCTCCGCGGCGGCCGGCAGGGTCCCGGTCAGCCACTCCCCCGGCGTCCCGGCGGGCGCCGTCGGCGGCGGCACGTGGTCGAAGAACCCGCCGTTCTCGTCGTGGACCACGAACAGCACCGTCTGCGCCCACACGGCCGGGTTCGACACGAGCGTGGAGAGCACGCTGTGCACGAGGTACTCGCCGTAGCCTGGCGGCGCGGCCGGGTGCTCGCACTGCGCCAGCGGCGGCATGATCCACGACACAGCAGGCAGCTTGTTCCACTGGACGTCCTGGGCGAAGTCGTCAGGGAAATGCGGGGTGAGCCCGCGGCCCACCAGCTCGACGCCGGTGACGGAGAACGGGTCGGTGAACGCCTTGAAGTACGGCAGCGGGCTCAGAGCCAGCTCGCTGAGCCTGTCGTTGTAGACCTTCCAGCTGACCCCGGCGGCCTGCAGCCGTTCTGGCATCGTCGGGTAGGTCAGCTTGCCGTACTCGGCGATCCTGTTGCCGAACGTCTCGACCACAGGTCCGCCCGCCACCCCGTCCGGGTCGATGGAGGCGGCCACGGCCATCAGCCGGTTGGAGTCGGTGGGCCCGATCACCGAGCTGAAGTAGCCGTCGCATACGGTGAACGCGTCCGCGAGCGCATGGTAGAAGGGCAGGTCGGCGCGGGCGTAGTAGCCCATCGTCGCCGGGCCGTGCACGGCGTCGTCGACAACCACGTGGGTGGCCACGAACTTGTCCATCGCGCCGCCGTTCCAGCTGCGGTGCTGGGTGGACCAGGTGTGCGAGATGTCGTTGGTGGTCTGGCCGTCCCGCAGCGGCGGGTCGCTGGACAGCCGGAACGGCTGCAGGTAGCCGGACGGGTCGGCGCCCGTGCCCGGCTGGTAGCCAAACTGGTCGAAGACGGGGTAGCTCTTGCCGCCCACGGTCTGGGTCAGCACGCGGGAGTCG